>JABAOH010004375.1_pt2 | contig 51700 bp, 42 predicted proteins | sample 7062181 | NCBI WGS metagenome assembly JABAOH01 (sample SAMN14538630, study PRJNA623070) | marine sediment metagenome | biome: marine biome [ENVO:00000428]; feature: marine pelagic biome [ENVO:01000023]; material: deep marine sediment [ENVO:00002113]; isolation source: pool of 5 deep marine... | reverse complement strand
GGCACTTCTTCGTCCAAGATCTGTGCCAACTCGCAGAATGCATACTGGCGCCACTCTTCGTCCAGGACGTAAGACATGTCGATCCAGTAGTCTGCATCCTCGTTCATCCAGCGACCGATGTTCCAGCCATAGTCAGGCTCAGCCGACTCAGAGTAGTAGTAGTACCATAAGTGGTCAGTCGGATCAACGCCGGGGTAGCCATCGTCCCACATGTTGAGGTCGAAGTTCCCGGTCTGCTCGAGGCCGCCGCTCTCGTAGTCGGCCCACAGCACGGTGCCCTCGATGATGCTCAACTCGAGATCTATGCCGACGTCGCCCAGCATCTCAGCGATCAACTGCTGGGTCAACTCCAGTTCCTCGCCGTACTCGGCGTAGATCACCAACTCCATGGACATGGGATACCCTTCCTCAGCGTTGAGGCAGCCGTGACACTCACGTACCCCGTCCCCATCCTCGTCGGTCCACCCAGCATCCTCCAGCAGCGCGACAGCGCCCTCTGGGTCGTACTCCGGCTTGGGGACTTCGCAGATGTAAGGTGGCCGGAAGAACTCCGTCCACATGGGAACGGAATAGCCGAGGAAGATCTCATCCACGATGGTGTCCACATCTATCGCCATGCGGATGGCCTGACGCACCCTCAGGTCCGAGAGGATAGGGTGCGGATTCTCCACAGGGTCTGTCGACCCTTTGGCCGCCAGGTTGGGGAAGATCCGCATCACCCAACGCTCGCTGGGAGCAAAAGAAACCTCGACGTTGGGCGAAGCCTCATAATCATCAGCCCCTGTCTCCGTCGGCCACATCTGGAAGTCGGCATCTCCTTCGAGCATCATCGTCTTGGCTACCGAGTCATCGGGCACGATCTGGACGATGATGCTGTCGATGTGGGGCTTGCCCTCCTCGAAGTAGGTAGGGTTGCGGACGAAGCTCAGGTGATCGCCGGTGGCCCACTCTTCGAGGATGTAGGGGCCACTGCTTAGTGGGTCGCGGTTGCAGTCCCAGTTCACAAAGCCCTGGTCCGCATCGCAGTAGTGTTCCGGCCAGACCCCGAAATTCTCCCCGCCGAACTGGATCCGATAGTTGGGATAGACGGTGTTGTAGTGGGCGACGAAGGAGTAGTCATCGATCTTCTCGATGCTCTCGGTGTAGTCGATGCCCTCGGCCCAGATGCCAAATTCGGGGTCCGCGATGGCGTTCCAGGTGAAGATCACATCGTCCGCCGTCACCGGCTCGCCGTCAGCCCAGTAGACGTCGTCGCGCATCGTCCAGGTGACGTCCATGGTCCAGGCTTCCTCATCGACCACCACCCCACCGTTCTCGATCGTGGGCATCTCAGCCGCTAACTCCAGGTAGAACTCTCCCTGGGGATCGATATCGGTGAGGCCCAGCAGGACCAGCTCCATCAGCATCTGTTGATAGCCGGTGTCGGTCACCAGACTGTTGAAGACCCCCGGGTCCTCAGGGATGAGGATCACGATGCTCGTTTCTTCCGGGGGCGCTGGAGTGGGCTCGGGCGGAGTCGTTGGCACCGGCGTCTCGGCCGGAGGTGCCGGAGTCTCCTCTGGAGGAGGAGTGGGACTTGGTGGCCCACAGCCTGAGACAAACAGCGCCAGTAGCGTAGCGATCGTCACTGTGGCAAGAAGTAACCTTTTCATTCTTTTCCTCCTCTATCTCTCGCGTTCTTCATCCATAAGCCTCTCTCACCACAACAGGCTATTCCCTTCTTGATCACCCCCTTTCCCTACCGATAGCGAGCAGATGTCCCAGTCGCTGTGACCTGGGGTCATTTCAGGCTAGGCCGGAGCGTCGATGAGCCTGAAAGCGAGGTCGACGGCCGACATGGCATTCTCTGCGTACCCGTCTGCGCCAACCTTGTCGGCCCAGCTCTGGCTGACAGGAGCTCCGCCGACCATCACCTTGACCTGATCACGCAGACCAGCTCTCTCCAACGCCTCGATGATCTTCTGCTGCTCAGGCATCGTCGTCGTGAGGAGCGCCGAAGCGCCCACCAGCGTCGCCCCATTCTCCTTGACCGCCGCAACGAAATCGGCGGCTGACTTGTCGGCGCCGATGTCGACAACGACAAAGCCGTTGGCCGTGAGCATGATGCCCACCAGCGTCTTGCCGATTTCGTGAATGTCGCCCTCTACTGTGCCGAGGACGACCCGGCCCGGCGTCTCCCGCTCCTGATTCCCGACCAGCGCTGGCTCCAGGATAGCTAAGGCTGCCTTCATTGCATCGCCCGCGATGACGAGGTCGGGCAGGAAGTACTCACCCGTCGAGAATAGCTCGCCGACGCGATTCATGCCGGGAGTAAGGCCCTCGTTGATACAAGTGAGAGGATCAAGACCCTGAGCCAGCGCCTCGGTGGCCAGCTCCTCGGCTTGCTCCGGCTCACCCTCTATCACCGCCTGCTTCAGCTTACCAAACATCTCCTTTGTCACATTGTCCTCCCAGTAGTTTTTTTCTGCGCAGCCTCAGGCACCCAGCTCCTGCGCTGCTGCATCAAGGATAGCCCTCAACTCAGCTTGGACTGTATCGTCCAGCGGCTCGGGCTGGTGCTCTGCCAAGATCGTGTCGAGTCGTGCCCTTGCTCTGCGGCGGACATCACGCGGGGGCTCTTCCTGCAAAGGCGGAGGCGGATGCGTCAACTCCGGAATCCATATCTCCCTCACGCGCTCACGGGTGTGCCCTTGGCCGAGGAAATGCCCCCCTGGCCCCACCGCGGCGATTACATCCGGCGCTAAGGCGTCCTTACTCACCTGGATCCCTTGCGCCAGAATCCGATGTGCGTGGTAGATCTCGTCGTCAAAGATGATCTGCTCAGGCAGCAGTAAGGTCGAGGCCTGGAGGAGGCCCAATCCCGATGCCATTTCCGCTCCACCCAGACAACACAAGAGCGCGCCGTAGACACTGTCCCGGCCATGCTGCCATGTATCAGGCTCGGAATTCCCCATCCCGAACGCCCCAGCTAGTGAAGGAACACCCCAGTCGTGAGCCATTTGCACGGCCGCAGCGTTGCACAGGTACTTGTCTGGCGAACCCACTATGTAGCCAGCCGTGTGTGGGTCCATCATCGAGGCAATCAGCGAATGACACACCGGTGCGCCCGGGGAGACAAGTTGCATCAAGACCAATGCGCTGACGACCTCAGCGTTGCCCAGAACCAGTGCCCCGCCAGGAGTGGCTGGCGCCGTGGAGCCCATGGTAGGCATGGCCATGAACCCTACGGGGATCCCCGCTTCGGCGAACACCATCGCCGCCTCTATGCCGTCCCTATCCTGCCCCAGGGGCGTGATCGTGCAGATCAAGCTGGACAAGGGAGGACGAGTTCGTATCGTCTTGCTGTCTCCAGCGATGACGTCGGCCATGCGCACGGCATATCGGGCCAGTTTCTCTCCTATGACCGTTTCGGTTTGCACATGTTTGACGGTGTTGCTGTAGCTGGCTTCAAGCTCATGTAGGGGCGCCATCCGTCCATAGTCCTGCGCGCTTGCCATCGGCCAGTAGAAGGCAATGGATGGAAGACTGTCCGCCACTCGCGCCATCTTCGCGACGTCTTCCTTGCAAGATCTGCGGCGCTCTCCCGTCTCAAAGTCGACCGTTTCTACGCCGCATCCGTCTGTCGAGAAGTAACTGCGTGTGCCGTCAAGAAGCAGATCGGTCTCCTCGGTGCGACCACCCAGCACGTAAGACCGGGGAGCCTGACTCATGGCCTGCGTCACGAAGGCTGGCGACATTCGCACAATCTGGCGCTCCAAATCAACTTGAGCTCCGTGCTCAGCAAAGACATCCAAAGCGCGCTCGGAGGGAAACCGGACGCCAACGCGTTCAAGGATGTCCAGTGTAGCTGACTTGATAGCCTCAAGCTGATCAGCACTCAGCACTCTCAAGTGAAAACTGGGTTGAATGGGCTCTATGCTAGCCACCATGCGGCCACCAAATCAAGCTATGAGCCAAAGTGGAAATTGTGTCCCAGGTGACGGCGCACGATCCGCTCCAACTCCGCCTCGACGTCCGCGGGCAGCGGCGGCGGGCAGTGCTTGGCCAAGATGTCCTCAGCCTTGTGTCGGCAGATTTCCTCGATGGTTTCGCCCTTGGCTTTCCACCTCTCGTAGGGTTCGCGGCTGAAGATGCTGGGCTGCCAATGTTCGTGGAAGGTACGCCTGGTGTGCTCGGCGCTTAGGAAGTTGCCGCGTGGTGTGTTAGCCTTGATCAGAGCCACTTCTTCCTCGAGATCGTGCAGCGTGATGCCCTCCATCATGCGGCGAAGCCCCGCGATGAACTCGTCATCCAGGACCATCTGCATGTAGGAAATGGCAGCACCTGAGTCGGTCGCGCCAACTCCGTAAATGATACTGGTTCCTTCCGACAGCAATGGCATTGCGGTGACCGCTTTCTCGAATCCAGCCTGTGCATCAAGCTCCTTGGCATCGGCCGATAAGCCACCGCACATGGACGGAATTCCATAGAAGCGTCCCATCATCGCCGCCCCGCTATTGATCATCCCCCGCTCCGGCGCACCCAGCGGCAGCAGCCCGGTGCGCATGTCAAGCACAGCCGAAACGCTGCCATACAGCAAGGGCAGTCCCGGATAGAGAACCTGCAGGGCGACAATCCAGGCCAGGATGTCGGTATTGATGACGATCAACTCACCTAGTAGCGTCGCTGGTGCTGACGCTCCGCCCATGGCCATGCTCAGCAGGGTGATGGGGACTCCGTGGTCGGCCCAGCGCAACATGCACTGCACATTCTCCTGTGTGAAGCAGCCCGGACTGATGGGACAGTAGAGGGTGGCAAAGTTAGGGCGCGCACTGAAGGCCTCTTCTCCGCCAGCTACGAGGGTAAGCATCTCCACCGCCGCGTCTACCCGTTCGGCCGACAATGTGCGGTGAACCACCGGCTTGCCGGTCCAGCGCAACAACTCCGCAACCTCGACCAGATCCGAGCATTCACCCATGTCAGTGGCCGTCACTGTGGGTCGGACAATATCCACCTGTGGCAGAGCATCTTGCAGGACTACCAGATCTCGCACGTCTTGCCGCGTTGAAGGTCGTCGCACGCCGGTGTGCAAATCGAACACGTTCACAGGTGTCCCGGCGCCCATAAAACAGGAGCGTCGGTCGAAAGGTGCTGGTACCTGCCCAGCCCGGTCGTAGAGCTTGACGTCCTGCGGGAGACATGCCAGTGCTGCCTCCAGGAGCTCGGGGGTCACGCGCACCATCGCAGACTCGCGGTTGACAGGAAAGCCGGCGGCACCCAGGCGAGCCAGTGCATCTGGGTCGGGCACGCAGAAACCCACGTCGGACAGGATTTCGACCGACTTCTTGTGCACCAACTCGGCGGTACTGTCACAGTGGCGAGTGGCTGGCATCAGACGTAGCAGTGGCGAATTCTCGATTTGGTGAGAGTCCACTAGCATCAGTGAGACCCACAGCGACAAATGCCGTCCAGCGCGTTAGTTCTGCGATAGACGCGGTCGCGCTCCTCCAATACCAGTCGGCTGGCCTAAGGGATCTGTGTAGACGGCTCAGTTTCGCCCCAGTGGTACGACAGCTTATACATCTTCAAGATCATGAAAGTTTCGGTTCGCTGGACACCGGGAATCTGCTGGAGTTTCCCATTCAGGAAAGTGGCTAGGTGCTCTCTGTCCTTGCAGTACACCTCGACGAACAAGTCGAAGCCGCCGGAGGCCATGAACAGATACGTGACTTCGGGGAATTGCGCGATTTCGTGGGCGACGGAGTCTACCTCTCCCGACAGCACCGTGACGCCGATCATCGCTGGCGCGTGCCAGTCCAAGAGCCTTGGTTCAACGACGCCCACGATCTGAAGGAACCCTTTGTCGATCAACCGCTTGACGCGACGGCGCACCGCTCCCTCGGAGATCCCTATTTCGGCAGCAATGTCGGTGAACGGTGTTCGCCCGTCATACTGGAGGCGGGCCACAATGGCGCGGTCGGTCTCGTCCAGTTCTGCCATTCCCGTTTCATCTCCCCGAATGAGCTGGCTCTGTGATCGCGTCGATTGTATGCGAATTTCGTAGAGTTGTCAAGCGCAGACCACGAAGTTCGCCTCACATATTCCGAATTTCGTAGCAGAACCGACTCCCCCTCTCGGCATGTTCAGTCCCTTCTCGACTCCGATGGCCAGAGGGATCGTCATGAATCAGCGCCGGAGTTGGGCAATCTTCATCTCCCTGCGGGTCGGACCATGCTGCTCCACTCCGGACCTCAATCGTGCTCAGTGCGCAGGCACTAGGGTTGAGGGCACCGGCCAGGACTCTGCTGTGCGAAGGAAGACCCTCAGATTCTCCTCCGGCACGCTAGGGGGGATGTCACAACCAGGCATCAAGATGAAGCCTCCACCGGCTGCTGCCTTGGCAAGGCAATCGCGGCAGACAGCTTCAACCTCAGCCGGAGTCCCGTCCATAAGAACATGAACTGGATCCACGTTCCCAGCCAGACACGTTCTGCCTCGGAACAGGTGCCTGGCTTCAGCGATATCAACCTTGTGGTCGATGCTCACGCAATCAGCCCCCGTCTCGGCCAGTAGATCTAGCTTATCACCAGTGTCGCCACAAACATGCAGGAATGCGTACGCTCCCATGCTCCTGACATCAGCGATGAGCGTCCGAAGATGGGGCAACGCGAATTCGGCAAAGTGATGGCGGGAGACCAGATCACCGGACGCTGCCATGTCGGCGATGCTAGTCATATGAATCACCTTCTCTTTCAAGAGAGGCTGGTAGAAACGCATGACTACCCGGGTCGCGAACTCAATTACCTTCTTGGCATCCTGGGGCCGCTTGATCATGCTGCGCATCAGGTTCTCCAATCCGCAGATCTGCGCGCCCAACGTCAGGGGCCCCCAGGCACTGGCCGCCACCACAACTTCATCTCCCAACTCCGAAGCCACTATGCGAGTGGCCTCCCAGACGGTCTGGATGAGTTCGTCCTTCGCCAAATCATCGACGTCTAGGTTCTCGAGCTCATCGGCATGCGTGATCAAAGGCTCCGCCAGATCCGGGGCGCCCGCACCCCTGAATCTGATCGTTCCTCCCAAGGCCGCAGCATGGACGTTATTGTAGCCGGACCCCATGTAGACAATGGGAAACCCCATTCTCCTAGTGGTCTCCACGTGGACTCGGGCCATCTCGTGTGGACGACCGATCAGACTCTGGAAATCTGTGCGTGCGGTGTGCAGTGTCCACATCTCGCCGCCAAACAGACTCGCTGGAACCTGGTCTGGTTCGCCCAGGCGAAACGCCTCGAAGATGCTCTCTTTGCTGTTCATGGAGACTCCTCACCCAGTCAATGTTTGACCTTGTTCTGGCTCAGCCCAGGCCCATTATATGCGGACTTCGTAGAAATGTCAAGCACAGAGGCGAATTTCGGATTGTGAGGTACGATTATCGTACGCTCGCGGAGCGGAGACGCACGTAGAGCTTGCGTTTGTCGGGGCAGGCAGGATATTGGCGATTCGAGGGCTCGCATCGAAGCCTAACCCCGTCAGAGAATCGGCTCGCGACGGCGTTCGCAGCAGATTGTGGGACGGGATTCTACACGCGAAGCACGACGGGCAGGACGCTCTGCGAAGGTCAAACGTGGCACATTGCCGGCCTAGCTTGACACCGACGTCAGACACGTCGGAGACAGGTCTCCGCTAGCCGACCAGGGAACCTGCTATCCAACACGAGCACCTAGCGACCGATGGTCAGGCCTCTCAAGGGATCCCAGAGCGTTTGCTCACACCAACTGAGTGACGCTCACCTGCGTGTAGATCTCCCTCTCCTCCAGCTCTTTGAAGAAAGGCTCGGGATCCAGGGCAGCCTCTGGAGCGTGGACGCCCAGGGGGATGCGACCCTCGGCCAGCCAGATCGCTGCCCGGGCCGGAGCTACCCCGGTGGGGAGAGCTCCTTTGCACGTGAGCGTTCCTAGTCGGTAGGTCAGAGCCTTGCCGTCCTTCTTGCCTCGCACTTCGGTGACGATCTCCTTGCCCCAGTCCGGGGGCTTCGTCTTGGGAGGAGCCAGGAATTCATCGATCGGTGGCACATACCTGGACATCATCGCCACCAAGAAATCCCTCGGCACGACGGCCTGCCCACTGACCTCAACTGGATCCGGACTGGCGAAGCCGAAGTCGGCGAGAACACGCACCTTCTCCACGGTCTCTCTAGCCATCCCCCAGTAGTTGATCTTGAATGTACACTCCTTCAGGCCTTTGTCCTGAAAGGTAATGGGAAGTGTGGCAACTTCGGAGTGCAGCGAGAGATGCATGGGCAGCAGGCCCAGGGGAGGGGTGAACCAGTAGTCTTCGAACTCGCTGAGTGGCTCGCAAGCCACGAACTCGCCATCCCGATAGACCATCGCGGGCATGGTCATCTCGTCTATGATGGTGGGCACTGCGTACGCGAAACGGACGTCGTCCGGAGGAGGTGGCTTGATGCCATCGTAGATGCGAATGCTGTCGATGGTGTCCAAACGATCAGCGGCGTAGCGGGCCTGGATGTTCGGCACGCCCGGCGCGGACCCCATGCAAAGGACTGCGCTCACGCCCGCCTCGGCGAAGCGCTCGTTCAGTTCCAGTTGCTTGCGGGTGATATGGAAGAGGCCACCCATATCGGTGTAGGGCACCCCGGCCTCCAGGCAGGCTTCCATCACCTGCAGGTTGAAGTAGTAGACGGTGGCGTTCAGGCAGGCGTCCGCACCTTTGAGCAGGCCGACCAGCGCATCGTGATCCGTGACGTCCACTTGCTCAATGGCGATCTTGGGGCTGTTGACGATCTCCGCCACCGTGCGGGCCTGCGCAAGATCCTGATCGGCGAGCACCACCTCGTCGACTCGTGGGTCGCCTGCCAGATCCTGCACGGAGATGCATCCCATCTTCCCCGCGCCGCCAAGTACTAGAATCTTCATTCCTAATGTCCTCCTAGAAGTCCGTAATCTACTGGTCCGTACCCTAACAACCGTATGTGTCATTCTGAGCCGAAGCGCAGCGGAGGCGAAGAATCTCGTTTTGCATAGCAGGCAGGCTCAAGTTCACCAAGGAGGAGATTCTTCGGCGCTGCGCGCCTCAGAAAAACAGTTTGGAACAAGGCCGGGCGAAGCTACAGACCAAGTTCGTCTGCCACCCAGCCCAGCGCCAGCTCCTCCAACTTGGCCCGCGTCGGGCGCCCGTTATCGTCCCAGCCGGCCATGCGATAGTAGATGGCCTTGGCTGCCTCGACCTCCTCGGCGGTGACTGCGACCCCGTCGCTCTTGCCACCCTGCAATGGGATGAGCAACTTGGCCGGTATTGTGTCTGCCTCTTCGCCTACACCCTCTCGAGCGTTGAAAGCTCGCAGCAGGTTCAGCCTTCGCTCGCCCACCTTCATCAGCTCCCACAGGCTGACCTCCCAGCCGGTAACCGCCTGCACCAGATCCACTATCTGGTTCGTCCCGTAGAGTTGCCAGGCGGGGCCCCACACGAATTGACAGAGATGGACGCTGTCCAGAAGACCATAGAGTTGCTGGGTGTAGAGGGAATAGCGAACCTTCTCTGCATTGAGGATGGCCTTGGGCTGAGGATCAAGGAGGTCCAGGGGAGCCAAGCGATCCACATAGTACTCATAGTCCTCATCCTCGTCATACGATGGGTCATGCTCGTGAGACTGGTGGTCGGCACCGAAGGCGTTGACGGCGTAGATGAGAGCCAGGCTTCGCTTGACCTGAGGCATGTGGGCGGGATACTCGTGCTTCTTCACTGCCACTACCAGGTCCTTGCCCACCCCCAGCGCTTCAGCGGCACGGGCAGAGCCTTCCCCCAGCACGCGCCCGAAGCCCTCCCACTCCCCAATGCGCTCCACCATCTGCACCAACGCCTCTGCGTTGCCGAAGTGGAGTTCCATGCCGTCGGTGTCCTCCGTGGTCAGCAGACCCTGCTCGAAGCAGTCCATCGCCCAGGCGATGGTGGCCCCGCAGGAAATGGTGTCCATCCCGTACATGTTACACAGTTGGTTAGCCAAGGACACCGCCGCCAGGTCGGACACGCCGCAGTAGGAGCCCATGGTGCTGAGTGTTTCGTACTCTGGGCCGCCGTAGCGAGGATCAACCAGGAAGGGCCCCTCGGTGACTTCCACCACGCGCTTGCAGCGGACCACGCAGGCAAAGCAGGTGTCTCGCTCCTTGAGGATGGTGTCCGACATCCGGTGGCCGCTGATCTCCTCCGCTCCCTCGAAGGTGCCGCTGGACCAGTTGCGTGTGGGCAGACCGCCCTCCTTGTTCTGAGACCGAAGGACCTCAGCAGTGCCCAGGAGGCCCAGCCCCTCCACGTCCGAATCATCCAGATTATCGGCCCCCCACTTTGCCAGGGCTCTCACCGTCTTCGGGTCGGCCACCTCGGGGCGTTCACTCCCCCGCACAGCCACTGCCTTGAGGTTCTTGGAAGCCATGACTGTGCCCATACCGGTACGCCCGTTGGCCCGGTTGGCGTTGCTGATGAGCGCACCGAAGCGGACTCCTTTCTCAGCCGCTGGACCGCACTGGAGGACATGGATGCGCTTATCGCCCAGTTTCTCCCGTAAGACATCCTCCACATCCGCGGTGAACTGGCCCCAGAGGTGGGTGGCGTCGCGCAGTTCCGCCTCGCCGTCGTGCAGCCACAGGTAGAGCGGGGAGTCGGCTTTGCCGTGTATGACGATGCCGTCGAAGCCAGCGGCTTTCAGTTCGGACGGCCAGAAGCCCCCGCTTTGGGAGTCACCCACGAGGCCGGTAACGGGAGACTTGGCCGTGGCGGTCACGCGCGCCTGCCCGGAGACGGGTGCGCCGGTGACCACGCCGGCCATCAGGCTGAGGGTGTTCTTCGGCCCCAGGGGGTCGGCGCCGGACGGAGTGTGCTTCAGCAGGTAGTAAGCCCCCATGGCGCTCCCGCCAGTGTACTTGCGGTAGAAAACCTCATCGGGCTCTTCTACCTCCAGCTTGCCGCCTGCAAGATCTACGTGCAGAATCTTTCCATTGTAACCGTAGGCCATCGAAGTCTCCTTCCTCTGATATGCCAATCCAGACTATGTCATGGCTTCGACCAGCGTCAACGTCTAGAGGCTCTGCAGCGCCTTCTCGAAGATGTCAAGCCCGTCCCTGATCTGCTCTGCGGTCACGATGAGAGGCGGGATCCAACGCACCGTGTTATCGTAGGGGCCGCAGGTGAGAAGCAAGAGGCCGTCCTCCAGGCAACTGGCCATGATCGCCTTGGCACTAGCCTTGTCCGGCTGGCCATCTGCAGCAGTGAACTCGCACGCGACCATCAGGCCGAGGCCACGCACGTCGCCGATGAGGTCGTAGCGCTGCTGCAAAGACCGCAGATGGTCTAGCAGCAGCTCTCCCTGGCGAGAGGCGTTTTCAACCAGCCCCTCTTCGAGCAGCACTCGAATGGTTGCGGCCGCCGCTGCGCAGGCTACGGCGTTGCCTCCGTAGGTACCGCCATGGGAGCCAGGAATCCACTTCTCCATCAACGCTAGCGGCGCAGCGATGCCGCTCAACGGAAAGCCCGAAGCCAATCCTTTGGCCATGACCAGGATGTCAGGTACAACGTCCCAATGCTCGACAGCAAAGAATCTCCCCGTCCGCCCAAAGCCGCTCTGCACCTCATCTGCGACGAGGAGTATGTCGTACTTGTCACAGAGCCGACGCAAGCCAGGTAGGAAGGAGCGTGGCGGTACCACATACCCCCCTTCGCCCAAGACTGGCTCCACCAGAATAGCAGCGGTCTCCTCCGGCGCGGTCTGCGTGACCAGGAGATGCTCCAGTTCCTGCAAACACCATTGGGCGCAGGCCTCGTCTTCCCAGCCATACCGATAGGCGTAAGGGTAGGGAGCGACGAAGACCCCTGGCATAAGTGGTTGGTAACCGGCCCGAAAGATCGTCTTGGAGGTGGTCAATGACATCGTACCCACTGTTCGTCCGTGAAAGCTACCCTGGAACACGATCACATTGGTGCGGCCCGTAGTCTGGCGAGCCAATTTGATCGCCGCCTCGACCGCTTCCGCCCCAGAGTTGCTGAAGAAAAGGCCATCCAAGCCTTCGGGGACCACACCCGAGAGTTCTTTCGCCACCCTCAGCATCGGTTGGTGATAGATGATGTTGGCCTGGCCGTGGATCAGCTTCTCCGCTTGTGCCTGCACCGCTTCAACCACCCGAGGATGACAGTGTCCGGTGTTGGTCACGCCGATACCACTTGTGAAATCCAGGTAGCGCCGTCCGTCAGCCGCATAGACATACGTGCCTTCGGCCCGCTCGGCCATTATGTGCGTGTAGCGGTACCAAACGGGCGAGAGATGCTTCGCTGCCTCTTCCATGTGCTCACTCCTCCAAGTATCCACTCTCTCTATTGTACTGCTCGTAGGGATACCACCATCCCTTCTTCTCCATGCTGAAATCCCAGTGGACGTGCTTCGTCTCCCGAAACTCCTCTATCCCCTCTTCACCTAGCTCGCGGCCCATCCCAGAGAGTTTCATCCCTCCGAAGGGTCCGGCATCATTATCGGTTAAGGGATCATTCACCCAGATGGTGCCCGCTTTCACCTCTTCGTAGAAGCGCTTAATGTAGACTGCATTGTTCGTGTAGATGTTGGCTCCCAGGCCATAGACGCTGCTGTTTGCCAACTCTATCGCTTCGTCGAAGGTACCATAAGGGGCGATTGGGATCACCGGGCCAAACGTCTCCTCCCGCATGATCTCCATATCAGGCTCGATGCCCACAAGCACCGTCGGCTCGTAATAGAACCCCCGAGAGAACAAAGGAGGCCGGCGCCCTCCCGTTAGGATGCGGGCACCGCGAGCCACAGCGTCCTGGACTTGGGCTTCGACCTTGGCCCGATAGGGAGCCCGAGCCATAGGCCCAACATCTGTGGTGGGATCCATCCCAGGGCCGACCCGTAGCGTTTGAACGTAGTCCGCGAGGCGCTCAGTGAAATCTTCGAACATCGACCGCTGCACGTAGACTCGCTCGGTGGACGTGCAAACTTGACCGGCGTTCAGGAGGGCCGCCCAGGCCACACCAGGCACCGCAACGTCCACATCGGCGTCTTCGCAGACCACGAAGGGGTCTTTGCCTCCCAGCTCGAGGTGTACCTTTTTTACCAGGGGCGCAGTCAGTGCTGCGATCCGCTGGCCCACAGCAGTGCTGCCGGTGAATGCCACCAGATGGGTATCCGGGCTGGTGACAAGTTCATCCCCTACCACGGAGCCTGCTCCGGTAACGATGTTGACCCCCCCAGGCGGCAAAGCGTCGAAGATATCAGCGAACATCAGGGTGGAGAGCGGCGTGACGCTGGAGGGCTTGATGACTACTGTATTGCCCGCGGCCAGAGCTGGAGCGACTTTCCAGGTCATGAGCAGAATCGGATAATTCCAAGGCACGATGCATGCCACCACACCGTAGGGTTCTTTGAGCACCAACGAGAGTTGGCTGGCTTCGATAGAAGGGATAACGCGTCCCCGGCTATGGCGCCCGATCTCGGCATAGTAGTCGAAGCAGGCAGCACTCCAACCCATCTCATCTCGATTCTCGATGAGAGGCTTACCGCCTTCCAGGGTGAGAGTGGTTGCTATCTCCTCGGCCTTGGAGCGCAACTTGCTGGCTACCTCATGCAAGAGGTCTGCCTTCTCGACACTGGGCGTACTTCGCCACGATGGGAAGGCTTCGTTCGCAGCCGCGATGGCTCGGCGGGCATCCTCCACCGTGCCAGCAGGGACGTGGTCTACTACTTCCTCAGTCGCTGGGTTGACGACCTCGATTGCCTCACCGGATGTGCCATCTACAAACTCGCCGTTGATCCACATCGGTCTGGTCATCTCATGCCCTCCTCTGGCTCATCGGCCCTGGGACCGAGAATCTCGATTGAAAATTTGGTGCAAACTTCGTACCAGTTTCACAGCAACGTGGCAAGACGCAACCGGAAAGAAGTCAACAAGAAGCACGGGGCGGGCAGCGGGAAGAGGGAACAACCCGTCGGCATCAACTCAGCAACATCCTTGTAGTCAGTTACGCACATCAATGCGAAGGAAGGTGAGGCACTTCGCATCATGTCCAAGAGAAGTGCAGCCTCACATTCCGCGCCGCCCGGTGGCACCTCAATCCGTCGATCCGTAGATCACCACGAAGACGGCTACCCTTGTGAGCTATTCTATCACAAACCACGTTGGGCGCGCACGCGCCCAAACGGAGCGTCGCAGCACCTCTATCGGCAGAGGCGCTGCGACGCTCAGGATCGACTATTCAACCTTGAACTCGGTCCAGACCCGGTCCCAGATAGCCAACTCCTCGGTAGTGAAGGGCGCGATCCACTCCAGATTAGCCCTGGTCTCCTCGTCGGGGTAGATGGACGGGTCTTCCAGGATCTCAGGATCGATGTATGGTTCCGCAGCTTTGTTGGGGCTGGGATACCATATGTAATTGGTGTTCTGGCCCGCGACTTCGGCGTCCAGCAGGTAGTTGATGAAATGCTCCGCCGTGCGCTTCTCAAGGCCAGTGGTAGTGGCAGTGACGCACATATTGTCCTGCCAGATAACACCCCCCTCCTTGGGCATGACATAGGTCCAGCCCTCGTTCTCCTCCGCTGCCACGAAGACATCGCCGTTCCAGGCATGGGCGAGGACAACTTCCCCCGGGATCATGAGGTTGTCGATATAGCCCGAGGAGTCGAAGGTCTTGTAGCACGGCTTGGCGGCCAATAGAAGGTCGCGGGCTTCCATCAAGGGGGCTTCATCGGTCTCGTTGATAGAGTAGCCCAGATACCTGAGGGCCGCACCGATGACCTCCCGCTGGTCGTCGAGCATGTTTATCCCCCCATCGGCATACTGGCAGGCGATATCGGGATCGAAGAGCCAAGCCCAGCTATCTGGTGGCGGATCCACAAAATCCGCGTGATAGCCTATGCCGGTGGTGCCCCAGTAATAGGGCACGCTATATACGTTGCCCGGGTCGTATGCGGGGTCGATGTTCTCATCGTAGAGGTTGGCGAAGTTGGGGATATTGTCGAAATCCAGCTCTGCCAACATTCCCAATTCGATCATCTGGGCCACCATGTAGTCGGAGGGGAAGATTACGTTGTAGCCGGTAGCCCCAGCCTGCAACTTGGCCAGGAGGTCCTCGTTGCTGTCGAACGTATCGTAGACGACGGTGACCCCGAACTCCTCCTCGTAATCGGTGAGTAGGCTCTCGTCGATGTAGTCCGCCCAGTTATAGACGTAGAGGGTGTCGGCCAACTCCTCCGTGGGCGGCGGGGGTGGGGGTGGCGCAGCCTCTGTGGGGGTGGGCGGCGGTGCAGGTGGCACCTCGGTGGGCGCGGCTGGGGGCGCGCAGCCGACCAGAGCAACACCCAACAAGGCAACGATCCCAATCAGTGTCAAGCAGTGCTGCAACCTCATTTCTCTCCTCCTTCCAAGACGTAGCGCTCTGACAAACGTTCTGTCTGTCGTTGCTTCTCCCATCATTCCCCTCCTTCTCCCTGTGTCTGGCTCTTAGAGCATTGCCCTCTGTGTGTTTTGCCTTTGGATCACCTCCTTTCTGTAGCCATGGACAGAACCACCAATCCCATAGAGGCCAAGAGCATGGCGCTGGAGATGGCGTTTACCTCGGGGGTGACCCCGATTCGGATCATGGAGAAAACGCGTACGGGCAGAGTAGTGGAACCTGGGCCCGAGACGAAGAAGGTGATGACGAAATCATCAATGGACAGGGTGAAGGCGAGCAGGGCTCCCCCTAGGATGCCGGGCATGATCAGAGGCAAGGTGATCCGCCGGAAGGTCTGCAACTCGTTGGCCCCAAGGTCCTTGGCAGCCTCTTCCAGCGTGATGTCGAAGTCGGCGACACGAGCTCTCACCACAATGGCCACAAAGGAGATGTTGAAGGCCACGTGAGCGATGATGATGGGGGTCACGTTGATAGTCCGAGCCAACCATCCCACCAGCCCAGACGGTAGAAAGGTAATTGATGAAACAGAGGAAGAGAGGCTCGCTATGGCGTGAGGCATCTGGATGAGGACGAAGAATAGGATGAGCGACAGGGCCATCACCACATCGGGAATGATGATCGGGAGATAGAGGATCGAATCGAAGGTCAGTTTGCCCGGAAAGTCCCGCCGCTCCATCACCAGGGCAGCCATCGTCCCCATCACCGTTGAAAGAAGAGTGGAGATGATCGCCACCACCAGAGTGTTCTTCACAGCGTCTATGATGCGAGCGTCGTGGACGAGCACCTCATACCAATGGAGAGTGAACCCCTTCCACACCGTGGCCGCCAGCACCCGCCCGCCCTCCAGGACAGTGGCCGCGTTAAAGGAGAAGACGATGAGGATGAGTATCGGCAGGTACAGGAAGGCGAACATCAGGACCGCATTGGCGGAGAGCAAACGCGAACCCAAAGAGGCTAACAAGTCCCCTCTAGTTACCGACCGGATTCTTCTACGCTTCAGGGCCAGCTCGGTCATAGGGTCTTTCCTCCCGTTCGGAAGTAGACCATGGTAGCCAGAAGTACAGTGACCATCAGGATGAAGCCCACTGCCGAACCAAAGGGCCAGTCCCTGACCTCCAGGAACTGCTGCTGCAAGAGATTGCCGATCATCATGGCTTTGGCCCCTCCCAGGATATCTGGTGTGACGTAGGCCCCCACGGAGGGTATGAAGGTGATGATAGCCCCGGCCACGATGCCTGGCATGGTCAGGGGAAGGACTATCCGCCGGAAGGCGGTCAGAGTGTTGGCTCCCAGATCCTGAGCCGCCTCCACCAGAGAGAAATCCAGTTTCTCGATGGAGGCGTAGAGAGGCAGAACCATGAAAGGAAGATAGCCGTAAAACAGCCCGAGGATTACGGCGTTCTGATTGAAAAGCAGGGGCAGAGGCTTGGTGATGATACCAGTCATCACCAGCAGGGAGTTGATCACCCCTTTGTCGCGCAGGATGATCATCCAGGCGTAGGTGCGCACCAAGAAGTTCGTCCAGAAAGGAACCATCACCAACAGAATGAGCACGTTGCGCCAACGCTTGGGACGTCTAGCAATGAAATAAGCGAAAGGGTATCCGAAGAGAAGGCAAAGAAGCGTGTTGGCTGTCGCGATCCAGATCGATCTGATAAAGATCTTGAAGTAGATGGCGTCGATGAATCGGATGTAGTTGTCGAGGTTCCAATCGTAGACTACTCCACCCATGGGTCCCCGCTTGCCCAAACTGACGAGGAGCACTATCAGCAGGGGCAGGAGGAAAAACACCAAGAGATAGACCGCCGAAGGGGAAAGCAGAGCAAGAACCTGGACGCTCTTGCTCCTCCTCATACGTTCTGACAGAGAGAGGATTTGCTTTCTTAGCACCATCCTGACTCCTTCCCTTTGAATTCAGTCCGGCAGAAGCAGGGCGCTTTCAGGCTGCCAAGAGAGGAACGCCGTTGCTCCTTCATCAAGCCCCTTTCTCCCACCAGGAGCTACATTCTGCTCACGCACTCTCATCGTGCTACCGGACGCCAGGGGCACCACGTAGTTGGTGTCGGTGCCGATGTAGACCACGCTCCTTATCACGCCCTGGCACCAGTTGCTGTCTCCGCTGGGCTGTTCTCCGTCGATGGTGATCTTCTCTGGCCGCACGGCGACAGTCACACTCTTCCCGCGCGATGGCTCCTTGGCGGACTGGGCAAGCACGGGCGCCATACCCGCGACCTCCACCACCACGGAAGTCCCGTCCCTCCTCACGACCTTGCCCTCAAAGAAGTTCGTCTCTCCTATGAAGTCGGCCACGAAGCGCGAAGCTGGCCTCTCATAGATCTCGGTCGGCGTACCTACCTGCAAGGCCTTTCCCTGGTCCATCACCGCGATCCGATCCGACATCGTCAGGGCCTCTTCCTGATCATGGGTAACGTAGACAAAGGTGATGCCCAGACGATGCTGTAGGCCCTTCAGTTCCAACTGCATCTCTTTGCGCAGCTTGAGATCTAGCGAGCCTAGAGGCTCGTCCAGAAGCAGGACGCCCGGGCGGTTGATGAGGGCACGAGCCACAGCTACCCGCTGCTGCTGGCCTCCAGACAGCTGATCCGGCCGGCGATCCCCGAACCCGGGAAGGCGGACCAGCTCGAGCGACTCTTCCACCCGCTGAGCGATCTCCTTCTTGGGGACCTTCTTCATCTCCAAGCCGAAACCAACATTCTTGGCCACGCTCATATGGGGAAAAAGGGCGTAATCTTGGAAGACCATGTTGGTGTTGCGCTGGAACGGCGGGGTGAGGCCCATCAGTTCCCCTTGGATGTATATCTCCCCCTCCGTGGGGTCCTCGAAGCCAGCGATCATTCGCAAGGTGGTGGTCTTGCCGCAACCCGAAGGACCCAACAGGGAGAAGAACTCACCATCACTGATCTTCAAAGACACGTCATCGACGGCCACGACCTCGTCGAACCACTTGCTTACGTTGCGCAGCTCCACCGCTATCTTCTCACCCATACTCCTCTCCTAGTCGCTTGTTGCCTGCCTGACTGCGTGCTCCCAGTGGCGAAGCGAAGGGCCTCATCCACGCAGCCATCAGAATAGGAACAGCGACGGCACCATAGTTCTCTGCCTTCTGGGTGGGGGACTACATCTCATTGTGCGAGACTCACCTGAGTCACCGGTTCTCCGAATCGCCATGCTCGTCTTGCACCTCTTCCACCTTGGCAACCAACGCAATCCTGGAGAAGCCGAGGTGTTCTCTTACGGCGTCTTCGGCCTGCTCAGGATCACCGGTGCGGATGGCGTCATAGATGTGTCGGTGTTGGACCCCATCTGGCTCCAGGTCAGTACGATAGAGCTTGACGTTGATCATACACAGCCTGCTCAGAGACTGGACGCTCTTAAGCACATCGAGGAGCAAGCCGTGGTCACTCCATTTGCAGATCTCGTGGTGAAACTCCAGATCTGCTTCGATGTACGCAAAAATGTCACCCTTCTCCTCGAATTCACCCATTCGCCGCAGGAGTGTCTCCATGGTTTCGAAGTCTTCTTCACTGTAAGCGTCCTTTTCCATTGCCAGACGCACCGCATACGCCTCTAGCAGTGCCCGAAGTGTGTACATCTCCCTGACCGTCCGCGGGGATAGCTCAGCGACAAACGCGCCCCTGTGAGGGACCACCTCAACGAGCCCCTCATCTTGAAGCAGTCGCTGGGCTTCGCGTACTGTACCCCGGGAGACGTTCAGTGAGGCGCTGAGTTCTCCTTCGCGTAACGGCTGACCTGGTCTCAGGTCGCCTCGCAGAATGGCATCCCTGAGAGCATCTGCCGCCGCGGCCGCCAGCGTAGGTGGACGCTCTAGCTCATCGATCACACGAGTGACCTCTTGCCTGGTAGTCAATTGTATGACAATATGTTGACGAACAATAACGTAGCACAATTCAGACAGCTTGTCAAGCCAGCGCCGAAGTCGTCGGGAACGTAGTTTACAGGCTGGAACGTCCCGGGGGTTGCGCAGTTCCAATTAGATTGAGGACGAGTAGCGCGTGTTCCCAGAACACCCGCGAAGGCCTACCGCCACTCTGGGCGACTGGGAGGGGAGTTCTGTGACCTTGAGGCGTGATGTTGCCTAGGCTGTAATGCTCCGTGGTCTCTCGATGGAGGGGCTTCGCAGGTTCATGGGGTACGCTGGGCAAGGACGAGAGTCCGTGAAGCGCTGACGATTTGCCGGTAATCCTGGCGCTCAGGATGTCGCGCCGAGCCTTGTGCCCAGTTCCAGCTCCAGCGCGCGCCGGTAGACGGCAGGAAGAATGGCTGCATATTCACCCCAGATACCCAGGGCGATGTAGACAATGGCCTCGTCAGGCGATTCACGTCCTGGCCGTCGTCCGGCCACGATGTCTGGCCACTCGGCGTGCACGTCGTTGGCACCAAATCGCCCTTTCTCTACCAGCATCTTCAGTTCGGGCACGCGCGGGCTCACGTAATGCCAGTTGTCTACCACGACCTTGTCTGCCGAAGTGATGACATCCAGGGCGACTTCTTGATGGGAGCCCAGGCGAGCGACGAAGGCTCCGGGCCGCAGCCAGGCTCTCTCCACCAGCGCCTGGTCACCTGTGGTGACTGTGATCACCACGTCGGAATCGCGGACGGGCTCCTCTCGCTTGTTCAGCGGGACGGGCTCCACCGCAAAGCCCAGTTCGGGTTCCAGTTCTTCCGCGTAGGCCTCTGCTGCCTGTGGCAGGATGTCCAACACGTAGGCTCGGCGCAGGTCGAATCGGCAGGTCAACGCCCGAAGATGAGTCCGTCCCAACATGCCCGCTCCGAAGATGGTGACTGTCTCGGCGTCCGGACGCGCCAGTAGTGCGGCTGTCACGGCTGTCGAGGCGCCGGTCTTGAGGGCGGTCACCACTGCGCCCTCCATCACACACACCGGAAGGCCGGTCTCGCTGTCGAACAGCAGTACCACCGATGATGTCGTTGGACAGCCGAAGCGCTCTGGGTTGTGCGGGAAGAAGCTGAAGGTCTTGACGAAGGCCAGCGACTCACCCGCCAGGTATCCAGAGAAGGGCTTGATGAAGCCTGCCTCCCCAATGGTCATGTAGAACTTGTCGCCGGTCACCTGTCCTTCGGCGTCGGCCTGGATACCCTTTTCCGCCAGATCCACCGCCTCGGCTATGGACAGGGTTTGCTCAACATCCGATTCAGTGAGGTACAGCACGGACTTGGGCACGGGCACAATCTCCTCCTCATTTGGCCTAGGGGAACAATCTGCTGTGTTTCGCCCTCTCTCGTTGACGCCTGTTCGTCGATGTGATTTCTGCCAGCCCGGCGATGACCTCGTTGGTCGTCTCGTCAGATGGGCTGTCACTTGCCCTGCGATAGCGTCGTCGACTTGGACTTCATGCCTCGGCATATCTAAGCCAGGAGAGGGCACTTCAACCGCGCTGCCAGCTTCCCCGCTGCTCCAAGTCGTGGACCTGCTCTCCTACTGTCGACTGTTGCAAAGTGTATCATCTATGCTCCAAGGAGGCAATAGCGGATGACGCTGGCCATGCTTGGACGAAGCCCAGCATCTCTCAAGTGCTGACCCTGTCGACAGAGTCTGCCAGACAGCACACTCAGCGAAGGGACAGTCGGGGATCAGCAACCATGGGGTTTTGCGCAGAACGCTGGCTCTGATATAATCCCGCAGGGACCACAGAGGCGTGACCCAGTATCGCCTTGAAGATCCCGGGGCAGGCTGTGATAGCCGTCGCCAGACTCGGATTCTGCCGTCTAGTGGACTGGGCTCTGCGCCGGTCCGCAGTGGATCCAGGCCCCAGAGGGCAGCTTGGTCCTCTCGAGCCCAGGGACTGGAACAAGCAGTTGAGGTCATGTAGTGATGAGGAACGAGAACAAAGGGAACCAGAGTGCAAACCACAAGGAGGCGGGCCGGGCAGAGTTGGGGAGTGAGACTGATCGTCTGGCTGTCAAAACGATCAGAGCCCTGGCGATGGACATGGTGCAGAAGGCGAACTCGGGCCACCCTGGGATGCCCATGGGGATGGCCGAGGCAGCGTACGTCCTGTGGAGCCGATTCCTGAAGCACAATCCGGCCAACCCTCGTTGGCCAGATCGGGACCGCTTCGTGCTCTCGGCCGGACACGGATCCGCGCTCCTCTACAGCCTACTCCACCTATCCGGATACGACCTCCCCATAGAACAGTTGATGAGCTTCAGACAATGGGGCAGTATCACCCCGGGCCATCCCGAACATGGTTTAACCCCCGGCGTAGAGGCCACCACCGGTCCTCTAGGACAGGGGTTCGCCAACGGGGTAGGCATGGCCATTGCTGAGCGCTTCCTGGCTGGACTATTCAACCGCGATGGGTACCCCGTCGTGGATCACCACACCTACGGCATAGTGAGCGACGGGGACTTGATGGAGGGAATCTCCCACGAGGCCGCTTCACTCGCTGGCCACCTCGGTATGGGCAGGCTCATCTACCTCTACGACGACAATCAAATCTCCATCGAAGGAAGCACGGCCCTCACCTTCACGGAGGATGTAACCAGGAGGTTCGAAGCCTATCGGTGGATGGTACTGGAGGTGGACGGTCACGATATGCGAGCTGTTGCTGAGGCGTTGGGGGCTGCCCAGGCTGAACTAGAGCGTCCAACACTGATCCGCTGTCATACTCACATAGCCAAGGGCAGTCCGAACAAACAGGACTCTGCTGACGCTCACGGCGCGCCCTTGGGGGAGGAGGAGGTGCGCCTCACCAAGGAGAGAATGGGTTGGCCTACCGAACCCACATTCCTGGTGCCTCAGGAAGTGCGCGACTACTTCGGGGAACGGAGAGAGCCTTGGGCAAGCGAGGAGGCTCGATGGGAAGCACTCCTCTCTGAATATGCCGCTGAACATGAGGACTTGGCCAGCCTCTGGGCCCAGGTGATGGCGGGACGTCTGCCAACGGGTTGGACTGAGCACCTACCATCCTTCGATACGGGTGAGCGGATAGCGACGCGCTCGGCCTCAGGAGAGGTGCTCAACGCCATAGCTGCCCACCTGCCGACGCTGATAGGCGGTTCAGCAGACCTGGCGCCGTCAACCAAGACATACCTGAATAACTATGGATCCATCAGAAATAACGACTTTGGGGCCCGGAATTTCCATTTCGGCGTGAGAGAACACGCCATGGGAGGCATTCTCAACGGTCTGGCCCTGCACGGAGGGATCATCCCCTACGGTGGCACCTTCCTCGTTTTCTCTGACTACATGCGACCATCAATCCGGCTGGCAGCTATGATGGGCCTCCGGGTCATCTACGTTTTCACCCACGACAGTGTCTTCGTGGGAGAAGATGGTCCCACCCACGAGCCGGTGGAGCAGCTGGCCGCCCTACGAGCCATACCAGGCCTGGTGGTGATCAGGCCCGCGGATGCCAACGAGACGGCCGTGGCCTGGAGAGTGGCGCTCGAGAGACAGAGCCCGGTGGCCCTGTCGCTCACGCGGCAAAAGTTGCCGGTTCTAGATCGATCAAAGCTGGCAGGCGCGGAGAACCTGGCCCGCGGGGCCTATGTGCTGATGGGGAAGGAGCTCGAGGAGCCGCACTTGACCATACTGGCAAGCGGATCAGAAGTACACCTGGCCGTGGCCGCAGCCAGCGAACTAGCGAGCGATGGGGTGAGCACCAGAGTCGTGAGTTTCCCCAGTTGGGAGCTGTTCGAAGAACAGCCGGAATCATACAGGGAAGAGGTCCTACCTGCCACCGCGCAGGCTCGACTGGTAGTAGAAGCAGGCGTTGGCCAAGGGTGGGACAAGTATCTGGCACCTGATGGCCAGATGATCGCGATTGAGCGATTCGGAGCTTCGGCTCCGTACGAGATTCTCGCCGAGAAGCTCGGCTTCACCATCTCCAACGTCGTATCCAAAGCCCAGGCGATGTTGAGGAAGTCCTGAGATCCATCGATGGGAATCAATAGCTTGCGGCCAAGATCGATGTCGACAGGACACTGAATCTGGGCCAAACGCATACCGGAGTCACTGGCGCCCCATCATCCCTTCTGTTCTAGGATGCGTTCGTGCAACTCGGCGAAGGTGGCTGGCGGGGCGACGTCAGTCCGCCGCTTGAGTCGTACGGCCTCATTGGCACAGGAGATGGCGCATAGCCCGCAGCCGATGCACACGTCCTCGTCCACTGTGGGGATCTCATCATCCATGACCAAAGCATCCACCGGACATGCTTCAACGCAGTCGCCACACCCAACGCAGGCGTCCTCCTCGGTGGTTCGCAGGAAGTAGGTGGCCATAATATCATCTCGGTGCAACCGCCGCCGGGCGATGGGGCCGACGTTCCAGCAGGCGTGCTCACAGCAGTTGCAGGTATGCTTGATACCAAGCTGCGAGTTGTCCACCAAGTGTACCAGCCCGCTTTCCTCAGCCGCACGGATCACGCTTAGGGCTTCCTCCGCGTCGATCTGCCGGGCCATCCCTCGCTCGATGAGGTATTCGGCCAGTTCATCATACTTCAGGCACACCTCCAGCGGATGGTCGCAGAGGGCCTTGTTGAGCAATTGAGCGGTCATGCGGCAGGGGCAGTGCGCCACAGCGATCTTGCGTGCTTGGTGTATCACGACTTCCATCAGTTCGTAGGGATACACGGCCTGGAACGGGCCTGTGACGGCCTCTTTGACGGGAATATACCGGAAGGCCTTGGGCGTGGTCCCGTAGGTCTCTTTGATCTCCGGCGAGCGGAAGTATTTCACCAGGCGCCCGGCCATGTCTTTGGAGTGGGGGGTGCGCTCCCCCTTCCAGAAAAACGCCTGGGGAAAGCCGTAGCCGACTTGGTGGAGGGCATAGCCCGGCTGCCCATCGTCGGTAGGGCCAGAGAAGAGCAGTCCCCGCGTCGCGAGTTTCTCCAGGGCGTCCGTTACTTCCTCGACAGGCCGGCCCAGGTTACCGGCCACCTCATCCGCGGTGGCTACTTCTAGCGGGATGCGCGTGTTGGGCATGGCCAGAGCCACCTCGGCCTCTGCGGGACTGAAGTTGGCCCGCAAGATGTCCACGAGATCCTCCTTGTCGGGATAGCCCATGCCCAGGGCGGATAGGTGGCGTGCCAATCGGGTGTAGGGGTCAGACATAGTATCAGCTCCTTCGCCGCTCACGCACCGGACCGGTTCGACAGGAACTCGGACACTGCCCCCAGTTCCTCACTCCAATCCTGCCAGGCCGGTTGGCCCCGGCGTTCTTCAAGGAAGGACAGACCTGCCTTCGGGTCGGGTAGGGAGATCCCGCCGCCCGTAACGGTGGTAGCCATCGCACCCAGTGCATTGGCCAAGACTCCAGATGCCCGCACGGTCAGGCCCCCGAGCCGCCCCAGGATGAATCCCGCGTTGAAGCTGTCGCCTGCCCCGGTGGCATCTACCGGATCCACTGCGAATGCAGGCACACGATAGAGACCGGCAACGGACCCCATCAAGCACCCTTGTTCGCGCAGCTTGAGCGCGACGACCTCCGGTCCGTAGCTCAACAGGGTCTCCACCGCTCCTTCGGAGCTTCTGTCGTATGTCAGCGCCTCTGCTGGCGCCGGGTTGGTGCAGACCATCGAAACCATGGGCAATAGGGTCAAGATGTCTTCCCGAGGAATTGTCATCAGTTCGACTCCGATGTCTACCGACACGGGCACGCGAGCATGATGTGCTATCTGGATTGCTTGGTGTGCTGCATCTCTCTGAGGACTCTCCACGAGGGCGTAGCCAGAGACGTGGAGGACTTGCGCCTGGCGGATGTTGTTCTCGTCCGTCGGCTCGAAGGAAGTCTTGGCGTTGGCGCCCCGACAACTGAAGAAAGTCCGCTCTCCATCGGGCGTGACGGCGGCAAAGATCAATCCCGTCATCGCGTCGACATCTCGTTGCAGACAGGCCAAGCTGACGTCTGCCTCTCGCAAGTCAGCCAGGGCGTAGTCTGCGAAGACATCTTGTCCGACTCGCGCTATGATGGATACTGAAAGCCCGAACTTGCTGAGGACAATGGCAGTGTTCGCAGCCGAGCCTCCGGCGCGCAGGTCTACCCTATGGGCGAGACTGTCACCCCCCAATGCTGGATAGCTTGGCACCCGTGCGAGGATATCAAGGGTGACGTCACCTAATGTGACTACGTCGTACACTTGCGTTTACCTACCTGACGACCCAGATACACGGTTGGTGCGCCAGCGATTCATGCTTGGTAACGCGATGAAGACAAGAGCCTTGGGCCTCACTCCGGTTTGAGGTCAGGGGCAAACCTAGCGCAGCTGCTTGACCAGGGTCATGAAGGCTGCGACTCTCGCTTTGTCAACGGGGTTCGTGGTTACCCCCCCTTCCTTAAGGCTTGTCCCAACGATCACACCGTCCGCTATGGCGAGCAACTGGGTCACATTTCCTTCGTGCACTCCGCTACCCACTAGTACAGGAAAGTCGGGCACGGCTTCTTTGGCTCTCGAGACGTCGTCCATGTCCGCCGGCTGTCCTGTCTCGCCGCCGGTGACGATGATAGCATCGGCCAGTCCCCGGTGCACTGTGTCTCGCGCTGCCTGCTCCACGCTCTGATTACCCAGCGGCGCAGCATGTTTCACCAACACGTCAGCGAATATCCTGGTGCTCGTGCCCAACTCCTTGCGATATCTGACGGTGTCATGAGCGCGGCCTTCAATCATGCCCTGATCGGTTATCATGGCACCGGTATGCACATTCACCCTGATGAACTGAGCACCGGTTGTGGAGGCTATGGCCAGCGCCGACATGCTGTCATTCCGCAGCACATTGACTCCCACCGGTACGTCGACGACTTCTCTGACAGCTTCTACCGCGAGAGTCATGGCAGAGACAGTATGAGCCCTCACGCGCCCCTTGGAGAAAGGGGCGTCGCCGAAATTCTCGACAATGAGCCCGTCTATCCCTCCAGCTGCTAGAGCCTGGGCGTCGCCTACCGCCCGCTTCAGTACGTCGGCCATTTGCCCCGTCGAGAGTGGTGATCCAGGCAGCGGAAGGAGGTGAACCATCCCTATCACGTATTTGTCAGTGCCGAATAGCGATTTCAGCTCTTCCTTCGGATCTACTCTCATTTCACTTGGCATTCTCCTCCTCCAGGAGAGGAACTCAAGGAACTTGCACGGTGAAGAGGTGTCAACATGTCTGGCTGGTGCAAGAGACCGGAATGGATGTCCCCCCGGCAGATTTCGCCTAGCGATCTATCCCCAATATCTGGCGGGCTTCGTCCGGTGTCGCAGGCGCACGGTCGAGAGCACGGATCAAGTCCACGGCCATCCCCACCAGCTGAGCATTGCTTTTGGCCAGGATTCCTTCTCGCAGATAGATGTTATCCTCAAACCCCACACGCACGTTGCCTCCCAATAGGATACCAAGGGCGATCATCCGCTTCTGGGTGCGCCCGACTCCCAGCACTGACCAGCGGGCGTCGGGAGGTAGTTTGCTCTTCATGAACAGAAGGTTCTCTGGCGTGGCCTCTATCCCCCATCTCACTCCCATGCACAGCTGAAAGTACGGTGGACCGTCGATCAGACCTTCCTCGATCAAGGCGCTGGCTTGATGGATATGGCCAACGTCGAAGACTTCGATCTCAGGCTTGATGCCATATTCACGCATTCTCTCAGCTGCGCTCCTTCCCCATTCCGGAGGATTCAAGAACACCGCATCCGGGAAGTTGATCGAGCCCAGATCTAGGGAACAGATGTCAGGTCTTAATGTAACAGGCCGAAGCCGCCTTTCAATGAGGTTGGGTCCGGTGCGAAACAGCCCACTCGTCGTCAGATTGACGAGCATGTCGCACTTGCTCCGAATGCGGTCCATCACCTCTTGGAACAGCTCCATCTTGAAGTCTGGCTTCCCTGTTTCAGGATCTCGAACGTGAATGTGCGCAACTGCTGCGCCAGCCTCGTGGCACTCGATAGCGGATTGGGCGATCTCCTCTGGAGTGTAGGGAACGGCGGGATTCATCTCCTTGGTAGGCCTTGAGCCCGTTACAGCTGCGGTGACGATCACCTTTTCCATGATCGAGAGATGCTCCCCAATTGGCGAAGCTCGTTTGGCATGAGCTGCGCTTCGGAAGGATTCGCCAGGAGACCCGTCAGTCTGGCCCTTTCGCCGTCCGGGTCCTCAAGCGATTATATCGTCTCGGTTCCGAAAGGGCCAGCCATCACTGGGCGCCACGGCAACTGTCGGAGGCGATGGGATGCTTGGAACGAGGTGATTGTGCAAGGTCAGCAGACGGCAGAAGTCGTCGAGCCTGTTGCGAGATAAGAGTTCTCAAGGGAAGCTGGCCGGAACGCGCTCTCAGAATCGAGCCAGTTCAAGCCCCAGCGCGTCGCCAGGGACCTGTCACGATCGGCAGCATTGTCCTGGATCGCGCGCATCATCGGTGGACGGAACGCTGCGCTTCTAGCTCTTTGTGAACTCAAGTTGCTCGGGGCGGGGCCGCAGCAGCGTTCGAACTCCCCAAACCAGGCAGAGTATGCCGACCGCGAGGGGCACAAGCGCCACAACTGCACACGGTAGAGCCGCGGCGCGGAGAAGTTGAGGAGTAGGGGCATCGCCCGACCCAGCAAACGACGCCAGCATCTCGGGGCTTATGGTGGAGGCTATGTAGCTCCCGAAGGCTTGGAAGCCAAGGCAACAGGCGCAGGGCAAACACACTATCAGACTACCTGCGATTGCGACCCATCCTAGAGTCTTTGTCTGCGCATCCATGACATCCTCCCATCACTCCTCGTGATTCCGTCGACTCCTAGACTCAATTGTAGACGTGTCTTGTACTCCGCCAGCGTGTTCCGCCTTGGTGGCCCCAAACAAGGCCAGATCCTTCCTGCAAACCAGTGAAGTACAGCATCGACCCGCTGAGGGTTGCTCGCTACCAGCCTCTTGAGTGTTCATGGCCCGCCTCTGATCAGACAACAAATCGCTCCCTCCTTGAGCTGCGACGCTACTACTACCTTGATCATTCAGTCCTGCCGCCCTGCGAGGTAGCTTCTGGTGACCAGGTCCTTCACCTCTCTGGCCAGGGTGGATGCCTCGGAAAAAGGACCGGGTACTTCAATGATCGTAGCCCAGTTTCCGGCGCGCCACGCGTTGTAAGCAGTCCCCGTCACCGGATCGTAGCAGCGCATGATTCGGCCTTGATCTGTTAGCCCCGGCAGGTTGATCTCCACACCGGATATCCGGATCCTGCACACTGTGTCTTTCCAGCAGAGGAAGAACCCGTCGACCTCCTGGAGACTCTCAGACTGGGCCACCGTGAGGAATACCAGGCGGCCATCGCCCTCATAGCTGGCTCGTGCCGCGCTCGATCGTGGACCGATCTCCACCTTCCCCACTGCGGTGACTGCCATGTGCTCCACGGACTCCAGGCCCAATGGCTCCATATCTATCAGTACCGCGTCCTCAACGGCGACCCCCTCCGCTGGATGGCCCAGCGCAATGGGCGACTCGAGGGAGAAATCTCCTAGGATGAGTATGCCCAACGCCGTTTGGCCCAACAGAAGACCGTTCACCACCAGCAGGACTAGCACAGCGGCCAGGGTGACGTACGGCAAACGGGGCAGGAGAACGAAGGTCAAGCCCAGCGCCGCCAGCAGGAACAACATGGCCGCCGACGCGGCCAACATGGCACCCGTCGCCAGCAGTTCGAAGGCAATCACGGCAGCTACCAGGAGCGGCACACTAGTTGTCAGCGACAGTAGGAGATCACCCAAGGCTGTGCCCGGTTCCCGGTGGCTTCGCCAGCGAACCAGCAATGCATAGAGCGCCAGTACAACTGCCGTCGCCCCCAGCCACGGGAGTCCGTGGCCTGGCACACCGGCGAGCGCATTGAGGGCCATCACATCCACCATTCCCCACTGGAAGATGGCCAGTACGGAGGCAAGCATGAACAAGCCGCCCACGCCGAGGGCGTAGAAGAGGCGCCGCGTGCGGGTCAGAAACTCCCGCCCGTTGGCTGGCTCCTCACCTCGGTCTAGCTCTGCCAGTGCTTCTTCTACCACGCGGCTGTCGCCCAGAGCCTTCCGACAGGTGGGACAACGGGACAGGTGTTCTTCTACGAGTTGCTGGGTCTCCGGGCTGGCCTCCCCTGAGACGTATACCACCATCAGATCCGAGACGACCTCACAACTCAACATTGCGATCCTCCTCAGCTCGGTGCTGCCCTGCGGTCGATGATTCGGCAAACACCTTTTCTGTATCTAGAGCGGACGTGAGACGACGACGGGCTCGGTAGAGGCGCACTTTGACCGCGGTGACGGAGATGTCAAGCACCTCTCCGATCTCCCGACAGCTCATGCTCTCCCTGGCCGACAGGAGCAAGATTGAGCGATCGCTCTCCCGCAGTGACAACAGTGCTCGCTGTATGGCGTGGCTGCGCTCCTGTCGAAGCAAGTAGGTCTCAGGGTCGAGTTGCTTACCGGCGAAGGAAACGCCGTGCTCTTGAAGATGCTCGAGCGACGTTGTGCGCCGGTCTCGTTCCGCGCGCCGAAGGTACAGATTGCGTGCGATGCGCAGCAGCCAGGTCTTCACACTCGCCTCGCCCCGGAAGCCGTCCAGAGCCACCATAGCCCGAAAGAAGGTCTCACTTGTCAAGTCGTCGGCCAATGGGCGATCCCCCGAAACGCGCAGCAGGTAATCAAAGACGGCACCAGAATACCGTTCGTACAACTCCGCCAGACTATGGACCTCGCCGGAAAGCATGGCTATCTCTCGTGTCCACTCCTATACATAGACCCGTGAGGTGGAAGAAGGTTACAGGCGACGCGAAGGGGCAGCCTGTCCGGATGACACTCACAGGCTGCCCCCCAAGGTGGCTAGAGACCCATGCCGTAAGTGAAGCCATACAGAGCCCTGCGGGTCTAGCTGCGACGCGACAGCCATCCCTGAGCCACTAGGTAGGTCAGCATTCCTGTGGCCAGTATGAATCCCAAGATAGCGCCGAGTTGCTCCTGGCGCGATAGGGTGGCCCACACTATCCCTGAGCCGAGCAGGAGCATCTGAACCGCGAAGGCCCACGCCACTGCCCTGTACGTGACCGCTTGGCTGCGCTCATCCCGCCGCAAGGGTGTCAAGGGCCTGTCTGGATGCACAACGTACCGACCGCATAGTGGCACCCAAACGAAATAGCCGATCATGGCTCCCGCGGACAGAACGCTAGCCCAGGGAGGCAGACCGCTAACTGTGGCGACCACCAGCCACAAGGCGACGATCGCCAGCCGACTCAAGTAGTACCACGCTAGACCTCTCACTATCACGTTCCCTCCATATCATTATCCTTATGTGAGCCCTCTCACAATGAGGTACTGAAATCAGGTGTTGCATAAACCAGGTCCCAAACCAGCAGGTTCGAAACTAGGCTAGACGCGCCAGCACGAAGTATGTGCCAAAGAATGTCACCGCGCCAGCGATGAGGCTGACCATGACGGCTCCGAGGGGTGCCATCCGTAGCGCTAGAGGGGACTCTGGTTGGGCCCACAGCAGAGCCAGCGCCAGAGCCAGCAAGAGGCTCTGTGCCAAGAAGGCATATAGGCCGGCTGTCCGCATGACGTGTTCGGTTCGTTCATCCTTCTGGACAGGGCTTGCTGGTGTGTCGGCCTGAGCCGCTGCTCGCCTGAGCTGCAGGACTGTAATCGTGCAGAAGACAAGGATGCCGTAGAAGATGGCGCCGACAATCGATTCTCCAAGCAGCAGCCCGAAGACGGCGACGACAGCTGAAGCAAACAGGTTGTAGGCGTAGTCTTGCCAGTTGAGCCATTTCATTGGGAATTGCTCCTTTCCTTTTTGTTCTTTAGCCAAAACACCTCTTCCAGCGGGAGACCGAATACCTCGGCTATCCTGAGTGCCAAGAGGGCGGAGGGGTTATACCGTTTACCCTCGATAGCGATAATGGTTTGCCTGGTCACCCCTACCCTCTGGGCTAGCTCCTCCTGCGTGAAGTCGAGCCGAGCTCGCAACTCCTTCAGTCGATTGTCGAGCCTATCCGTATCCTTCATGCATCTCCTCCGTGTCAAGGTAACTAAACATATTGTAACATATATTTTACTTTTTGTCAAGTAGACTTTACCTCAAATTTCTGCTGGTTGGCGTCCGGTGCCGCTTATTCGCTCTCGTGCCTCTGGCAGGCATCCCAATACAAGACACTGGGCGACTCTCTGGTTGATGTCACTCCAGCGCGTGCGCTGATAATCTGTCTTGACATTTCTGCTCGTTCCTGTATGATAGAGACAGATGCGCAAGAAGGCTTGGAGGAGGCCGATCAAACAATCGAAAGGGGAGCACCATGAGAGTATTCATCACGGGCGGAATGGGCTTCGTTGGCACCAATCTGACGAAGGTGCTCTCGGCTAACGCGCACGCGGTGACCGTTCTTGATCGCTCGATACACGAGGAGAGGCCAGTGCCTGAGGGCGTGTCACGCGTCCAGGGGGATTCGACCAAGCCAGGTCCGTGGCAGGAAGAGGTGGCTGAACACGATGTGGTGATCAATCTGGCCGGCGCCTCCATATTCCAGCGCTGGAACAGTGAGGTGAAGAGGGCGATCCGGGAGAGCAGGATTCTCACCACCAGGAACGTGGTTGATGCCCTGGGTGCCAGAAAGAGCGAGGAAACTCACCTGTTCAGCACTTCGGCCGTGGGATACTACGGCTTTCACGGAGACGAGTTGCTGAGCGAGGATGATCCTGCGGGGAACGACTTCCTGGCGCAGGTCGGCGTAGACTGGGAAGCCGAGGCACTGAAAGCACGAGATCATGGCGCCCGCGTGGTGCTCACTCGATTCGGGCTCGTGCTTGGGCGGAAGGGGGGCGTGCTGGGCCAGCTGGCGCCTTTGTTCAACCGATATCTGGGAAGCCCACTGGGGAGCGGCAAACAATGGTTCTCTTGGGTTCATGCCGAGGATCTGGCGAACATGTACCTCTTCTTGCTAGATCGAAAGGAGATTGAGGGCCCTGTGAACTGCACAGCGCCCAACCCGGTTCGCAACAGAGAACTGACATATACGCTGGCCGAAGCTCTCGGGAAGCCTGTCACAATGCCCTTCGTCCCTGGATTCATGCTGAGACTGGTTCTTGGGGAGTTCGCCAACATCATCCTTGAGGGTCAGCGGGTTGTGCCCAACAGACTGTTGGAAAGTGGCTTTCAATTCAGGTTTCCCACCCTCAAGGAGGCATTGGCCGACATCCTCGAATCCTGGGAGCGCGATGTGATCTGCATTGCGTAACGTGTCAGAGGAGTCTGCGCAATGTTCAAGGATTGTGTTGCACAAAGGAGGTTGTTATGGAAAGGACGAGAGTGAGGGACTTTGTGGAGGCAGTGCTGGCGGTAGTCATCTGCCAGGCCGCGGGCTTTCTCGGGGCGATTTTCACCACACCATCGATTCCAACATGGTATGCGAGTCTGGAGAAGCCCTTCTTCAACCCACCCAATTGGGTGTTCTTCCCCGTTTGGACCACGCTGTACACCCTGATGGGGATCTCAGCCTTCCTTGTGTGGCGGAAGGGGATCAAGCATCGGCAGGTGAAAGTGGCCCTGGGCATCTTCCTGGCTCAGTTGATCCTGAACACTCTGTGGTCGATCGTCTTCTTCGGGCTCAATTCGCTTCTTGGTGGGTTGATCGTGATTGTGCCCCTGTGGATCGCGATACTGCTCACCATCATCACATTCTTCAGAATATCGAAGCTGGCGGGAGGGCTGCTGATACCCTATCTCCTATGGGTGAGTTTTGCGACGCTGCTGAACTTCAGCCTTTGGCAGCTTAATCCGTGAGATCGGACCGGGAAGCCAACGATTGAGGCCGAACCTGTCATCCTTTTCTTCGTCCTGACCGAGTCCTTCGCTCGGGACGAAAACAGGCACGCTTGCTCCACGCGGGCGGGTCTCTTCGGCGCCAGGCCACTATCGCGTGTGCCAAGCTGATCGAGGGAGGGGACGTGGAGAGGCGCTTGGGGCCGTGATGTCTGGACAGGCAAGCGTCATTCGTGGCACACCGGTTCTGGGCGACTGACTTGAATAGGCGCGAGTTGCCTGGTGCTCAATGCCATGGGCCACGCACGGCGGATTGAGGAGCTGGGCCGGCGATGCCTCAGGCTTCAGAAACCCGATCTTGCCATCTTCGTCCCATCCAGAAGCGACCCCAATCTCCTCCGCATGTCAGTAGTGCATACAGAGCGTACAGGCTGCACGTGAGGGAGCCCAGGAGCATCACGAAGAAGACCCACACGGCAGACCGGGGAATCGATCTCTCGCGGTAGATGATCCAGCAAGAGAACAGTGTGAACATGATGTATACATCCACCAACGACACGATGCCCCACGGCATAGAGAGAAGCTGGCTCCCCTCGCCCGCGAAATCGCCCACAGTGAAGCCGTAGACGAGGACGACTCCCATTGTCACTGTGCCGATCAGAGCCACAGCTAGAGCGATTCTCATAGCCCGTCACCTCCCTTACTCTGTCTACTAGTGCGTGGAACCCCGCTGCCAGATGACAGTGGGAACAGTGGCCTCATCCTCACTATTCACTAAGGCCTGCCAGAAGTTCGACTGTGGCGTCGACAATCTTCTGCTGCTGTTCATCGCCGCTTATGGCTGCCGGGTTGTCGCCAGCCTGCGGACCGTACCAGCCGAACTGCGCGTGGTTGCCTCCCTTGATTGCCACCCACTGGGTATGCGGAGGCAGGAGCGAGCGGGACGCGGCGATCTTCTGTTCCGTGGCCAGGCCGTCCAGGGTGCCATAGATGGAAGTGACCGCTAGCTCCGAGCCTGAAAGATCGTTGCTGGCATCGGGATACGCGGCCCATAGCACTAGGCCATCCACCAGAGAGGAACGGCTATGCGCAAAGCGGGCGGCCATGGCGCCACCCAGTGAGTGGCCACCCACCGCCCAGTATTCCAGTTCAGGATACGCAGTAATCACCTCGGCGGCCTTATCCGCTCCGAGAACGGCCAGGTTGAGGGGCATCGGCACAACAACCACCACATAGCCATCTGCGGCGATGGCGCGGGCCGCCGGGGCATAGGAACGGGGATCCACACGCCCGCCAGGATAGAGTATCAGTCCCGCCTCTGGGTCCTCGTTCGCCGGCCGATAGGCGAACCACCGGTCGGTGGTCACCTCGACCTGCCGATTGGATTCCAGGGCCGACAATGCCTCGGGCATGGGGCTCGGCGTACTCTCAGCCCAAAGCACGAAGCCACCAGCGGCGAGCACCAATACTGCAAGTCCCACAAGTAGTGCCCACCATCTTGCTCTCAATCTGCTCACCGAAGCCCTCCTATCTTGGTGCACTGCTCATGATTTGTCTATCCCTCTGTTGTGGATGCACGGTCGAGCGCGCCGCTGCAGTCACGGAGCACTCCCCACTGCTCCAGGCGGTTGTAGCGGGCTTGGGCGGCATGGAAATGCACCCAGACAGGCGCACTATCGAGTTCTGGGTGGACCTCAAGAAGTTGGCGATCTCCAAAGCGAAAGGCCTCCAGCACCAAGGGCAACTCTTGCTGAAAGATGGTAAAGCGCCAACCGGCTGGCCCCACGACTAGTCCGCCGCTGACGTGGCAGTGAACGTGCAGTGCAGGTCCCTCATCATCCTCCCGCCACTCGGCCAAGACTTCATCGCGCATCAACCTGGTATACCATCCGCTGATCTGTCTGCGGTCGTATTCACGCCCGATGGTGAGGAAGAGATGCCCGGTGGCGTCGGAGTGGGTCAGCGTGTAACACCGAGCTAGGAGGGGGCCCTCCGGGTTGGCCCCTGTGGCAAACTCAACGTGTAGTTTCTCCGGTCTCAAACGACTCATCTGAATCACCTACTCATGGCCTCAGCGGGTGGAACCCAGCCATAATGATCGCGGTGGCGGGAGCATCTCTTGCACCTCCGCTACCGCGATAACGCTTCCTGCCCGCGGCCAGGAAGCTGCGGGTCAGGTTTGACAATCAGCCTACGCCAGACGTGCACTAGGACCAAGGCCATGATCAAGGCTGCAACCAGGCCCAAAGCCGCTCCTCCCCACTGCTGCAGCAGAAGCCCCCCTACGGCAGGGGCGATCACTCGTGTTACACTGTCGAATGAAGCCGAGAGGCCGAGAGCTCCCCCCACTTCCTCGGCATAGACCGACTTGGTGATCGCACTGTTGCTGATGGTATTCAGAACGCCGCCGGCCAGGGGCAACGGAGTAAGTACGATGATCATGACGAGTGTGTTGGGCACAAAGGCCCAGGCCAGCAACGTCACGGCCAGAAGGGCGGCGCCCCCGAAGATCAGCCGGGTCTCGGAGAAGCGTCCGGCAAGTCTTCCGATGGCAACACCTTGCACCAGCACTATCAACAGTCCTACGTACGTCAGTAAGTAGCTGGTCGTCTGGTCAGTCAGCCTTAGCCGATACTGGGCATAAAGCGCGAAGTTGGCCGTAAAGATCGTGAAAGCAAGCATGTAGGAGAAGCGAATGCGAAGAAGGGTGCCAAACCGCGGTCGAGTTAAACAATCCCACAGACAGCGGGCGCTAAAGGCTGAGCGCGGGCTGTTGGCTATCTCGGTGCGCTTCTCTGGCGAGAGGGACTCGGGAAGCCAGAGAATCACAGCCAACAAGTTCAGGGCCGACAATCCTGCCGCCGCAAACGCTGGCACCGCATAGCGAGATAGACCGAGAGCCCCAAATGCTGATGTGGCATAATCCCAGTTGGCCAGGATCCCTCCGATGGCTGGGCCGACAATGAACCCCAGTCCAAACGCCGCTCCGATCATGCCAAGACCTCTGGCTCGATTCTTCTCGTCGGTCACATCGGTGATGTAGGCCCGGGCCAGCGCGACGTCTCCACCGAAGAGACCATCCAGAATGCGACTCAGGAACAACACCGATAGAGTGGCCGCGCCCAAGGAGATTTCACGTGGACCGAACTCCGCGACGAGTGCGCCAAGAGGCTCAGCAAGACCCAGTAACAGAAAGCCCATTAGAGTCCCTGCGATGCTGAAGATGAGGAGCGGGCGCCGGCCGAACCTGTCCGAGAGACGCCCAATGACCGGACCAGCGAGGAACTGGGCCAAAGCGTTTACGGCTATCAGCATGCCTATGAGGGTAGGCGTGCCCCCCAGGCCGGTGACGTAGTAGGGGAACAAAGGCAGGAACAAGCTGTAGCCAAGCAGATCAATGAATACGAATCCAAAAAGCAGTACAAGTCGATTTCTTCTCATAGTTTCCTACCGCAGGGCGTGCTATCGGACGAAATCTGCGTCCTATGCCTCAGCAGGTCTCATATCTCACATCCCTCAGGACCAGGGGGTGTCTGGGCCATTCATCGCTGCGGCACCGCCAGCGCCAAACATGATAGCGGGCCGGCCACAGCCGGCATCAGCGCTCCAGCAAAGAGTCTCTCGCTCACACCGGTAACTGGGACATGCCCTATCACCTCCTGCGAGGGAACCAGGGTATGAAGGCACTGGTGGTGTCGACATACTCCTTGTATCCAGGTGTGGTGTCCACCATGCTTTTCTCCAGCAGAGTCACGCCTGACACGCTCAGTAACAAGAAGGTTATCAACGTTGGGCTGACTATCGTCAGAAATCCACCGGGTGTGGAGAGCGCCACGAGATAGTGGCCCCACCACATGGTCGCCTCGCCGAAGTAGTTTGGGTGGCGGGTATAGCGCCATAGACCTGCGTCAAGCAGCTTGCCCTTGTTGGCGGGGTTGGCCAGGAAGCGAGACAATTGCCAGTCACCCACCGCTTCGAAGAAGAAGCCAGTGGCCCATACCGGAATCGCCGCCAGGTCAAAGATGGTCAGATGAGCAGGTGTAGCGCTCACTTGTGCCGCCACAGGCGCGGTGGCTAGTACGCACATCACAAGGCCTTGGACCAAGAATACTTTGAAATAGCTATACCACCACCATTTGGGCCCTGCTTCTTCCCGCCACTGCCGGTATCGAAAGTCTTCGCCTTTGCCCCAGTTGCGCCTGAGCAGATGCACTGACAGGCGTGCTCCCCAGACGGTGACTAGGATGCTGATCAGCCACTTGCGGGCTGGGAAACCATCAGGACTGAGCGTAAAACCGACCCAGTTCGAGAGCACTAGTCCCGTGCCCCACATTGGGTCCACGATGCTAGAATTGGCCAAGATCAGGCTGGCTATCCAAAGGGCTGTCATGTAGGCCAGCACAAAGAGCACTACAGCAACGCAAACCTGAAAGAAGCTCATTTGGAGTCTCTTGATTTGTGGCTGGCCGGGCACGTACTAGTTGTTGATTCCCCTTCACAGCCACGGTGCTCACAGTGCCAGGCCCGACCTGTGACTACCGATGACGGGTGTTACCTCGACCTCGAACGGCTCCTCAGATGGTCAGTCGCCCCTATCCGTACGGACGGGGGGTGGCTAGGAACTCTCTGCTAGTGAATAGAATGAATCGGGTCGAAGCGTGTGCCTCGACCCGATCCCAAGGTCGATCGACCTTCTGCCCCCAACCGGGTTCATCACTACTGGATTGCCCGCATGCGGCGCAGTACCAAGGCGCTCGTCAGCAGGGAAAAGCCCGTGACAGCCAGAATCCAAATCAAGATGGAGGTCCCCGGTTCCCCGCCGGTCTCCGGTAGCAGGACTGGAGCCACGCTATCCGCGCTGAGCACTGCCTCCAGAGCAGGATCCCCGGCGGCCAAACCCATGGCAAAGACGGTGTACACGGTCTGGTCCTCAAGCGCGACTCCGGGCACGCTCAAGGCAACAGTTTCTGTCCCGGCGAGGCGCACCTCCAGGTCATATGTGCCGGCATCCACGGGCAGATAGTCGCCCACCCCCTTGAAGGCTACATCGCTGAAGAGAACCGGTCCACCCGCCACGGCGACATCCACACTCGGTGCGTCAGGCGAGGCGTGTACGAAGCGAACGTGGGCTTTGCCAGCCGCTGGTGGGGTGTTGTTGTCCACTAGAACCAGTGGTTCGATGGACTCTAGCACGTTCACAGCGACCACGGTATAATCCGTGTCCGCTGCCAGGTCCAGATCTGCCTCAATCACCACGGGCTCCGTGGCACCGGTAGGAACGACCTTGACATTGTATGTGCCAGGGTCTAGTGCGGCGTACTGCGTGATGCCCTTGAACGGAGCGTTGCTAAAGGCAATGCTGTCGTTTACCCAGACGTCAACCGCCGGGGCATCTGGTGAGGCATGAACAACGCGGGCCCGAGCCTGGCCCTGAGCCAGAGCTGTAGTCGCAGCCGTCAGCAGCAGAATCAGGATCAAGGACCCTATTGCTAACTTCTTCATGGTTGATCTCCTTTCCTGGGTGTTCTCACTGTGGGGTTGGGTGGCAGTTTCGAACCTTAATTGGCCAATTGACACGGTCATGGCTTTCCGCCAATCGAGTCGTTTCCTGTAGTCATCAGCGTATCAGCCCGTTGTCGACTTACCAGACGCGAACAGGGACAGCGCTGCATGCTCGAGCGCTGTGGGTTGGTTCGGTGGCTGTCGAACACAACCGGTCTGATGCGTGCGGCGTTCATCGGCTTCATCTATCTATGTTACGGCAAATGACGCTTCGACACATCGGGCATTCGTTCAGTCTTGGACCTGTACGTTTGTTCAGTTCCTAATTGAAACATTCGTACAGGTCGGCGAGTCTGACCGTACGGCCTCCACTGAATCACCAATGGTGGCCTTTGTACCGTTGCATAGATTCACTGGCCGAGCGGAGCAGATAGTCTTCGAGTCGTCGTGGAATCTGAAGAGCCTGTTCGCTGGAAGGTTGCACGATCCGGCAGGTATGGTTCGTGGAAGCTACGGACCAGTCGCGCAGAGTCAGGTCCGCGGGCGTGTCGGGGGAAGCGATGTGTTAAGCCGGTCTTGTCGACAGTGGTTAGCGATCAAGACACGGCCCAAGTCGGACGATGCTCCAGCCTACTGCGCTAGATCTATTTCACTCAGGCGAGATTGGACGTGGAACGGGCGAAGATGTAGTGTGCTCTGTTCCCGGGGGCAACGCGACGACGATCAGCCGGTGCGTGTAGGTGGAGTAGGGCCAGCACGTGACCAGGGTCAGCCGCTCGTGGTCGGTCGGGGCGATCCATTGTGCATTCTGTTTGCGCACCTCGCTTGGCATACCCTTCTCCTCAAGCAAGACTTTCCCGGCCACTTCATACGGGTATAGAGTATCCTGGACGTACACACGTATCTCGTCTCCCTCCTTGAGATCAATCAGGTACCGGAACACCTCGCCCGCAACGTTATTGTGGCCGGATAGAACCACGTTTCCTTCGTTCCCGGGGGATGCCGAGTTGGCGTGCCATCCAGCTGCATAGCTAGCTACATCCCAAACAACTCGCGCCCCTACGTCGGAATCCTCGACATGCCAGCCAACAGGAACAACCGGGCTGTCTAGGCCTATTGCGGGAGCTGCAATCCGCGTCGGTGGGGATTCGGCCGGCCCTCGGCCCTCCTCAGCCGTGGGTGGAGGCTCCTGGTGCTCCGCCGTCCATGGAGGAGTTTGCGTGACACCGCTAGCCTCCTGTTCTTCCACGAGGAGAGCCGTTGCCTCAGGAGTGGGAAAATCCGGCAGAAACTCGGGTGGATTCTCAAGGGCGACTGAGACATCTGTCGGCAGAGGCGGGACAGAAGTGGTCACACCCTGCGCGATGAAGGCCAGGACGAGAATCCATACCCCGCACCAGAGAAGGATGCCAATCAAGTACATGGATTCTCTGTTGGTGATTTGCAGGCGGCCCTTCATCCTATCGTCGACACTTCTTATGTCTCTCACATTGAGGCTTGAGTAGCAGCACCGGATAGAGCCATCAGGTAGTCCGTAGTGGAAAGAGAGCTGGCCAAACCAGCGTGTCTAGCAGCGCCCTCTGAATAGTGTACGCCACGCTCCCTGCCACCGCAAGCCAGTAGGCCCAGCGACGGCGTCGTGGCCTAAGACGCAGCAGAGCAAACACCAGTCCCAAGGAAGCCAGGCCCACAATTGCCAACACGAGCCGGATAGCCAGCCAAACTGCTTTGCTCGGCTCCTCAAGTATGCCGAACGTTAGCGGCATGTAGAGAGCTGAGGGTGCGAGAATGGCTATGGAGAGAAGAAGGATTCGCCACAGCCGCTACCCGGTCCCCGACTGGGTGGACCAGCAGGTGTGCCTCCATTCCTATCCCAAAGAACTCATGCTGCGCAATCACGTGTAGGTGGAGCGGCCTGGTTCACAGAAGCTTGTCCACGGCATCATCTACTCACCTGAGTGTGTTTCGGAGTCGAGTCCCTGGCTCTCACTGGGCCCTGAGTAGGATCCTCCCGGTGTAGCAGAAAGACCCTGGTCGGTTTCCTCCTGCAAAAACGCGAACAGGGCATCCAGGCTGGCGAATCCTTGGCGGGCGCCGGTGTGGGCGTCTTCCAGAGACGCCCGCCAAGCCATTCTGTCCTCGCCCGTCTGCCACAGCCGAAGCATATACGCCAGGTAGCGCTGCCGCTCAGTGACCATTCAGAGCCCGCTCTGCAAGGGGGGTCTGGAGCGTACTCCCCAGACCCCCGATAGCCTCTGCCCGCCGTTCTCTCTATCGGAAGGCGCCAGACAGCCGCCTCAGCCCCAAGCCCAGGGTGGCGATCAGGAGGCCGCCAGCACCAAGCCAGAATGGCAGCATCCCAGCCAGGCCAAGTCCCCCTGTCTCCGGCAAGGCCGCCGCCGCAGCGCCCAGCGTTGCCAGCGATTCTTCGGTGAAAGCATGGGTGCGTGCTGTAACCTTGCCATCCTGGATGGTGAACTCATCCGTCTGCTCGAGGCTGGTCAGACCAAAGCTCCGCAGGACGTCATCCGCTACTGAGGTTGTGGCCACCACCGTAGTGCCATCGACTTGAGTCGCGAGGAGGACATACTCGGTGTTCCTGGCGACTTCGTTTTCGATCCATGCTCGGACTTCCTCCTTGCCCGTGTAGGTGTCAGGCATGCCGGGCGGAGGGACGGGCATGTATATCACCGCGTCATCACTGTACAAGGCCAGCGCGGCTTCGACGTCTCCAGCGTTGACCGCCTCGTACAGGGCCGTGACCACGGCCACTGGGTCTGATTCCTGGGCACTGAGCGCACCAGGGAGCACGAGCATCACCACGATCACCGTCACTGCAATCACAAGTCTTTTCATTTCTTACCTCCTTTGTGTCACGATCGAAATCTTGGATTCCTACCCGCCAATGGATTCGTTACCCATAGGCATTCCCTCCTTGCTTACTTCTGCGTCACGCCGCATGGCCCAGTGCCATCTAACCCAACTGCTCCACCTGAACATCACGACAAGTCCATCAATACGGATTCATCATAGCAGCCCACCGCCGCGAGATCGTAGAAAAAACGTCGCGAGAGCGTAACGGTTGCACCTATCCCTGCTATGATGTATGATGACCGTGTCGCTGGGTTCTCGATTGCGCGGATTGCAGGAGGTGCATCGTGGCGCTGCTATCCCTCTCCCTGCTAGGGCCTCTCCAGGTAACACTGGATGGAAAGCCGGTGACCGGTTTCAAATCTGACAAGGTCCGGGCACTGCTGGCCTACCTGGCGGTCGAGGCGGAGCAGCCGCACCACCGTGAGGTCCTGGCCGGCCTGCTATGGCCCGAGTGGCCCCACCGGGAGGCCCGCAGGAGTCTGCGCGATGCCCTTTCAAACCTCCGCCGCGCAATTGGCGATCACGATGCGACGCCTCCATTTCTGCTGATCACCCGTGAGACACTCCAGTTCAATACGGACAGCGAGCACTGGTCCGACGTCGCTGCCTTCAGGGACCTGACAGGTTTCCAAGACCTCTCAAGTCTGGAGCAAGCCGTTGCCCTGTACCGCGGCGGTTTCTTGGAGGGTTTCTCGATCGGAGATGCTGCCCCCTTTGAGGAATGGGCGCTGCTCAAGAGGGAGCAACTCACCCGGCAGATGCTGCAGACGCTCGACGGCCTGGCAGCTATCCACGAACAGCAAGGCGAGTACGAGCAAGCCCAATCGTATGCCCGCCGGCAGGTGCAACTCGAGCCCTGGAACGAGGAAGCGCACCGGCAGCTGATGCGCCTGTTGGCCCTCGGCGGGCAGCGCAGTGCGGCACTGGCTCAGTATCAAACCTGTAGCCGCCTGCTGGCCGACGAACTGGGCGTTGAACCGGAACGGGACACGGTTGCTCTCTTCGAAAGCATCCGCGATGGGACGCTGCTACGCGCAGCTCCCGTCTCCCTGGTTACGGAGGAAGCACCGGCTCCCGGCGAGGCGCCCTTCAAGGGTCTGCAACATTTCGACACTGCTGATGCCCACCTGTTCTTCGGGCGGGAGGAGTTGACTTGCCAACTGGTTGAACATCTGCGCCAACATCGCTTCCTGGCTGTGATCGGTGCTTCAGGTAGTGGCAAGTCATCTGTTGTTCGTGCCGGCCTGATCCCGGCTCTCCGGCGCGCTGAGCCCCTGGCCGGCGGCCTTCAGCCACTATCACACAGAAGCTCCTGGCTGGTGCACCTCATTACCCCTACGGAGCATCCTCTTAGCGCCCTGGCTACGAGCCTGAGCCGCGATGTGGAGTCGGTGACCGCAGCAGCCACGCTCGTGGATGACTTGACGCGGGATCCGCGCGCCCTGGCTCTGTATGCCCGCCGGCTCCTGAGTGACTCCAACCATGGGTATGGTGACGGTTGCCTCCTGCTCGTGGTGGATCAGTTCGAGGAATTGTTTACCCTTTGCCACGATGCCGTCGAGCGCGGCGCCTTTGTGGCCAACCTATCGACGGCCCACGCCGAGGAAATGGCTGGGCCGGTGGTGGTGGTCGTTGCCCTGCGGGCTGACTTCTATGCCCATTGCTCTCAGTTTGCCGTCCTGCGCGAGATGCTTGCCCAACACCAGGTCTACATCGGTCCGATGAGTTCCAAAGAACTGCGTCGGGCCATCGAAGAACCGGCCAGAATGGGGGGATGGACCTTTGAGCCTGGCCTGCTGGATCTAATCCTCGATGATGTGGGGGACGAACCCGGCGCACTGCCGTTGCTTTCCCACGCCCTGCTCGAGACGTGGCGGCAAAGGCGAGGTCGCGCGCTCACTTTCGCCAGCTACGTCGAGTCCGGGGGCGTGCGCGGCGCCATTGCCAGGACTGCGGAGACCACGTACGAGCTCTTGACTCCCAGCCAGCAGGTCATGGCTCGCAACATCTTCCTACGGTTGACCGAACTAGGTGAAGACACGCAGGACACCCGTCGCCGGTCCTCACTCCCTGAGCTCATCTCGCGCCCCGGAGAGGCGCCAGTCGTGGAAGAAGTGCTCAAGACGCTGGCAGATGCCCGCTTGATCACGACGGGCGAGGAATTCGTCGAGGTTGCCCACGAGGCCTTGGTCCGCGAATGGCCCAGGTTGCGTGAGTGGTTGGACGAGAACCGCGAGGGCTTGCGGCTGCACCGCCGTATCAGCCAAGCCGCACAGGAGTGGGACCGATTGGATCGCGATCCAGGCGCGCTGTATCGCGGTGTGCGGTTAGCCCAAGCGGTGGAGTGGGCCGAAAGTGACGCATCTGGCCTGAATCCACTGGAGTCAGCCTTCCTTGACGCCTCACAGGAGCGCGCTGAGCGGGCAGCCGAAGAACGGGAGGCCCAGCGGCAACGCGAGCTGGAGGCGGCGCAAAAGCTAGCTGAGGCAGAAAGCAGGCGAGCCGAAGAGCAAACACACGCAGCACGGCGCCTGCGTCGGGGGGCTGCCTTCTTGACTGTTGCCTTGATCCTGGCTATGGTACTGGGCATCGTCGCCGTGGGGTTTGGCCGGCAGGCGTGGGAGAGAGCCCAGATCGCCAGCGCGAGGGAGTTGGCGCTGGCTGCCCTTAGCAACCTCGCCATAGACCCGGAGCGCAGCATCCTGTTGGCGCTGGAGTCGGCCGCGACATGGTCCTCTCTCGGCGAACCGATCCCATACGACTTGCAGGATACCTTGCACCAGGCTGTACAGTCCGCACGTGCGCGACTGACCTGGTCGGCTGGTAGCGACGATATCCTCTACGTTGGCTTTCACCCGGAGGGTGACCGGCCGCTGGTGGTCACTGGCAATCTTCAGGCCAGCACCGTGACAGTCTGGGATCCTGAGGCGAATGAGTCATTGCTCACGCTGCCTGGCCACGTTGGACCGGTCACCGACATTGCCCTTAGCCCGGATGGAGCATTCATCGTCGTTCCCAGCGATGATAGTACGGCAAAGATGTGGGAGATGGCTTCGGGTGAAGAATGGCGGACCCTCTCTGGACACAGCGATGAGGTTCTCGGCGCAGCGTTCAGCCCGGATGGAAGACTGCTGGCCACCTATGGTGTCAACGAACAGATCGTTTGGGAGGCCGGCTCGGGCGCAAAGCTGCTCGAGTTGCCTGCCTCTGCGAGTGAGACGGACATGGGTGTACTTAGCCCCGGCGGGACACACATTGCCACGGTCGCCGACTTTCAGTCCGTGGAGGTCATAGAGATTCCCTCCGGTCGCGAAGCGCTCTCGCGCAAGCATGATTACGACGTGATAGGCTTTGCTTTCAGTCCCGATGGGAGCCGCGTCGCTGCCGGTGGTCGCAGCCGCAATGTCCAAGTCTGGGATGTTGAGACCGGACAGGTTGTGCTGGCGCTGGCCGCTGGCGCTGTCACTCCTCAGGTTGAGGCCATCGCGTACAGTCCGGATGGAACACGCCTGGCAGTCGCTGGCATTGTGTTTGACGCGGCTACAGGCCAGGAGCTGTTCTCACTCCGCGGCCATTCTCAAGGGATCTACCGGCTCGCGTTCAACGCTGACGGAACCAGGTTGATCACGGCCAGCTACGATGGGACGGCAAAGGTATGGGATCTCACCCCGGATCATGAGCTCTTTGCCCGACCGGCACACGGCGGGATGGTGTATGACGTGGCCTACAGTCCCGACGGCAAGATGCTGGCAACGGCTGGCATGGATGGAACCGCGACCATCTGGGCAGCCGAATCGGGCGAGATCCTACAAGTCCTGACGGGGCATACCGATGTTGTCAATACTGTTGCCTTCAGCCCTGATGGCCAGGTGCTGGCTACAGCCGGTGCCGATCGAAGCGTGATCCTGTGGGATGTCGCCTCGGGCCAGGAGCTGAGAACCCTGACCGGGCATGTCGACGATAGACCAGGTGGAGTCCCGATGTTCAGGGGTGTCGTGGCAGCCGCCTTCAGCCCCCAGTGTGTCAATCCAACTGGTGCAACGGCCGAGCAGTGCCCCCTGGCGACTGTGGGTATGGATGGGAGGTTGATCGTCTGGGATGCCCTCACAGGCCAGAGGCTCTTCGACTACCAGGAAGCGATCGGCGGACTCAAGAGCGTTGCTTTTGGCCCAGACGGAGAATTGCTGGCTATTGGCAACACAGGCGAGCCCACGGATACGATTGGGGAGGCAGTAATCCTGGAGGTGGCTTCGGGCGAGGTTGTCAGCACTCTGCCTGGTCACGGCGGATGGGTTTGGGACCTCGCTTTCAGCCCCGGTGGGAAACGCCTGGCAACAGTCGACTTTTGGGGAGTCGGGAGGATCTGGGACGTTTCCACCGGTGAACCGTTGGTCGAGTTGACTGGCCCGCCGAGTGGGTTCTCGGTGGCCTCTTGCTCGAAAGGAACTCGACTCGCAACTGGCAGTGGGAATGGGACCATCACCTTATGGGACGCAGAATCCGGTCTTCCCTTGCTCTCCCTGGGCGGTCACACTGACCCAGTTGTCGGAATTGCGTGCAGTCCTGACGGGGACTATCTGGCTACCGCAAGCTTTGATGGAACAACGCGTGTCTACGTGGTGCAGGCCGACAGTCTACTGGCTCTGGCGAGGTCGCGTTTGACCCGACCATTCACGCTCGAAGAATGCCAGAAGTACTTACACGTGGAACAGTGCCCGGCTGTGCCGTAAGGTCAACTATTCGGAGAGTGTGCTCTTCCGAATGTGGATTCGAGTTGTCACGGTGCGGGCCTTTTGTCGTTCGCGTCCAGGCTAATCGTAAAGACTCACTACAGAAGCTACCCGGTGCCGAACTGGGTGGACCAGTAGGTGTTCCTGAACCCATATCCCAGGAAGTTGATGTTGCGGAATCACATGTAGGGCCAAGCCTTGTAGACGGCTGAAGCGGATGAGACTCTCATAGACTCGCTGACCACCCCTCTCCAGTCATGGTATGCAAGTCCCCAGAAGAAGGTTTTGGCCAAGGGGTGAGACCGTGATACAGTATCATTTGGTAGCGCAGAGTCCGACTGCGATCCGCACACAGAGGAACGCGAAGCTGCACGCAGGGGCGCTTATGTGGCGGCTTCGCGCCACATGAGTCCTTATCCGTTAGCCGGAAAGGCACCGTCTACGCTGCTTACCATTACGTTGGCAGCTATCAACCCGAAACAGACACTCGAATCGTCAGTCAAGTTTCGCGATTGCGCAAAAGCGCGCGATGTTTCAATCATATGAGGCTTGAGGAGGGTATTATGAAGGCAACAACGCTTCCAGAGCAACCCGATGCGAAATCGCCGGCGGGTGCAGACATTCGTTTNNAGCGACTGTTCACGCAACCGTCAGCGAATTCTGGTACGTGTTGGAAGGACATGGTGAGATTTGGAGAGACAATGGCTTGGAGAGCTGCGTCACTACTCTCGTTCCAGGTACCTCGATCGACATTCCGGTGGGAACAGCTTTTCAGTACCGAAACGTATCTGACTTAGACTTGAAGTTCATTTGCATCGCCATGCCCCCTTGGCCGGGCGACTCAGAGGCTACTCATCTCAATGGCAAATGGCAGCCAACTGTTTGATGGCTGTAGGGTACTCATCGTCGTTGATCGCGCAGAATCAAGAGGTCCGCTTGTGGCCGAAAACGGATCTGAAGGGGCACGCAGTGTCATGTAGCTCCAAGTTTGAAGCGCAACACCTTACTAACCCAGTTGCTGCAAGGGACGGCTCGTACCTCGCAGCCGCTGAGCAGCCCAGTTAGCTACCGCTATTGCGCGTTTCGTCTGGTGGAGGGCTACTGGTGCCACAAGGTAGAGTGCCGGATGGACGGCAAACCGATTAACGTGCCGAGCGTTCTGTACAGTGCATGTCTGAAGAGTGCAGTAATTCCTCATCTGCAAGTCAGTGCCTCCGCGTCATTGCTTGGGCCGACTTCCAAGGCAGAATAGGCGTCCGGTTCGTCAGAAGGTCCCCTTTGGTTGCTCGAACACAGTGCAGGCTTGCCTGGTAGAGGCAAGCGGCGATAGAATTGCACGGTCATGCTCCATCGTCTCACTGTACAGAGGCCGCGGAAGGAACACAGGGCATGTCCAGATGGTGCCGTCTGTCTTCAGAATCGACGTTACCGTCTCCCCAGTCGCCGGGTGTTTATAGCGTCCGTCGCTGGCGTCAGAGGGGGCCCTTGAGGGATTAAGGCCCAGAATCGACTCTAGCCATTGCGTCTCACGCTGTCCGAGTAAACCTCTTGCACCCGGGCCCTGGATCACGAGGCAGAAACATGAATAGCAGAGACAGAATCCAGTGCAGCCTATCTCACAGTGAACCAGATCGAGTTCCATTGGACATAGGCGGGTCGGACGTTACAGGGATCCATCGAGATGCGTACCGCAGTCTGGCGCGCTGCCTGGGCTTGGAGGAAGAAGTGCCCATCTGGCACAGGGTCCAGCAGCTAGCGCTGCCAGGTGAGGATGTGCTAGAAGGGTTCGAGGTCGACGTCCGTCCGCTGTTTCCGAATCCCCCGGACAACTGGCGTCCAGAGGTGAAGGATGCTGGAGCGCGCCTAACGTTCGAGGATGAGTGGGGCGTGGAATGGGCGATGCCCAAGCGCCGAGGACTCTATTACGACATGATACGCCATCCGCTTGCCCATGTCTCCGGAGCGCCTGAGCTGACAAACTGGAAGTGGCCCGATGGGGCCAACCCCGGGCGCTTTCGGGGCTTGCGCGATCGAGCGGAAGATCTGGCGGCCAGGGGGGTGGCGGTTACCATGGGAGTTGCATATGGAGGCATCCTCGAATCAGCCTCCTGGTTGCGCGGATACGAGAGCTTCTATGGCGATCTGATTCGCGATCCCGGCTTGGTGGAGGCTATCTTGGATGCAACGCTGAGGTTTCATCTGGACTTCTGGGCTGCGGCCTTGAATGAGGTCGGCGACCTCATAGACGTGGCTGTGGAATATGACGACCTGGGAGGACAGTTCGGCCCGTTGATCTCGCCGGAGATGTATCGACAATACGTGAAGCCTCGGCACAAGGAACTGTTCAGCTTCGTCAAGGAGCACTCGCGAGCCGCCGTTTTCTTCCATTCTTGTGGGGCAGTGGCCGAACTGATTCCGGACTTCATCGAGATTGGAGTGGACATCTTCAATCCTGTGCAGGTGAGTGCGGCGGGCATGGGCGACACCCGAAGATTGAAACGGGAATTCGGAGATGAACTGACGTTCTGGGGAGGTGGAGTAGACACGCAGCATGTACTGCCCAGAGGAACGCCGGAACAAGTGAGGGAGGCGGTCAAGCGAAGAATCGATGACTTGGCCCCAGGAGGTGGCTTCGTTTTCGCTGCGGTCCACAACATCCAGCCCGACGTCTCACCCGAGAACGTCATCGCCATGTGGGAGGCCTGGAAGGAGTATGGAGCGTATTGACGAATCCGTCGGGACTCCATCCGCCGGTCTGCGCAGGATAGACGAACGTATGCGAGTCTGCAGAGACCGAGCTTGTCGGATGCTAGCCAGGTAGTGCTGCCGACATGACGGGTGTCCCTATCAAAATCAAAGCTGAGCCTTGGACCTTTTTCACAGCTCCGCGTGCTTCTCCTCTTGAGACTTGACAACTTGCAGGAATCACTGTATAATATGCAGTGATGTTGCGTGGTAAAAGTCATTTTCATGCCACGAAAACCCCAAAACCTCGCGTAGGTCCTTTACGACAGAGAAAGGAAGACCATGACCCGCTACACCTTTTCCCCCGGTGACGTTGCCCCCTTGCTGGAAGGCCTGGCCATCGTGGGCACTGGCGGTGGAGGCTCTCCTTCGTGGGGTAGAGCGATTCTGGAACACGATTTTGCCAAGGGTCGGGTGCCCAGCATAATCAGTGTCGAAGACATAGACGACGACGCGACGGTGGTCAGCGGAGGAGTGATGGGCTCCGTCAAGGTTCTGGAGACCATGGGCATCGAGCGAGTGATGGAGCATTGGGAGCAGCGTTTCGAGTTGCTGGAAGTGACCCACGTAATGCAGAGTACTCTGGGCAGGACTATTGACCATGTAGTGCCTTTCGAGGTCGGAGGCCTCAACACCCCGGTCATTCTCTCCCTTGGAGCACGCATGGGCATTCCCATTATTGATGGAGACGCATTGGGACGCTCGGCGCCCGAGACCCAGATGACCAGCTTCATTGGTCACGGCATCTCCCTCACACCCATGCCCCTCATCGACTATGATGGCAACGTCGTTGTGGTCCAGGAGGCTGCGGATCCCACCTACCCAGACAGGCTTGGCCGCTGGGTGGTCACCAATGGTGGCGGAATGGGGGCCAATAACCACTACCCCATGTCTGGTCGCCAGGCCAAGGATTCTGTGGTTCCCAACACCATCTCTGGTGCGCTCGAGCTCGGACGTGCGGTCTTGCGAGCACGGGAAGAGGGCCACGATCCAGTTGCTGCAGCTACGGACGCTCTGAAGGGCGTATCTCTCTTCACAGGCTTTGTAGAGCGCCTGGAAGAAGAGGAGAAGATGGGCTTCTACTATACCGTGGCCCATCTGAAGGGAACAGGCCCAGATGAGGGGCATGGGGCCCGTTTGGTCATCAAGAACGAGACTATGCTGCTCTCCATAGAGGACAGAATCGCGGCGATTTTCCCCGACCTGGTCTGCATGCTGGAACCAGGTACAGGCCGCGGAGTGATGAGCATCGAGTTGGCTGAGGGCACGCCATTGGCTCTTGTAGGGGTGCGGTGCCATCAGCGTCTCCGCGAGGCGCTCGAGACGCCAACCGGGGCCCTCGCCTTTAGCCCGGCTCGGTATGGGTATCCGGACTTGGCATACCAAGCCATCGAGACTCTGGTGGAAGGCTTCGGCCAGAGGTAACGTAGTTTGTCTAGCGATAGCAAGCGTTATCAGGTTCGGGCGGTGGCGCGGGCGCTGGACCTTCTCACTGCGTTCTCCACGTCGGATCCGGAACTCACGCTCACAGAGCTGAGTTCTCGGCGCAATCTGAGTGTCAGCACAACCTATCGCCTTCTGGCTACTCTTGAGAGTCGGGGCTACGTAGAGCGCAATTCTCAGACGGGCGGCTACAGTTTGGGGGTTGCCTGTCTTGACTTGGGTGCTGTGTTCCTCTCTCAACTCGACCTGAGAGAGCGAGTCTTACCTCTCTTGGAGGCCCTGCGAGAGGAATGTCAGGAAACAGTCCACCTAGCGATCCTGGATACCGAGAGGATGGAAGCGATCTACTTGGAGAAACTGGAAGGGCTGTTGCCGATAGGGATGATGGGCTCGCGCGTGGGTGGACGAGCACCGGCTCACTGCACAGGCCTTGGCAAGTGTATGTTGGCCTACGTGCCTCCGGGCGAGGTCCGCGAGTACTATGCCGCCGATGGCCTGCGAGCGTGCACTTCCAACACGATCACTGATTTGGACGAGCTGATGCGTGAGCTGCGAAGGATCGAGCAGCGGGGCTATGCCCTCGATAATGTCGAGCATGAGCCCGATGTGAAGTGCGTGGCCGCACCGGTGTGGGACCACCGTCAGGTGGTTGTGGGAGCGATCAGCGTGAGCGGCCCAGAGCAGCGCATCGATGGGCTCATAACCGAGCATGATCTGGCGGCAAGAGTACAGAGGACAGCCCACGAAGCGTCTATCCGACTGGGCTATCCTGGGGGAGATGCAAGGGTGGTGGGGCCTGGCGCTGCGACAAAGGGCGATGATCACGGAGACGAGTAGCAAAGGGTATCCGCGCAGTGTGGATTGAGCCGACCGGACAAGGACGACAGAACCTGCGAAGGGAGGCGTAAGTTGGAGACAGTGAAGCTGCTGGGCATCTGCGGGAGTCCTCGTAAGACCGGCAACAGCCGGTTCCTGTTAGAGCGTTCTATCGCGTCCGCGGAGGAGACCGCTCCAGAGGCGGTGGTGAGCGAACTGTACTCTCTGTCTGGAAAGGAGATCGCTCCCTGCATCTCCTGCTTTCGGTGTATGGAGGCCGGTGACTGCACGACGGAGGATGACTTTCAGGAGTTGCGTGACAAGTGGGCAGCTGCAGATGCCATCATCTATTCGGTTCCCGTCTACCACATGGGCATTCCGGGCCAGCTAAA
>JABAOH010006308.1_pt1 | contig 51725 bp, 38 predicted proteins | sample 7062181 | NCBI WGS metagenome assembly JABAOH01 (sample SAMN14538630, study PRJNA623070) | marine sediment metagenome | biome: marine biome [ENVO:00000428]; feature: marine pelagic biome [ENVO:01000023]; material: deep marine sediment [ENVO:00002113]; isolation source: pool of 5 deep marine... | reverse complement strand
CAGAAGTTCGTCGCTACCAGATCACTGTCTGCTCTTGACAGGACACTTCTTAATGGTGTTAGACGGCGCCTCTAGGTGATTAGCAATACGACTCCCGCAAGTGCCAGTGACAGAAACACCATGACTACCGCTCCACGAGCATGAGACCTCAGTTGATGGAGGTAGTCCCTATAGCCTGCCATGCCTTCGGTATTCGGAATAACAAGGCGCTTCGGTGTAATGGTGCAGTAGATCAGCCAATCAACGACCAGCAGCTCGAAGAGATTCGCAGTGAGAAGTACAGCGAGAATATGGCCTGTAAGAGCTAAGTACGTTACACCGTCCCCCTGCTGGCTCTTGAGTTCTACACCAAAGGCAAGAGGAATCCCAATCATGAGAGTGATCAGTGGAACGAAGAAGAACAGCGCTTGTAGCTTCTCCCACCTCGTAAGCGCTGGGACCTTGTTCTGGATGTCCTTCGGCAAGTCGTTGCGGGCAAAGCGAGGATTGAAGAATACAGCCAGCAATAGTATGAGCGAGGCTAGTACAGAGAGAAGCGTCCCGTAGACGACTATTCCACCGAGGTCGAGCATCGCAAACTTGTGCACAAAGGCCGCGTAGCACTGAAACCTGTAAGAACAAGCGATGACTTACGATCTGGACTCTATATACTCCCACCTTGCAGTGATTGTCGCCGTAAGCGTGATGTCTCGCGGAGTGAACTCGGCCGGCCCCAACCTCGCGGCCGCTGCCACATATTCGTACGTGCGAGGACGTGGTTGAGTGGACAGCTCCGACAGCCTCCCTAGCTCACCGCCCGCGGTGCTGGCAAGTGCCTCCGCGTCCCTCTGGATTTTTGTAGACATCGTTCAATGGCCAACTCCCTTGCCTCACTCGTGCCTCGTGCCCGAAGCCTGATATAAGGAATGTCGTCGGCCCCCGCTGCCAGAGCTGCATCGATCACCGGCATTGCTGCTTGAGCGCCGAATGCACTGACAAGCATCAATGGCAAGATCCACACTTTGCTAACTCTCCAACCACGCGTACTGAAGTCCATACCAGTCCCGCGGCCTAACGGATTGGCGTTTCAGCTGCGCCGCGACGGAACGAGCGGCGCAACTGAACGAAGGCTATCAGTTCGTGGGCAACCAAGCCCACGGATTTCGCATCCACCACGGGACAAAGGCAGCCGCCTGAAGGGCTGCAGCGCCAGCTGCAAATGCTTGTAGACAGCACGGCACTCATCTCACCACCATCGCCTCCCAACCATCGTACTCACCCCCGAGAGAGTCTGCCAACGCTTCAAACTTGTTCCGAAGCTCCACAAGAATCCTTTGTTCTGGGACCATCGTGCTCTGGGCAAGGACGAGCCAGTTCACCTCCTCAGCACCCAACCTGACCGTGACGTCGAAACCTTCCTCCTGCAGTTGGACTCCTACGTGGTCGGCGTCCGTCTTCGCGGGAAAATACAGATAGAACTCAATCGGGTGTGGTTTGGAAAGATCGGAGCCCGCATCCCTGAGCGCAGTCAACGTTTGAGAATCCGGACCCGCATCAAGGAACGACATGTCTTGCCCTCCCTCCCGGCCACAGGTCAACAGAGGCCACAGTAGGATGGCCACGATCGAAACGAATAAGACTCTCATTCCCTGTCGTAGGGCCGTGCTCGTGCTGTCTAACTAGCATTGAGCCGCGCGCGGGCCCTAGGGCGGCGCGTGGGAGCGCTGCGTACGACGCAGCCCAACAGAAAGGGGCCGTTCACCGCCCGCCCGCGCACGACATTCAAGATATGGCCGCCATCGGCGCCCGACCAGCAACGCCACTGGGCCCGGAACACCGAGTTGCAGCCTAAGCGCCGAACGAAACAAGGCGCACGGGTCTGGCGACGGCGGCTTAACCCGTAACCGCGGCCAGGGGCGCGCCCTCGCAGACGCTTCATTTGCGATAGACAGCGAGCCGGCGGGGCGGCTAGTTTGGAGGTGGGCAGACACACGGTCACGTATGGAGCGAAAAGATAGGATGGGGCAGCACATGAGCCTACTTCTGTCAATCCGGGGACAGCCGGTATCGGGGACCGACCAGGGTTGGCTGGGCCCGGTCGCGGCCTGGTTCCAAGGCCATCCGGTAATAGCGTCCATCGCCGCCACGGTCGTCCTCCTCTTATTCGCCTACCTGTCCGACAGAATCACGAAGTCGGTTCTGGCGAAGACGGTCGGTAGAATCGTCCAGCGCACGAGCGTCACCTGGGACGATGTTCTACAAGGACACGGGTTCTTCGAGCGCCTCGCTCACCTGGCGCCAGTGCTAGCGATCTATTACGGCATCGCGCTGGTGCCGGGGCTACCACAGGCGTTCGCCAGCCTGGTTCAGCACGCAGCGCTGGCCGCCACGGTCCTGGTGGCTGTGCTAGCGGCAGACGCGCTGCTATCGGCCGCCGGCGAGCTCTACGCCGCCAGTGCTCTGGCGCGCGGCCGCCCCATCAAGGGTTACATCCAGGGGGGCAAGATCATCCTCTACATCGTCGGCGCGATCGTCGCGATCTCGGCGCTGACGGGCCAATCGCCGTTCATCCTGCTCAGTGGTTTTGCCGCTCTGAGCGCTGTGCTGTTGGTGGTGTTCCGAGACACGATCCTCTCTTTCGTGGCCAGCATGCAGATAGCCAGCTACGACACGATGCGTGAGGGCGACTGGATCGAGATGCCGCAGTACGGAGCCGACGGCGATGTCGTGGATATCGGCCTCCACACCATTAGGGTGCAGAACTGGGACAGGACCGTCACGTCCATCCCGACGCACAGGCTACTGAGCGATTCGTTCAAGAACTGGCGGTCGATGTCGGAGTCGGGAGGTCGCCGCATCAAACGGGCCATCTACATCGATATGAACTCGATTCGCTTCCTCGAGGACGCCGATATCGAGCGGTTCGAGAACTTCGTCCTGCTCAGGGACTACATGCAGGAGAAGAAGCGGGAGATAGAAGAATACAACGCGCGTGTCGGCGACACGGCCCTCGTGGCAAACGCCCGCCGGCTCACCAATATCGGCACCTTCCGGGCTTACGTGGTCCGCTACCTCCGCGACCACCCGAACACCCACAAGGGGATGACGATGATGGTCCGGCAGCTCAACCCCACTCCCCAGGGCCTGCCACTCGAGATCTACGTCTTCTCGAACGACATCAACTGGGTGTCGTACGAGGGGATCCAGTCGGACATCTTCGACCATATCATAGCAATCGTCCCGGAGTTCGGGCTCAAGATCTTCCAAACGCCTTCCGGCCAAGACCTCGAGGCCGCCGTGACGCGGTACGCCGGCACCGAGTGATCGCGGCGACTCATCCTTGGAGCGGCTGGCCGCGGAGGGCGCGGGCGGGTAGCTTGTCACGCCGATGAAGCAAGAACCGATCGTCGTAGCTGTCGATACCGGCGGCACCTTCACCGACTTCGTCGTGCTGCGCGGCGCGAGAGTAGCGGTGCACAAGCGCGCCTCCACGCCAGCGAACCCGGCGCAGGCAGTCCTCGAAGGGCTACGCGAGCTGATCGGCCCCGGCGAGGGTTTCGTACTCGCCCACGGCTCGACGGTCGCTACGAACGCGTTGCTGGAACGCCGGGGCGCCCGGACGGTCTGGATAACCAACCGGGGCTTCGAGGACCTGGTGGAGATCGGCCGCCAGGCACGTCCCCAACTGTACGCCCTGGTGAGCGAGCGAGCCGCGCCGCTTGTTGCCCGCGAAGACCGAATCGGCATCGCCGGCCGCATCTTGGCGGACGGCAGCGAGGAGAGCCCGCTCGACGCGGACGAGTTGAGCGAGCTGGCCGCACAGGTTCGCGACGCGGAATCGGTGGCTGTCGGCCTCTTGCACAGTTACGCGAATCCGGCGCACGAGGAGAGCGTCGCCGAGGCCCTCGACGGGCTGGAGGTCCCGGTGACCCGCTCGGCCCGCTTGCTCCCCGAGTATAGGGAATACGAGCGCTTCTCGACGGCGCTGGTCAACGCATACGTGGCGCCGCTGGTTCGCCGCTACCTGGACGCGCTGGATCGAGAGAGCGGCGCCAGCCGAGTGCGGATCATGGCCTCGGGCGGCGGGGCGTTCTCCGTCGAGCGGGCGGCGCGCGAGCCGGTCCACACGATACTNNGTCGTGGCGGCGCTGGAGGCGGCGCGGCGCTGCGGCTTCGAGCGCGTGTTGTCGTTTGACATGGGCGGTACTTCCACCGACGTGTCTCTTTGTCCTGGCCGGCCAACCCACACCAAGGAATACGAGATCTCGGGCTCGGCGGTGGCGATACCGGTCATCGACATCCATACCGTCGGTGCCGGCGGCGGCTCCATCGCCGACCGCGACCCGGGTGGCGCGCTCAAGGTGGGGCCGGAGAGTGCCGGCGCGGCGCCCGGACCGATCTGTTACGGTCAGGGCGGCGCCGCAGTGACGGTGACCGACGCGCACGTCTGGCTCGGCCGCATCCCGGCCGAACTGTTCCTGGGCGGCGAGCAGACCCTCGATCGGGCGTCGATTGAGGGGCCGCTGAGCGAGCTGGCCGCCGAGCTCGGCGAGTCGCTGGAGAGTGCAGCCCAGGGCGTCCTCGAGGTCGCCGACACAAGGATGGAGGGAGCGCTTCGCCTGATCAGCGTTGAGCGGGGCCACGATCCCGCTGATCTAGTACTTGTCGCTTTCGGCGGGGCCGCACCGCTGCACGCGGCCGAGCTGGCCGGCCGACTCGGTGTGCCTCACGTCCTCGTGCCGCCCGACCCGGGGACGCTATCGGCGAACGGCATCCTGGTCGCCGACGTACGCAAGGACGTTTCGCGAAGCGTGCTACGTAGCGGTAGCGCTGCGGAACTCGAAGCTCTGGGTCCGGTCTTCGCCGAGCTGGAGGAAGCCGCCCGGGCCGAGCTCGCGGCCGAGGGGTTCCAGGGTGAGGTCGTGTCGGTGGATCATGCCATCGACGCCCGCTACGGAGGGCAGAGCTACGAGCTCGCCGTGCCCGCAACCGCCGACTGGCTCGAGGCATTCCACGCCGCCCACCAGAGTCGCTTCGGCTTCAAGCGTGAAGACGCGGTCGTCGAAGCCGTGACCCTCCGGGTTACGGCCCGGGCTAGCGTAACCCACCCCGGTTCCCCGCCGATCGAGCAGGCTAGGACCGCTGCGGCCGCCGAGCACGAGATACGCGTCTATATAGATGCGGAGTGGCGCGACGTTCCGCTCTACAGACGCGCGGCGCTTCGGGCCGGGCAGCGACTCGACGGCCCCGCGGTGATAGCTGAGTACAGCGCCACCACCTGGTTGCCACCGGCCTGGCACGCCGAGGTGGCGGCCTATGGAGACCTTTTGCTGGCAGCGGGTTCGTGAGAGCGGCAGGGCGACGGCCTAGCGCCCTCAGCGCTCAATCTTATATATAGAGCCCGCAGCGCACCTGTTTGGCCAGATCGACGGATAAACGGAAAGTCATGGACTCACACGATACAGGCGAGCGCATGCCGAAGGGTGCCGGCGCGTCGGCGGCGCTGTCGCACTACGCGCCGCCCTACCGCCACGCCGGCATCGCCGGACTCGCGATCTTCTTGCTCTATGTCATCACGCTGGCGCCGACCACCGCGTTCTGGGACACGAGCGAGTACATCGCCACCGCCCATATCGTGGGCATCCCCCATCCGCCAGGGAACCCCGTGTTCGTATTGCTGGCCCGCGCTTGGGAGCTGCTGCTAGCGCCGTTACCGCTTTCACCCGCAGTGAAGATCAACCTCTTCTCTGCAGCGAACGGTGGTGTGGCCGCCGCATTCTGGTTCCTCGTCATCCACCGGGTGATGGCCTTCTTCTCCGACGACGAGCGCTTCCGCCTCTTGGGCGCTGCCGCTACCACCCTGATTTCCGCAACCGCCTTCACCGTGTGGAACCAGTCGGTCGTCAACGAGAAGGTCTACACGGTGAGCCTTATGACCATCGCCCTGCTCACCTGGCTGATCTTCCGCTGGCGCGACAACCTGGGCAAAGGTAAAGACGACAACCTGCTCATCCTGATCGTCTTCCTCCTCGCCCTCTCGCTTGGCAACCACCTGATGGCGTTCCTCGTAGCGCCGGCCATGGTGTTCTTCGTGATCTGGTCACACCCCCGCGTCCTGTTCCGCTGGCGGCTCTATGCCTTCGCCGCGCTCGCCTGGATCCTCGGACTCTCCGCCCAGCTATTCCTCCCCGTCCGCGCGGAAAATCGGCCGATCATCAGCGAGGCGGACCCGCGCTGCGAGAGCTTGGTCGACGCGACGGTGGACATCTTGCGCCTGCATCCGCCACTCTCACTGCTCGGGCAGGACGAGGAGAACGACCGGTGTGCAGCTTTGTCGGAGTCGCTGCGGCGCACGCAGTACCGCAAGCCGCCGCTCAACGTCAACCCGATCTTCTACCCCCGCGAGGTTCCGCGTGACCTCGATCTGCTCCGCTGGCAGTTCATCAACTACGCCCAGTACTTCGATTGGCAGTGGGCTCGCAGCCTGGACGGCGCCAACACCTTTTTCGCCTGGGTGAGGGCACCTTTCACTCTGCTCTTCCTGTTGCTCGGACTGTACGGTGCCTGGCGACACTTCTATGCGGACCGCACGTCGTGGGTCTACTTCGCAGCGCTCTTCGTTACGGTGTGGTTCGGGCTCGTTTACTATCTGAACTTCAAGTACGGCTACTCGGTCGCCGCCACCATCGATCCTGGAACCGGGGAGCTAATGGCGGTACCGCGCGAATGGCGCGAAGTACGCGAGCGAGACTACTTCTTCATTGTCTCCTTCTCACAGTGGGGGCTCTGGGCCGGTATCGGGCTGGCGGCATTGTGGCAGACGCTGGCCAAGGCCACTGCAGGCGCCGCCGATAGGATATCGTTCGACCATTATCGGCGCACCGTGCCGATCCTAGCGCTTGCTCTCTTGCCCCTACTTCTCAACTGGAAGTACGCGAGCCGGGCTGGTGACTACGCTGCACGCGATTGGGCGTACAATCTGCTCATGTCCGTCGAGCCGTACGCCGTCGTCTTCACCAACGGAGATAACGACACTTTCCCGCTCTGGTACCTGCAGGAAGTCGAAGGTCTACGCCGGGACGTCATCGTCATCGTATACTCCTATCTGGCGACGCCGTGGTACGCGCAACAGTTGCGTGACCTCTCCCGGCCCTGTGATGGTATCGACCCGCTAACCGACCCGACGGTCATCACTTGCCAGCGGCCGTTCGAGCCCGAGGCGGCGCTTCCGATCTACCAGGGCCGTGAGTGGGCGGCGCCCACGCGCAGCATCCTCGAGTTGAGCGACGCCGAAATCCAACAGATCCCCGACTGCTTCCCGCGCGATGAGCGCACCGGCGCCTGCCAGGCCTTCGCCGACTCGGTCCCGGTGCCGATCGGCGATATCGACGGGCTAATCGTCGCCGGCGACTACTTGTGGCGCAACGACATCATGGTCTTACGCATTCTGCAGACCACGGCCGGTGATCGTCCGGTCTATTTCGCCAGCACCACTGGAACCTATGAGAGGTGGAACATCCAGCCCTGGATGATCCGGCAGGGCGTGGCTTTCAAGGTCGTGCCTACAGAGATCAGGCCGACCACTTCGCTGGTCCCAATCCCCACCAACGCACGTGCCCGGGGCGGCCGCCTCCTCCCCTTCTGGCTGGACATCGACCGCACGGCCGATCTGATGAACGAGCACTACATCTTTCGAGATCTTACCGAACGAACGTTCTGGCCGGACCTGTCGACCAACGGCATCCCGCTGCAGTACTACTCAGCATACGTCGCCCTGGCGACGGCGCAGATGGTATTGGGACAAGGCGACCTTGCAGATCAGAGCGTCGCGCAGGCCCAGCAGTTCCTGGTGGTGGCACTGGGCCCGGAATTCCTGGCCCCCGCACAGCCGTCGGACCAGGCCCCGCCAAGACCGGAAGAGGTTCCAACGGATAGTGAGGGAAGTCCCTAGTCATTGGGAATTCTCGAATGTCGAGCAAGGGACCAGTGGAACAGGGGAGGTAGGGAAGTATAGAACGGTTCTTGACTTCCCTACCTCCCCTGTTCCACTGGTCCCTTGATGAAGATTCGAGAATTCCCAATAGACTTCCGAATTGCCAGTTCGAGATTCCCTCCCTGGTCTTCGCTGCTGGCACCCGGGCTCTCCTCGCGCACGACGCTGGCGCCCGAGCGCTCGTCGAACGTGACGTGCAGCACCTGGTCCATGCCTTCGCGGATCGGTTCCACGTGTGTGATCAGAATGACCTGTTCAAAGCGATCCTGCAGCCGCTGCAGCAGGTGAACGACGCTCTCGCGGCGCTGCTCGTCCAGGCCACCGAACACTTCGTCGAAGATGAGCAGCGACAGAGAATGGCCGGCCCGATCGGCGATCATCTGACTGATGGCCAGCCGCAGCACTAGGTTCGCAATATCCTCCTCGCCACCCGAGATGACCTCCTTGACCTCGCCGGCATCCAAAACGATCACCTCGTGCGCACTGCCGATCTCGATCTGGTTGTAGCGACCGTCGGTCAGCTCCGTCACGAACACGCTGGCGATCTCCGATAGCTCCGGCCGCACCCGATCGTTCAGCTCCCTGCGCAGTTCGCCCAAGGCACCGTCCAGTTCGTTGTGCAGGCGGTAGTCCGCCTCACGCTCGGCGACCGTCCGTGAAAGCTCCCTATGTTCACGCTCCGCCTGCCGCGCCGACTCTGCGACCTGTCGAGCGTTGTCCGCTTCGCCCTTGACCCGTTCCAACTCCACGTTCGCGGCGCCGAGAACATCGCGCGCCTCTTCATACTCCTTCTCGGCGGCCCCGTATCGGTCTTCGGAGTAGTCCAGCTCCGAGCGCTTCTTTTCCAGGTCTACCAGCTGTGTCCCGATCTGCCGCTCCTCTTCCTCCGCCTCGGCCTTCGCCGCCCGCAACCGTGGTTGCCTCTCCAGCCGGGTCTCCAGCTGCGTGACCTGCGTACGCAGCTCTTCCAGCTGTCTTAGTCCCGCGCGTACGGCTTCGTGCCGCTCCGCGTCGTAGCCCTCCGCCAGCGCGGCAATTTCGCCGGCCAGCTCGCGCGCCCGCGCCTCCTCCGCCTCCAGTTCGGCCTTCAGGGCGTCGGCCTGCGCGAGCGCTGCCTCGGCCTCCACCAGCTCGCGCCTGATCCGCTCGCTTAGCTCGCGTGCGCCGGCCAGCTCGTTCCTCCCGGCCACCACCTCGTCGGGCTCCGCACTCAGCTGCTCGAATCGCTTCTTATGCCACTTTCCGTCCTGGACCACTTCTTCGTACTGGCCGCGGACCAGTTCGAGCACCGAGTCGTACTCCGACCCGAGTGCTCGTTTACAGGTGGGACAGATGCCGTCCGGCCCGGCGGCCTCGAGTTGCTTTATCTGCGCCTGCAGCTCCTCCGCCTGGCCGCGCAGGATCCGCCGATTCGCATCCGCCTCCTGCCGGTCGCGATCCCAGCGCGAAGTCGTCTCCTGCAGAAGAGTCTCAAGGCGGTCACACTCGCCTTCCTGGACGGCGAGTTTCTCTTTGAGGTCGGCGCTCGCGCCGCCCTTCTCGGCCGTGGCCGCCGCCTTCTTATTGAGACCTTCGACACGCTCCCTTTGGCCTGCCAGCTGCTTATCCAAGCTGCCGCGTCGTGCTTCGGCCTCGGCGAGCGACTGCAGCGATTCGTTTTCCGCCGGCAGGTCCTCGAGCGGCTTGATCCGATCCCGCAGCCGCTTCAGCTCTTCACCGGCTGCTTCCAGCGTCTCGAGTTCCGCCGCGGTCTCTTTCTGGTCCTGTTGAACGCGCTCGATGCGGATTTCCGCTACGCGGAGTTCTTCGCCGAGTTGACCGTATAGCTCGCGCGCTTTGCGCAACTGGTTCCAGGTAGGCTCCAGCTCGGCGAGCCGTCCGGCCGCCTCGCTCCGCCGACTTTCCGCTTCCGCAACCTGCGCGCTAGCCGCCTTCAACCGCGCCTCGGCCGCTTCTCTCTCGCGCTTGACCTCCTCCGGGTCACGACGCGCGCGCCGCAATTCCTCCACCTGCGCCCTGAGAACGTTGCGCTGCTGCCGCACGCGGTCCTGCGAGCTCTTCAGCCGCTCGTAGCCCAGGACCTGGGCCAGGAAGCGTCCCCGCTCCGCCGACCCCATGGTCGCCAGGAACTGCAGGTCCTTCTGCTTCGTGAAGTAGGTGTTGAAGAACTCGCCGCGGGTCATGCCGAGGCGGCGAGTCAGCTGCCGCGTCACCTCTCCCAGACCTGCGGCGATCGGATCTTCCTGCTCGAACCGATACAACTCCGCGGTTCGCGGCGTGCGGATCACCCGGTAGCGTTCACCACGCAACTCGAACTCGAGCTCGGCCTGGACCGTCGAGCGGCCGGGGGCGCGGTTGAAGCGCAGCGTGTCTTTCGTACCGCGAGCCGCCGGCGCTCCATAGATCGCCCAGGCGATCGCCTCGAGAATCGTTGATTTCCCGGCGCCGTTCGGGCCGATCACGCCGGTGAGACCGGGCCGGAACTCGATCTCCGTGTCGGCGTGCTGCCGGAAATTCTTCAGCGCCAGGCGAATCAGCCGCATCTCACTCCCTGTCTTCCAGGACCTCGGCCTCTTCAGCCTCCTGCAGGTAACGCAGCCCGAGCTCGATCAGCGCCTCACGGTCGACCTGCCGTGCGTCGGGCTTCCAGCGGTGTTTGAGGAACTCGGTCAGCTCCTCCTGCAGGGTCAGGCGCCTGCCGGGCGCTCCAGAGCCGCTGTGTCGTGTGATCTGGGGTGGCCGCGCATCCAGGTTGAGGTGAAGTGCCCGCGTCCGGTATTCGCGAACTCTACGATGGTCGAGGTCGCGATAGATGTCGCGCGGCACATCGAACAGGCGGAGGCGGATGATCTTCTCCTCGATGCCGCCAGGCACGGATTCCAGCGCCGACTCGATCAGCCCATCGATCTCACCCGCTGACAGATCGCGCCCAGCGATCGGCTCGAGGTCGATTACCGTTCGGGGCCCCTGCAATTCGTGGAATTCGACCTCGCCGTCATCAGTATCGAGCTCGACGAATCCCTTCGGCCGATCCGCCTCCGACCAAACATCGATGCTCGTTCGTTCGATAGCCCCGGGGTAGATCATGTTCGGCGCCAGTCGCTCGTGGAGGTGATAGTGCCCCAGCGCGACATATGTCCATTCTTCCGGCCTCAAGTCACTGCTCCGCAGTAGGGCAGCCCCGTAATGGCTGATCAGCTTCAGATTCTCGTGCGCGGCGTGCGCCATCAGAATGTTGATGCCGGTCTCTGGGTCCGGCTCGATCGCTGGCTGCCGCTCGGCGAACAGCGAGTTGTGGGGCAGGCAGAGGATCGCGGTGTCGAGCCCTGGGAAACGCAGTCGTTTCGGTTCCTGGTGAACGACCTGGAAGCCCGGGATTTCCGCGAACAATCTGAGGATGTTACCGGTCTCTGCAGCGCGCGGCGAATCGTGGTTCCCGGCGATGATGACGACGCATGTATCGGGCGCCTCTTCACGGAAAAGGGAGAATTGGCGGAACGCGTCGGCGATCGCCGCATTGGACGGGCGCACCGTGTGGAAGATGTCACCGGCGATCAAGAACAGGTCCGGGGCGACCTCCGCCGTCCGCTCAAGCAACTCCCGAAAAACGCGAGCGACATCCGCCTCGCGGATATTGATTCCCGAGGCATTGGTGCGATGATACGCCCGATACCCCAGGTGAAGGTCGGCAGTATGAACGAGCCTCATCCCGTGTCCACCGCCGCCAGGGTCCCGTTCGCGTGTCCGGTGAGCTGGACCTCGACCCCACCCTCGGCATGGAGGGCGAACATGTCGATCTCGTAGCGGCCCCCGATATAGCGGCCGTGGTCGATGTCGAACTGAGCCGAGCCCGTCAGGCTGGCTTCCATGTGCAGCGGAGCGCCGAAGCGAGACTCCTCTACGCCCTGGAGATTTGAAAACGTGCCCGACAACCCGATCACCGCAACGGCTCCCTCCTCACCCGGTCGTACATCGAGGAGCGTGTGCTCCAGTTCGAGCGTCATGTTCCCCGCCGCGCTCGCCGACAAGTCAACGGGGAACTGCCCGACGCTCGTCCAGCGATCTCCCACACGTACCGGGGCCTCCGGCAGATAAGTCGGCAGCGCACTCTGGAGCTGCTCGAACTGCCGGGCCAGTCCGGCAAGTCCCGGGTGCGAATACGTGACGTCGATCGTCCGACCGCTGGCTGTCGTCCTGACCCGCGCCCGGTGCGACAGTAGGTCACGCGTCGACTCGACGTGAGTAGGAGGTGGCGCGATAGGGCGACCGCCGATGTCACCGGTGAATTCGAAGTCGTGCCAACGTACCTCGAAGACGCGCGTCCCGTCCCCTTCGACGGTCGCCAGCCTCTGCTCGTACTCGACCGCCGTATGCAGGCCCATGCCGGAAGCGAGCGCCTCCAGCAGCTGCCGCGTCTGGGCGTCGGGCTCAGTGTCGCTGACGTACTCGGCCCGCATCTGGATGTCGAAGGTCAGGCGATAGCGGTTGGTCTGGCCCACCTCATCGGAGAGCCGCAGAACGTGCGTCGGCGTCTGGGCCGCTGCCAGGATTGTGAGGACGGCGACGACCGCACTGGCGCTCGACCTTACGTCATATCCGTAATGCACCGGTCAGGACCACGTAGACCAGCAGGGCGCCGACCAGGCTGCCGACGATCGCCTGCTGCTTCACTTTTGCCGCGAACTGCGCCTTGTCTTCCCCGAGCTCGCCCGCCCGCTCAGCCAGCGCCGCCAGCCTGCCGGCGGTGGGCAGCACGATGAACAGCGTGGCCAGAAAGGCGAGGGTTCCAGCGACCTGCATCTGGAACAGCCAGTGCTCAGGGAACGGCCGGAAGAAGGGGCGCCCCGTGGCGATGATCAGGACCGCACCAGCGGTGATCGTGACGGTCGCCGCCACCGCGATCAAGCCACGGTAGAGTCGGCGCGCCGTCGCGTAGGCGAAGGCGATCACTTCTTGGCTACCCGACGCCCGCGCCTTCGATGTCCACAGGCTGAGCGTGAACATACCACCGAGCCACAGGGCTACGCCGATGAGATGTAGGAACAGCCAGATGCCCCAGAGCCTCATTTCGCCTCCTGGTTCGGGTGCGACACGCCGTCAATCGCCGGCGTACGGGTCATCCGGTACCGACACGGCCCGCTGCGGCGGCCCGACCGTTTCGCTCGAGACACTCTTTCTGAGCCTTGACCGGAAGAAGGCCAGTGCGTCGTCGGGGGACGCGCGTTCCGTGTGGTGAAACGCCTGGAGGACTTCGGAGCGCTCGCGGCCCGCGATCAGGTCCTTCAACTCGTTCACGCGGACGTGGCTGTCGATACGCCTGAGCCCCTGGGCCACCGCGTCTTCGAACGGGAGCTCCTGGCGTGGCGGAAACCGCTCGATCCCGTCGCGCCCGCGCATCACGGCCGGCTTCGGGAACCGGATGAAGATCGGCTGAGTGAAGTGCGGGTGCCTGACCATCAGGTCGCCCTTGGGCAGGCTGGCCAGCTTCGTCTTGCTCGCAGGCGACAGCACCGAGTAGCCTGGCGTGGCCAGCTCGTCCATATCCATGCGACCGTAGACCGCCGAGCCGCAATTGCCCACCACGCGCCGGTGGACCTGGGAGCGGAACTGCTGTGCACCGAACAGTACGAGCCCCAGGTAGCGTCCCCGCTCGCTGATGTCGAGCAGCATCTTGCGGACGTAGGTGTCGGGGCCATCCGACGGCGCGTACTTGTTGAGCTCATCGGCGAACACGATCACGTGCTTCACGCCCAGAGTGCCTGACTCCAAGCCCTCGCGCAGCCTCGAGACCACACGCGCGAACACGAGGTCCTGAGCCTCGGGCTCGACGTTCGCCACGTCGATCACATATACCGCCCGGTCCTCGAACTCGCCCCACGGCAGATCGCTCACCGCATCATCGTTCACAACCAGGCCGTGTGCGCGACTGACGATCCCGTTAAGGCGATTGCGCACCTTGCGGATCGTTGCCGTGTGGTGAGTCATCCAACGATCGGACCCGCTGGCCTCGCAGCAGGCGAGCACGTCATCGAACCAGTCTTCCAGATCACGGAACGTGCGAACCAAGTGGTTGCGCATAACCGGCTGTCCTACCTCCGGCCCGAATCGCTGATCGAGGACCCGGTCGCGGATGAAATCGATCAGCGCGTCCGCCTTCGCGTCGAGGTCATCGCGAGTCAGCAAGACCTCGGAGAACTGCATTACCTCCTTGAGTCCCCAGCGCAGCGGGCGCACGCTGCCGATCAGGTCGGCGTGTGTCCGCAACGTGTTCAGGTTCCAGCCGTCGGGCCTGTACGGTGCGAAGAAGCGAACGTTTTTGAACGGTTCTGGCGGGACCTCGAGCAGCCCATACATATGCCGGTCGTTCTCGTCCAGCTCGCCCGGCTGGTCGAGGAACAGCAGGTCGGGCCCCTTCACGTTGAAGCACACGGCGGCGACCGAGCCTTTGGACTCGGGCAGGTGCTCGAAGACCGAAGCGAGCAGGAACTCGACCAAGCTGGTCTTGGTGGCCAGGCCGCTCACACCGGTGATGTTCAGGTGCGCTGCCTCGGGCCCCAGCAAGAAATCGGCGTCCAGGTAGACTCGCGCCTCGAGGCCGCCGCTGGCGTAGACGCCGAGAGGAATTCCCGTCTCATCCTCCACGCCCACGTACGAGTCCATGCGCAACCCGACGACGACGTCGCTGTCGTCCGCCAGATAGACCGCCCCCATCGGCACGGGCTGCACCGGCTCTTCGGGCTCGCGCCGCAGGACGGCGGCGGAGTAGAGGCGGATCTCGGGGCGCAGCGACGGCGCGTGCGTCCCTGCACCGGGGTCGGCGTCGGCCCCGATGTAGTCGTGGAGCGGCGATAGGAGGTCGGTGTAGCTGAAGCCCTCGACCACCACGCCGTAGACCGTCTGCGCGTCGGCAACGACCTTGACGATCGAGCCGATCCCGATCTGTGCCTCGAGGCCGGTCCAGAAGTGGAACTCGTGGGTCGTGTTGGGCCGGCGCTCGGTACCGACCACTCGCCCTGCTGGATGAGTCATGCCGACATCAATCCCCTGCTGGCTGAACATCGAACATTGTACATCGAACATCCCACGTCGAAGTGCCCAGGGCGCGCAGCGCCACAGCCGCTCGACGTACAATGTTCAATGTGCGATGGTCAGTGTTCATACGATATCTACACCTCTGCCATTTCCACGCGCCGCGCCCGCTCCTGCAGACTCAGCACCTGCAGTTTCCTGTGCCGCAGCGCGATCACCGCATCGCACAACGCTGACGCGGCCGACAGTGTCGTCGTGTACGGAACGCCCCGCTGGATCGCGGCGCGCCGGATCTCGTAGTCGTCGAACTGGGCATGTTTACCCAACGGCGTATTGATCAACAGGTCGATCTCGCCAGAGATAAGATGGTCGACGATGTGGGGACGGCCCTCGTGCACCTTGAGCACGGGCTGCGCCGGTATCCCCCTTGCCCGCAGGTAGCGAGCCGTGCCGGAAGTCGCCCAGATCTCGAAGCCCAGCTCGTGGAAGCGCCGCACGATCGGCGTCACGTTCGGTTTGTCCTGCTCGTGGACGGTAACCACGATGCGGCCCGACATCGGCAGCGGATTGCCCGCCGCGACCTGCGCCTTGGCCATCGCCAGCCCGAACGAATCGGCTATTCCCATGACCTCCCCCGTCGAGCGCATCTCGGGGCCGAGCAGCGCATCGACTCCCGGGAGTTTCTCGAACGGGAAGACGGATTCCTTCACAGCGACACCTTGAAATTGGTCGTCTGGCTTCAGGTCGAAGTCCTTTAGCTTGCGGCCCACCATGCAGCGCGCCGCCAACCGCGCCAGCGGGTTCCCCGTCGCCTTGCTCAGATAGGGGACGGTGCGGCTGGCCCGGGGGTTCACCTCAAGCACGTAGACCACGCCGTCCTTAACGGCGAACTGCACGTTTATCAGCCCGACGACGCCAAGCGCCTGTGCCAGCGCCCGGGTGTACTGTCTCATCTGCTCGACGTGCTCGTCGCGTAGCAGGTACGGCGGTACGACGCAGGCCGAATCGCCGGAGTGGATGCCGGCATCCTCGATGTGTTGCATCACGCCGCCGACGAAGACGTCCTCGCCATCGGCGACTGCATCGACGTCGGCCTCGAAAGCGTCCTCGAGGAAGCTGTCGATCAGCACCGGGTGTTCCGGCGATGCGCGGACCGCCCGCTCAAAGTAGTCCTCCAAGGACTCCTCGTCGTAGACGATCTCCATGGCGCGGCCACCGAGGACGTAGCTGGGACGGACGAGCACCGGATAGCCGATGCGTCGCGCCACCTCGACGGCCTGAGCCTCGCTCACCGCCAGCCCGTTGGGCGGCTGGTCGATCCCGAGCTCGCGGGCGAGCGCCTCGAAGCGCTCGCGGTCCTCGGCCCGGTCGATGGCATCGACCGGCGTGCCCAGTATCGGGACATCCATGTCGCGCAGTTGCGACGCCAGCTTGAGCGGCGTCTGGCCACCCATCTGCACGACGACCCCATCGGGCCCCTCGAGGTGCACTATCTCGAGCACGTCCTCGAGGGTGAGCGGCTCGAAGTAGAGCTTATCGCTCACATCGAAGTCGGTGGAGACGGTCTCGGGGTTCGAGTTCACCATGATCGTCTCGAAACCTTCTTCCTCCAGGGCGAAAGCCGCGGAGACGCAGCAGTAATCGAACTCGACGCCCTGCCCGATGCGGTTGGGCCCACTCCCCAGCACCACCACCTTGCGGCGTTCGCTGCGGAGCGACTCGTTCTCCTCCTCGTACGTGCTGTACAGATAAGGGGTGGCGGCCGGGAACTCACCGGCACACGTGTCGACCATCTTATAAGACGGGTGAATTCCCCAACCCCAGCGCCGCTCGCGGACGGCTGTAGCCGTCTCACCACGGAGCTTGCCCAGCAGCTCGTCACCGAAGCCGAGACGCTTCATCTCCCACGTCGCCTCGCGGGTCGGCTCGGCCAACGAAGCGTACCAGCTCTCTGCCGTCACGAGCTCGCTAAGTTGTTCTATGAACCACGGGTCGATGTGGCTCACCTCGCTGATCCGCTCGACACTCACCCCGTTAGCCAGGGCGCGTTTGATCTGGAAGGCGCGATCCGCCGTCGGCCGGCGCAGCGCGGCCAGCAAGGTCTCGTCGTCATCGGCGGAGAGCCCATCGTCGCCCGGGGTGTCGCCGCACTCCCAACCGGCGCGGCCGTTCTCCAGCGAGCGGAAGCCCTTCATCCAGGCTTCCTTGAAGGTGCGGCCGATGGCCATCACCTCGCCGACCGCCTTCATCTGCACGCCGAGTGTCGGATCGGCGCTCGGGAACTTCTCGAAGGCAAAGCGCGGCACCTTGACCACGACGTAGTCGAGCACCGGTTCGAAGGAGGCGGGGGTCTCCCTGGTGATGGCGTTCGGGAGCTCGTCGAGCCGATAGCCCACGGCGACCTTGGTTCCGATCCGAGCGATCGGGAAGCCGGTCGCCTTCGAGGCGAGGGCCGAGGAACGTGAGACCCGCGGGTTCATCTCGATGACCAGCATCTCGCCGCTGACCGGGCTGACGGCGAACTGGATGTTGCAGCCGCCGGCGGCGACCCCGATCTCCCGGATGCAGGCGATCGACGCGTCCCGCATCACCTGATACTCCGAATCCGAGAGCGTCATAGCGGGCGCTACCGTGATCGAGTCGCCGGTGTGCACCCCCATCGCGTCGAAGTTCTCGATCGAGCACACGATAACGACGTTGTCGGCGTGATCGCGCATCACCTCGAGCTCGTATTCCTTCCAGCCGATAACGCTCTTGTCGATCAAGATCTCGCCGATCGGCGACGCCTCCAGACCCGTCCGCGCGGCCTGCTCGAACTCCTCCCGATTGTAAGCGATTCCACCCCCGGTGCCGCCCAGAGTGAACGACGGCCGGATGATCGCCGGGAAGCCCGTTTCCTCGGCGACCGCCAGGGCTTCGTCCAACGAGTGAGCGAAGCCGCCGTGGGGCACCTCGAGACCGATGCGGCGCATCGCCGACGCGAACTGTTCACGGTCCTCCGCCAGCCGGATCGCCCGAGCGTCGGCCCCGATCAGCTCCACCCCGTACTTCTCCAAGGTCCCGGAATCGTGGAGATCGAGGGAGACGTTGAGCCCAACCTGGCCGCCCATGGTGGGAAGCAGCGCGTCGGGCCGTTCGGCCTCGATCACCCGCTCCACCCACTCGGGCGTCAGCGGCTCGATGTAGGTCGCGTCCGCCAGGTCCGGGTCGGTCATGATCGTCGCCGGGTTCGAGTTCACCAGGATGACCCGGTAACCCTCCTCCTTCAGCGCACGAACGGCCTGCGTGCCCGAATAGTCGAACTCGCAGGCCTGCCCGATCACGATCGGCCCGCTGCCCAGCAGCAGGACGCTCTGTATGTCTTCCCGCTTCGGCATCTAGGGGGCGGAACTCTCCAATTCGGAAATTCGCTTGGGTTTCGAGCCCAATACNNCCCGCTTCGGCATCTAGGCCAGGAAGGTCCTCCGCTGTATGGACGATTGAACGTGGCCCGTGCCCAATTCTACCCGGGGGAGCGGGGCGGCGCCAGCCGGGGCCGGATAGGGAGTAGCCGCCTGGGGGCCCCAGACCGACTTGGGGGACCAAAAAGGCCGGTTGCTCAAATCGAGGAGAGACGCCAGATTCCGGGGTCTTCTTGGCAAATTTGCACTGCAACAACTGGAGCAAGTCCATGACCGCGAACGATTACAGCCTACGCACCATGCGAGGTCGATTCCTGCTTATCCCGGCGTTCGTCCTGGCCGTAGGTTGCAGCACGTCGGCCCCGCCTTTCAGCGAGCCGACTCCCGCCGCCCCGGCGGACGCGCCCACAGAAGTGGTAGACATGCCCGCCCTCCCCTCCGAAATGATCGAGGTAAAGGCGGGCGAGTTTGATAACGGCAAGATGTGGGCGTTCGAATATGCCCCGTTGGAATACTTCGCCGAGACCTACGGCTTCCAGCCGGACGAGGCTTGGTTCGAGAAGGCCCGACTCGGCACCCTGCGCCTCTCCAACTGTTCGGCATCCTTCGTTTCGCCGAACGGTCTCGTCGTCACCAACCACCACTGCGCCCGCGAGAGCGTTACAGAGGTCAGCGGGCCCGGCGAAACCCTCCTGGACGACGGCTTCTACGCCAGCTCGCTGGGCGACGAGCGCGAAACGAGCCGCTCGATCGATCAGCTCATCGCCATCGAGGACGTGACGGCCGAGATGCACGCGGCGGTCGAGGGTACAGCCGCTGCCCAGCGGGCCCAGGCGCAACAGGCGATCGGGGCGGAATTGTCGCAGCGGATCGCCGCTGAGCACGGCGGTGAAGACGCCGGGATCGTTGTCGAGATTGTCGGGCTCTGGGACGGCGCCAAGTACTCGGCCTACGTGTTCCGTCGCTACTCCGATCTACGCCTCGTGATGGCCCCCGAACTGCAGATCGGTTTCTTCGGCGGCGACTACGACAACTTCACCTTCCCGCGCTACAACCTCGATTTCTCGTTCTACCGCATCTACGATGAGGAAGGAAAGCCGGTCGAGCCCGAGTTCTGGTTCGAGTGGAGCGACGGAGGTGTCGAGCAGGGGGATGCAGTCTTTGTCATCGGCAGCCCGGCCAGTACCAGCCGGCTGCAGACGGTCGCCCAGCTCGAGTGGCGCGCGGCGGCCGGAGAAAGGGCCATCTACGAGCTGTACAAGAGCCGCGCCGATGCGATGCAGGCGTTCTACGACCAGGACCCGGAGACCGGCGAGGAGATGGACCTGCGCGACGAGATCTCCCAGTTCCGGAACGCGGAGAAAGCATACTACGGTCAGTGGCAAGGCCTTCACAACCCCGAGTACATGGCGCGGCGCCGTGACTCGGAGCGTCAGTTCCGCGAGGCCGCTGAACGCGATCCGGCGCTCGGCCCGCGGATCGGCCAGCTGATAGATCAGATGGCGGGTATCCAGAAACAGCGCATGGAATACGCGGCCGACTGGGGTGCCTTCATCGCGTTCGGGAGCCCACCCTTCGAGGCGGCGGTCGTGCAGCGCGCCCAGATGGCCTACATCTACGTCACCGCGAGCCAGGCCGGTGCACCGCCCGATGCGCTTGCCGATCTGAAGAGCAACCTGCTCTCGGTCGAGGATCAGCCCGACGCCTTACAGCAGGGACTCTTCGCGGCCCGCCTGGCGGATTTCGAGCAGCACTTCGGTGCCGAAAGCTCGATGGTCCAGAGCATCCTGCAGGGGCGCACGCCGGACGCCGCTGCCGCCGCGATCCTCGCCCAGTCCGCCCTCGCCGACGCAGCGGGCACGGCCGAGGCGCTGGAGAACGGATCGCTGACCACACAGGACCCTGCGATCCAGGTGATCGGCGCGATGGTCGAGCGCCTGCGTAGTTACCTTTTGGCCTTCCAAGGCTTCCAGCAGCAGGAGGCTACCATAGCCAGCGAACTGGGCCGCGCCCGGTTCGACGCCTACGGGACCACGATTCCGCCGGACGCCACGTTCTCACCGCGCATCGCCGACGGCGTGGTGGAGGGCTACGAGTACAACGGTACGGTAGCGCCGATCTACACGACCTTCTACGGGCTCTACGACCATTACTACTCCTACGGCCCCGGCAGCGACTGGGACCTGCCGCCACGCTGGCTGAGCCCGCCGCAGACGCTCGATCTGGCCACGCCGGTCAACTTCGTGCTCACCTCCGATACTACCGGTGGTAACTCGGGCTCGCCGGTGATCAACGCCGAGCTCGAGGTCGTGGGTCTCGTGTTCGACGGTAACATCGAGAGCCTGCCGGGCGATTACATCTACGACACGAAGGTCAACAGGACGGTGGCCGTCGACGTGCGCGGCATACTCGAGGCGCTGGACGAGATCTACGACGCCGACCGCATCGTGCTCGAGTTAACCACCGGCCAGCTCGTAGACACCGAGGCGGAAGCGGACGCGGTGATGTCGGGCAGATAAGGACGATATCGGATTCAATGTCCAATACCCGACACTCAATGTCCGTTCGTCCAAGTCGTTTTCGAGTAGCAAGAGCCAAGTCCCAGTATCCAGATTCGCAAGCGCAGCGGATTGGAGACTGGGACTTGTTAGTTGGCTCTTGAAGACCCCTTGACCACGTGGTCAGTGAGTGCCGGATATTGGATACTGAGCTTAGAACAGCGCCGCCACCCCACCCCTTATCCCCCAAGCGGCCGAGTTCCCGGCGTAGCCGACGAAGCCGCTCGTATCAATCAACCAACGCCCCAGCCTATAGTCGGCACCAAGCAGCAGCTCGCCGAGGTCCTCGGTCCCGACAGGCACACGGCTGCGGACGCTGGCCCTGCCCGTGACTCCGGCGAAGAGTCGCAGCGGCCGAGCCGCGACGGGCGAGTACAGTACTTCGGCGTTGTAAGCGATGACGTCGTTCTGCTCGAAGTTCTCCAGCGGTGCTTCGAGGATGGCGATGCCCGCGTCCGCAGTGGCGATAAGCGGGCCGCTCCCGTAGCTGCCCAGCAACGTCACGCTCACATCGGTAGTGTTCGAGCCCAACCCCTCGGCCTGGTTGCTCGACGGGATGTGGAACTGGAAACGTCCGCCGAGGCCGAAGCCCTCCGCATCACCAAGCACGAGTACCGAGATCCCGACACAGAGATTGCCGGCCCCGGTACTCTTGCCGTCGGCCAATCCCTCGTCCGGCTCCACCGGCGGCCTACCCATATTATCGATCGTCAACGCGCGGTACGCGTCGCCGTGGAACTCGAGGACGACTCGGTCGGCAATCGCCCACGAGAGCTGCAAGACACCAACGCGGGTGAGGTCGCCTTCCACGGCCACTAGCGGTGACATCACATTCTCCTCGTAGGCCGCCCCAAAGCCCACCAACAGGTCCCCGTTCTTGGCCAGTGCCAGCGCCTGCACCGGCGCCCCGCGCCTCAGCGCGGACTGTGCGAGCTGCGGGGAGGCCGCCGCGAGCAAGAGTGTAACGATGAGGCCGGCGAGGCGCAGAACCCGCAACCCGCCGGCCCACCCTGCCTTACGGATCATATCAACCTGCGAGCGCCTGGTCGAAGTCGCCGATGATATCCTCTGGGTCTTCCAGCCCCACACTAACGCGGATCAGGTTCTCGGAGATCCCAGCCTCCGCCCGCTGCTCCGGCGTCAGCCGCGCATGGATCATCGAGGCCGCGTGCACCGCCAGCGTCTCGGTGCCGCCCAGGCTGACCGCGCGCCGCGCCAGCTGCATTCGTGCGGCGAACTTGCGGGCCGCCTCGAAGCCGCCCGCCAGCTCGAACACGACCATGCCGCCGAAGCCGTCCATCTGCTTTTTCGCCAGCTCGTGCTGCGGGTGTGAGGCGAGTCCCGGATGGTAGACGCGCTCGACGGCGCTGTGCGACTCGAGAAACTGGGCTACCGCCATGGCATTCGAATTGTGGCGCGCTATCCGGAAGGGCAGAGTCTGAATCCCGCGCGCCAGCAGCCAAGACTCGAACGGGTGCGAAATGCCGCCGTGTATTATGAGCCCGAACCACAGCGTCTCGATCCGCTCACGGTCTCCTACGATGAAGCCGGCCGTAACGTCGCTGTGGCCGCCCAGGTACTTCGTCGCGCTGTGCACGACCAGATCGATCCCGTGCTCGATCGGCCGCTGGTTGATCGGCGTGGCGAACGTGTTGTCCATGCAGGTCGTGATGCCACGCTCGCGCGCCAGCGCCGCGACACCCGCCAGGTCGGTGACAGCCAGAGTCGGGTTCACGGGAGTCTCGAGGAAGATGAGGCGCGTTTCGGACCGAATCGCCGCCTCGAATGCGCCCAGATCCGTCTGTTCCACCAGGGTCACATCGATACCGTAACGAGGCAGCCAGCCCTCCAGCGCCTTCATCGTGCCAACGTAGTGGCAGGTCTGCGCGATCACGTGATCGCCGTTTTTCAGCAAACCCAGGAAGACCAGCATGATCGCTGCCATCCCGGAAGCCGTTACAAGCGCCGCTTCACCGCCTTCCAGTAGCGCGATCGCCTCCTGGACAGCCGTGAAGTTGGGATTCCCGTAGCGAGTGTAGAACGTCTCGGGTCGGGTAGCCGTAGCGGCCTCGGCGACCTCACCAGGTTCGCGGAAGGCGAAGGTCGAGCTCTGCCAGATCGGCGTCCCGATCGGGGCGCCCATACCGGGGCCGTACACCTCCGGGCCGGACGCCGAATGGATCGCCCGCGTCGCCGTACCCCAGCGGTTGGAGTCCTGCTTCTTGCCCTTGCTCATCATCCCTCCGTTTTAGGTCCGCGCTAGCACGCCGGATCAGGATCGGCCTTCCAGGACGAGCCTCGAACGGCGTACGACTTCACGGGTTGCCACAGTCAACGCTGCCACGTTGATGTTATCGGATGCCAGCAGCTCCTCGAGCACCTCGCGCATCGCCGCCAAGCGATCGTCGTTCCTCTCGCGGAACCGGGCGAGCAGCTGCTCGGTCGAAGTGTCCCTAGGCTCGTGCGCCAGGAGTGCCAGCGTCAGATTGCGCCGCGCTTCGCCCAGGTCCTGCATCAGCCCCTGCACGGCCCTCTGCTCCCAAACATCTTCACCCGCCGCCATACTCAGCAGCTCGAAAAGAAGCGCAAAGTCCACTTCATCCGTCAGCGCAAAATATGCGCGTCCCACATCGCCGACCGGGACCTCGACCTCCTTCGAGATGCGCGTCACCTCCATGAGCTCGCCGAGGAACTGGGTCGCCGCGATCTTCTGAGCCGTCTCCGTCGGTACACCGCCTGCCTCAAGCTCCTCCAACATGTCCTCGAATGACTGGCGCTGCGAGCCGAGAATCACCGAAGGAAGGATCTCGAATAATTCGGCTACGGGGGCCCTGAAAGTCTCGATCGCCTCACCGACCTCGGCCCCGGCCGGCAGATTCTCTACGGCCCAGCGGACAGTACGAGCGAGAATCCGTTCGAGTGCCAGCAGCCAACGGTGCTCCTGCGCAGCGGGAATCGACGCCTCGTTCTTCTCGATCCTGTCGAGCAGTTCGTGGACGCCGGCGATCTCCGCCGCCACGAACCAACCGCGGGCGACATCGGCCGATCTCGCGCCGCTATCGCGCGTCACAGTCGGCACGAAGGTCGAGCCCATCAGGTCGATCAGCCTGTTGGTGAGCACGGTGGCGACTATCTCTCGCTGTAGTCGATGGCGGCGCAGGTCGTCCTCGGGAACGCGCACGACAATGGCATCCGGGAAGTAGTCGTGCAGGAGCCTCAGAAAGGCCGGATCGTCTGGGAGCGTCGAGTCGAGTATCGCGCGCTTCAGATGGAGCTTGCTGTAGGCGAGTAGAATGGCCAGCTCGGGGCGCGTCAGGCTCTTGCCCTGCTCCTGCCGCTGCTGAAGACGACTCCAACCCGGGAAGAACTCGAGCGACCGCTTGAGCCCCGCCTTAGCCTCGAGGTAATAGGAGGCGTCGCGGAAGTCGCCCAACCGATCGGCGGCCCGAAGTTGCTCGAGGCTCAGTGCCCGGGCCTGCGCCCGATTGTTCCCCAACACCATCTCCGCCACGTCGCCGCTCACCCGCTCGAGCATCGTGTTGCGCTCGGCAGGCGAAAGCTCATCTCGATCGACCGAAGCGCGAAGCAGAATCTTCAGGTTCACCTCGTGGTCGGACATATCCACGCCGCCCGAGTTGTCGACGGCGTCGGTGTTGACCCGACCGCCCTCCAACGCGTACTCGATCCTCGCCCGCTGTGTGAGTCCGAGATTGCCGCCTTCTCCCACCGCCTTCAGACGCAAATCGCCCGCGCTGACCCGAACCGCGTCGTTGCTCGAGTCACCTACATCGGCGTGCGTTTCAGCATCGGCCTTAACGTATGTACCGATCCCGCCATTCCACAGAAGATCGACAGGCGCACGCAGGATCAGGCGGATCAGCTCCTGGCCGTTCACCAGGCTCTCGTCCGTGCCCAGCGCCCGCTGCGCCTGCGGCGACAGCCGGATCTGCTTGGCGCCTCGCGGATAGACGCCACCGCCCTCGCTGATCAGCGCCCCGTCGTAGTCTTCCCAGTTCGAGACCGGCAGACGGAAGAGTCGTTTTCGTTCCTCGTACGACTTCTCGGCGTCGGGTTCGGGATCGATGAAGATGTGCCGGTGATCGAACGCAGCGATCAGCTCGATCGTTCGGCTGAGGAGCATGCCGTTGCCGAAGACGTCGCCGCTCATGTCGCCGATGCCGACGACGGTCACCGGCTCGCGCATAATGTCCTTCCCCATCTCTCGGAAGTGACGCTTCACGCACTCCCAAGCACCGCGCGCCGTGATCCCCTCTTTCTTGTGGTCGTAGCCGTGCGAGCCGCCGGACGCGAATGCGTCGTCCAACCAGAAGTCGTACTCCGCCGCTATTTCGTTCGCTGTGTCCGAGAACGCGGCCGTGCCTTTGTCAGCAGCGACGACCAAGTAGGGGTCTTCATCATCGTGGACAACGGTTGCCGGTGGCCGCACTACAGCACCGTCTACGATGTTATCGGTGACGTCCAGCAGCGCGGAGATGAAATCGCGATAACACTCGCGGACCTCGGCGCCCAGCGCCGACCGGTCCGCCGGAATCCTCCTCACACAGAAGGCTCCCTTCGCCCCGCTGGGAACGATCACCGCGTTCTTGGTTTGCTGGGTCTTCACCAGCCCGAGAACCTCGGTACGGAAATCGTCCGGCCGCTCGCTCCAACGGATACCGCCGCGCGCCACCGGGCCGAACCGCAGGTGCGCGCCGGCGACGCGGACGCTGTGCACGAACATCTCCCGGGCAGGCCGCGGCTCCGGCATCTGCTCGATAGCAGCGCAGTCGATCTTGAAGGTGAGGCGTGGAAAGGCGAGCTGCCGTTCTTTGTTTCTGAAATAGCTCGTCCGAACGGTTGCCTCGATCAGGTTATGCAGCCGCCTCAGGGTAAGATCATCGGCGATGCTTTCGACCGCCTGCAGTGAGTCCCGGAAGCGGCTGGTGGCCGTTTCCATCGCGATCGCCCGATCGCCGGTCAGCTCGGGATCGAACTTGGCACGGAAGGCCTCGCAGAGCAGTCGCGCGACCTCGGGGTGCGCGATCAGGGCATCGGGTGCAGCGCGGCGGCTCGGCACGGCACCCAACTGAAAAGCGTAAGCCGAGTAGGCGCGCAGCACCGCGACTTCGTCCCAGCCGAGGCCGGCGGTGATGACGAGCCGATTGAATCGATCGTTGTCGGCTCGGCCGCTCTGGACCGCGCGCAGCGTGTCGGTAAGCGATTCGGCCAGGCTCGCCGGGCCCAGCGGCCGCCCGTCCGGCCCCTGGACGACGAACGTATGGATCGTGGCCGCAGCTTTACCTGCAGCCTCGATGTCGAGTGCGTCGGCCTTGATCACTCGCAAGCCCAGGTTCTCGAGGATCGGCATGGTGTCGGCGAGAATCATCGTGCCGCGCTCGACGAAGAGGCGAAGCTGAGTCGCTTCGACGCCGCCACTCGCGTGCGGCTCCATCGCCACCTGTATCTGCCCGGTGCGCTCCAGCGCCTCGAGCCGCTCGATATCCTCGACCGCCGTGTCCACATCAACGGTGGCCACGTACTCCGGTGTAAACGCGTCGAAGTACCTCTCCTGCAGCCGGTGGACATCCTCAGCGCCGTGTCGGTCGCCCAGCGCGCCGCGCAGCCGCTGTTTCCAGGTCTGGGCGATCTGCGCGGCGTGATCGCGAAGCGCCTTTACATCGACCTCGGCGATACGATTCGGGGTGGCCGAGATATAGAAATGCATGCGCGCGGCCTCGCCCTCACCGAGCGCCAGATGGTCGTTCAGGATGCTGCCGCCCAGCAACTCGGCAATCTCGCGCCGCAGCCGGCCGCGTACCTCGTCCGAATAGTTGCGCTTCGGGAGAATGACCATGACGATCACGCCCCGACCCAGGATGTCGGGCGTGAACAGGAGGCGAACATCGCCGGAGTCCTCCGCCGCCATGACGACCCGGATCTGCTTGCGCAGGTCTTCGACGCTGACCAGGAAAAGCTCTTCCTTCGGCATGTCGTTGAAGAGCTGCACGACCGCCTTGTAGTCGTGCGATCCCTCGGGCAGGTTCTCAGCGGCCAGCACCTCTTCCAGCTTCTGACGCAGGATCGGGATGTCGCCCGAGTGCTCGGAATAGGCCTTCCAAGTGAAGAGACCCAAGAAGCGATGCTCGCCGACAACCTCACCGGCTGCGTCCAGCCTCTTGATTCCGACATAGTCCATCCGTGCCCGGCGATGCACGTGCGATTCCGAATTCGCTTTCGACACGATGAGCAGCGGGCCGAGCAGCGCGCGTGCGCGCAGATCCGCTGGGAATTCCTCGAGTGCCTTGGGCACCCAGGCCGATGAATCGCTCTCGCGCCGCAGAATTCCCAGCCCCGAACCGCGCTCGACACCGGCCAGGCGTCGGCCCTCCGCATCCGTGCGGAACTCGTAACCGCGGTAACCCAGAAAGACGAAGCCCCCGTCCTTCAACCATTGGAGGAAGGCGGTGACTTCGTCGACCTCAGACGCGCGTTCGGGGAACCGCGCTCCAACCCGTTGGAGCTCCTCGCACACCAGGTCCGTCATCTTGCGCATCGCCAGGAAGTCGTCGGTCGCCAGCCGGACTTCCTCCATGCAGCCCCGGATCTCTCCCTCCAGCGAGCGAACGATATCCTTGTCGAGGTGGCCCTCGAACTCGCAGTACGGCACCGCGTACTTCGGGCCCTCAGCGCTCCAGTCGCGGACCTCCACCACCTTGCCCGTTTCATCCCGCTCGACGACGACGATCGGGTGGAGCTCGTTGCGGATCTCGAAGCCTCTGGAGGTCAGAAGTTGGTGCAGCGTATCGACCACGAAAGGTCGGTCGCTGATAGCTACCGCTGCGCAACCCGTATGACCGTATCCCGGCAGCTGGTCGACGCGCACACCGACGGCGCCCGGCGCCATCGAGTCGAGGAGATCGAAGTTCTTCGAGATTAGCTCGAACACCTCGGCGTCGGTACGTCCGCGGAAAAAATCGGCTGGTGCCCTTCCCAAGGCCGCCTGGGCGAAGGATCTCAGCCTCCGTCCCTTATCCGGATCGGCACCAGCCTCTATGACCTGTAGGACTCCCTCCAGCACCCCGGGAGTCGACCCGTCTCTTGCTTTTTTATCCATCTCGCTTTGTGGCGATTGACGACATCGGATGTCTAAGTGACCCGCGAGGTCCGCCTTGCGGAATCTGGCGGAATCCCGCAACCGGCCGCAATATACCTAACTGCGCGCAGATCGCTGCAAGACCGGGGCCGTCGAGGGCCCCGATCGACGGCACCCTCCCCCGCCGTCCGGCCGTAGACCGACCGCTGGGATGAATCGTATGCGAGTCGGCCGGTGTAGAAGAGAGTCGGCCGTATACCGTCACCGTTCTAGGCGCCAAGACGATCCAGTGAGTGACGCTCGAGACAAGCAGGAAGGTCGCGAAGAGCGGCAGGTGGGCCCGTTCCAACCAGCCTGGTGGCTGCGCGGTCGACATCGCCAGACCATCTGGAATCGGATGCTGCGGCCGCGCCAACAGGTCGCCACAACCCGCGCACGCTGGACTACCCCAGACGGCGACTTTCTCGACCTCGACTTTATGGACGGCCCGCTCGGCTCACCGCAACTGCTGGTGGTTCACGGGCTCGAGGGCTCCTCTGATCGGAAGTACGTTCGCGGGTTCCTCGGCCTGGCGGCGGAGCGGGGCTGGCGCGGTGTCGCGCTCAACTTCAGGGGATGCAGCGGCACACCCAACCGGGCACCGCGGCTCTATCACTCCGGCGATACCGCCGACCTAGATTGGGTTATTGGAGAATTAGCCAAGCGGGACCCCGGAGCGCCGATCCTGCCCGTCGGTATGTCGCTGGGCGGAAACGTACTGCTCAAGTGGTTAGGCGAGGAGGGAGAACACGTCGCAGACGAGGTAGCGGCGGCGGCGGCGATATCGACGCCTTACGACCTGGCGGCGGCGGCCGAGAAGATGTCGCGCGGCATCTGCCGGCTGTACACCCACTTCTTCCTGCGCACTTTGAAGGAGAAAGCGCTGCACAAGGCCGAACAGTACCCCGATATTCTGGACGCCGCGGCGATCCGCCGGGCCCGGAACTGGCGCCAGTATGACGACGCCGCTACCGCGCCGCTGCACGGCTTCCGCGACGCCGCCGACTACTGGGAGCGCTCGAGCTCGATCAACTTCCTCGACCGAATCCGCCGCCCGGTACTGCTGCTCAGCGCCAAGGACGACCCGTTCATCCCGGTAGCCACTCTCCCAGTCGAGGCGGTAGACCGCTCGCCGTGGCTGCACGCCGAGTTCACGGCGCACGGCGGCCACGCCGGGTTCGTCGCCGGTGCCTTACCGTGGCGGCCGGTCTACTGGGCGGAGCGCCGCGCCGTAGAGTTCCTGGCCAGTTACGCTCCGAGTATGCGTCGGACCCGCACGGCGTCCGTTCGCCCGGGCCCCGAGGGACCGGCGTCCTGAGAAGCGGCGCTACTGCCGACGAACGCCCGTCGGCACGGTGAACAGCAGATTGCCACCCTCGGTCGGCGCGATGATGACATTGCCTTCCTTCTGCCCGACCTCCTGCAGAGTCTGCATATAGAAGTACGACAGGTACGCAGAAGTCAGGCTCTCGCCGATGATGTTCTGCGAATCACGGATACCCAGGGCCTCCTGCCGCTTCTGCTCCGCCTGCTCCATGACGATCTCCGTCTGGAACTTCTGCGCCTGAACTTCCTGCTCGCGCTGCAGCTTCAGCTCGATCGCCTGCCGCACCGCGGGCGGCGGCTGGATCTCGCGCACGAAGAACCGAACGACCTCGACACCTTTAGGCGCCAGTTCCTCGGCCATTAGCTCCCTGACCCGGCCGGCGATCTGCAGCCGCTCGGTGGAGAGAATCTGGGTGCCAGTGAGCTCGGCGATCGCGTCACGCAGCGCGCTCCGGTACGTCGTGTACACGTACTGGTTGACCGCGCGCATGTCGCCCACGATGAGGTACAGGTCGACGGCGCTCTCGGGCGTGACGCGATAGCGGTACGATGCATCGACCGTAATCGTCAGCTGGTCCGCCGTCAGCGCCTCCGCTATCTCGCTCTGCGCGCCCGGCGGCCACTGGATCTCGCGGGTATCGTACTTCGAGTACTGCTTCCAGAAGACGGCCGGGGCCGCGAAGTACAGGCCCTGCCCGAAAGAATTGTCCACCACGTTCCCCGTGATCGGGTTCTTGAGCACCGCCACCTCGTAGTCGGTGACAGTCGTGCAGGAGAACGGCATCGTGACGGCGAAAAGGAGTATCGCCGCAGCCGGCACCATCACCATAGACTTGGCTAGCGTGGGTCGCCGCATCGCGCGGAACTCGCGAGGGATGATCGGGTCTGCCATAATCTCACCTCTTGGGTTTGGAGTATCTAAGTTCAGTGGTCATCATCATCTACACGGACGAGTATTGTCTTATTCTCCAAGCCGCGCCAATCAGCCGTCCCCCGTCTTTTCCCTCTCTTTCCGGATCCCATAGGTCAGGAGCACCAGGAAGCCGCCCCAGATAAAGCCGCAGGTGAGCGCCATAGCAACGATCGCAGACGTATTCACGATCTTCCTTCCCCCCTATCGCTTCAAGTTCGAGCCACGAGCGGTTCGAACCCCGCCGTGAAGTGCCTCAGGAACGGTGCCTGGTAGGTAATTCGATAACCGCCGATCTGCTCGCGGCGTTTCCAAACCTCGAGAATCGCCTCCACCGCGTAATCGACGTGGCTCTGCGTGTACACCCGACGCGGTATCGCCAACCGCAGCAATTCCTTCTCGGCCGGCGTCTCTGCGCCGGTCTCGGGATCGACGTGCCCGAACATCACGCTGCCGATCTCCACGCCGCGAATCCCTGCTTCGACATAGAACTCCACGGCCAGCGCGATCCCTGGATATTCGAGCGGTTGCAGGTGCGGCAGGAAGGCGCTGGCATCGATGTAGACGGCGTGGCCACCCGGCGGCTGGACGATCGGCACACCCTCCCGCGAGATATGCTTGCCCAGGTATTCGGTCGAGACGATTCGATACTGCAGGTAGTCCTCGTGCACCACCTCGTCCAGGCCGACGGCGATCGCATCGAGGTCACGACCCGCTAAACCACCATACGTTGGATAGCCCTCGGTCAGGATCAGCAGATCCTTCTCCTGCCGGGCCAGCTCCTCGTCGTTCGTCGCCAGGAAGCCGCCGATGTTCGCCAGCCCATCCTTCTTCGCCGACATCGTGCAGCCGTCGGCATAGCTCATCAAGACGCGGGCGATCTCGGCCACCGATTTGTTTTCGAAGCCGGGCTCGCGCTGCTTGATGAAGTAGGCGTTCTCGGCGAAGCGGCAGGCGTCGATATAGAACGGTATCCCACCTCGGCGGCAGATACCGGACACGGCACGCACATTGGCCATCGACACCGGCTGACCGCCGCCCGAGTTGTTCGTGATCGTCATCATGACGAGCGGTACTTGCGCGGAACCCTCCCGCTCCAGCAACGCCTCCAGCGCTCCCACGTCCATGTTGCCCTTGAACGGGTGCGGTGCAGCCGTATCTCGCGATTCCGCACACGGTAGATCGAGTGCCGTAGCACCCCGGTACTCGATGTTGGCGCGGGTGGTGTCGAAGTGGGTGTTGTTCGGAACGATCTGGCCGGGCTTACAGGTGACGTTGAACAGTATTCGCTCGGCCGCCCGTCCCTGGTGAGTCGGGATGATGTGCTCGAACGGGAAGAGCCGCTTGACCGACTCCTCGAAGCGGTAGAACGACGGGCTACCGGCGTACGACTCGTCACCCCGCATTATCGCAGCCCACTGATTCGAGCTCATCGCGCCTGTACCGCTATCGGTGAGCAGGTCGATCAGAACGTCATCGGCATGCAGGCGGAAGACGTTGTAGGACGCCTCCCGGATCTTGACCAGGCGCGCGGCGCGCGTGGTCATCCGGATCGGCTCGACCGCCTTGATCCTGAAAGGCTCGATGATCGTCTTTATTGCCATCGTTCCAGCAGCGGGCTTCAGCCGGACCCGCTCCCTCCCAGACCCAGCTCGTCCTGGATCTCAGTCATCGCTCCGATAACCAGCTGCACGTGTTCCGCGAATTCAACACCCAACTCTTCAACACCCTTGGTCACGTCATCACGGTTCACGCCACGGGCGAAACTCGAATCTTTGAACTTCTTCTTGACCGACTTCACCTTCATCCCGTTGATGCCCTCGGGCCGTACCAGCGCACAAGCCGTGAGGAACCCGGTCAGCTCGTCGACGGCGAACAGTGTCTTGGCCATCAGCGTTTCCCGAGACACGCCGGTATGCTCCGCGTGCCCGAGGACCGCCTGCAGGAGCTCCTCGGGATACCCCTTCTCCCGCAAGACCTTGACGCCCGTCGTCGGGTGTTCGTCGTCCGGCTTCCGCTCATCGTTCGGCCAGCGCTCGTAGTCGAAATCGTGCAGCAGGCCGGTGATTCCCCAAAGCTCCTCGTCCTCGCCGAATTTGCGGGCGTAGACGCGCATCGCCGCCTCGACCGCATACATGTGCCGGCGCAGGTTCTCGTTCTGCGTATACTCGTGCATCAAAGACAACGCATTTTCGCGAGTCAGATCCATAATATAGCTCCGTGTTTCATCTCAACATCCAATATCCGCCATCCGATGATCAGGTCTTCAAGGTCTAGTCGAACTCCAAGATCCAAGTCCCATTGGCCTATGTCCAAGGAACTCTCCGCCTCGGGAATCGACGATTGGACCTTGGAACTTCCCACTTGAAAACAACTTGGTCACCTGACCAATGGGTGTCGGATATTGGATAACGAGCTTAGAAATCGCCAGCACTCGGGCACAGATCCTCCAGCGCACAGCCAGCACACTGCGGGCTGCGAGCGCTGCACCTGTAGCGTCCGTGCTGGATCATGCGCAGCGAAAACTCGGTCCAGCTATCACGCGGCACCAGCTTCATCAGGTCGCGCTCGATCTTGTCCGGATCGTATTCGGCGCTGAGCCCCAGGCGCCGCGCGACCCGTTTCACGTGCGTGTCTACGGCGATCCCCTCGTTAGCCCCGAAGGCCGATCCGAGGATCACGTTGGCCGTCTTTCTACCGATCCCGGTGAGCTGCACCAGTTCGTCCATTGTATTGGGGACAACTCCACCATGCAGCTCCACCAACGACCGCGCGAACGAGATGATCGAGCGTGCCTTATTCCGGAAAAACCCCGTCGACCGAATTTCCTCCTGGAATACCTCGGGATCCGCGTTTGAGTAGTCGTCTGCCGTCCGGTATTTGCTGAACAGGTCCCTCGTGACCTCGTTTACCCGCGCATCGGTACACTGGGCCGAGAGGATCGTGGCCACGGCCAGCTCCAGCGGGTTGCTGAATTCGAGCTCGATCCTGGCCGGGTGTGCCTCTGCCAGCCGCTCGATGATCCGGCCGGCGCGTTTCTTTAGAGCGGCCGCAGACTCTCGGATCTTCTTCCTGGCCGGTTTCATCGCTCACATGGAAATCGGTGATCGGATGTTGAAACTTAGAACATGAGAACCAGTTGAACATCCGATCATCGGATGTCGGATATTCGATACTGACTACGACATCAATGCAGCTGCTGGTACCTATCCAGCCAAGTCGCCACGTCAGCATTCGAGATCAGGCCTTCCAAGCGCCCGTCCCGAACCACGAGCGCACGTCCCACACCTGCCTTCTCGAGCTTGGTCAGCACCTGGGCCAGCGAGTCGTCCGGACGGACCGTTACAGCCTCGCAGATCTGCGTCATCACGCTGCTCACCTGTGTCGTCGGCCACTTGTCCCGCTCGATCTCCTTGACCTGCCTCAACGTGATGAGTCCCAACGGCCGGCCAGCGCTATCGAGTACCGGAAAGGCGCTATAGCGGCGCATCAGGAAGTAGTTGTCCACCAGATCGCGCAGCGTCACATCGGGGGCCACGGTCTCAGGATTACGAGTCATCGCCTCCTTCACCTGCACGCTCTGGAGTATCCTCCGCATGACCAGCTGCCTGTAGCTGAAGGCGGCTGCCTGCGAGAGGAACCAGCCGATGAAGATCAGCCAGATTCCGCTGACCAGGAAACCGCGGAACAGACTGAGGATGCCGAAGCCGATCATCAGGTAGCCGAACCCCTGCCCGGTGAACGCCGCCAGGCGCGTCGCCTTGCGCACGTCCTTCGTTATCTGCCAGACCAGGGAGCGCAACAGGCGGCCACCGTCGAGCGGGAACCCGGGAATCAGGTTGAACAGCGCGAGGATAAAATTGAGGATTGCGAGGTACTCGGCGACGCTGACGAACGCGCGGTGCAAACCGAGCGAATCCCCGACCCGCGCGAAGACGAGCAGTACCCCACCGATCAGCGCACTGGATAGCGGCCCGACGACAGTGATCAGAAATTCGTCTTTAGGGTTCGTCGCCTCGGAGCGGATCCGCGCCATACCGCCGAAGATGAATAGCGTGATCCCCTCGACCTGGATGCCGCGCGCCCTGGCCATGGCCGAATGGGCCAGCTCGTGCAGCAGCACGGAAGCGAAGAAGAGCGAAGCACCGACCAAGGCCATCGTGAAGTACGTGCCTGCACTCAGGCCGGGCGTACGTCCCGGGAACACGCTCTGGGCGAAGGTCCAGAGAACGAGCAGGAAGACGACAAACCAGGAGTAATCCAGCCGGACCTCGAATCCGAAGAACCGACATATGCGGATCCCACCAGTCATCCGTCGCTCCGTTCGATCAGGGACACCCGGAAATGGCGCAGCGCCGTGACGGCGCCGTGCTCGTCCGTTGCTCGCCCGCCGCTACCTTCCACCGCTTCGCACGACGCCGGATACGCGTCGAGGTACCATAGCGTGCGGAGCGCCAAAGCGGCGGCCTCCGAGTGACGTTGTAGTGAATATAGTCCGGCCTGTTCGGCGCCGGGAATGTCGGACTGAAACTGTGCGGGCTCAACGAGCTGGTGCGCCTGCCCGGGACCGAGTCGCAGGCCGGCGACGCTGAAACCGGGCCGATCGGTACGCACCCCCAGCACAACGAGTATGTCGGCTTCGGCCTCCGGGCGGTCTGCCTCGCGCGCCGCGAACATACCCTCGACCGGTTCGGGCGGCCCCGGCTCGGTCACCTGCGCCCAGAACAGGTTCTTGGGAAGCTCTATGTACAGGGACGGCGCCGGGGCACTCAACGACCACTCGCGCAGGTCGGGTGGGACCTCGATCAGGCTCCGCAGCACCGGCGCCTCGAATGCGTAGATTGGGCACCCGGCGCTCCAGAAGTGGTAGGAGTGATAGAGGATCCGAAGGTGCTGCTCGACGGCCCCCGGCTCCGCATTATCGGGGAGCACCTGCTCGAGCAGCGCCGCAACTCGCTCCAGCTGTGTGAAACGATCGTATCGCCAGGTGCTCACACCGCGACGCTCGCCCTCATCGGCGAGCGCCGGGAAGGCGTGTGCGGCAAACCGCTCTTCCCCGAACGCTAACTCGTAAGGCGTGATCCGGCCGACCGTCACTTGTCGTTCGTCCCCCGCTCAACAGTTCAGGTCACACGTTCCAGCTCTGCCTCGCCCTCTGGCACGCCCGACCGTTTCGCCAGCCAGCTGTTGCCGAGCCAAAACAGCACCAGGACGATCAGCCACTGGAACAGCACGGTGCCAATGCTGAACGAGCTGAACGGATCGAACGCGGTCCGCCAGCCCTCTCCCCGCGCCTGGAGGAACCACCAGACGATGAGCACGACCGAGCCGATCAAGCAGAGCACCATCGTCACTTCCCACCAGCGACCGATCTTCATGTCCGCTCCCGGCTGGTTGACCAGCTCGACCCGGAACCTGCGGACGCCGTACTTCAACACCGCGAAAGCGAAGAAGAAGCCGGAGAGCATGAGCCCGACGCTCCAGACGAAGTCCTGATTCGCGAAGAACCCCATCGAAAGAGCGCTCGGCACGCCAGCCAGGAAACCGACGACACCGACGAACCATATCGCTCGGTTCCGCGGCAGCCCCGTGTCCCTGAGGACGCGGGTGGCCAGTTCGATCATTGAGATCAGACTCGTCCAGGCGGCGAAGACGAGAGCGAGGAAGAAGAGCGCCATGAAGAAGCGGCCGCCCGGCATCATCGAGAAGAGCTGCGGCACCCAGATGAACGTCAGCCCTTCGTTGCCCGCCCCGACGATCTCGTTCGCCACCTCAGGTCCGGCCAAAGCGAAGGCCGTACAGAGGACCATGATCCCGGCCAACAACGACATCGAGTTGTTGCCGAAGCCGAGCGTGAAGGCGTTAAGCGTCGTATCCTCGCGGCGGCGCAGGTAAACGGCGTAGGTCAGGATGAGGCCCCAGCCCGCCCCGGTGTCCCACGCGTTCTGGGTCAGCGCGGCGAGCCATACGCGGTAATCGGCCAGCTGAGCCCAATCGGGAGTGAACATGAACTCGAGGCCACGCACCGCACCGGGCAGCGTGACGGCGCGTATGGCGAGCACGATCACCAGCACGACCAGACTGGGGATCAGAACCCGTGCCACCGCCTCGATCCCCCGCACGCCACGGGCGACCACGATGACGCCCAGAGTCATGGCGGCGGCGTGGGTCAGCAGCGCACTCGGCGATGCGGCGAAGCTTTCCCAGAAAGCCTCCGGCGTCGCACCGGGTATCGAACCCGTCAAGGCAGCCACGAAGTGCCGGATGCACCAGCCCATAACGACGGAGTAGTAGAACATGATCGCCGTCGCACACCATCCGACCCAGGTCCCCATCCAGGCGAACTTGCGGCCGATCAGCTTGCCGAACGCGCCAACGGTCCCCGAGCGTGTCGCCTTGCCAATCGCGAACTCGACGAGGATCAGGGGAACCGACCAGACGAGCAGGAAGATGACCCAAGCGAAGAGGAAGCTGCCGCCGCCGTTCGTCGCGACGATCCGTGGGAAGCGCCAGATGTTGCCGGTACCCACGGCCATCCCGAGCATGGCGAGCATCATCCCCCAGCGGGAAGCGAAGACCTCAGATCGGGAAGCCAAAGCCTGATAACCTCACGCTGTTTCGGCGGCCAGCGACTGGACTCCGGCCAGCCAGCCTTGCACCACCTCGTTGAACTCTTCGGCGTGTGAGATTAGCAACAGATGTCCACCGTATTCGATCTCGACGTAGGTCGAGTGCGGCAGCAGGTCGGCGATCTCACGCTGCCACTCGGGTGGTGTATAGGTGTCGGAAGTGCCGCAAATCACCAGCGCCGGCTGCCAGATCCGGGGCAGATCGGACCGCAGATCACAGTTCTTGAACGTGTCCATGCGGGCGCTGCCAACCGACATCGGCACGCGCACAGGTGTCGTCAACTCGTAGTCGATGATTCGCTCGTTGCCCGGCGACGGGTCGAACACCCAGATCCCGTAGCGCCCCCAAAAATCCGCTAGCCAGCGCATCAGCGGTTCCGGCAGGAAGCGCGAGGTCCAACGCGCTATCGGAATCAGCAGTGTGCGGTTGAGGCCGACATGCGAAAGATCGAGCCGCGCCAGCGTGTTGGTGAGGACTAGTCCCCAGGTACGGTTCGGGTAGAGTGTCGCGAAGCGCATGGCGATGGGGCCACCGAACGATAGCCCCAAGGGACAGGCCGCGGATACGCCGAGCGCGTCCAGTACCGTGGCAACATCGTGGGCAAACTGATCGAAGCGCTGCTCGATTCCGTTGAAATCGACCCGCAGGTTCGGCGCGATCACTCTGTAGTTCTCGGAGAGCGCCGCGATCTGGTAGCGGAAGACCCCGCTGTCGCCGGTCAGTCCGGGAATCAGCACCACGGCCGGGCCCTCACCGCCGTCGATGACCGGCACGCACTCGCCGCCCGCTAGCTCGACGAAGACCGGTTCCAGCGTGCCACCGCGATGTTCCCGCAGCGGCCGTGGCGGCTTCGCCATGTTGCGGCGCCAGCGGTCGACCAGATAGGCGCCGGCTGCAGCGCCCGCGCCAAGCGCGAGGAGGCGTCTCAAGTTCTCCTTAACCGATCCTCTCCACCAGGTAGTCGCTCAGCTTGTCCGCCGCCACTCGGTCCTGGGCCAGCGTGTCCCGATCGCGGACGGTGACGGTATCGTCCTCGAGGGTCTGGCCATCGACGGTGACGCAGAACGGCGTGCCCGCCTCATCCTGGCGGCGGTAGCGGCGACCGATGGAGCCGGAACCGTCGTGGAAGGCCGGGAATCCGGATCTCAGATCGTCGAAGATCTTCCGCGATACGTCGGGCATGCCGTCTTTTTTCACGAGCGGAAAGACCGCCACCTTGATCGGTGCCAGCTTCGGCTGCAGGCTGAGCACCACGCGGGCCTCGCCCTCGACTTCTTCTTCGCGGTAGGCATCGGCGAGCAGAACCAGCATCAGGCGGTCAACGCCGCCCGACGTCTCGATGATGTACGGGATATACCTCTCGTTCGCCGCTTGATCGAAATACTCCAGCTTCTTCCCCGAACGCTTCTGATGCGCGCCCAGGTCGTAGTCGGTACGGTTGTGGATCCCCTCGAACTCCTGCCAGCCGAACGGGAACTCGTACTGGATGTCGTAGGCGTCGTAGGCGTAGTGAGCGAGCTCTTCACGTGTATGCTGTTCGAGGCGCAACTTCTCGGGTCGGATGCCAAGCGACTTCACCCACTCGAGCCGCTCGTTTCGCCAGTAGTCGAACCACTCCGTGTCGGTACCCGGCTTCACGAAGAACTGCATCTCCATCTGCTCGAACTCGCGGGTCCGGAAGATGAAGTTCCCCGGCGTGATCTCGTTGCGGAACGCTTTGCCGATCTGCGCGATTCCGAACGGGATCTTCTGGCGCGCAGCGTTCAACACGTTCAGGAAGTTCACGTAGATGCCCTGCGCCGTCTCGGGACGCAGGTAGATCTGCGCTGCTTCATCCTCGACCGGCCCCATGAACGTCTTAAACATCAGGTTGAACATCCGCGGTTCGGTGAACTCGTGCTTGACACCGCAGATCGGACACTGGTCGCCGGTAATCTCATCTGCCCTGAAGCGGCGGTGGCAGTTCTTGCACTCGATCAGCGGATCGGTGAAGCCCTCGACGTGACCGCTGGCCACCCAGACCTCCGGGTGCATGAGGATGCCGGCGTCGAGCCCCTCGATGTCGGGACGCGACACCATGTCGCGCCACCAGCGATCTTTCACGTTCCGCTTGAGCTCGACACCGAGTGGGCCGTAGTCCCAAACGGAGCCGAGCCCGCCGTACACTTCGGACGATTGGAATACGAAGCCACGCCTCTTGCACAGCGAGACCAGCTTCTCCATCAGATCGTTGTTCGACATCTATGGCCCTCTTTACGTGTGAGCCTCACAGTCTATCCCCGTCGCCGCGGCCGCGGCAAGCGTCGCGGGTGAGACGCGTTATCCCGGACACATCCAGCGACCGGCCGCCGGAATCGGCCGACTCGACGCCGGCGGGCAGTGGGCCGTCCACGCGCCCGCAGACCAGCAGCACCGGAACGCCAGCGCGGCGCGCCGCCTCCACGACCCGGCCTGTCAACTTCCCCATCCCGCTCTGTGCGTCGTAGCGACCTTCCCCGGTGACGACAAGGTCCGCGGCGGCCAGTAGATCGCGTAGCCCGGTAGCCGCGATCATCCAGTCGGCGCCGGACACCAGGTCGGCGCCCAGGAACGCCCGGGCCCCAGCCCCCAAGCCCCCGGCGGCGCCGGCGCCCGGGAGCCCGGCCACCGCCAGCCCCAGCTCCGTCTTCAGGACATCGGCCAGCCGGCCGAGCCCCGCCTCCAGCACCTCCACCTCTTCAGGGCTTGCCCCTTTCTGGGGGCCATAGACCCGAGCCGCGCCCTCCTGGCCCAGCAGCGGGTTCTCCACATCGCACAGCGCCTTGACCCCGCACCCTACGGGATGCGGCGGTGCCTGGATCCTGTCGAGCGCGGTGAGCGAGCCACCACCCTCGACCAGCGACGCCCCCGCCTCGTCCTCGAAACGCCAGCCGAGCGCTCGCGCCATCCCTGTCCCACCGTCCACGGTCCCGCTACCACCCAGCCCCAGCACGACGTCCGAGGCGCCGTAGTCGATTACCACGCGCAGCAGCTCGCCGACGCCACGCGTCGTCGCTCGCAGCGGTGCTCGGCGCTCCGGCGGCATAAGGTGTAGTCCGCACGCTTCCGCCGACTCGATCACGGCCCGCCGTCCGGCCTGCAGCACGCGGGCGCGAACCGGCTCACCCAATGGGCCACTGACCTCATGCTCCGAGAGCCTGCCGCCCAGCAGCGGCGCGCAGGCCTCGAGTAGGCCGTTGCCACCGTCCGACAGCGGCCGCTCGATGACCTCGGCCGACGGCCAGACCGCGGTCACGCCAGCGGCCATCGCACGGGCCACTGCGCTCGGGCCTAGCGTGCCCTTGAAGGCGGTGGGAGCCACCAGAACCTTCCTCACGGAGCTACTTGTCATGCCATTTCTCGGCCACTATGATCTCCCGCACTCTCACACAGTTCCTGCCAATTGGGGCCGCAGGCGGCCGACCGAATGTATAGGAGAAAGCGATGTCCAAGATCAACAACGTCAACGTCGAGGCGATGGCCCGCTTCGCCGCCCAGGTCGAGCAAGATCCCGGAACAGCCAAGAAGCTCAAGTCTGTGACCGGACGCTGGAACTTCGAGGACGGCGCGCCCCAGTTCCGGGCCGAGGTCGAGTACCCCGGCGGCGCCCACGCCGTCGAGACAGACTTCGCTCCCTTCATGGGCGGCGAAGGACTGCGCCCCGACCCCGTATCCTATTGTATGTATGGCTTCGCCTCCTGCTTCGCGGGGACCTTCGTGGCCATCGCTGCAGCGGAGGGCGTCGGACTCGATGCGCTCGAGGTCACCGTCGAGAACCAGGTCGATCTGAGCAGGGCGATGGGTGTGGCGGATCGCCCGGTTACGGAGGGGATGAACGCCACCCTGACGGTCAAATCCGAGGCGCCGCCGCAGCAGCTAGAGGAGATAAGGCGGCTGGCGGAGGAGCGCTGCCCGGGAGTCTACTGCATAACGAATCCGATCCCGTTCAATTCGCGGCTGGCCTGACGGGCGGGCCAGCGGCGACGGGGAGGCCGGAGATTCCGCGGCCGGTATTGCGAAATGGCCGCTCGTATCTTTTCTTACGGGCACTCCAAACCAACATCTTCGGAACCTTCAACCAGGTCGCGAGGGGGGTGAAAATGCACAAGGTGGCTCCACAGAGGGCGACGGAGCGCGCCGTATTGACCCATCTCATGCTCGACGTGTACGGCGTCGACTTCGATACGCTCAACGACCCTGAGGCGATCGGCGAGATACTGACCTGCGCCGCGGCGACGGCCAGAATGCACCCCCTGGCTGAGCCCGCGGTCTACCGCTACCCGGGTCAGGGACTCACGGTCTTCCTGCCGATCCGCGAGTCTCACTTCGCGATCCACACCTACCCTGAATTCGGCTACGCGTCCATCGACATTGTCAGCTGCGCCCTGGCCGAGCGGGCCCAGCGCGCAGGCGACCACGTGGTCAAGAGGCTAGGTGGGGAGCAGGTCGAAAGCGATATCGTATATCGGGGATTCCTGGAAGACCGCGAGTTCTGACATCTCGGTCGACAGCCGACAGCCGACTACTGACGACCGGCTTCACTTCTACTAACGACGGTCGACGTCCAATGTTCGACGTTCCAGCGCGCTTAACACAGACCGTGCAGCCTCGAGAGTCGATGAGAAGATGCCGGACAATCGAGAGTCCGCTGTCGGCTGTTGAATCTCGAATCAGCCCCAAGTGTAATAGTCGGTAAACTCCAGAGGCTGCTTGTCCGTCGACACCCTATCGACAGTCCGCAGGTATTTCTGCATCAACGCCGGCTGGAACGCAATTCGCTGAAGGAAATCCCCCGTCACGTACCTTATCTCAGCGCTCGCCGAGAGAGCTGCGTACCGAGCGGCGAAGGTCTCTCTCGGAAACGACCCGAGCTCGACGTTTGGAGATGCATACGTGAATGCCAGCTCCATCCCGTAGCTGGAGACATGAACCGGGAAGACCACGACGTGCCGAAAGACCGACCGCAACGTCGCCACAACCGAACCGCTCACCTTCGGGTTATGAAACCACCCACCGGCGTGCTTCGCGACCACGCCCGTATCCGTCAATAGCTCAGCCAGATAGCCGTAGGCTTCGCGAGTGTAGAGTGACGTCGAGGGGCCTATAGGATCGGTGAGATCGAGTATGATCGCATCGAACCTCTCACCGCTTTCCTCTATGTACTTTCTTCCATCTGCTATGTGGAGCTCGGTTCGCGGATCGTCCCACACCTCCCCGCAAATGCCCTGTAAGTACTCCCGCGAGGCGTCGACCACCATCCCATCGACTTCAACGACCACCGCGCGCCGGACGCTCCCATGCTTGAGCAGCTCGACCAGGATCCCTCCGTCCCCACCCCCGATGACGAGCACCTCCGCCGGCTGATCTTGCATGAGCAGCGGCGGATGGACGAGCACCTCGTGGTAGATGAACGTGTCTCGCTCCGTCGCCTGGATCGTGCCGTCTAGGATCAGCGCCCTCCCGTAGTCGTACGTGTCAACGACTTCGATCCGCTGGAAAGCGCTCGACGCGGAGTAGATCCTGCTACGCAGCTTCACGCAACGCTGATGCGTCGGCGATAGTTCTTCTATGTAATACTCATCTTCAGGAGAATGCATCCTCGCCCCCAAGCGCACGGCCGTCCCCCGCTGCAGGAGCAGAAGTATAGATGCCCGTCCGACCACCTGCCAGCCATCACAGCGGATGGCACGGCCTCTGTACGTTTATCCAGTACTGCACGTCTTCACAAGATGAGTATTGCAGAGAGTGGGCAAGCTCCGCACATTCACGCGGAATCGCCAGGAGGGCAACCATGACCTACGCCGGTCTCGACTACGACATCCTCAGGGAACTGCGCCGCGACGGCCGCGCCTCACTGCGCAAGATAGCCGAGCGGCTCGGCGTCTCCACCAGCACCGTGAGTCACCGGGTCAAGCAGCTAGAGGCTGAAGGGATCATCCAAGGCTACGGGCCGCTCCTCGACTACGCGAAGCTGGGGTACCGTCTGACCGCGATCACCAAGATCAAGGCGAAGGGGCCGAAGATCCCGGAGATCGTGACCGAGCTGGTCAAGGAGGACACGCTGGTCGACGTTTATGAGATCACGGGTGACTATGACGTGCTCGTGATCGGCAAGTATCCCGACGAGGAGATGATGAACCGGGAGATCAAGCGAATGCTCTCTCACCCTGAGATCGAGAGCACGAATACTTCGATCGTTCTATCGGTGGCAAAGGAGGGGGGAGACCTCGCGTTGGGCCCGGTGGAGGGTGGGAACCGGTAGAAGGTTTGCGGTATGCGGCGACCCACGGAATAACGGGCCCACTGCACACCGCATACCGTCCACCTTCTGCAGTCAGGAAGGGGCCGAGGACCAGTACCCCTCCTTGGTCAAACTCGATCAGTGATCGAGGTATTTCACGACCTCCCAGGGCGTCAGCTGCAGGCAGTACTGATCCCACTCGGCATGCTTGAGGGCGAGGAACGACTCGACCAGCGTATCGCCCAGGGCCTCGCGGATAACGCGGTCGTTCTCCAGCGCCTCGAGCGATCGATCGAGCGTAGTCGGTAGCGTGCCGATGCCGTGCGCCGCCTTCTCCACCGCGCTCAGTTCATACATGTCATGGTCGACCGGCTCACCAGGATCGATGCGATTTCTAATGCCATCGAGACCCGCGGCCAGCTGCGCGGCAGAGCGAGGTGACCCGCTCCTAGGCCCGGACCCCGGACCGCGAGGTCCCGAGAGTCACGCTTTGTAGCGGCTGGTAATAGGAAGGCGGCGGTCCTTACCGAAGGCACGGCGCGAGATACGGATGCCGGGTGGCGCCTGGCGCCGCTTGTATTCGGCGTCATCAATCATCTCCACTACGCGGCGGACGACCTGCCGATCGAAGCCCTGGGCCTCTATCTCCTCGGGGCTGCGGTCCTCCTCGACGTAGGCCTCGATGATCGGATCGAGGATGTCGTAGGGTGGGAGGCTGTCAGTGTCGAGTTGGTTTTCGCGCAGCTCGGCTGAGGGCGGCTTGTCGATGACGCGTTGCGGGATTACCTCGTCCTCACGATTCCGCCACCGGGTCAGTCTATAGACCCAAGTCTTAGGCACATCCTTGAGTACGGCGAAGCCGCCGGCCATATCGCCGTAGAGGGTGGCGTAGCCGACGCTCATCTCGCTTTTGTTGCCGGTCGCCAACACAAGCCAGCCGAACTTGTTCGAGAGGGCCATGAGGAAGTTGCCACGGATGCGCGCCTGGATGTTCTCCTCCGCGACGTTGGGCTCGGTTCGCTGAAAGTGTTCTTTGAGCGACTCGAGGTAGCAATCGAACACACCGTCGATCGGTATCTCGAAGAAATCAACGCCGAAGCGCCGAGCGATCTCGGCGGCGTCCTGGCGATTCGTGGCCGCCGTGTAGCGGGAGGGCATCGAGACGGCGGTGACGGCTTCCACACCCAAGGCATCCACCGCGAGGGCGAGTGCGAGGGCCGAGTCGATCCCACCGGATAGCCCGAGCACGACGTGCCGAAAATCGTTCTTGTGGAAGTAGTCGGAGATGCCCAGCAGCAGGGCCTGATAGACTTCGGCCTCGGGATCGAGCAGCTCGGTCGGCGGCTTGACGTCGAGCTCGGGCTTCTTACGCCGCGGTCGGCGCACCGGCGCCACCTGCACCCGGTTGGCCGGCGTCTCGACCCGCTGGCGCCAGCGCGGATCCTGCAAGCGGCGGCGCGACACGCCTCTCAGGTCGAGATCGATCACCACATGATCCTCAGCGAACTGTCTCGCCCTGGCGCGCACTACGCCGCTCGGGTCGATCACCAGGCTGTGCCCATCGAAGATCAGCTCGTCCTGCCCACCGATCGTATTGCAGAAGGCGAGGAAGCATCCGTAGTCCTCGCAGCGGGTCGCCAACATACGCTCGCGGGTCGGCCCCTTCCCGCGACTATACGGGGACGCCGAGATGTTCACGAGTAGGTCGGCCTTGCCATCCAGCACGGCGCGTTGTGCCGGACCGCCGGGGTACCACAGATCCTCGCAAATTGTCACTCCCACCTTCACCCCATCCATGTCGAGCACCAGGGTGTCCACTCCGCGTGCGAAATACCTCTGTTCGTCGAAGGGGCCGTAGTTGGGGAGGTAGTGCTTGCGGTACTTGGCGGCGACCGCGCCCCCCGTGACCACCGCCGCGGTGTTGAACAGGTCGTCGCCGAGCTCGGGGAACCCGATCACGGCGACCAGATCCTCCACATCGGCGGCGAGCTCTTGCAGCGCAGCCTGTGCCCGCTCGGCAAAGTGCGGCTTGAGCAGCAGATCCTCGGGCGGATAGCCGGTGATTGTCAGTTCGGAGAAAAGCGCGAGGTCGGTCCCCAGCTCACGCGCGCGCGCGAGGCTCTCGCGGATCTTGTCGACGTTCCCGTCGATGTCCCCGACGACGAGATTGCGCTGGCAGAGCGCCACGCGGATGACCCGATCATCGCCTGGAGATGACTTGCCCATCGTTCTCTCCGGTCGTGGACCCCGACCTGAGATCCACCCTACAATTTGCCGATCGCGGCGTGGGGCGCAAACCCCGCGGTAACCACTAGCGCCGGGGGGCTCAAGCGTGCATCCTTTATTGACTTTGCCTGCCGTCGGTAGAGGCTAAGCTCTCCACAGTCGCGCCGGAGGCGTTCAGAGATGACCCAACAGGACCCGGGCACAAACTGGCTGGTGGTTGGAGCGGGCGCCCTGTTCCTGGCCCTGGCGGTGCTCGCCTTCAACGAACCGGTGCTCCGTGCCGCCGTGGCGGTCGTGGTCTTCATCGCGGCGTTCCTCATGGCCCGGCCACGCGAAGAGTCCCAGGTCGAGAATCCTCTGCTCGAGCAGCTGAGAGCGCACAAGGACGGACTCGACCGGCGCAAATACGGACGTCTGCGCTCGACCACCGAGCGATTGCTGGAAAACGTCCGGCAGATGAACAAGATCGCCATCGACGGCCGCGAGGGACGGCTATCACCGCGTCACGCGCACGCCGAGCTCGACCGGCTGGCCGCGGTCATGCGCGACGTCATCGACGAGATCCGCAAGGCCGCCGGCGTGCCGACGCCGGCAGAGGAGCCCGGCAGCCGATCCGCCAAAGCCGCTCCACCTTCAGTCGTTCTCCCGAAGGCCGCCCGCGAGGCCGAGGCAGAGTCACCGGCAACCGCCACAGTGGAAGAAGCGGAGCCGGAAGATGAAGACGTCGAGGAAGACGAGACCGACAAGATGCTCGACGAGCTAGAGGCCCAGGCGAAAGCCGAGGCGGCCCAGGCTATCGGCGAGGAAGACGAAGCGGAACCCGAGGAGGGCGCAGCGGAATCCGAGGAGGACGAAGCGGAGCCCGAGGAGGACGAAGAAGAGGAGAAGTAGTCACTTTCGAAATCGTAGCGCCCCGAATCCCCACCTTTCCAACTCCCTAGTGCCGCTCGGCCGACACCGACACGTACTTGGCGATCAGGTCGAACAGCTCTTCCAGTTCGTGCCGCAGCCCATCGGCATCCGGGCCGACGAGTCGGTTCAGCCGCTCGTCGATCCGCGTCCGCAGCGCCAGCGCTTGCTGGAGCGCCGCGTCGGGATCGAACTCGGCTGCCACCTCCGCTGCCGCCTCGACATGCCCACCCTCGATCGCCCGCTGCAAAGACGCTTCGGCGTCTTTTAGCGCGCGGCTGCGAACCGCCTCGTCCTCGGTCCCGACGTAGGCCAGCAGATTAGCGAAGACCGGCCCGAACCCCGTCGCCAGCGCTTTCAGTTGAGCGGGCGGCCTTACCAGCTGGGCGCGCAGGGCGGCCGCTGCACGACGGACGACGCGCCCCATCGGCATGTGGTTGAAGGCGGCGGCCCGCTCCCGCAGGTGACGGAGCGTGTTGGCCAACGACTCACCCGCGAGACGCATCTGCTCCGTGTTCGACTTGAGCATCGTGTTCCGCAGGTTCTCGCTACGCTCAAGCCTCTGAGTCGCCTCATTAATGAAGTAGCGCTCGGGTGAGCCGCTCTGTTCGGTTGCCACCGGGCACTCCACGATGTGCGGCCCCTCCGGGAAGAAGAATTCGCTTACCCAGACCACTTGTCGCGCCCGGCGCACCTTCTCCATCACGCTTTCTTTGAGCCGGTCGACCTCGACGGCGCGACCGCCGACCTTGGTGACCGACGGCGCATCCGGTCCGCCGACCTGCATCCCTTCCAACACCTCCCGAGCATGACGAAAGACCGTAAGGTAGCCCGGCCCCACGGTCGCATTTAGATCGGCGATCTGCAGGATCAGCTCCTCGACCGCACTCAGCGCTTTGTCCTCTGGCGACAGCACTTCGATCCGCTCCAGCTCGCGCAGCCGACGGATCTTGCGGAGCATCGCCTTGAGCGGTTCCCGGTCGCGCGGATCGTTCTCGAGGCGCTCGACGGCATCCCCGAGGTCGCCGATGAGAGCCACCAGCACGGCCTCCGCCTCGTCCGGGTCTACCTCTACCGTGGCGGCATCGGGGTCCGCCTCATCCACGTTCTCCGGGGTAGCCGAAGCCGGCTCGTCGCTCAGAGCGTCGGCGGCCTTTCGCAAGCGGTCTTCAGCCGCCGTGTCCGCCTGCGGCAGGGCCGAGACCACCGAGTCGAGCTCCTTTACGACTTCCCGCAGCGCACGGTCCAGTTCCTCGGTCCATTCGCGTTTCCCGGCGATCATCTGAACCGAGACCTTCTGGAGCGCCGTCGACGCATAGGCAGCCGGCTCGTGGTTGGCGAGCACGGCGGCGTGTTGAAGGCGCCGCGCCGCACGACGAATACCGTCGACACTCGCGCCGCCCTCTCCACCCAGCGCCTCATGCAGGCGGTCCAGGTACTTGCGCGCGTCAGTCGCGAATATCTCGAATAGATTGGAGCTCATTGATGATTGGACCCGGGACTCGGTGAAAGTCAGATGCCCCTGGTTCTAGGGATGGCGTCGCTTTACGACTGTTCCGGCGAGGTTCACTCCGCCTCAGCCTCCCCACCCCCCGCTGCTGCGGTCTCTTCTTGCTCGGCTGACATCTGGCCGGCGGTAACGCGTATCTCTTCGATCAGCTCCTTGAGTCGGCCCTCTATCCTGTCCATCTCCTTGAGCGCCGCCTCCCGACTGCGGAAGCCGCGCTCCGCGTCCACCGCCATCCAGTTGAGCCGGCGGATCTCATCGAGCAGCTGCCCGACCTGCGATCGCAGCTGCACAAAGCGGCGCTTGTGCACTTTGTCGGCCGGCGACTGGGTCACGAGCTCGACCACACCGAGCCGCGCCGACGACCAGACGATCGGCGCCAGCAAGAGGAGGCCGAGACTGAGCCGGGCCGCAGGCTCCTCGGCGAAGTAAAGGACAGCGGCGTCCGCCAGAAGGGAAGTGACGAGAACGACGACTTCTAGAGTTGGACGACGTGGCATCAGGGCCTCCGCCTGGGTTTCACTTTGGCGTGTGGAACATGTCGGCAGGGGGAGCTAGGCGATCAGCCAACTGTGTAAACTAGACAGAATACGGCATTTGCGCCAGTTTCCCCCAATGAATCCGGACGAGGCGGCCCGCCTGCTCCGCGAGGAGCTCGAGGAGACGCTAGCCGACCCGGGTGACGGTCCGGCAACGCCGATCGGGCTGACCATCGTCCCGCCAGCCGACTTGGCGCCCGACACCGCATTCCGCATCCGCGCCTCGCGCGGCCCCCATATGGTAGAAACCGACTTGCCCACCGGCCTCGCCATCGCCTACCTCGCCGACGAGGAAGCGGCGGTAGACGAGTGGAAGAGTTGGGTGGCCGGGCTGCGCTCCTCCTTGGGAATCATTGGTCCAGGACTAAGAGACTAATAGACCAATTGAATACTCGAGTTCAGAGTGGACCTGCTCAACTCACGACTCGGTTATTCAATTAGTCTTGTAGTCATGGATTCTCAGTTCGCAACGAATCACTCCCCAAGCACCGCCTCGACCTTCTCCACCGCCGCCGCCGCCAGCCCCTCACACTCCGTCACCAAGGCAGCGACCTGTTCCCGCATCTCCTTGTTGAACGCCTCGTCCGAGATATGCCGCAGGTTGATTCGCACGTTATAAGCGGCGGCGTGCGCGCCGGCCCGCGCCAAGTGAGCGCCGGTCCCGACGTCGCTCACCATATCGGGATCGGCAAGTTCTGCCATCTCCGTGCACAGGACCAACGCATCGCGGCACGACTCGACCGTAGCTAGCGGAACGCGGGTAGCGGCCTTGTAACCTTCCTCCATGGCCTGCGCACGGTCCGCTCGTTCCGTCTCGCTGTCCTTTGGCATGCGCATGGCCTCGATTACGGAATCGAACGCCCGAGTGTCCTCGTCGACACCGCGGACCAGCGCGTCTTTGACATCCTGAGCCCGCTCCGCGATCGAGCATAAAGCGTCGTAATGCATATCGAACTCGCCCTTGCCCACCGAGAGGTTCGCCACCATGCCGGCCAGTGCACTGCCCAACGCCCCCGCAAGCGCCGCCACCGAGCCGCCGCCGGGTGCGGGAGTGTCACGCGAGACCTCATCGACGAAGTCGTAGGTCGGGCGCAGGACCAGCGGACCCTCGACCTGCGGCATGCCCAGTACTTTCTCCTCGGCCTCGAAGGGTGCCACATCCCGCAGTCCCATCGACTGGATGGCAGTTTCCATGAGATCGGGGATCGGTAGACCGGTCGACTTCTGCATTCGCCGCAGATAGAACCTGGCCGCCTCGCGCAACGCCGCGAAGGGGATGACGCCGACGATCTCGGAGCCGGTGACCGCGATCCCCCGCTTATGCGCCTCCTCCCGGGCCGCCTCTAGGACCTCGTGCGGTGGACTCACTTTGTAGTCGGTGAGGTTCATGCTGATCTGCGCTCTGTTGTAGTCGTCGATCACCCAGCCGATCGCTTTAACCTGCTTGAAGCGGCCGTCGGTGAAGACGGGGCCGCTGGGGTTTCCGGGATCGATTCCCAGGTCCTCGTAGCGCTGGCGGAGGTCGCCGCCATGTACTTCGCGGTAGTGTTCCGCCAGAGCTTCGAACGACTCGCCGACGAAGTCGCAGGGGCCGCATGGGTAGGTGCCGTCCTCAGGAAAGCGGACCACCTCACCCTTGTAGTAAAACGGCTCGGTATTACCGCGGCGCTTCCAGCGTCCGCGCTCGCGCAGCACATAGGCGATCTCGTTCGCGTAGCGGCGGTCAGTCGTGTTGAGGTTGATGTTGTACGCGATCAGGAACTCGCGCGCCCCAACTGCGGTGGCGCCGGCCGTCGGGTTGAACTTCGCCGGGCCGAAATCGGGTTTCCACGCTGGATCCTTCAACTTCTCATCCAATCCCTCGTACTCACCGGCCCGCACCTTCGCCAGGTTCCGGCGCTCGGGGGCGCTGGCCGCGTGCTCGTAGAGGTAGACCGGTATCCCAAGCTCGTCGCCGATGCGCCTACCGACGGCGCGTGCGATCTCGGCGCAGTCCTCCATCGTCACGCCGGAGACCGGCACGAACGGGCACACATCCGTCGCACCGAAACGCGGGTGGGCGCCCTGGTGACGACGCATATCGATGACTTCGGAGGCGCGCCTCACGGCGCGGAATGCCGCCTCAGCGACACCGTCGGGCGGCCCCACGAACGTGACCACGGTCCTGTTGGTGTCACGCCCCGGGTCGACATCGAGCAGGCGCACACCCTGAACCGCCTCGATGGCGTCGGTGATCTCCTTGATGACCGCGTCGTTCCTTCCCTCAGAGAAGTTGGGGACGCACTCGACGATCTTCTCCATCATCGCTCCCTGATAGCTGGATCGCTAAGGGGTTAGCTGAGTCCTGGAAACCTAACTGGCGTCGGGCCCCGTGCCGAGGAGCCGCTCGACCTCCCGGACCATCGCCGCCGGAGCGAACGGCTTGCCTATTACCTGGGCGCGCAGCGATCGGATCGCCTCCAGCGTCTCGGCCGTTTGGTGTCCCGTTATTACAATCGCCGGGACGTCGAGCAGCCTGGGGTCTACGCGGAACTCACGCAATACCTCGAGCCCGTCCTTCTCCGGGACCTCCAGGTCGGTGAGCAGAAGATCGGGCGGCCTTTGCCGTGCATACTCCAGCGCCCGCGCGCCGCTCGCCACCTCGAGGCAGGCGAACCCTGCCCGCCTGAGCCCGCGGGCCACGGCCAGGCGAACCGCAGGATCGTCCTCGATCAGCAGGACTACGCGGCGCCGCGGGCTCGAAATCAAGCGCGCCGCTTCGGCTACCAGAGCGTCCGGATCACCGACCATCCAGCCGTCGGCGCCGTAGGCTATCGCCTGGCTCAGATCACCACCGGCACCGGTGAGTAGCGCCGGGATGTCGACGCTGGCCGGCGCACTCCTGAGCCGCTGCACGAACTCCAGCCCGTGCATGTCCTCCAGCTCTAGCCCCGCCAAGATCAGGTCAACGCTCTTCTCACCCAGGATCTCAAGCGCTTCCTTGCCGCGCGCCGCATCCCGCACCTCCCATCCCTCATCCTCGAGCTGGGCCCTCAGCAACCGCTTGAGATCCGGATCCCTTTCCAGCAGCAGTGCCCTCTTCGGGCCTGCCGGGGCGCGCGGCGCCGCTTCCTCCGCCCTCGGCTCACCGTAGGCGAGCCGCAGGCGAACGAAGAACCTCGAGCCAGCACCCTCCTCGCTCTCTGCCCACAGGTCGCCGCCAAAAGCTTCGACTATCGCCCGGCAGATCGCGAGCCCCAGGCCGGCACCTCCGTGCGAGCGCGTCGCCGAACGCTCGAGTTGGCGGAACTTCTCGAAGATCCCCTCCAGCTGATCCGCCGGGATGCC
>JABAOH010000224.1_pt2 | contig 51808 bp, 49 predicted proteins | sample 7062181 | NCBI WGS metagenome assembly JABAOH01 (sample SAMN14538630, study PRJNA623070) | marine sediment metagenome | biome: marine biome [ENVO:00000428]; feature: marine pelagic biome [ENVO:01000023]; material: deep marine sediment [ENVO:00002113]; isolation source: pool of 5 deep marine... | reverse complement strand
ACATCGGAGCGCTCATCTTAGGCCAGTTGGAAGCCTTCGGAATTCTCTATCCCTTTTTTCCAAAGAATATTCATGTTTGCCTTTATGATGCTGATTCTCATCTGGCGGCCCCGAGGGCTTTTCGGCGTGGAAAAAAGGTGATGGGATATCGGGCCATGATTGAAGGATGATGTACAAAGCTCCTTACCTCTCTTTCCATCTGATCTGTCCTAATTTAGGGACGAAGTCCCTATTCGAATTCATGAACTATAAGTACCATACATATCTATGGCCTCAATGACAGCCTTTACGTTCTCCGGAGGAGTTGTTGCACCGATGTTGCACATATACAGGGCAAATCGACCGTTCTTCCCACCGACCTCAACATAGTTCTTTACCTTAACAGCTACTTCTTCTGGTGCACTTAAGGCCAGAAAACTCGCCCCAATTCCAAGGATAAGGGGAACGCCGCGTTTTTCCGCATATTCCTTATAAAAAGCTGGCCCAAGTTCCGCAACATCGGGGTCCTGCCCTTCGAGAAAACCCGGACAAACCTGCAGCTTGAGATCGAACATTTCCTGAGGGTCCTTAAGATACCTCTCCCCCACCCAATTGGGCAGGTAGACTTCCGGGCCGCATACCTCCCGGAGGCGCAAAACATAAGGGACAATCCACGCTCTTAAGATTTCTGGATTGACGATTGGAATGGAACCTGAAGCATCATTCCCGCATATGCCTTTGGTATTTGGAAATTTCTCTTTTAGATGGTGAATCCATGGGGCCACCACCTCTTCAGTTACTCGATCGAACAGGCTCCTTGCGAAATCAGGATCGCTGTATATGTCCATTACCAGTCGTTCAATTCCCCTGATATTCGCCGCCAAACTGAAAGGAGCACAAAAACTTAATGGGGGTGAGGTGCCGGTCAACTTACGGAAGAGAGAATTCATTTGAACCACAATGGGAAAACGCCCCTCCGAATCGAAATCAGGGGTCCTTATTCTTTTTAAGTCATTTCGATCCTGAATCAATGGCTTGGCCCGGTCTACTTCCGGCATATAATGGTCACTATAGAGTATTTTTTGTCCAAGAGCCTCTGCTTCGATATTGTAAACGTCGTAGTCAAAAAAAGGGACATCAATCCCGTACTTTTCCATGATCTCGAGGGTGCCGTTTGGCAAAAATTCTGGCGTAGTATAAAATTCTTTTGCGTTGATGCCCAGCTCTTTCATCACAAATTCATGCATCTGTGCAAACACGGGAACACGATCGGGAAGTCCATCCATGGCCGTTTCCATACGCCGAGCACCTTCTTGAAACGGATAATCCCTTTGGGGGTTAATCATCTTTTCTTTCTCCCTTTAACAATCAGCGTATGAGATCTTTTCCAGGCTCAGTATGCGATCAAGGAACACACGTTCGATATGCAGCTGGATGTACCATAACATGCAAACTGGTGAGTACTCTCCGGAGTAAATCCCCGTGGTTCTACGGCAGCCAAGTTGTCCATTGTGCCTTGGACGTTCAGGTGCTCGAAACCTCTTTCAGGTTCTCCTCCAGGATGGTAAATCCCCGCTCAAACTCATCATCCATTATCATCAACGGCATGAGGATTCGAATGACATTGTGATACAGCCCACACCGTAGGATAATGAGTCCTTTCTCATAACAGCGCTTCACCAGCTCACCAGCCTCATCTCCCGCAGGCTCCTTGCTCTGCCGATCTTTGACCAACTCGACTCCTATCATTGGACCAAGCCCCCGAACATCTCCCATGATCTCATGCTGCCGTTGAAGCGCCAAAAAGCGATCTCGGGCCTTCTCTCCCAATTGCACCGCTTTTTCCAATAACTCCCCCCGAAGTAAGTCCAACACCACCAGACCCGCCCTGCACGCAATGGGGTTACCACCATAGGTTCCACCCAAGCCCCCGACATGCGGCATCTCCATGATCTCAGCCTTTCCAGTGATTCCAGCCAACGGCAACCCTGCAGCGATTGACTTACCGGTGAGGAGAATGTCCGGAATCACATCAAAATGCTCACATGCAAAGAGTTTACCCGTTCGGCCCATACCCGATTGAACCTCATCCATGATGAAAAGGATTCCATATTTCTCGCAAATGGACTTGATCTTCCTGAAGAATCCCTTGGGCGGGGCGATGAACCCCCCTTCCCCTTGGACGGGTTCAGCGATGATCGCCGCTACGGACTCCGCTGCAACGTGCCCGACGAAGAAGTCCTCTAAATAGTCCGCACAATAAATGTGGCAAACGGGATATTCGAGCCCAAAAGGGCATCGGTAACAGTAGGCAAAAGGCATCCGGTAAACCTCGGGGCAGAACGGGCCGAACCCCCATTTGTAGGGTTTGATCTGACTGGTAAGGGTCAGCGCCATATACGTGCGGCCGTGAAAGGCGTTCTGAAAAGCAACAATGGCGGGCCTCTTTGTTGCATACCGGGCTGTCTTTACCCCGTTCTCCACGGCCTCAGCCCCGCTGTTGACGAAGAAAGTCTTCTTCGGGAAATTCCCGGGTGTGATTTCATTCATTTTTACAGCCAATTCAATATAGGGCTCGTACATGGCCACGTGGAAGCACGTGTGAATATACTGCTCCGCTTGTTCCTTTATGACGGATACCACCTGCTCCGGGCAATGGCCCACGTTCTCCACCCCGATTCCACCTGCAAAGTCAATGTATTCTTTCCCCTCAACATCCTCAATGACAGCCCCTTTGGCTTTTTTCACAAAGATTGGGGTTATGTTAAAGGGCCCGCGGGGAATATGTTCCTGACGTAATGCCATCAGCTCCTGATTCGTTCTCTTTTCCATGATAACCCTCCTCTCATTCCTTTCTCAGGTCAGTGCCTTTCGGCTGGGTACCCTTGAGCCTGGTAGACCGGATCATGTTCTATTGAGACGTTGTACGGGAAAGATTTACGTGTCCCAAGTGCCCGTCTCAACTTCACGGGTGGTTGAGCATTTTGTTGACTCCTATTTCATTACCATAAATGAATTCGAAATCAAAAGCCTTTTTCCCCTGCGCCTGTCCGGATTTTGACTGAATTGAGCACCTTCCGAGAAGAAGAGTTCTATTCGCTTGTTACCCGATGAAATGTTCGGGCCGACGGGTGAATTCGAAGGAGAACAGAATTCGTAGATTCGAGGGAAGTAAGCACCCAAACGCCTCAAACTATTCCGTTTGTTTGAGTTCTCACTATTTCATTTTCCCGGCAAGATCCAATTGACACTCTTATGGCGACTACCTTACAATTGGCCACACAGCCAGCCCTCCTTCGGGTAGATTCCCCGGATCTTTGAGTTAAAGCGCTATTCACAGCGATGAAAACGCCTAGACGAATGAAAAAGAGTTGGGTGAAAAGTTCGAAGGGAGAGCTTTTTGAAGGGGTTACACGGTCTCGTGAAGGGAGCAGCAGTCCGGCTTGAGCCGCACCGAGGAAAGTAAAGGCAACGTATGTCTTCGACGGCAGTTGTTCTTCTTGTGATTTCCGCCTTTATACACGCCGGGTGGAACCTCCTCGGCAAACGGCAGCATCCCACCGCTGCCTTATTTCTTATTGCAAATGCCGTGGGGACGGCCTGCATTTTGCCCGTTCTTCTCTATACGTGGGAAATGCTTGCCTTGATTCCGCAGTCTGTTTGGATACGCTCCGTGGTGGCTGGCTTCTTCTATTTTGTTCTTTGCGCCGCACTCGCTGGGGCATACCGTGCGGGTGATATGTCTCTCGCCTATCCATTGGCGCTCTCATCCCCGGTCATCTTTGTCACTGTCGTCACCATGGTACTGGGCAAAGGGCAAGCAATGAGCGGGTGGAGCCTGATTGGCATCATGATAGTGGCACTCGGGTGTTTCGTTCTCCCCATGAGCCGGTTCCTGGAATTCCGTTTCGGGAACTACCTGAAAGCCTGTTGTTTGCTCGCCCTCCTTTCGGCTGTTGGAACCTCGGGCTTTACCATCGCGGACTACGAAGCGCTGCATATTCTTCGCGAACTGCCTGGCAGACCTTTCGGGCCAGTAGATGGCCCATTGACATATGTAATATTCGAGTCAGTCATCGCTTCGCTCTGGCTCGGTGCACTTGTCTTGTTCAGTGGAAGTGAGCGCAAAAGTTTTGTTACTATTCTTCGTGGTTCAAAAGCTTCGGCCGCCTTGATGGGGATCGGAATGTATCTGGGTTACGGCCTCGTCCTCGTATCGATGCAATACGTGACCAATGTCAGTTATGTCGCGGCGTTTCGACAACTCAGCATTCCCCTGGGCGCGACGCTCGGCATCGTCCTCCTGCGAGAACCACGCTATCCCCCAAAGCTTGTCGGCGTTGCAGCCGTCTATGGCGGTCTTGTTCTCGTTGGGGCGGGTTAGGATTTGTAGGCCCCTTCCCGGGCCTCAAAAACATTATGGGTTACGCAACCCGAAAGGCGAATACATGGATCATCTTCGCCCACCATATTGTGCGAAACCGTTTCGCTTGACACACATGAATCTCTATCCTATGGTGCCTTCACGAGAAAGAGAATCCTTATCATTTTCAAGGGGTAGCGACACATCTCGGCGATAACACAGAATTTGAGGAAATGGTTATGTCAAAAAGAAATCCAAAGGCTGGCATGCATCTTATATCAGGCTTCGGGTTGAACGCGTTTTCTGACGACGAACTGGATTCCATTCACGCTTCAACGCTGGAAGTCCTTCGGCACACCGGTTTAAAGGTCCTGAACGACGAGGCAATGGAAATCTTTCACGGTTCGGGCGCCTCAGTCGAGCGTTCCGAAGATTATGGTATCGTTAAGATTCCCCCACATATCGTTGACGATTGTATTCGTTGGGCGCCAAGCACCGTCGTGTACCACGGCAGGAATCCCGAGGACGACTTTGTTGTTGAACCGAAACGGGTAAGTTTTGCCAATGGCGGCGCGTGTGTAAATGTTATTGACCCCTATACCAGGGAACACAGACAAGCCCTAAAGAAAGACTGTGGAGAAATAGCCCTGGTTTGTGACTATTTAGATGAAATTGACTTTTTCGAAAGAGCCTGCATTTGCTCCGATGTACCACCTGAAACGCACCCGGTGCATACTCTTGAAGCCATTCTGACTAATACGTCAAAACATACCTTTCTTGGTGCTGATACCGCCGGAAATTTGTCTAAGATGGTTGAGCTCGGGGCGGCGTGTGTCGGCGGCATGGACACCTTCAAAAAGCGACCGATTTTTACTGCCTCAGTCTGTCCTACCAGTCCTCTGGTGCTTTTCCCAGGTTCTTGTGGAGTTATCATTGAGGCCGCAAGACAAGGCGTTGGTCTGTGTATCGTTTCCATGGCCTTGGCCGGAGCCACATCAACGGCTACCCTGGCCGGAACATTGGTGACGACCAATGCGGAAGTATTAGGCGCCCTTGTGCTCGCTCAGCTAACCGCTAAGGGCACGCCGTGCACCTATGGGAATACCAGCACCATTATGGACTTAACAACTGGAATAGGAGCAGTTGGCGCCCCTGAGTTGTCGCTGGTTGCTGCAGGCGCGGCGAAATTCGCTCAATATTATCGACTCCCCAGTTTTGTAGGCAGCGGCATGACGGATAGCAAAATCCCTGATGCCCAAGCAGCCTTTGAGACTACCCTTAGCGCGCTCGCCGCTGCATTGGCAGGGGCAAATATAATCTTCGGTCCGGGAGCCCTGGACCAGCTGCTCACCTTTGACTACGCGAAGCTTGTGATGGATGCCGAACTCATTCGGATGATTGCGAGGGTGGTAAGGGGAATTGACGTCTCGGATGAGGCCGTGGCGTTAGAGACAATCCAACAGGTAGGCCCCGGCGGAGAATTCGTGACTCACGGGCATACCTTTGATCACATGAGAGAACTGTCGAAAAGCACCTTGTTTGACCGGAATATGCGCGATGTCTGGGTTTCAGCTGGCGAAAAAGACCTTACTGATCGGGCGTACGAAAAGGCACGATATATCCTCAAACATCACAAGCCAAAGCCGCTGCCCAAAGGGGCAGCAGAGACAATGCGATCAATCGTAGAAGACTACGAAGCGGAGCTTGGTATCACACAGAAGTAAAGTACTCACGTGACTTGCGTGAATCGCGATGTCTCCTTTTCCCCTTACAAGGAATAATCAACTCCTGAACATCCTCGGTTCCAAGGGATTTTAGAAGCGTATCGAGATTATGAAACCCCCAGCCCGACCTCAATTCCTTAGAGAACCCCACCAAACCTTTAACCACGTCACGTAAAGTATTTGTATCAGCTGAATTGGTCAATACTCCTGTTGGACCTCAATTGTGGAATACCAAATTGCATGAGAGCATCGATCTGAAAATTTCTCAAAGCACAGGGGCCCCTCTCCCTTACCGCACTGAATTGCGAAGTGGTTCTATTGGAAGCATCATAAGGCCTCTGATCGAATAATTAACTCAGTTGACAGATAAGTTTGCTTATGGGATAAGAAATTCAATACTGCATAACAATGATGATCTCGTAAGAAATCAAAATTCGATGGCAAAGTACAAAGCTCCAAATTCAAGGCGCGCAAATCCTGAGGAATGAGGCGTACTTTTACAGTACGCTGCAATGACGAAGGATGCAGCGCAACGCAGTCCTTCGACTTTGCTCAGGACCGTGAGCCTGTCGAATGGCCCTTCGGCTTTGCTCAGGGCCGTGAGCATGTCGAACGGCAGTTGGACTTTTAACGAAGCCATCAACAATCAGGGGAGAAAATAAGCCATAATGTGTGGTGAAAAGACAACTGCATTTACAAAACCTCCAGGAGCACTGCACGGACATGGGATGAAAGAATAACCGAAAATGAGGGTGCTTTAAGTGGAAAAGTCCTCTACGAGACTGGGTGACGGCTATGGATGTGAAATGACCGAGGCTTCTAGCCTGCATGCTTTATAGGTGCATTTTCTCTGTACCGGAGTAGGCGTGGCCCGAAACAGAGGAGGTCAGCAGGTGGTTATCCCATTTTCCACGGTCCAAAAACAGCGCCTGCGAGAAGTGGGGGTGGACCCGGGACTCATAGATCAGGAGTTCCAAGATGCTCGAGAGCGAGATAGTGCCTTCCGTCAAGTGGAGAAAACGGCTATTCGGAAGAGCCGGGAGCGTATCGGGGCCCTCCAGAAGAATCGTTTTCGGCCCGTTCTCTGCGAGCTTGAGGATTGTCTTGTCGAAACCTTGACGAAGGAAGGATTTGTCCAGGTCGCCACACCCTTGATCATTGCTCGGCAGATGTTGGCAAAAATGTCAATCACGCCTGATCATCCCCTGAGTAAACAGGTTTTTTGGGTGAGCGAGAATCGATGCCTGAGGCCAATGCTGGCAACGAGCCTCTACGCTCTTCTGAAAAGGTTGATGCGTCTATGGAAAAAGCCGATCCGGATCTTTGAAGTGGGTCCTTGCTTTCGCAAAGAATCGCGAGGTGCCCAACACAGTAACGAATTCACCATGCTCAACGTAGTGGAGTTAGGATTACCAGAAGAAGACAGAAAGGCTCGACTAGAGGAATTGGTCGCTTTGGTTATGCAGGCATCGGGAATAGGCACATATCATTTGAGCACCAAACCGTCTGAGGTCTACGGGGATACCATTGACGTAGTGTCGGGTGTGGAGGTGGGATCCGCAGCCATGGGGCCCCATAAACTCGACGCTCATTGGGGAATATTCGAACCATGGGTGGGTATTGGTTTTGGTTTGGAGAGGCTCGCCATGGTGAGGGAGGGATTTCAAAACATCCAACGCGTGAGCCGAAGCTTGGAGTATCTGGATGGCGTGCGGTTGAACATATAAATCGATATCAAGCTAGGGGACCAGCTATGACGAAAGGGGGATACAGAGAATGAGAAAGGAGGAGATTTTTGAGGAGGCGCAAAAGGCCATCGTGGAAAGTGACGCTAACCGAGCCACGGAGTTGGCCCAACGCGGACTAGCTCAAGGGATTGATCCCATGGAACTGATGAACAGGGGTTTCATCCCAGGAATCAACACGGTGGGAGATCTGTTCGAAGTGGGGAAGCTGTTTCTCCCCGGGATCATCATGGCGGCTGAGGCGATGCAAAAGGTGACCGACATTATCAATGCCGCTCTTCCGACCGACACGCAGAAAAGGAAGGGAAAGATGGTCATTGGGACCGTAGAGGGTGATATCCACGATATCGGGAAGACAATCGTCGTTGCTCTTTTTAAGGCAAACGGTTTTGAGGTCTACGATATTGGTCGGGACGTTCCCATTGCACGATTCATTGAAGAGGCCGAGAAGGTGGAAGCTGATATCATTGGGTCCAGCGCGCTTTTGACCACGACTATGGATGGACAGAAGAGGCTGGAAATGGAATTGAAAAAGTCGGGTTTGAAAGATAAGTACAAAACCATCGTTGGAGGAGCCCCGGCAACACAGCGGTGGGCCGACCGTATCGGTGCAGATGCCTATGCCGAAGACGCTGCCGACGGTATCAGGAAGGCCAAACAATTGTTGGAAATAGAGTGATGAGTTTCATCCACAACGGATAGGAAAATGAGCGCCCTCGTTCCACATTCAGATCTTCATCTTGAGCGGGTCTTGTCCAAATCCCGAAACCGGGAGCCTCTGACAAAAAACGAGATCCGGTTCCTTCTTGATTTGAGAGACGAAGGAGATCTTAACTGCCTTTTCCGCACAGCCCGAGAAATGCGGTATCGCTATTTTGGAGAGGCGATATTTCTCTATGGATTTGTCTACTTCTCCACGTGGTGCCAAAATGACTGTATCTTCTGTCGATATCGGAAATCCAACCCCCTAGCCAGGCGATACCGCAAAGACACAAGGGAAATCATTGAGATCGCCTGTCGGTTGGATGAGTCCGGGGTTCACCTTATCGATCTAACCATGGGGGAGGATCCATTCTTCTCCCGAAATAGCCAGGGAATAAATCGGCTTGCTGACCTGGTAAAGGTGCTGAAAACGCAGACTGGTCTCCCTATAATGGTTTCCCCCGGGGTTATTGCGAGGAAGACACTGGGCGCCCTTTATGCAGCGGGAGCAGAATGGTATGCGTGTTACCAAGAAACCCACAATCGGGAGTTATTTAGGCGCCTTCGCCCAAATCAGGATTACGGTGAGCGGCTGCGCAGGAAAAAAGAGGCCCGCCGGATGGGCTTTCTGATAGAGGAGGGGATCCTGACAGGGGTGGCTGACTCTTTCGATGATATTGTGACGTCAATAAGAGTGATGAAAACCCTGAGGGCGCACCAGATTCGCGTAATGTCTTTCGTGCCGCAGGAGGGGACCCCTTTGGGAAANNATAGACTTATCCCTGCCTCTCTTGACGTGGGAGGGATAGGTGGCCTTCAGGACCGTCTGCTCGCCGGCGCGAACGTGGTCACTTCGCTCATTCCGCCCAATGCCGGGCTGGTTGGTGTTTCTCAGAGCGCTCTGGATATCGATGAAGGTTACCGGACGGTGAGAGGTGTCGCCACGGTTTTGGATAAGATGGGCCTGAAGATGGCCACTCGGGACGAATACGCCCAGTGGGTCCTCCATGAGAATGGGCAAGCTGTCGGTCAGGACCGCCAGACTGGGAAAATGCCATGAGAGTGGCCGTCGTTGGTGGCAAGCTCCAGGGAATAGAGACATATTACTTGGCCCACCAAGCCGCATGGGAAGTGGTTGTCATCGATAGAAACCCATATGCCCCTGCCAGTGGTCTGTGTGATGACTTTGTTTGTATTGATATTGTGAGGGAACCGGAAGCGCTTACTGGGGCGATTCGCGACGTGGATCTGATCATCCCGGCCATGGAAGATCGCGAGGGACTCCAATACCTTGTTGAGACCGCCGCAAGAAGCGACATCCCCCTGGCTTTCGATGCGGATGCCTATGCAACATCGACCTCTAAAATAGAGAGCGATCGTCTCTTTCATCGTCTGGGGCTTCCTGCCCCGCGGCCGTGGCCCGATTGCCACCTTCCCGTGATCGTTAAACCGGTCGCATCGAGTGGAAGTAAGGGGGTCAAGAAAATAGATGACCGGGAGGCCCTTAGCCTTTTTCTTCGAAAAAACACACCAAACATGCCGCGATGGGTCATCCAGGAATACCTTGAAGGCCCTTCCTATTCCCTTGAGGTAATCGGCCTGGGTGGGCAATGCATAACCCTTCAACCCACAGCCCTGGAAATGGACGCTACCTTCGACTGTAAACGTGTGGTCGCCCCTGTTGACCTTTCGCCCGCTTTAGATCGTGAGTTTAGGGCGATAGCGAACACCATTGCCCGAACGCTCCACCTAAACGGGGTAATGGACGTGGAGGTGGTGCACCATGGGGACCATCTCAAGATCCTGGAAATCGATGCCCGGCTTCCCAGTCAGACCCCAACAGTGGTAGAACGCTCAACTGGTATCAATATGCTGGAACTCTTGCGGGAGGTCTTCCTCGATTCCCGACTGCCGGAAATACGCCCAACAGTGCCGGAGCGCGGGGTTGTTTACGAGCATATTCGGGTGTGGGGGGATCATTTGCAAGTATCGGGCGAGCATATCATGGCGGAGGCAGGTCCGCTCCATATGGAGGATGATTTTTTTGGCGCTGACACGGCCTTAACGAATTTCTCGTCGCCAGGTCGCCCATGGATGGCTACCCTGATCGTGAGTGATGGGAGTCGTGAGAGGGCATGGGAGAAACGGTGTAGGGTCATCCAATCGATTATGGAGGCATGTGGGCTTTCTCGCTATGAAGACCCGGTTCCCGATGGCCACAACGCCTTAAAGGAAAGATTACGGTGACGCGTCTCAAACCGATCGATCTTGCTGGCTTGGGTCAGGGCCTGGAGCTGTATGAAAAGAAACTCCGGGCAAACACAGGCCGAACCCTCAGGCAAATCGCTTGTCGAGCTGCGGGCATTGGTGAAGAACGGGTTCTCGAAAGGGTCCGGAATACCAAGGTGGGTGTGGTTTCTATGACCGTTGGCGAGGGGATCCTGCACGGATTTACCGAAGCCGTTCGGGACATCATCAAGCATTTGGGATATGAGGCTTTTTTACCGCAGTTCGTCGATGTGGCCGGTCTTGCCGCGGCAATCGATGAGGGGGCGGATGTCGTTTTCATGGCTGATGATGAGCGCTTTATTGCGGTCAATCTATCAGACCGCCGTATCGTGGATAATGCTGAGGCGACGGGGAGAGGCTATGGTGCAGCCTTGGAAGGATTGGCAGGTGGAATACGCGATCGTCCTGTGTTGGTGATTGGTGCGGGTCAAGTCGGGACGAGTGCTGCCAAGATTCTGAAAGAGATGGGTGCTCAGATTGGCGTATGCGATCGGAAAAGGCCACGAGCGCAACGGCTGGCTCAGGAAGTCGATGGCGTCGTAGAGGGAAATCTTGAGGCGGCCCTCGATACGTATACGATTCTTTTCGATGCCACTGCAGCTTCTGGAATCATCGAGGCCAGGCATATCAAACCAGCCACGATCGTGGCTGCCCCAGGGATTCCATTCGGACTCACTCCTGAAGCCCAATCCCGCATTGGAGGCCGATTGATCCATGATCCGCTTCAGATCGGTGTAGCCACCATGATGGTCTCTGCAGTTTTTTAATCGGTTTTCATTTGTTCTCACTTGTGTTATAGTGTCCGAGCAATTTGCCTCAATGGTTTTCTGGGGGGTAGATCGGAAGGATCAACGCAGACTCTAAATCTGCGTAGCCGGGTGTAACTCCCGGACTCCTCGCCAACTCGCTCCAATGCCTCTTGAGGCATGACCTGTAATAACAGCTGTGACAGAGAAGGCTCCCAAGAAAGTCTACTATCGCAAGCAGATACCCCTTTTTCGACTCGTTCAGAAAATCAAGCTCTGGCCTTCCCGTCGGGGACTGCTCCACGGTGTCCGTTCTTTTGAAGACAGGGGAGACTACGGCGAGATTATTACCCATTGTAATAAAAGGATGGTAGTTCGTGATTCAAAAAAGAGCCGTTCAGCTCGCTGGCTTCGAAACAAGTGGTCTTTTGGAAACTGTCCGAACTGCAGGATACCAGAATGGAAGTTGCAGAAATACTCGGCCACCTTCTTCCGGCGGCGATGGGGGTCTCAACTATTAGAAGATGAGCCGGAGGGAAAGCAAACGACCCTCGGCTAAAGATAATGCTTTCAAGTCGACTAACGATCACAAAATCCAAAGCACTAAGCAATTTCGAGACCATAAATTCAAATGTTCCAAGCTGTGTTTTGCTTTCCCACCAGTTAATATGAGAATTTGTTTCGGCCTGCGACGAGCTCAGCCGAGTCGATTTAGATATTCGAATTTCGAACTTGTCATCTCCTCTTAGGTACCAAGGCCGGATCGATCCCGGAATCTCCGGACACAATTGATCTCGACACCGAGGAGTTCTCGGATGCGAAACTTCGCCTCAATCCCCTTGGCCATTCCGGGTAGGTCTCGAACCATCCCCAGGCGGAGGTCGTCCCTCACCTCATTCATTATCACCGGATCTGAGAGCTCCAAGGAAGAGACTCCGAGTTTTTCGGCAACATAGGCTTTGGCCTCACGAATTTTCATCCCGCGGGACATCTGCATTCGTGCTACCAGATCTCCAGCAGCACGCATGCCACCCATACCCGCAGCGACGGCGTGAGTAACCGCCATGCCGAGCGGATCCCCAACACCAACCTACAAGCCGTCGAGGCGAAGGATTTCAACGAGAGCCTTAGAGACTTTGGAGACGACATCAGTGGGTGGATTGTCAACAACCGGGACGGATCCAACACCCATGCCTACATTTGCATGAATCGGAATGGTCGAATTTTCAACACATGGTTTAAGCAGTGTCAAGGTCCGAGCCAAATTCCATGCACAGGAGTGACTGGTGCTGGTATTTACAACTGGCCCGAAAATCGTGACGCCCGCCTTTTGGGCCAGTTTTACCTGATCGTGTGGATAGAGGCCTGCCAGACGAACCCCCTCATAACTCATCTCGCCATGCATGCCCAGAATGAATTCTCCGGCCATGCCCAATTCAACGCACATGTCCGGGTACTTTTCCTTGAGAATTTTCGTGGCCCTCAGCGTTGCCAGAAAGTCAGGATCACCCGCGGCGCCTGTCGTGTCGAAGTTGATGCCATCGGCCCCTGATTCGTGCATCTTAGTGGCCACGTAGACCATGTCCTTGACGGCATGTTCTACAGCCTCTTCATGAGCCGCTCTGGCCCCTTTTATTTCTCCCTGGAGGAGAAGCTCAGCTGGGTTGCGGACAGGTCCGTCTGGCTGACTGTAGATGCCTAGGTTTGGCATCGCTCCATAGAACAGAGGCACGGTGGAAATCAAGAGTGCCTGTTCGAGAACTGGTTGTTCATCGCCTGTGATGGGTTTAATCTGCTTATAGCTATAATCGATGTGGGCCAACTCCATGGTGTCGGCTCCCAAGGCCCTTTCAAAGAACTGAATGGCTTGGATCCGCCCTGTCGCCACACCCAGCCGTCTCGTTTTTATTGTTCCTCCGTCAAAGGAGAGAACGACCTCATTTCCCAACTCAACGCTGGCGAACTTAGCGGGAGTGGCAAAGATTTCGAAAAGATGTTTCAGCTCATCCTCGGAAAGTGGGGAAACCTCGGCCTTTTCGGCGGCATCTCGAGTTCCCTCTTCAAGATCCCCCCTCACCTCAGCTGTGCTCATCTCAGCGAGGGTTCCATCCCCCATTCGGGTCAAGATTCTTTCCACGTCAAATCACCCCTTTCTCTGGTGAAATACCCATGCAGTTTTTCTGCAGGTCTACCTGAAAGATAGAAGAGCGCCTTACCCATTATACGGGATGAAACAAAAATTGCCAGAATATTTTGCCCGGTCGGTCCTTTAGAAAAATTGTGCCTCGGCAACGTATTTTGGCAAAGATCATCCATTTTCTCGGTAATTGCTTGACATTTTGACCAGTGAGTCTAGTATGGGAGATGGTCTCTTTCGAACATTTTCTCGCTCGCGGAATGGTCATTTGACTGGTTGTAAGGTGCAGGAGGTGATGCTCTTCTTAAGACTCCGGGACGTCCAGATGGCAAAGTGATGCTTGAAGACACCTATCACAGAGGTAGGGGAGAAGAATGGAAACGAGGAAGGGGGTGATGGCAGAGCAGGAGGAAAAACTACAAAGAATTTGTAGTTGCCCAGAAACGGGCTAGGAAAGAGAGGAAAATCATGGTTTTAGGAGGTGAATGCTATTGAAGCGAAATTTGCATGCTGGCAAAAGACAGAGCGGGGGATTCAGCCTGAATATCTTTTCCGATGACGAACTCTACGAAATCCACCTGGCCACCCTGGAAGTTCTTCAAGAAACGGGTATTTTCGTCGAAGACCAGGAGGCCCTGGACATCTTCGACGGCGGTGGCGCTGTTGTCGACCCGAAAAACAAAATCGTAAAAATCCCCCCTTATGTGGTCGAGGATGCGGTCCGGTCTGCTCCGCCAAAGCTTAACCTTGCAGGACGTAGCCCCAAGAATGATATCGTTTTAGAGAGTAACCGAGTTGGGTTCACCAATTTTGGGGAAGGGGTTCAGATGATTGACCCTTATACCGGTGCAGTGAGACCCTCTGTAAAAGCGGATGTTGCGTCGACCGCTTTGATGGTTGATTACCTGAGTGATGTGGACGTCTATGAAAGAGCCGTCGGTGCCCATGATGTGCCGCAGGTGGTGGGACAACTCCATAATGCCGAAGCCTGGATGACAAACACGACCAAGCACGGTTTCATGGGACCATTCGACGGCAGGCAGTTGAGAAAAATCGTCGAGATGGCTGCTGCCATTGTCGGAGGCGAAGACAAGCTGAGAGAACGTCCAATTCTCTCATTCATCACATGCCCGGTCAGCCCTCTAAAATTGGTGAAAGATTGCTGTGAGGTTATCATCGGATCCGCTCGAACCGGGATGGTAATCAACGTTTTATCAATGGCCATGGCTGGTGGTTCATCGCCCGTTACCCTTGCGGGAACTCTGGTTACCCACAATGCGGAGGTACTGGCGGGAATCATCCTCAGTCAATTAACCTGTAAAGGGACGCCGGTGATGTACGGTAGTTCCACAACTGCTATGGACCTAAGGTTGGCAACTGCATCGGTGGGGTCGCCTGAATGTGCAATGATAAATGCCGCGGTGGCCCAAATGGCCCGCTACTATCTCCTGCCGAGTTGGGTTGCCGGTGGATAGGCTGATAGCAAAATCCTTGATGGCCAGGCCGCCCATGAAAAGACCCTCACCGGCCTATTACCAGCATTGGCAGGGGCCAATCTGATATACGGTTTGGGAATGCTTGAAATGGGAATGACCTTCAGCTTTGGGCAACTCGTTATGGATAATGAATTCGCGCGGATGATCAAACATGTTGTAAAGGGAATTCCCGTCAATGACGAAACCCTGGCGGTGGATGTCATTCGGGAGGTAGGTGCCTTCAATGACTTCCTCAGCCATGATAGCACGCTCAAGCATATGAGGGCCGTACAGTCTCAGCCTCAATTGATTGATCGAAGGATGCGAGAGGATTGGGAGAATTCGGGAGGAAGCAGCATAACGCAGAGGGCGGAGGAAGAGGCGAGACATATTCTGGAAACCCACAAACCAGAACCGCTGCCCGATAACGTTCTTGCCACCCTCCGGTCTATCGTTGAGGAGGCCGAGGCGGAATTTGGTGTTTTTAAGAAAGAATAGTGAAAGGTGAAGACCTTTCCGCCGTAAGAAGATAGTTAATATTCCATTTCTCCTATTGAAAAGCACTCCGGATGTCCACACATTTTACGCTGACGGTGGAGGAAAGAAGAAAATTAATGGGAAGGGGGAGAGGAATAAAATTGTCCTGAAGAAGCTCCAGTGGAGCGAAAGGATAAATCTTCATTTGAGGAGGTGATAAACCTTTGAAACGAAACCCGCATGCAGGCAAAAGACAGAGCGGGGGATTAAAGCTCAATGTTTTTACCGATGATGAACTCTATGCAATTCATGCGGCCACACTGGAGGTTCTATGGAAAACAGGCATTTTCGTGGAGGACGAAGAAGCTCTGGAGGTCTTCGACGGCGGTGGGGCTGTTATCGACCCAAAAACCAAAATCGCCAAGATCCCCCCTCATATGCTGGAGGACGCCATCCGTTCGGCTCCTGAAATAATCACATTGGCCGGTCGCAACTCCAACGATGACATGGTGCTCGAAAGGAATCGTATCGGGTTTACCAATTTCGGCGAAGCGATCAAGGTTATCGACGCTTACACCGGCGAATTGAGAGAACCCACAAAGACCGACGTCGCGGACTGCGGCTTGCTGATTGACTATTTGGATAATATCGATGTCTGTGAAAGGCCCATGGGTGCCCACGAAGTGCCGCAGGAAGTAGCTGCGCTCCATAATGCCGAAGCCCTACTCTCGAACACGACCAAACACATTTTCCTTGGTCCCCAGAATGGTTACCTAGCAAAGAAGATTGTGGAAATGGTGGCCGCCGTTGTCGGAGGCAAGGACAAACTAAGCGAACGTTCGGTGCTAACATTCGGCACCTGCCCGGTCAGCCCACTCAAGTTGGTAAGAGACTGCTGCGAGATTATCATGGAGGCCGCCCGGGCGGGCATGGGGACTATGGTCTTATCACAGGCCTTAGCTGGAGGGACGGCGACGGTCACCCTTGCTGGAACTCTGGTCACCCATAACGCCGAAGTGCTCTCGGGACTGGTGCTCAGTCAGCTCACTCGTAAGGGATCACCGATTGTTTACGGAAGTTCGACCTGCAGCCTGGACTTGAGGTACGGCACGGCGACGGTGGGAAACCCTGAAACAGCGCTACTCAGTGCGGCGATCGCCCAGATGGCCCGTTACTATCTCCTACCGAGTTGGGTTGCCGGTGGGTAGGCTGACAACAAAATATCCGACGCCCAGACTGGCCATGAAAAGACTCTTACTGGCCTATTACCGGCGTTGGCAGGTGCCAACCTGATATACGGCCTGGGAATGTTTGAATCGGGAGTCACCATGAGCTACGGGCAACTGGTTATGGATAATGAATTTGCCGGGATGATCAAGCACGCGGTACAGGGGATTCCCATCAATGACGAGACCCTGGCGGTGGATGTCATTCGAGAGGTAGGACCCTTCAATCACTTTCTCAGCCATGAACACACGCTCAAACATATGAGAACCGCGCAATCGCACCCCGAATTCATTGACCGGAGGATACGGGAAGAGTGGGAAAAATCAGGAGGAACCGATATTTACCAAAGGGCATGGGAAAAAGCCAGACATATTTTAGAAACTCACAAACCCGAGCCACTACCTGATGACGTTCTCTCCACCCTCCGCTCCATCGTCGAGGAGGCCGAAGCGGAGATTGGTGTCCCTAAAAGAAAAAAAGGAAAGTGAGCGCTTTCCCCTCGTCAGAACCCTGCTTTCTCCTTGAAACACTGGACGCAGTTGATCCCGATTCCGAGAAGTTCGACGATTCGAAATTTGGCCTCGATTCCGCCGGCCCGCCTTGGAAGAAGGGTTCGTGATTGCTTGAAGAGGTGGGTTTCCACTATCTGAGGCCGTCAGGCCGAGTTTGGGGCACTAAGCGGTCCCTTACCGTTCAATCTGAAGGATCGAGCCTTAGGACCGGTAAATAATTCCTTTCAGCGAATGGATGGAACCTTTTTCAAGAATTACTCGTTGACGCTCTTATTGTTTTTTCTAATTGTGACAGGTTACCTTCTTTTTCAAGCCAAGTCATAAATCTCACACTATGCTGAAGATAGAGTAAGTACTCATAGGGATCCACTTTTTTACCATAGAAATTGTCCAAATCCCAGTTCAAAACATAAATATTGCTTGCACCAATCATGTGCGGAAGCCATTTGAGCTCGATCTCACCCAATGGTCCAACCCACCGAGTCGAGTCGAGTGTTCTTTGGTATGTCTGCAAGAACGCCGCTGTCTCATCCAATTGAAGATCTCCATCTTCCTTACCTTCCCACGTTGTACAAAAGTACGTTATCGCAAGGGCAACGTCGAAGCACCGAGCATCGATTTTCGACCAATCAAAATCGAACAGACCCGTTATCTCTCCATTTTGGAACTTGAGGTTCCCAGGATGATAATCGCAGTGAATTGCCAAATGGACCAACTCCTCGTATTCTCTCTCGTCGATGCTACCTCGCATGCGATCAATGGCCTTTAGAATGGGATGAAGGTTTTCCAAGAAATAGGTATCGAACTTCGTTCGTCCCCCTTTTTTCGCGTAATTCCTGATGTTCTCGGCCATCAAAGGAAGGAGATCGATGATCCTCGGCTCATACCTCCTCCCTTCGGGATTCAAGTCGAAAACCATGTCATGATAGTGCGCGAGAACAGCCGCTCCGTTCCGAAGCTCTTCATCATTGCAGGCAGGATTGTCCCAGGTATACCTGTCCTCCCCCGGGAGGAATTCAAATACAGAAAGAAAGGCGACTTTTCCCTTTTCCCCGGCACTGCTGCCTTCACAGTGTTCAATATAGGTCCTCCCATCCTTGGTATAGACCAGTGGCGCCACAAGTCCAAAATCCTTCCGCACCAAATGGTTGATTATCGAATGTTCAAACGTTATCTCTTCCTCTTTTATCCCTTCCTTGTATTGTCGAAGAAAATACCTGTTCTCCTTGTCATTTCTTACCGTTTCGATCTCATAACTTGTATTCACATATCCCCTATCGAGCTTCCTTATCTTTTTGATGTCTCCAATTTCGTAGTTTTCCGATATTACTTCTCTTAAGTGTGAACCCATATAACCCTCATCAAGTATCTCTTGCAGCTTCTTAGTACGGAAAAAAAGACTGTCAACGAGTGATTTTACTGGAGTTTCCTGACTTTCTAAGGGAACACCGTTGTCCATGAGCGAAATTTGCTGGAGAAGTGGGGTACCCGTCGAGGGTGAGCAGGCAGGGGAAGGCCAGCCCTTTAGAGGCTGGAAGGGGTAAATATTCCCCGCCTGCGAGGCCCGGAAGGGTCACTTCGAAAGCACTGAAGCGAAGGGACAATGGTGATCACTTATGAAAAGTTAAATTTACCATATTCTCAACAGGTTACAAAAATACTCCCGGTAAAACTCAGGAAACTCCGGGTGATTTCAGTCAGAAGTTTCTGGAGAAGACGCGCGGACGCGATGCTTGAAAAGACCCTCGTAAAAGGGCCGGCAAGATTCATAAGCCTCCCTGAGCCGTGGGACGTCGTGAACCGTTACATCGAATTGCTCCATGTCCTTGATAAAGCCGGTACTTTCAGCTGCATCGAGGTGCCACTTCTCCCATGTTTTCCATTCTGGTTTGAACTCCGCCTTCCATGTTAGGGATTGAGGAATAAATGGAATGTTTATGGCCTCACAATAAGCTTTAATCACCCCGTGAGGATCGTCAACCAAGTCCTCTGCATCCACAACGACCGGAGTTTCCCCTGTCATATCCGCAACCATCTCGAAAACTTCGTGTTGGGCTTCGTATCCGGCCTCTTCCATAGTGAAACCGGGATTCAATTTATAGTGAGAGGGGAGGGTCCACGCGGGATCGCGAATGATAAACGTATTCACGAAGTGGCTGAGGAACTCTCGGTCAACCCGGCTGATGACATGGTAGCACATATCCTTGAAAAACACCGGTGCCTTTTGAGCCTCTGAGAGAATGTGGGCGAGAATATCCGCAAAATCTATGGGCGCGGTGGGGTCCACGTTCATGTGCACGGCTTCGGCCCTTTTTTCCTTGGCATAGAAGAAGTATGAAAATGGTTCATGAACGATCTTGAAGTCACCTCTTTCCATCATCATACGCTCGAAACCCGTGGAGATGGAACGGGGAATAGACCAAAGGGCTAAAATGATATTCATGCTGGCTCCTTCTCCATATCGTGGAGGTATTGCTTCCTTATAAGCTGGTCTCTCTTGCTTCTACCATTCCGTCTATCCACGACTCTTTCCTTTTCGGTTTTGAGGGGAAAAAATCATCTATCGATGAGGCCGTGGTTCGGAAGGACGTATTGATTCGAGGAACAGGCAGCCACCGAGTCATCTACCCCGGAACTGTATCATCAATGCGACGAGTTGAAGAGTCTGCAAGATATGGTTCAGCTTTTCTTCACCCCGCTCCTTGAGTGTTCTTTGCTCACCTATCAACAAAGGCCTTGGCTTTGTCGACGGCTGCGGCTGCATTGGCCCCGTAAGCATCGGCCCCGATTTCATCCACAAAATCCTGCGTCACCGGAGCACCTCCAGCCATGACCTTGATCTGATTACGAATGCCTGCCTCTTGCAGGGCATTGATCGTCTCCCGCATTTTCGGCATAGTTGTTGTCAAAAGGGCTGACATTCCGAGAATGTTCGCCTTGTGCTCTTTTGCCGCCTCCACAAAGCCCTGGGGCTTGATATCCGTCCCCAGATTCACCACCTTGAATCCGGCTCCCTCAAGCATCATGGCCACCAGATTCTTGCCGATGTCGTGGAGGTCTCCCTCCACCGTACCGATGACCACGGTCCCAAGACCTGCCGCATCGCTCTCCGAAAGAAGAGGCCTGATAATTTCCATGGCTGCGTGCATGGTATTGGCAGAACGAATCACCTCAGGAATAAACATCTCACAGGCTTTGAACCGCTGGCCCACCACATCCATTCCCGGGAGAAGCCCCTTCTGCAAGATCTCCTGGGCCTGGATTCCCCAGTCCAGGGCCTCCTGGGTGAGCTTTTTGATCTCCTCGATGTTGCCGGCAATCAAAACCTCTGACATTTTTTCGTAAACCTCCGACATAGCCACCTACCTCCTTCTCGTTAGTGCTTTCTTGCTCCTTTTTTCTCGTGCTCTCCGGCATTATTGACCAATGGCTTCGATCCTTTTTCTAGCACCCTCAGATACACGATGCCCTGAATGAGAAACTTTTTCTTGAAATCTTATAGCTCTTTAAAAACACTGAATCAATTATTGAATGTTCGCTTACCACAATACTCGTCAAATTACAAATATTCTTTAACGTGGTGAGCCTTGGATTGACAAAAATCTATTACTTTTCACCGAACGGAAGGGAAAATGGTTAAAGGATCTGCTGGTAGGGGATTGATTGCATGTGCTCTGGTTGACCAGATCCGATCACGGTGCGACACTTCATTCCAATGCCCTAATGAGCAACATGACCTTGCCACGGCTATGCTGTGAGGAAGGCCTTTTTGAAAGGCTGACAGCCTTACCACCACTATTTTTTCCGAATACCATAGGAGACGGTGCCCAAAGAAGCATCGCATCTGCGGAAATGATGCCAAGAGTCCACCTGTTTCCTCAGAGGTATCCCATCATTTTAGCTATTTTCTTGTAACTCTCCCGCAGGGGGTACTCCGGTAGTACGGAATATCCCTTGGGTAATCGAGAACCAGACGAATTGACATATCTTAGCCCCGCCATCAAATCTTCCAATTTCCCCTTCGGGACCGTGAAGATTATTTCATCGTCTCCGGCCATGGCGCGATAGTGGTCCCCACGACAGGGTATGGCGACCTGACATTCCCCACTCAGGGCAGCGGGAACCACCCCGTAAACACACGCAGCATGGCTGGATAGGGAACACTTAAGGTCGTAACCCTCTTTATACTCCCTCGCCAAAAGGAGCAGGTTCAGTTGAGCTGAGTCACCATAAATCATGACGAGATGGGGCTCGAAATCGGTTGTCCTGAGGGGAGCCGAAACCAGACCTACATACCTGCCTACTTCCAAACGGGGAAACTGCTGGGCGTAATGACCTCCGGCTTCCAGCGTCTGCACGTCATGCGGGAAACGATTATGGCCCTCCAAGAAATACTCCGGGGCTTCACCAAGCCCGAAACCGATAACCGGTTCCGGGCACCAGTTGTCTTCTTTCAGCATCGCAAGTGGTATTCCGTCCCGGCGCGAAACCTGAAAAGCCTGGCACAGTGACAGATGATGCCCAAAATCCTTAAGGGGTCTTTGCACTCCATCAGGGATATCAGCCTCCTTTTCGAGCAGCTTCAGCGCTAATGGGAAAGTTTTTAACCGCAACTGCCTCTCGAGTTCATCTCCATAGCCACGGTACATTTCAAGATCTGCCATTTTGCCATTCCTCCTTCATTTTCTGAACGGATTATTTCGACCTCACGGGGCGCCATACGGGGTCCATTTTCGGACACTGCGGTGGATTATACATCTACCCGAGTCCGGCATTCAAGCCTGAGCAGTGAGATGATTTCTCGGGAAAGGATATGAAGAAGATCTGAAGTTTTTGGACATCATTTATTGAATATGGCCTACCGCATCATGGTGAGTAATTTGACGCCATGGTGATGCAACTCCTTGAAGGCAGCCCCCTGGCTGATGAAATGGATTACCTTTTGTGGTTCAACTACTTTCGAGCCCGAGATGACATCGATCCCATAATCGAAGAGGACGGGAGTGAGGGGAGTGGTGGGACCGATCAAGGCAACAAAACTTCCCTTACAGTGGACCAAAAGGGCCTCCAGCGTGTGATTGATAAACGTAGTTCCCGTTATGCCCACGACATCGCACTGGGGGAGGATTTCTTGAGCGGCAGCCTCCGGAAGATCCCCCTCCAACGGCCGTTTCTCAATGACCCAGAGGTTCTTAGCCGATTCCCTTAGCATGGGAATAAAGGGAAAATGGCCCACAACAGCTACATTTTTTCCCCTGCCGTTTTTTATCAGGATCTCATAGGCATTGACCTCAACACACTTGGATTCATCGATGTCAATGAGCGAGTTAATAGCCGCCATGCCGATGGATGCCTCGAGCAGGTGTTCAGACCGGGAATAGAGTGCGAGTTCAAAAGCACTCTTTTCCGTTAAATACCCCACATCCCTTACTCCCTTATGTCCATGAAACTCTTCCTTAACGGTGGAGGCGAGGCCACAGTGTCTACTCAGCACCGCTGTCCAATGGGCACAGACGTTTATCTGGTTCACTTTCTTTTCCCTATGGGAAAGCGAATCGATCACATCGTCCAAAATTTTCATGCGAAACCCCGTTTTTCCCCGTGCATGAATTCTGAGTTGTCCGCGGGGGCCATTTCCCCCGGAGCTCAGCGTGCGATTTCGTAAAAAATCTTGCGACGGTGTAACCTGTGGCGGATGGTATTACTATTGAGCAGTAATTTCAAATGTTTGATAATCTCTTGTGGGTTAAGTCCCAAGATCTCCGCCATATCTTCTGCGGTGAGGGGCCTTCTCTTCAGGGCATCGATAATCCGTATCTGAACCTCTCCCTTCCCTAGAAGATATTTGTTGCCTCGATAGGGGGTTATAATTGATGCCTTTGGGCCGAACATCTCGCTGATCTCCCTCAGACTCTCTTCCTCAAGGGGAGAAGCGAAATCCTCCGAAGGAGGTCGATAGACCGTATTGAGCTGGATACGGTGGGGATTGATCTCATCCACTACCTGTTTCATCCCTTCGACTTCTGAAGGACCGTCGTTTATACCCCGACAAAAAAGGATTTCAATCCAGATCTGTCCTCGGAACTGAGCCCTGAAATCAACTATCCCCTGGATAACCCGATCGATTTCGAGGGATTCCTCCGGCCGGTTTACGGTTTCATACACCGTCTTTGTGACGGCATCCAAAGACGGAACAACCAAATCCGTTTGGCCGAGATCCCTCTTAACCTCGTCCATAAAGAGGAGGGATCCATTCGTAATAACGGCCACCGGTATGGACGTCATCTCTTTTATTTCCCCGATGAGAACTCCAATCTGGGAGTGAAGGGTGGGTTCACCCGAACCGGAGAAGGTAATATAGTCAACGGGATCTTTCATCTGATCCAGGAAGTCCTCGATCTCCCGAATAATCGGCTCGACGGGGAGGTAAACGTCACGTTTAACGGTCTTGTTGGTCACTCTCCCTATCTGGCAGTAGACACAGTCATAGCTGCACGTCTTCCGTGGAACCAGATCGACCCCAAGGGAAACACCTAATCTCCTCGATGGAACAGGTCCATAAATGCATTGCATCATCTAACACCAATGAATTTCTTAGAAGCCTTAGGATTTATCCCGGTTCCCGCATCTCGCTTTCCGTTAGCAATGAGGACAATCGTGGACCCCCAATCTCGTCTAAATACCAAGGGTTCTCAAATCCGCCCTTACCAGAGATCTTCCTCCTCACCCTCGCATTTCTGAGGACGTGTGTAGATGATCTTGTATTGATTCTCGAATCCCTGAAAACATGTCCTGCATTCCCCGGATTCTTCTTCCGGCAAATCTGAATCCACAACGGGTAACGGTTCCAAATGAACCTCATAGCCCAAAGATCTGTAAAGCTCTGCCGCCTCGCTCAAGCGAGGCTCATTGATTACGAAACGCCTCGTCCACCCCTTTTTAATCAACTCATCCTCCCCTTTTGACCTCTCTTCCATCTTTCCCGTCAGATTTTTTCGCCTATTCATACTCCTCAGTTTCCTTCAGGTTTGTCGAGGATCACGTTAAGAAAGTGGTATTGTTTTTCCTAAGTTCACGCACGTTAGCTCGTTAATGTAAATTATAAACCCATCAGGACAACTAACTCAATGATTTGCGCTCCTTTAAGCAAAACCCTCACCTGCGGAAGATCCCCCATAGGGTTTCTCCGAAAGGATAATCGCGTCTCCACTCATTCCAGGAGGACCAGTCCGTTCCAGACGACTTCATCTTCAATACCGTAGGAAAACCCAAGCCCGGCTTTTTGGGCCGTCAGGTATACATCGATCCCAACGGCCTCCATGGAAGGCCTGGCCTTAAAGGGGTGTTTACAGGGCCTTCCGGATGCGACTCCAACACAGGGAGTACACAGCTTGCAGGCTCCCCCGATAAAACCCGCTGCAAAGGTAAAATGTAATTCCTGGGCCAATCTTTCCACACCATTGACGATCTCATGGAGTGCATTGCCCCGTGCATAAATCGCCTTTTTCAGGCCCAGCTCGGATTTCGAGCTCAAGTGATCCCTTGGGGTTCGGAGTTGAATCAAAAGGGCTTTGGAGTAATGCTTGAGCGCCCCTCGAAATTGGGCAAGGGACGGGCTATTGGGAGGACACAGGAGGTGATTTCCGAACTCGCTGCAGAGGGGAACCTGGCACTTCAACCGCACCCGTTCATCCAAGACAATTTCATGTACGGGAATAATTTTGGCCCCTGTGGCCCCGTGTTTTATGGCGGACTTGATTAATTGTTCGATAGGATCCATCGTCTAATCCTGTACCAGATTTCCCCCTTTGAAGTCAATCTGTTCAACGGGAGGGTTGAGTCCTCAAAATAGTAATGGTATATAAAGTTCACCATCATGGGTAGCGAGCGTGGAAGAACGGGTTAAACAAGAAAGAGAAACCATCCAAAACCTTGAGCTTGACGTCAAACTATGGAAAACCCTTGTTGCCCTTCCCCCTGGGGATGTCTGTCGGCAATCCCTCGCCTCCTACGACCCGCATCTTCAGTGCTATTCCGTCCACGTCCTCAACGAATGCTATCAGGTATTTCCCCGGGAAATGGCTATCCGTAAGGCCGACGAGAGGAAAGCCCCCGTCAACATTGAGCTTCGACTCCTGATTCTCCAATATCTCATCCAGGCGAGGGACCTCCCCCTCGTCGGAAAATGGGTAACGGAAAAGGAGTTGAAAACCGGCGAGATGTTTTACCGGGGGGTTCATTCCCTGGAGATATTCAAAAACCCGCTGGAGGAAAAGTTCGGCCGCTATCCCGACGATTTCTTAGAGGCGGGACTATCCATTGGGGGACATACAGTCCATTACGGTGATGTGGGATTGACATTTCAGGTGCTCCCGCGCATTCCGGTTCTCTGTATCCTATGGGCCGCCGACGATGAGTTTCCCGCCAGGGTGAGTATCCTCTTCGACCCTACTATTGAAAAGCACCTAGCCCTGGACACCATCTGGGGTCTCGTGAGGGTGATCACCTTCAAGCTCCTGGAGTTCTGAAGCTTTTCTCCCTGTTTCTGCTTATCCAGGAACGACAAATTCCACCTTCGGAAGATTCTGGGGATTTGGCTTCAATCCGAGATTTTTATCCCTCTATCCAATAAACCGTCGACCTCACTGTCACGAGATGCTTTCATTAAACAGGCCATATTGCTAAAATTTCAGGAGGGATCACACTTCATAAAAGGATTCAACGCTAGGGCTCCAGGGAAACTCTCCAGGAGCGAGAAAGGAAGATTCAAATGCGTTTATTCATGGTGAAAACTCTTCAGCAACGCCTCATATTTTTCTTGTTACTCCCCGTGGCATGTCTTCTCTTCTTAACGGGAATTTTGGGGTTTTTCTATGCCCGACAGGTTATGTTGAAGCAGTGGAGAGAGGCCTCTATCGTCAAACTTCAGAGAGCCGCACACATCATTGACCTGCGCCTGGGGAGACCGATCAAATGGGTTGAAATGTTTCACAAGACCGGTGGGGAAAGAGGTGAATACGCTTTACAAAGGTGGATTCTCAGTCAATTGCAGGAACTAGAGGGTGTTACCAAAGTCCGTCTCCTGTGGTTGAATCAGGGGTCTGAAAGAGATATGATGCCGAGGATGCGTCCTCATATGGACCGTCAACCCATGATGCGCTTTCATCGTGCACGAATTGCAGAGGTCACTCGGCCCACATACGATACTGAGGCCGGACATGAAACAGTATCTCTTCTCTCGATTCTCAAAGACGAATCCGGCAAAGAAGTAGGCAAACTCGAGGTGGCGATACGTTTTGACTATCTGATGGAGGACATTATCCAACTGGGTTGGTGGCAGAGTGAGATGGCCTGTTTAGTGGATGATTCAGGAATGTGTCTCGCCGATTCGATGATGAAAGGACGTCGCCAGCTCGGAGAGACGAATGATCCGGTGGAGCTGGCTATCTTGAAGGCCTTGAAAGAAAAGCCATTTGGGACATTACGGGGACCCGGACATCCTCCAGATAAAGTCGCAGGCTTCCACAGGATTCAGCAGGCCCCCTGGAGTATTGTATTATTCGCACCGGGGAGAAAAGTTCTCGCCCCCATTATGCGTTTTCGAAATTATTATATCCTGGGCGGGGTTCTTTGTATTGTTTTGATCATTCTGTTAATCCGTTCCGTTGCAGGAAAGATGGTCAATTCCATCAGGGAAATTTCCCGGGTCTCCGAAAGCGTTGCCCAAGGCAGTTATGGAGATCCTCTGCCCCAAAAAAGTCACGATGAGATCGGGCAACTAATCGGCAGGTTTAACACTATGGTCCAGGGCCTTAAGGAAAGGGATTTCATTAGCAACACCTTTGGGCGATATGTGGATCAAGAAATCGCCAGGGAATTGATGCGCCAGCCTGAAGCAACGAGACTCGGTGGCGAAAAGCGCGAAGTAGCAATTTTGATTTCGGATATTCGAGGCTTTACTCAGTTATCCGAGTCCTTGAATCCGGAGTCGATTGTCAGTATTCTGAATCGCTATTTCTCTCATATGATTGAGGTTATAAAGAAACATCAAGGCATTATCGTCGATTTTTTTGGTGACGGCATGCTGGTCTTTTTTGACCCATTGGAAGGCCCGGTTGCACCGACGATCGAGCGTGCCCTCCGATGCGCCACGGAGATGCAAAATGAGATGCAACCATTGAATTCAGAAATGGGGAAAGAAGGGTTACCTGAGTTAGGGATGGGGATTGGCCTGAACGCAGGGCACGTGGTGGTCGGAAACATTGGGTCTGAGACCAGGGCTAAGTATGGGATTGTCGGATCAGCGGTGAATCTAACTCAACGCATCCAAGAAGTGGCCAGAGGCGGAGAAGTGGTCATCTCGGATTCCATATACCGCTATGCGAGCAGATATTTGGAAATTAGGAAATCCTTTGAAATCCGGTTGAAAGGCCTTCAGGAAAAGATGAAACTCCATATACCCGACTCGAAACGCATTCACCATCTTCCCTAAGAAACGGCAAACGATAGCTGCTGATTTTGTGAAAACCTATTTTGCAGCTTCTTCTTGATTTGACCAAGAGCAAAGGGTTGAGAGAGAGGTGCTCACTGAAAAATTGAATGAAGATAATAAGAGGGAGAAATTCGGAGGGAATACGGGGGCCAAGGAGGTGAATTGGTAGATCGACCGAGGAATACAATTGAAATTGAATGGGAGATTCAACTCGATTCAAAAGGACAGGATGCTCCCGGTGCTCAAAATATCACCTTCCTTTTCTTGACATCGTAAACCCCGGAAAGGGTAATTCTCACCTCGACGACTCCGGTAAAGGAGAGAAACCCCATAGTCCATATGGGATCTTCCAAAGGGCAACCAGAATCCCAAAAAACCCTTTTCAGCTTCCCAACCTCAAGTGCCAACTCCCTTATGGGCAAAGGGGACATTGTCCCCCCGATGGGGAGGGGTAACTCATAGATTATCTTCTTCGCGTTGACCAGGACGATACCCCCTTTGATTTGGATAACACGATCCAAGGCGATGGCCATATCCCCATCATCCTGCCCGATTATCATGAGGTTATGGGTATCGTGGGCGATGCTTGAGGCAATCCCCCCGATCCTGGCCCCGAAACCCGATAGGAAACCACAACCCCTCCGCTTCCCATCCCTCTGGATCAGGATGATCTTCAGGACGTCCTTCGACGGAGCAGCCTGAATGGCTCCCTCCCTCACCATCAGCTCAGCATCCCTCCGCTCGGTTACCGTCTTGTCCACGATATGAATCACGGGAACTCGAACCCTTTCTTTTCTTTNNTAAACCGATGAGAGGGAGGGGCGATGGATCGACGGTCAGCTCCCCCTCTTCAGCTACGATCCTCCCCCTCTCCATAACCAGCGTCGGGGTGGGCTTCCTTAAATCCTTGACGACGGATATATCCGCGAAGCGGGATGGCGCAATCCCGCCTAAGTCCCAATCCAGACCGAAATAGGTTGCCGGGTTGAGGGTGGCCATTCGAATGGCTTCTATGGGCTTGATCCCGTACTTGATGGCTTCGGAGACCAGGTAATCCATATATCCGTGGCTCACGAGATCCTCCGCGAAAACGCTATCGGTTGCGAGCATGACCCGATTCGAGCTCATTCCCTGACATTCCGTGAGTGCTTCTGACAGGGATCGAAGGTCGCTCCGTATTGAGCCGTGCCGTAACATGACATACAAACCCAACCTCACCCTGTTAAGAACATCCTCAGGCTTGATGGATTCGTGGCATGAGGTAACCCCACTGTCGATGATGGCGTTCAGCTTATCATAGGAGGCTCCAACTGTGTGTCCCTCAACCCTTTTTCTCGCATTCCTTGCCAAGGTGATCTTGGAGAGCAACCTCCGATCTCCCCTAACTAACCTCACAAAGGGGGTAATCTCACTGATGCCGAGCGCCGCTTCGTCTTCGAGTAGCCCATATAGATTCCCCAATGGGTAAAAATCCTCCCCTTCAAAGTTCGGAAATGGGGGTGAAACGGCGGGAAGTCCCACGTAAAACTTGAGGGGGTAGGATTCGGAATCCCGGAGGATCCTCCTCAATCCCTTAGGACCAAGGGAGTTGGCCAAATCGTGGTTGTCCGCGAAAACGGCAGTGGTGCCGGTCACTATGACCTGATCCGAAAAGGAGGCTGGATTATAGAGGAGGTCGGCGTGCGTATGGGGATCGAAAAACCCGGGAATGAGATAATCTCCTCCTGTGTCAACCACCTTTGTTCCCGACCCCACCATTGTATCCGAGGGGCCCACGTAGGCGATCCTTTCCCCGGACGTAGCTACATTCCCCTCAATCACCTCCCCCGAATAGACGTTGACGATCCTCCCATTGGCGAGGTAGTAATCGGCTGTCCTTCGCCCGGAAGCAACCTCGATCAATCGCTTTGTCTCACCAACTGATCGCTTCCGCATCAAAACCATATCCCAATGGCTCAGGTTATTGGCCTGCTCTGAGGAAATGAGGCCGACGATGTTCAGGCGGACTGCCCTGGTCGGTAGCGCAGCTCCCTCAAATACACCGACCGGCTTATCATCCTCTTACAATGGGAAATTCGATGGAGATCACCGAAGAGCTCTTAGGGAAGAGCGTGGCGCGAAACGCGTGTTTCTCGGCGTTGATCCTGAAATCCGTCTTCAATACCTTCTAGATCATGAGGGTGTTGGTATTCCCTTTCCCAGACCTTATCGGCCAGTTTTCCGAATGTTTCCGCATATTGGTCCATTTCAGCCTTGCGCTTGGTATAGATCTCTTCGGCTCCGCTATGGGTGAAATAGGGATGGGCTTCCCGGATCACCTCCCTCATGACGTGGGGGTTGTCGATGATCATACAGGGCCTCAGGTGATTCTCATTATGAGGTTGTCTCCTTCGAATGGCCCGAAACAACTCGCTGTCCAAGGCCTGGGCCAAGCTCACGTTCTTTATGTTGTCCACGGCAATATGTGTGTATACGCACGGTTCCACATCTCCGTTGGCATTGATATGGAAATATCGCCTACCGCCGGCGATACACCCGTTCACATGGGGGCCATCATTCCAGAAGTCCAGTACGAAGAGGGGCCTCGTTCGCCTGATTTCAATCACCCGCTTGCGCAAATGGTTTCGCTGTTCAGGCGTCACCATGAGGGAAAAATCCGCCTTTCCGTTGACGGGAAGATAGAGGAAGTACATCTGGGCGACGGTCCCCTTGTCAATCAGCATGTCGATGAACTCAGGGGATGAAACCGTCTCCACATTGTGCCTGGTCACCGTGGCGGAGGCACCTAACAATATCCGCGCCTCCGTGAGATAATCCATGGCATCCATGATTTTCCGAAAAACACCCTTTCCCCGCCACCTATCCGTCTCCTCCTCGTAACCCTCGATGCTGACGACCACCGAGGCATTGCCCAAATCGGCGAGTCTCTGGGCCTTTTCCCGATCCATCAGGGTTCCATTAGTGTAGATCTGCCAAAAGATATTGGGATGGGACTCCACCATATCGAACAGGTGGGGATACATGAAGGGTTCCCCTCCCAATACGGTGATGAAGTAGATTCCCAATTCCTCACACTCGTCCAATATCCGCATCACCAGATCCCTGGATAACCCCGGATGTCTCTGATACCCAAGCGTATAGCACCCAGCACACCTGAGGTTGCACTGCCACGTGGGGCTGAGAATCATGATGAAAGGAGGCCTGAAACCCCTCATCCGCTCACATCGCTCACGTTTCTTTCCCCCAAGGAACCAGGCATGATTGAACAGGGTATTAAAGGTCGTTTGCCTATTCCGCGGTGGCAGATAATCCAATACCTTTCGAAAGAGGCGGATCGTGGGATGGGAGGGGTCTTGCAAGAAGCCCCTGACCTCTTTGATTCCATCCAATACTTCCCAATCGTTGGTGAGCTTTTCGGCCAAATAGGTCATTTGCACTAACCGTTCATCGGAAATCCTGTAGAGCATTTCAACGATCATCTTTGCTGACTGATTTGCGGTAAAGTCCTTAATCTGCTCGGCAAAGTTCATTGCTAGCATCTCCTTTCAGGTTGTATTACCCATTACCCCCCATAGGTCAAATCTCAATCTTCACAGCGCCCCAAAACCCGAGGACGGCGATGGCCACTCCAACGATCAATTGATTCATAATGTTTCCGCTGATGGTAAATGAGGCGATTATCAGCCAAATACCTAAGATCCCAGTCACCCATGCCTGCCACATCGTACCCTCTCCGTCTTTTGGTTATGCAATAATAATCGGCAAAATGCATACCAAAGTATCAATAAAAAAAGCCACTTTAAAAAGTGGCCTTTTATTAAGGGGTTACCATGATACCCCTTCATCATTGGCAAGCGAAACGCGCTCCATTCACCCTTGAAATTGCGATTTTTTTTATCGCAATATAGGGGAGATTCTATAACTCATGGACATAAAAGATAATTTTCGCGAATTATTTCTCCACAGTGAGATCTCAAATTTTCGCACCTCTTTCATCATCCTTCACGGAAATCCTTCACGGAAACTCGGTATTTCTTGATCAAATTCTGAAACTGTCTCCGATCCATCCCCACATCGCTGGCACTCCGGGAAATATTCCCCCTATTTCGCTGCAAGGCCTCTATGACGAACTGCTTTTCGATTTGACCCACCACCCTCTCTTTTTCCCTCTTCTTCATGGACTTCAACTCCTCGCTATTTCGGGGGGGGCGCGCCTCGGCCTGCAGGGCCCTTGCAACCACTTCCACGGGCAAATCCCTCTCCTCGATTCGACCGGTCTTGGCCAGAACCATTCCCCTCAATATGCAATTTTCCAGCTCCCTGATATTCCCTGGCCAATGATATCGCTCCACCAATTTCATCGCCTCATCCGATATTTCATTTACCTCCCTCTTGCCCTCACCCTTGTGTTTCTCTATGAAGTGAGCCACCAACATCGGAATATCCTCTTTCCGCTCCCTCAAAGGGGGCAAATTGATGCATACAACGTTGAGCCGATAGTAGAGGTCCTCCCTGAATTCTCCGATCTCTACCGCTTTTCTGAGATCCCGATTCGTTGCCGTAATCACTCTGACATCCACATCGATGTACTCGTTTCCGCCAATCCGCATAAACCCGTATCCCTCCAAGGCCCTCAGTATCTTCACCTGCAACTCCTTTTCCATCTCACCGATCTCATCGAGAAAAAGGGTCCCCGTATCGGCCAATTCAAAACTCCCCAACTTTAATCGCGTAGCCCCTGTAAAGGCCCCCCTCTCATATCCGAAAAGCTCGCTCTCAAGCAATTCCCTCGGGATGGCTGAACAATTGACAACGATAAAGGGACCTTTGGACCTTTGGCTTTGGTAGTGAGTAGCTCGAGCCACAAGCTCCTTACCCGTTCCACTCTCTCCCTGGAGCAGAACGGTGGCCTTACTATCGGCTATTTGACCTACCAATTCCAAGATTTGCAACATCTTTGGATTGACGCTGATGATATTATCGAACCCGTAACTCGCCTTCAGTTCCTCCCTTAAGCTCCGGTTTTCGTCGATGAGCCTCGCATGGGACAAGGCCTTTTCCACGACCATCTCGATTTCGTCCATCTTCAGGGGCTTCAAGATATAATCATATGCACCTTCCTTCATGGCCTGAACGGCGGACTCGATGGTTCCATATGCGGTGATCAGGATGACGGGAATATCCGGTGCGAACTCTTTTACGTCGTGCAGCAGGGATATTCCATCCTTTCCAGGCATCTTCATATCGGTCAAGATGAGATTTACGTCGTTGCCCTTGACGATACTGAGGGCATCATCGCCGTTACTCGCCAGAAGGACATTGTATCTGTCTCTCAAATTGACCTCGAGGATTCTGCGCATCTTCTCCTCGTCTTCAACAATGAGGATATTCCTTCGTCGCATATCGTTCATACCCTCCGAGTGGGAAGGCTAATACTAAACGTTGTCCCCCCTCCTCCATGGGAAACATTGGTGATGGTCCCCCCGTGAGATTCCACAATGCTATGCACAATGGACAGGCCGAGACCCGTGCCCCCTTCCTTAGTGGTGAAGAAGGGATCAAACACCCTCCGGGAAATCTCCGGTGGTACCCCTTTCCCGGTGTCACTAAAGCTCACCAGCACCCGTCCCCCCTGATTGGGCAGCACCTTGATCCTCAGAATCCCGCCCTTCTCCATCGCTTCCAATGCGTTCAATTCGATATTCACGAAGGCGTGCTGGATCAGCTCGGGATCGGCTTCGATATAACGGGGCCTCTGAGGAAATTCCCTTACCACCTCGACATTTTGGGTCTTTGCCTGGAGGGAAATCAACCGGATGCTCTTCTCAATCATTTCAACGATATTGCACCTGACGAACTTAGGCTCCTTGGGTTTGGCGTAATCCAGGAAATTGGTGATCATGTCATTAATGCGATCTGCCTCCTCCATAATGTAGTTAACCATCTCCTCCTTCGTCTCCTCATCTCCCCTTTTTTTCAAGGTCTCGGCAGATCCGGAGATAATTGCCAGGGGATTGCGAATCTCGTGGGCGATACCCGCCGCCAATTCCCCCAACGATGCCATCTTTTCCGACTGCATGATCTGCTTATCCTTGAGGCTTATATCCCGATATATCAGAGCGCGGGAAATGGCCAGAGAGGTCTGGTTGGAGAAGGCCTCCATCATCTCGATCTCCTCATTGGTGTAATCCTTTTGATTCACCTTCCTGCCAAGGACCATGAGCCCCATGAGTTTCTCCTTCAGCATTATGGGAATGACAGCCGAAAATCCGAGGTTCAACAAATCCTCCGCCTCCCGGTCCAACCCCTTCTCTATCATCAAGTTCTCTACCTCCGTACCCTTGCCGGATTTCCGCAAATATCGAATGAGATTGGAATTGGGTCTAATTTTCAAATCTCCCGCAACATTCTCCCCATACCGAATCAGGTACCCCTCCCCTTCTCCATCGAGGAGGAGAATGGCAACGCTTCCGATGTGAAGCGTCTCCGAAATAAATCTCCCCGTTGTCCTAAGTACATCCTCCAGATCGATCAGCTCGATCAATTCCCGACTGAATTCCATGAAGTTCCTGCGATAGTGGTACCGTTCAACATAGAAGAAGCGATCGATCCATTCCTCTGCCTTTCTCTGAAACGGACGGAGCATATAGACCAAGACTAAAATCAACATAGACTCGACGAACAGGGATTCAGGAGTATAAGCCTCGGAAATCATCTCACCGATATTTTTAATGAGCAGCACGTAGACTGCCAGAATGAAGCCGGAGAGGGTTGAATAGAGAATACCGCCCCTTATGAGGATGTGGATGTCTAGCAATCGATATTTGATAAGGGCTATGGCAAAAAAGAGGCTAACCAATATGGCATAAAGGCTGACTAAGAAAAAGACCGGCCATCCGAGCTCCAGGAAATGATTTGAGAGGGTGATCCCTGCTCCCACGATCCCCACGGATACGATTCCGAAGATCAAATACTTGATCTGCAATTTCTGTTTAGGCAATCGGGTGGTCCTCAATGCTGAAATGAGATTACCAATGCCCCAATAGACATATATTCCCCCAACACACCCGATGATGAAAATGAATATCCGAAATACCAATGGTTCTTTGAATTTCAGGGCATAGTAGAAAACGTTTCTCATCTGTTCTAATCGATGGACATCAACGGCGAAGAAGGAGAAAAAGAGGGTGAGGATGCCGGCGGGAATGAGATAGAAAATGATCAAATTCTTCTTCCGAAAAAAGGAGATTCTCTGCTTCAATGGAAACACAAGGGAAAAGTGGAGAAAGAAGACCGGTGCATAAGCCAAGCCGGCAAAGATGATTTTCGCTCCCAATACCGCGTTTTCGGGATTTCGGCTATTTATCATGACAAATTCGCCTACATTCCAGGTGGCGAAGGAGAGGACAATACAAGCGAAAAGCCTGTTGGCGATATTTTTGGGATTGCTGGAGAGGACAATCAAACAGAGGGTAACATTCATGGTGAAGGCCAGAGCTGCGGGTAAAGCCAAAATGCTCATAGAACTCCTCACCTCAAGAAGACTGACCGCTTCTCCCTGGAGGTCAAAGCCGATCGATATCATATCGTATTTCAAAAAAGAAAAAAGGTCAACTTCTCGTATTTCTAACGTTACATTGGTTTCCGGGAAACACCGTTGTCCCTGTGCGTAACCCGCTGGAGAAATGACATTTTGGACCAGGTCTTCACCTGGTTCCATGGAGCTAACCTTAGGGACAAAGGTTAGCGGAACACACAGAATAAACCAGATTGACGCTCCTAACCATCTTAGCGATCCAAACGAGATAAACCCTAGGGAACTGAGGATATTCAATAAACCCAGGGAACTCAGGAAACTCAGGAGACTAACAGTCCCTTAACTGGAGTTTCCTCAGAAAAAAGCATGTAATTATTCTAACGTGCTAAAAAAGTAACATAAATTAGAATGAACAAATGCCAAAGCTCAAAGTTCAAATAGATGTCAAATGACAAATGGGGAAGGTTGATTGTTCGAGTCGTTGAGTTATCGACTGGTTTCACAAGCTAACTACTGAACTATTGGGGGAAATTAAGAGTTTTGACATTTGGAATTGCTATTTGGGTGGGTCAAAGGAATGTGGGCGATCGGGCGTTGGAAAGAGCCCAAAAGTCCGGAAACTCCTCCCCCTTAAACCCTTGACAGGAAATGTGGGGAGGTATAATATGAGAGGCCATGGAAGAGATTATTTTTAAGAGGTTCGGGGAAACCGATAAAATTAAGAAACAGTTTTTACAGGAAAACCTCCCTCAACTCATCGCCATCATCAAGCTTATCGCCGATGCCTTCGAGAACGGAAACAAGATCTTGCTCTTCGGCAATGGAGGCAGTGCAGCCGAGGCCCAGCATCTCGCCGCAGAGCTTGTCAATCGTTTCCTCATGGAGCGTCCTCCTCTTCCCGCCATAGCCCTCAGTACGGATACCTCCATTCTCACAAGTATCGGCAATGATTATAGCTTTTCAGAGATCTTCTCCAAGCAGGTTGCGGCCCTGGGAAAAGAAGGCGACATCGCCATCGGCATCAGCACCAGTGGAAACTCGGCTAACGTTATCAGGGCCATTGAGGTGGCTAAGGAGATGGACATTGAAACCGTCGCCCTGACAGGAAACGATGGGGGAGACCTCGCAAAGGTGGCCGACTATTCGCTTATCGTTTCCTCCAACAGTACCCCATGTATCCAAGAGGTCCACATGGCCATAGGGCATATTCTTTGCGAAATGGTGGAGGTACAAATCTTTAAGATGGCCTACTGAATCCCACTTCACGGAGATAAGATGAAATCGAGGTTCGACCAGATTGATCCGGGAAAGATTAAGACCGTCTCCTTAACGGGGAGAAAATCCGTGGTGGGGCTCGATGATTTCAGTAAGGCCTATGCCAAGGGGAGCACATTCGAGGATTTCTATGAGGCAATACCAAATATATTGGCGGGAAGAGATCTTCGCACTATCGTCCAGAGCATAGTTGATACCTTCCAAGAAAAGAGAATGGCCGTATTGGCCATGGGTGCCCATCCTATCAAGGTCGGGCTCAGCCCCATCATCAACAGCCTCATTGAAAGGGGAATTTTCAAAGCTGTGGCCATGAACGGGGCATGCATCATCCACGATGTCGAAGTCGCTATGGCAGGCCAAACTTCGGAGGATGTTGCCGAAGAGCTGGATCAAGGAACCTTCGGAATGACCAGGGAAACCGCGGAGTTCATCAATGAGGGTATTAGGGAGGGAGTTCCGCGGGGTTTGGGGCTGGGTGAATCCCTGGGCAAGAAACTCCTCGATGAAAACCCTCCCTATGGCGGTTTGAGCATTATGGCCACAGGATCGAGGATGGGTATCCCCATTACCGTGCACGTAGCCATTGGAACTGACGTAATCCACATGCATCCCTCAACCGACGGGGCTATCATTGGGGAGGGAAGCTATCGAGATTTTAAGATCTTCTCATCAATCATCTCCAAGTTGGAGGGCGGAGTCTACCTGAACCTAGGATCAGCAGTTATCCTTCCAGAGGTATTCCTTAAGGCCCTCAGCCTTGCCCGAAATCTTGGCCATCAAGTCGACCGTTTCACCACGATCAACATGGATTTCCTCCAGCATTACCGTCCAACGGTCAACGTGGTGAAACGGCCCACCCGTAAAGGGGGTAAGGGATATTCGTTGATCGGACATCACGAGATCATGCTTCCCCTCTTAGCCGCGGCTGTAATGGAAAAGATCGATTGAGGGTTTGGATATGCAGATCGAAGTCGTGTTCAGCCATGGAAGGAGATGCCCCTCGCGGAAACCCCCACATAATTCCCCATCAATCTCCTCGTTGCGAGCAAAATGGCCGTCATTTCAAGGGAGCAAAGATCAGATCGTTCTTTGACCTTACTCATCGGGGCTTACTGCTGCCATAATTCTAGAGGAAATATTTCGAGGGTTTGAGCCAATTCCTCTTCAAGTCACCTCTCTTCTACGGATGATTCCAGGTTCGTTGAGCAAAAATGAAACGCCATGCCGCCATTGACATTGGAACCAATACCATCCTCCTCTTAATCGCCGAGCAGACACCCGAGGGTTTGCTTCAAACCATCATGGATCTGGAAACCACAACCCGGCTGGGTGAAGGTCTTGTGGGAACTCGTGAGATCAACCCTCACGCCATGCAAAGGAGCATCGATGTCATCGATAGCTATCTCTCTCTATGCCGTGATATGGGAGTTACAAGAGTGGTGGCAGTTGGAACGAGTACCCTTAGGGAGGCAAGAAATCGGTCGGAATTCTTGCGAAGGGTTAAACGCCGATGTGGCGTGGAAATCGAGATCGTTCCGGGTCAGGAAGAGGCACGACTTTCTTATGTGGCCGTGGCGAATGATAAAAAATGGTCCTCGGGACCTTTGGTAGTCATCGATATCGGAGGGGGAAGTACGGAGTGGATTTACGGAGATGTCCTCGGTAGGACACGGGTCTTCAGTCTGAACATCGGCTCGGTAACATTAACGGAACAGTTCCTCACCTCAGACCCTATAGAGGAGGGGGAATATCAGGCCATGATCTCCCATGTGAGGAAATTACTGATGGACATTCCCCCATTGAAGGGAAATCCTCCCCTTGTCGGTATCGGAGGAACCATAACTGCCTTGTTCTCCGTCAAAAAGGGCCTGAGGGAATTCAATCCTTCACGAATCCATCATGGGCTGTTGAAGCTGAGGGATATTGAGGGACAGATCGAATTATTTAAAGCTCTCCCCTTGAAGGAAAGGAAAGCCATTTCCGGACTTCCGCCAGAAAGGGCCGATGTCATCATTGCCGGTGCCACAATCCTCCTCCATTCACTGTTACGGCTTGGATCAAGCCGAACATGGGTCAGTTGTCATGGTCTCAGGTATGGGATACTCTTCGAACGGTTCTTCAAATAGGACCGCGCTATCCTGGTTTGGCTGGCAATACCAGATAGCAGTTGAAAATAAAGGTGGCCTGTGTAATAATTTAATAATTTAGGTACTTGTAAACCAATGTCAAAGGGACCGTTTTTGAACCCCTTCTATCGAAATATTGCCTTTTGGCTGGTCATCAGTTTGTTGATGGTCCTGCTGTTTAATCTCTTCAAGCGGCCTCCGATAAAGCCCGAAGCCATAAATTTCAGCCAATTCATTGCCGCGGTGGAGCGAGGGGAAATTGGCAGCGTGACCATTCAGGGGAATAAGCTCTCGGGCAGATATTTGGATGGAAGGGAATTTAAGCTCTTCATGCCAGAATACCCCGATTTGGTCAGGGATTTGAGGGAAAAGGGGGTAGTGATATCGGCAAAGCCTCCTGGAGAATCACCCTTCTGGCAATCCATCTTAATTTCCTGGTTCCCGATGCTCCTGCTCATAGCGGTATGGATCTTCTTCATGAGACAAGTACAGGTTGGAGGGGGAAAGGCTTTAGCCTTCGGGAAAAGTCGTGCCAAAATCCTTTCCAAGGACCAGCATAAGGTAACCTTCGAGGACGTGGCGGGGGTCGAAGAGGCAAAGGAAGAACTAGAAGAGATCATCCACTTCCTGAGGGATCCAAAGAAATTCACCAAGCTGGGCGGAAGAATTCCGAAGGGGGTTCTCATCGTAGGCGCGCCTGGTACGGGAAAGACGCTTTTGGCCCGAGCCATAGCCGGCGAGGCCGATGTCCCCTTTTTCAGCATCAGTGGAAGCGATTTCGTAGAAATGTTCGTCGGCGTTGGGGCTTCAAGGGTGAGGGATCTCTTCATCCAGGGAAAAAGGAACGCGCCCTGTATCATATTCATCGATGAGATCGATGCCGTGGGGAGGCATCGAGGAGCTGGCCTGGGAGGGGGACATGATGAAAGGGAGCAAACCCTCAATCAACTCTTGGTGGAGATGGACGGGTTCGAATCGAATGACGGCGTCATCCTCATTTCCGCTACCAATAGGCCGGATGTCTTAGACCCCGCCCTTATGAGACCGGGAAGGTTCGACCGCCAGGTGATAGTGCCTATTCCCGATATCAAGGGAAGGGAAGCAATCCTTCGGGTTCACACGAAAAAAAACCCCCTTTCCGGAAATGTCGACCTCCAGATCCTCGCTCGCGGTACGCCGGGCTTTACCGGAGCAGATCTGGAAAATATGGTAAATGAAGGGGCCTTGCTGGCCGCGAGACATGGAAAGAGTCAGATCGAGATGGCAGATCTCGAACACGCAAAGGATAAGGTCTTGATGGGGACCGAGAGGAAGAGCATGATCATTCCTTATGAGGAGAGGAGAAATATTGCATACCACGAATCTGGTCATGCCTTGGTGGCTAAGATGATCCCTGGAACCGATCCCATCCACAAGGTCACCATCATACCCCGGGGACGTGCCCTCGGGTTAACCCAAAGATTGCCCATCGATGAGAAACATATATACCCCAGGGATTATCTTCTCAATAATATCGCCGTCTTAATGGGTGGAAGGGCGGCGGAGGAAATCATTCTCCACATCCAAACCACGGGCTCTCGCGAAGATATCACGCAATCCACGGAATTGGCCAGAAAAATGGTGTGCGAATGGGGGATGAGCGAAAAAATGGGTCCACTCGCCTTTGGACAGAAGGAGGAACAGATCTTCCTCGGTCGTGAATTCGCCAGACACAAGGATTATAGCGAAAAGACGGCCCAAGATATCGATATAGAAATTAAGCAGATTGTCGACAATAGCTACGAGCTCGCAAGAAAAATCCTTGAGGAAAATATCGATACTCTCCATAGCCTCGCCAATTCCTTATTGGAAAGGGAAGCCCTTGATGGGGATCAAATAGACAAAATCATAAAAGGCGAAAAGATTTAACCATCTACCCGGACAGACCAACCCCTTACTCGTCATCCATGGATAGGGTGGACGCCCAAGGATGAAAAGAGTTCGACTTCTTACCTTCGGCAAACCGGATGAGGCCATCCATGAAATGCAGCGCATTGGTGTCGACCCCATCGGCATTGAGTCGATGCGGGAAAAGATATTCCATCTCAATCTGAAGATCGAAGGAATCGACTGCCGCCTGGCTAACGTGCTGAAACAAGAGATGGTTATACTGGGCGGTGATGTCGCCATGGATAAGAGGATCATCGATTGTAGCGTTGCCGCCACTGACCTCATCCTCATGGGCACCCAAAATCAGATAAAAGCCCTCACCGACAGGCTTGAAAATCGGTTCAATGGCCTCCAGGGGGTAGCGGTCCGGATTCGCGAATGTCTCAAAAACCTGGAAGGGCCACCTCATATCATTCGGTTTAAGAAAACCCGCCTCCACCTCGATGAGAGGACTCATCTCATTGGCATATTGAACGTCACGCCGGACTCTTTCTCCGACGGAGGGATGTTCCTTACCCCAGACAAAGCGATCTCCCATGGGATCGAATTGGCCTCTCAGGGAGCTGATATCATCGATATTGGAGGAGAATCGACAAGACCTGGAGCCAAACCATTGCCGCGGGATGAAGAGTTGCGGAGGGTAATTCCGGTCATCAAGGGACTCTCGGCAAAGGTTGATGTCCCCATATCCATCGACACATATAAATCCTTCATCGCTGAGAAGGCCATCGAGGCCGGCGCCCAGATGATTAATGACATCAGCGGATTACATTTTGACCCCAACATGGCAGCCGTGGCAGCCAAATACGACGTCCCCATTGTCTTGATGCATATCAAGGGGACCCCCGAAGTTATGCAATTGGACGTCCACTATGACTGTCTCCTTACGGAGATTATGGAGTACTTGGAGGAAAGTATTGAGATTGCGGAGGGAGCCGGGGTAGAGGCAAGACAGATCATTATCGATCCGGGAATCGGCTTCGGGAAAACGCTGGAAGACAATTTGAGAATTGTTCGCCACCTAGCGGAGTTGAAGAGCCTGGGTAAACCGATCATGCTGGGTGTCTCAAGGAAATCCTTCATTGGCAGGATATTAGATGCCGAAATAGACCACAGGATCGAGGGTACCCTGGCCTCCATTTCTGCAGCCATCATGAACGGGGCTAATATCCTCAGGGTCCATGATGTAGGTCCTGCAAGAAAGGCGGCACAAATAGTGGATGCCATCTTAAGAGGGTAGCAACCCCATGAGTATCGCGGATATTTTGGCCAGCGTTCGATGGCAGGACATCGTAGATATCCTTATCGTCTCCGTGCTGATCTATTGGATCATCATTCTCATCAAGGGAACGAGGGCGGTTCAGATGATCTTCGGCCTCGCCTTGATCATCGGAGCCTTCATTATCTCCCGAAAAGGAGACCTGCTCACCCTTCATTGGATCTTGAATACCTTTTTGAGCTCCATCATCCTCGTCATAATCGTTATCTTCCAGCATGACATTCGAAGGGCACTAACCACCTTTGGGAAGAATCCATTCTTCACCGGCGTCGACCGTGCAGAGGAATCCCAAGTCTTCGAGGAATTGATAATGGCCTCGGCCTCCTTGGGGAGCAAAAAAATCGGGGCCCTCATTGTCCTGGAAAGAAAGACCGGTCTCGGGGAATATATTGAAGGTGGGATAGACTTGGAGGCAAAGATATCCAAAGAGCTCATTGGAAGTATCTTCCATCCCCCCTCCCCCCTTCATGATGGAGCCATGATCATCCGTGGCGGGAAAATCGCCGCGGCGGGTTGTCTCCTCCCTATCAGTACGGATTCCCAGACCAGCAGTAATATGGGCACGCGGCATCGTGCCGCCATCGGTTTGACGCGGGAAACCGACGCCGTTGCTATCGTTATTTCCGAGGAGACGGGGACCATCTCGTTGGCTCTCGACGGCAAACTCACTCGAAATCTGGATACAACCGCCCTGAGAAAAATCCTCCAGAGGTTATTCCAACCCAAAGGGTCCAGATGGTCTAAACAATGAGGGGAGGGATTCCTTGAAAGCCTTTTTCACCAAGAACCTGTCCTTAAAGCTCATCTCCATTTTTTTGGCCGTCATATTGTGGTATTTCGTCATCAGCGAAAGGGGGGGTGAAACCGCCCTTTCCATTCCCTTCGATTTTCGCAACATTCCCTCCTCCCTGATCATCATCAAGAATCCGATAGAATCCATTAATATCCGAATACGGGGACCGGTAACCTTATTGAGAGGATTATCCCCTCGGGAGGTAAGCGCCATTATCGACCTTTCCAATGCGAAGCCCGGGGTTGCCGAATTCCTGATCCATCCCGAACAAATCACGGTTCCAAGGGGTCTCAGGGTAACCATGGTGAGTCCAGCATCAATCATGCTGAGATTTGAAAAGCTCATAAAGAAAGACCTCCCTGTAGAAGCCATATTGGTGGGTAAACCTTTTGAAGGGTTCAAAATTACCGAAGTATCGGTTGATCCCCCCGCCGTTGAAATAGTCGGTGCCCAAAATGAGTTGATGAGGTTAAGAAAGATCTTTACCGAAGAGATCGATATCTCCGGGCTGAAAAGTGACACAATAAAAAAAGCAACCTTGAGTTTAGGGGAGTTGCACATCAGATCCATCAGCAGGGAAGAGGTGAAAGTGAACGTGAAATGTGCTAAAGTTCCCGTGCAATAGGCGCCACGGTGGAGGAGGAGATGCTCAAACTGTTTGGAACAGATGGTATCAGGGGTGTAGCCAACGTGGACCCCATGTCGGGTGAAATGGCAATGCAGCTCGGCAGGGCAACGGCCCATATCTTTAAAAACCGCGAGGGAAGGCACAGAATTGTCATTGGAAAGGATACCCGACTCTCAGGATATATGTTGGAGACGGCATTGGCGTCGGGTATCTGCTCCATGGGAGTCGATGTCTTACTGGTCGGTCCGCTCCCCACACCTGGCATCGCCTTCATTACCACCAGCATGCGGGCCGACGCCGGAGTTGTGATATCCGCCTCTCACAATCCCTTTTACGATAACGGCATCAAGATCTTCTCCAGGGATGGTTTTAAACTTCCCGATGCCCTTGAGGCCCAGATCGAGGAACTCATCTTCTCCAACAGCATCGATTCCTTGCGGCCGACAGCCACGGAGATTGGAAAGGCCTACCGAATAGAGGACGCCGTCGGGAGATACGTGGTCTTCCTAAAGAATACCTTTCCCAATAATCTAACCCTCGATGGCCTGAAGATCGTCTTGGATTGTGCCAACGGAGCGGCCTACAAAGTGGCGCCCGCCGTATTTGAGGAATTGGGGACAGAAGTTATTCCCATTGGGGTTGAGCCCGATGGGGAAAATATTAACCTCGATTGCGGCTCGCTCTGCCCGCAAAGAGTTAGCGAACTGGTTGTCCAGGAAAAAGCTCATCTGGGGATGGCCTTTGACGGGGATGGCGACCGGGTAGTCTTCGTGGATCATGATGGGAAGATCGTTAATGGGGACCATATCATGGCCATTTGTGCCACTGACATGGCCGATAGGGGCAGGCTCAAGAAAAAGACCCTCGTCACCACGGTCATGAGTAATATGGGGCTTGATCTTTTCCTCGGCAAACGGGGAATCAGAGTTGTCAGGACTGCCGTAGGTGATCGTTATGTAGTCGAGGAGATGGTGAAGGGGGGATATAATCTGGGGGGCGAACAATCAGGCCATACCATCTTTCTCGATCATAATACGACGGGGGACGGTATCCTCACCGCCCTTCAAGTGTTATCGATTATGGTGAGCAAACAGAGACAATTGGATGAACTTGCGAAATCAATGATCCCTCTCCCTCAAGTACAGTTTAATACCAAAATCGATAGGGCAATCGACGTCCTGAGAATGCCCAAGATCCGCCGAAAGATTAAAGCCATCGAGAGAGAACTCGGGACATCGGGAAGGATCCTTACCCGATATTCGGGCACGGAGCCCTTCTTAAGAGTCATGCTTGAAGGGGAAGATGAGGATAAGATCACTCGCATGGGCAGGGAACTAACGGACGCTATTGGACAGGTGATGGAGATGATGGGAGGAAACACACATTCGCAAGGATGAGGGGTTCAAGGGGTAATCAGACGAGGAGACAATATCGATCATCTGGAAGAAAGGAAATGATAAGAACCATTCGGATGCTGTAGACATTGCCGATAGCTTGGATATCGGCATTAATGCGGGTCATGCCCTCAATTACTTCAACGTGAGACGTATTGCCGAGATCAAAGTGACCGAGGCGCTCAGGATGGAACGCGGCATCGTTGCCCGGGCAGTCTTGGCTCGATTGGACAGGCTGTCTGAGATATGATCGAATTGACAAGGAGCCCCTGAGGGATATTCAATGATCTATGGAATCGGGATAGATATCGTTTCAATACGCCGTATTGAGAGGATGCTCGAAAGGTGGGGTCCCTTTTTTACCCAGAGGGTATACACGCCCGCCGAAATCGCCTTTTGCGAAGGGAGATCGAGACCAGAACAACATTTCGCCCTCCGTTGGGCAGCTAAAGAGGCGATGTTGAAGGCCCTCGGTTTAGGGCTCAGGGGGGGAATCAAGTGGACCGATATCGAAGTTGTCAATGACCCCTTAGGCCGGCCTTCTCTCAAAGTTCATAACCAGGCCAAGGGTTTCCTCACCGATTGTAACATCAAGTCGGCCTTTATCAGCATCTCCCACGAAAAGGACTACGGGATCGCCCAGGTGGTATTAGAGGTGTAAAGATGAAAGCGGTAACGGCCGATCAGATGAGGATCCTTGATCGGCGGACGATTCATGAAAGGGGTGTGCCGGGAATCGACCTGATGGAGAATGCCGGCAAGGGGGCAACGGAGGTGATCCTTCGTCGATTTCCGAATTTGCAGCGGAAAAGGGTAGCCGTCATCGCGGGCAAGGGAAACAATGGGGGCGATGCCTTCGTTATCGCCAGACACCTTATCAAGAGGGGTCTGGGGGTGAATGTCTTCCTCCTCGCCGAGAATAAGGCCGTCAAGGGAGATGCCAAGACCAACCTGGGTATATTGACCAAGGACGGTATCGAGGTAAGAGAGCTTGCAACCGTAAGGGAGTTTAAGGCAACAAGAGATGACATCCTTTCCCACGATGTATTTATTGAGGGGATACTGGGAACAGGCCTCGCTTCAGAGGTCAAGGGATACTACAGGGAGGTAATCTCGGCATTAAACGCCACGGGGAGGCCCATAGTCGCCATCGACATCCCTTCGGGGTTAGACGCCACAAGCGGCAAACCCTTGGGTACATGCATAAAAGCTGCCCTCACCCCCACCTTTGGATTACCCAAAGTAGGCCAACTCATCCATCCGGGGGTTGAATTTGTCGGGGAACTCGAGGTCATCGACATCGGAATTCCGGACGACTTGATAGGAGAAGAAGACATTCGATCCCATCTCATCCAATACGAGGATATCCAGGGCCTCCTCGCTGGCCCTCGTCAAGCAGATACCCATAAGGGAGATTACGGTCATCTTCTGGTACTCGCTGGCTCCGTGGGTAAGACCGGTGCGGCTACACTGGCGTGTAAGGCCGCCCTGAGGATGGGGGCTGGACTAGTTACCTTGGGCATTCCAAGGAGCTTGAATGAAGTCATGGAGGTAAAGCTTACGGAGACTATGACTATGCCTTTACCCGAAACCGATTCACGAACCCTCGGGCTTGATGCCCTCAGTGTGATCATTGAGATAAGCCAAGGGACGCAGGCCCTTGTAATTGGCCCCGGAATTTCCACCGAGGATGAGACGGGACAACTGGTCCGGAAATTGGTCAAGGCCCTTCGTCTTCCCATGGTCATCGATGCCGATGCCCTCACCGCCCTCTCCGCTGAACTGGAAATACTTAAGGGTATCAAATCCCCCATAATCCTTACACCTCACCCGGGTGAAATGGCCAGGCTCATTGGTCTCTCATCCAAAGCGATTCAGGACGACCGCATTGAGACCTCGAGGAATTTCGCAATTGAATATGGGGTTTATCTCGTCCTAAAGGGTTCCCGAAGCATTATCGCCCAACCGGACGGAAATCTTCACATCAATCCATCGGGGAATCCCGGGATGGCATCTGGGGGCACAGGGGATGTCCTCACCGGAATGATTGGCGGATTAGTATGTCAAGGGTTCCCCGCCGCATCCGCTGCGATCGCCGCAACCTATGTCCACGGCCTCGCCGGGGACTTAGCCGCCGAGGAAAGGGGGGAGATGGCACTGATCGCTACCGATATACTGGAGAAGATTCCCCATGTCCTGAGAGAGATGGGTAAGGGCAAATAACTATTGCTTTTCCCCCGTCCACTCAGCGACCGATCCCGTTAGGCCCATTGAACCCGTTGGCCACAGCCTGATTGTTTAGATCGCTTTTACCCACCCATCAACCGTATCCTTGACAATATCGGTGATATTCAGTAGCATATCGGGAATTTCTATGATTCCTTTGGGGCACGATTCCATGGAGAGAACCAAAATACAGATATTGAGGGCACTGAAGGAAAGCCCCAAATCATTTTGGGATCTGGTAGCCCTGCAAGATTCAACCCTTTCCCACATCGTAGCGACGATAGGGAGCCTTATGAGCGGAGGGAGAATTCGTTTCGATAGATCCACCAAGACCTTTCAACTGCTGCGCAATGAAAAATATCTTCCCCGTATGGACTCGAGGTGTAAGTCGTGTAATGGAAAGGGCGTCATCGTGGGGGGGATCTTTCGCAAAACTCTCCAACAATTTACCTCCGTGCTTGCTGGGAGACCTACGCCCGATCCACATTATAATCAGGGATTGATTTCATTCACGGATCTCGCCTCAAAAGCCTCGTTCATGTATGAGAGGGGGGATCTGGAGGATCGTGCAATCCTCTTGATTGGTGACGACGACCTCTTCAGCCTGTATTTGGGGATGCTGGGAATGGGTCAGAGGATTTTTGTTCTCGACATCGATAAAGGGGTTCTCCGTTTCATCGAGGAAAAAGCGGGGGCGCTCCGTCTTAACATCGAAACCATGGAATTCGACCTCAACCGATCGCTGCCACATCACCTCCATAACGCCTTCGATGTCTTCATTAGCGAACCCCCTGAGGGAATAAAAGGGATGCTCACCTTCCTGAAGAGGGGCATAAGATCCTTGACTGAGGGCGGAGGTTCGGGATATATCGGAATGACTATGGTGGAGTCTTCGCTGCGCAAATGGTATGAGGTCCAGGCTATGCTGACTCGAAACCGACTCGTCATTACCGATGTCCTCAGGAATTTCAGCCTCTATCCCGAGGGGCAAGGCGAATGGGAGGATCTCTACAGAGATTATCCCATAATGGGACAAATCCCCTTCGACGTTGGAGCCCCCAATATCGATTGGTATAGTTCTTGCTTAATTCGATTCGAAGCGGTTCCTAAAACCTCCATTTCGCGAAATCATTTCTATGGGGATAAGGATACGTGGGTGACGCTCAAAGGGTTATGACCAAAATAGAAGGAAGGCCCTGATTTTGGGAACGACGTAAGGATAGCATAACGAGCAGGGAGGAGAAGATGTTGATAGAGATGAAGGTCAAGTTCCTTACGTTCGATCCGTCCTCAAATGGGTTTGTGGTTCTTCTGATGGATTTAGAAAATAAGCGTGCCCTTCCCATTTGGATCGGCCCGTTCGAAGCTAACGCTATAGCCCTCAAGCTGAAGAAGGCTTCCTCCCATAGACCTTTAACCCATGATCTCATCCGCAATTTCATTGATGTCCTTGATTGTAAAATTAGTCATGTGGTCGTCAGCGATCTCAAGGAAAACACCTATTATGGCCTCATATATATCAAATCACAGGAAAGCCAGGTCGCCATCGACTCCAGGCCCAGCGATGCCATCGCAATTGCTCTCGGTGCGGGGGTACCCATTTTTGTCGAGGAGGATGTACTCCATCGAACAAAAAACGCCATGCTCGACAAAGAGGGCCCGGATTCCTCCGATAGTCTAGAGGAATGGTTGAGAAAACTTAAACCCGAAGACTTCGAGCATAACGCCTAACCTTTAACCTGTTTCCCCGCTTATCATCAAAAAAGGAAGGACAACTTCTTGGAGATGAAGGGTGTTATTCACCTTCGAAAGGGACCCCGGTGCTTCAGCACATTACGCGAAGAGACAACGGTGTTCTCAGGCAACTCAAGAACCAGCGGTTTTTGCCAATATTGCATTTCCCCTCATTTTTTTTTATATTGGGTTCCATGCATTTCTGCGGAGGGGCAAAGCGCGTGGCAAAGGCACTGAGGAGGAAAAGTGCCATATTGTACACATCAAGTCCAGAAGAGACGATTCAACTGGGGCAATTCATCGGAGAGATCCTGAAACCCGGGAGCGTGATGGGTCTTTGCGGGGAATTGGGGACGGGCAAGACCCATTTAATCCAGGGATTGGCGAGGGGATTGGGCGTTGATCACCGGTATTACGTGACCAGTCCATCCTTTACCATCATCAACGAATACCCGGGAAGAATTCCGCTCAACCATGTCGATTTGTATCGGCTGAAAGAGATGGATCTAACCGATGAATTGGGATTCGAGGAATATTTCTATGGTGATGGAGCAACGGTTATCGAATGGGCCGAAAAGATCCTCCCTCTCCTCCCCGAAAACCGCTTAATGATCGAACTTACATACCTCTGCGAGAATCGGCGGAAGTTTCGGATCATAGGGCTCGGTCATCCGTACCGAGATATCGTGAAGGATATTGCTCGTTGGAAAGTGGATAGACCAGCTGCCAGCAGTTCGTAACCGGTCCAGGGTTCCATGCCATCGTTTCGGGCTACCCATTGCCCTTCTTGAAGCAGTGCTGAGTTGGAGGAACAATGGCCTTGATCGTTCAAAAATATGGAGGGACCTCCGTTGCGGATAGCGAAAGGATAGAAAAGTCAGCCCAAAGGGCAATCCGGACGAAGGAAGCTGGGAACGATGTTATCGTCGTCGTTTCGGCCATGGCAGGAGAGACGGATAGACTCATCAACCTCGCCCATGAATTAGTCCCTCTTCCCGATGGGAGAGAGCTCGATGTTCTCATCTCAACCGGCGAGCAGGTAAGCATCTCCTTGGTTTCCATGGCGATTAAGTCATTGGGCCATGAGGCAAAATCTTACCTCGGGTATCAAATTCCGATACAGACCGATAGCACATATGGAAAGGCTCGGATTACTCAGGTCAAACCCGATAAAATCATGAGGGACCTCAAGGCGGGGAACATCGTCGTCGTGGCGGGTTTTCAGGGAATCGATGCCAAGGGAAATGTCACCACCCTGGGTCGCGGGGGATCGGATACGACCGCTGTGGCTTTGGCAGCGAGTCTCAAGGCGGATGTATGCGAAATCTTCACCGACGTTGATGGCGTCTACACCACCGATCCCAACGTATGCGAAAAAGCGAGAAAATTGGAAAAAATCTCATATGACGAGATGCTGGAAATGGCCAGCTTGGGGGCCAAAGTCCTCCAAATAAGGGCGGTCGAATTTGCAAAAAAATATGACGTTCCCATCCACGTGAGATCTTCTTTCAACGAAACCATCGGGACTTTCGTCTGCCGGGAGGATGAAGAAATGGAAAATATCGCCGTCTCAGGGATCACCTATGATAAGAACGAAGCCAAGATTACCATCACTAAGGTTCCCGATAAACCCGGAGTCGCCCATAAACTCTTCGGCGCCATAGCCGATGCCAACATCATGGTGGATATGATCATACAAAATGTGAGTGAAGAAGGCCTTGCCGACATCACCTTCACCGTCATGAAGAGCGACCTCCATAAAGCCACGAACATCGTAGGGCAAATCGTCCGACAAATTAGCGCCAAGGACATCAACACGGATGAGAACATCGCGAAGGTTTCCATTGTTGGAACTGGGATGAGAAGTCATTCCGGGATTGCCTCTACCATGTTCGGAGCTCTGGCAAAAGAAGGGATCAACATCATGATGATTAGCACATCGGAAATCAAGATCTCCTGTGTCATCGAGTCGAAATATACCGAGTTGGCGGTAAGGGCACTGCACGACGCCTTCCAGTTAGACAAAAAATCCCCTGTCCAAGAGAGCTCTACACCAAGGCGATGAAGGCTTATTCGTCCAAGCAAAGCTGGCCCATCCTCTCATTGGCTTTGCTGCTCCTCACCCTCTCACTCGTCCTCACCCTCTATCAACGGTTAAGCCCTGATGGAAATCTCCAAGGGAACTCCCTGAACATCGTTGTCGAGATCGAGGGAGATATCTCCAATCCCGGCATCCACTCCTTCGCGAGGGAGATAACCGTCGAACAGGCGCTCCTCGAAGCAGAGGGATTCAGAAGAGGGAAAATCGGAAATCCCCATGTGCTTAACCATATCCTCAATAGTGGCTCGAAGATCGTCGTAAGAAGAGACGAAGAGCATGTCCTCACCGTGGAGCTGGCTCAAATGGAACCGGAGAAATGTGTTGTCTTCTCCATATCCCTAAACCTCAATAAGGTAGAGAAAGAGCACCTCACACTCATTCCCGGCATCGGCCCCGAGTTGGCACGGAGGATCATCCAATACCGATCCAAAAAGGGGGGCTTTCGGAGAATTGAGGAATTGATGGAGGTCAGGGGAATCGGCGAACAAACATTCCGAAACCTCGAGCGATATCTCGTCATTCCAAAGGGATAAGCCGGAGCCCTTTCTTTCAGCTGTCTACTGCTTGGTGCATATTTCTTTCCTTCTTCTCCCAGCTTCAACCACAGCCTTAACCTCAAGCTTAACCTACGAACTCTAATCTCTGTACTCCCTGCTGCCTACTCTTTACTTTCCCCCCCTCATCCCTAAACCTTAGCCTTAGCCTCAGCCTCAACCACCTTAACCTCTCACCTCTAATCTTCTTACTGCATACTCCATACTTCTCACTTCCTCATCACACCCCGCTTCTCACCCATGGAATCTCAAATCCCAATTCTTAACTCTTCATTCCTATTCCAAACCCGGGAAGGCATGCCCGTGCTTGTTCCTTGAAAGTTCCGCCTCAATTTCTTATCATTTATAAGTGATTCAGTTCGAC
>JABAOH010005909.1_pt3 | contig 51827 bp, 46 predicted proteins | sample 7062181 | NCBI WGS metagenome assembly JABAOH01 (sample SAMN14538630, study PRJNA623070) | marine sediment metagenome | biome: marine biome [ENVO:00000428]; feature: marine pelagic biome [ENVO:01000023]; material: deep marine sediment [ENVO:00002113]; isolation source: pool of 5 deep marine... | reverse complement strand
CGCTCCGCCGCAGCCTCGTCGAACGCCAGATGCGGTGTGATGGAGTAGCGCAGCTCGTGTGCCCCCTCCTGCCCCGCCCGATAGTTGGTCTCCCAGTAGTTGTTCATCGCATAGGAGTACAACGTGCCGCTCGGCGCCAGGTGCCGGTCCCAACCGGCCACGATGGGATCGGTGCGGATCGCGCCAAGCTGGATCATGGGAGCGTCGATGGTGGTCACGGTGACCCCGACCTCCCTGTCGTGGACATCGACCCACCGCTGCACGCTGAGGTAGTTCTTGCACGAGCCGGGGAGCTGATCCGCCTCCGGGCGGTACGAGCCCCAGGGAACGTCCACCCTGACTTCCGGACTCCGGAAATCGAAGTCGAAGCGGTACAGCACGGCCTCGGGATCGTACACCAACGCCTTGTCGACGCGGTTGACGATGTCAACTCGATCGAGACCGCTGTAGAGCCGGATCTCACTCCTGATGCCGCGGTGCGTGCCCGACGCGTCGGCCTGCACCTCGATGGCGGCAACCAGCGGTCCAGCTTCCACGACCCTAACCGTGACGGGGCCGTTGGTCGTCCAGTCCGCCGGATCGCGGCTACTCACGTAGAGGTACTGGTTGAGCGCCGCATCGCCGGCAAGCTCACGATCAGCCGGTGCGTAACGCAGCGAGCGGACGGTCCCGCGCAGCGTGTCGACCTCGACCCGAACACGGTGGTTACCGATCACGTTGCGGCCCGCCATGGCGTCGCCCCGTAGCGGCACCTCACCACCCTCGATCACGTAGCGCTTGGAGCCGAACGCGGGCACTGCCTCGGCCAGCAAAGCCAGCTCACCCGTATTGAGGCGCTGCGAGGGCACTACTCGTCCCATTGCGTCAACCACGCGGTCACCTGCGACACTCAGCGCGGCGGGCACCGTCACCACGTCGGTCCGTGGCCAGCTCAACGTGTTGTAGACCGCGATGGCCTGGCCCCTGGAGGAGGGATCGAACCGGCGGGACTCCGCCCGGCGGCGCAATCGCTCCGCCAACCGGGCGGCGGAGTCGGCAAACGCCTTCTTCGTGGCCCACTGACGCAACGTGAACTCCGCCTCCGGCTCGCTGATGCTGTTCCACGACCCCCAGGTGTGCTCGTAGAACAGCGCCACGTTGCGCCAGGCGCGGGACAAGTCCTCCTCGGGAAGCTTGTTGCCGAGCATCGCCGCGAGGACCTCGGTTTGCACCAGGGACTCCGCGGTGCGCCGGACAAGGGCGGTCTCCCGCGCCGACGAGGCCGCGCCGTCCTCCCAGTGGCCCGTGAGGTCACCCCGATAGACGGGCAGCTCACCGCCGTAGCGCTCCTCAAACGCCTCGAACAGCCCCGTGGTCCCACTGATGATGAGCCGCGGCGACACATAGCGCTCGTTCCACGCCCGGACTGTCTCGGCGATGTTCGGGTCGGGTGGCCCGTTGTCCGACCCGATGTTGTAGCGCATGTAGGTGATGTCGTAGGGGTAGCCGTTCTCGCTGAGCCGATCGAGGTACCGGAACACGTTCTCCGGCGTCAGTAGCGTGGTGATCCGCTCGTAGCCGAGTCCGGAGTGGAACCACGCGTACCCGGCAGCGGATACCCAGGTAAGCACCCGTTCCCGGCCCGACGGCGACTCCCAGTAGAACGGCCGGTCGCCCCAGGTGTCCAGAAAGTACCCGATGCGGTGCCCGAAGTTGGGGCCGATGGAGAGGTACTCCACGCCGTGTTGGGCGAGGACCGGGACGAGCCCCCACGTGAACCCGGGGATGTCGCTCAGCATCGCCGAGCGGATCGGCACACCCGTCTGCGCGCTCAGGCTGCGGGCGGCTTCGAGGCTCCGCATCAACCCCTCAGACGAGGTAATGCCGGTCAGCAGGTTGCCGAACATGGCGTCGAGATGGATCCATCCTCGTCGGATCGCTTCCAGCAGCCGCTCCCGTTGTTCCGCTCCATGGGTGGCCAGATAGGACTCCACCGCCCACAGCCCCTCGGGGTTCCACACGAAGCGGGCGCCGTCCGGTAACTGCTCGCTCGCCTCCCCGTATCGAATGGCATTCTCCAGGTGCTCCCACTGCAACCGCTCGACGTCATCCTGGTGGTGGGTGTACCCGATGTCGAGGTGGGTGTGGTGCAGCAGGTAGACGTCCATCGGCNNACGCTCACGTCCCGCTCTACCGCCGCCACGGGGATCTCCAGCCGGTTGATCCCAAGGGTGAGGGCCGTATCGATCCGGCCGAGGGGGCTCGCCATGCTGAGGCGACCGCGCCATTCGAGGTGAAGCGCGTCGACGCGGACCGCCTGCTGCGCGCCGCGCTCGGTTCTGAGCAGCGCTGGGGCGTTGCGCAAGGTGACGTGCGGCGCGATGGGCTCCATGAACACCATGAACCAGGTGCGGGCCCCCGCACTCTCGCCCGCCACGCGGAGTTGCAGCGAGCGGCTCCGTTCCCAGTGCCTGCGGGGCGCACTCAGGAACATGAAGCCCATCGCGTCACCGTACTTANNAGCCGATCACCCCGGGCTCAGCCTGACGGGGATTCCGCATGTGGAGCAGCTCGCGCCCGTTCACGAACAGGTCGAACTGTCGCGGCGTCTGGTGGACGTCGATGCCCGCCATGAACACGAAGACCGCGGTATCGCCCACGAAGTCGTCCGGCACCGCTGCCGTCTCCCAGGCGATGTCGTAAGCCCGGTTGAGCGATCGTACCAGCAGCGAGCGGTCGACGGTGGGAAGGGGAGAATGGTAGGTCAGCTCCTCGCCTTTGATGGCACGGGCGTACCCGGCGAGGTAGGGCGACGGTAAGTCGAGGCGGACCGTTTGACTCGCGGCCGGTGTCGCCGACGCCAGTGCCAGGGCGATGCAGAGGTGGATCCTCACGACAGCACGTCTCCTTTCGCGACTTCGGCCATTACCAGGCGCTGAAGACGGAACGGTAGCGGGTACAGGAGGCGTGGCCTCAGTCGCCCGTTCTTCAGCACGCTGCTAGTGTCGCGAGCCAGAGATTCGTTTCGCAGCACACGCGCCGGTGAGTCCCCTCCGGCGCTCACACTGCCGCGGATGATTCTCTGAACGCGGATCGGTCCGTGGACGGTTTGTGGGGGCGTAGCATGCTACGCCCCTACACCGAGAAGAATCCGCGTTCACTTGTCGATCAATCCGCGGCAGCTACCACCGGGCCGGCTGTCGCAGCCAGTCGTTCGCGCGCCGGTCGGGCGCCGCCTGCACCTGCGCGAGCAGATCGTCGAGCCCAGCCCGATCGAATATGCGACCACGTAGCACCACGGCGGCGATGCGCCGAGTGTGCGTGACGTCTTCCAGCGGGTTGGCGTCGAATGACGGTGCTTAGAGACCCCTACGCCGCCCTTCGCTGAAACGTCCCCCACACCGCCCGCAGGGCATCACTGATCTCCCCCACTGTCGCTCTGGCCCGCACCGCGTCGACCATCAGCTCCATCAGCGGCGTGTCTCCCCGGGCGGCCTCGGCCAACGCGGCGACGGCCGAGTCGCATGTCGTCGGATCCCGCTGGGCGCGTGACGCACGGAGCCGCGTTTTCTGGCGCTCGGCGAGCTCGGAATAGTCCGGCGCCGGAATCGGCGGCAGCGGCTCGTCCTCAGTGAATTCGTTCACCCCAACGACGACCCGCTCCCCCCGCTCCACCGCCCGCTGATGCTCGTACGCCGCCCGGGCAATGGCGTCCTGGAAATGCCCGGCCTCGATGGCCCGAGCCGCGCCGCCCAGCTGGGCCACCTCGTCCAGCAGCTCGCACGCGCGCCGCTCGACCTCATCGGTGAGGAACTCCACGTAATAGGAGCCGGCAAACGGATCCACCGTGTGTGACACCCCAGACTCGTGGGCCAGGATCTGCTGAGTCCGCAGCGCTAACCGCGCCGAGGCTGCGGTGGGAAGCGCCAGCGCCTCATCGTAGGCGTTGGTGTGGAGGGACTGGGTGCCGCCCAGGGTTGCGGCCAAGGCCTGCACCGCCACTCGCACCACGTTGTTCAAGGGCTGCTGCGCCGTGAGCGTCGAGCCCCCGGTCTGCGTGTGAAACCGGAGCCTGCATGCCTTGTCGTTGGCGTCGTACCGCTCACGGAGGAGCTTCGCCCACAGCCTCCGTGCCGCCCTGAACTTGGCCACCTCCTCGAACAGATCGTTGTGCGCCGCGAAGAAGAAAGACATCTGGGACGCGATGGCATTCACGTCCAACCCGGCCGCCTTCGCGTGATCCAGGTACTCCAGCCCGTTGGCGAAGGTGAACGCCACCTCCTGCACCGCGGTGCACCCGGCCTCCCGCATGTGATACCCGCTCACGGAGATGGGATTGAAGTTCATGCCTTCGCGGGCGACGAACCGAAAGATGTCGGTGATGAGACGGAGCGACGGCTCCACAGGATAGATGTACGTCCCCCGGGCGATGTATTCCTTCAACACGTCGTTCTGAACGGTTCCCCGGAGAGCGGCACGCGGCACACGACGTTCCTCCGCCACCACGATGTACATGGCCAGAAGGATGGCGGCCGTGGCGTTGATAGTCATCGAGGTGGATACCTTGTCCAAGGGAATCCCCTCGAACAGCCGGGCGAGATCGTCCACCGTGTCGATGGCGACGCCGGCACGCCCTACCTCCCCCTCCGCCACGGCGGCGTCGGAGTCGTAACCCATCTGCGTGGGGAGATCGAACGCAACGGAGAGGCCCGTTTGCCCAGCCTCGAGCAACTCCCGAAACCGCCGGTTCGTCTCTTCGGCGGTCCCGTAGCCCGCGTACTGGCGCATGGTCCACAGCCGGCCTCGGTACATGTCAGGGTGAATGCCCCGGGTGAACGGAAACGCGCCCGGCGTCTCGTCAAGACGCCGGGCGTCGTCCGGCCCGTAGACCGGTTTGAGCGGGATGCCCGAAGTAGTGCGGCGCTCCTCCGTCACGTTGTCGCTGCCGCGTCGACCTCGGCGATGGTCCGTTCGACGAACGCCACATCATCCTTGCTGCCAATCAACAGCGGCGTGCGCTGGTGCAACTCCTTCGGCTCGATATCCATGATGGCTGTGCGTCCATCCGACGCAGCCCCGCCCGCCTGCTCGGCGATGAACCCCAAGGGCGCCGCCTCATACAGCAGGCGCAGCTTGCCACTGGGTGACTTCGAGTCCGCCGGATACATGAACACGCCACCCGCCAGCAGATTGCGGTGGAAGTCGGCAACGAGGGATCCGATGTAGCGTGCGTTCTTCCGTTGCTCCAAGTCTTCCACCCCCTTGAACGTGTCCACCACTCGACGATACCCGTTCGACCACCGCTGGTAGTAGCTCTCGTTGATGGAGTAGTACTTGCCGACCGCAGGCGTCTTGATGTCGTGATCGGCCAACCGGAACTCGCCAATCGTGGGGTCGAGCGTGAACAAATGGACGCCGTGCCCAGCTGTGTACGCCAGCACGGTACTCGACCCGTAGATCACATATCCCGCCGCCACCTGATCCCGACCCGGTTGCAGACAATCCTCCAGCGTGCCGGAGCCACTCTCGGTGACACGAGTGTGCACGGAGAAGACAGTGCCGATGGAGACGTTCACGTCGATGTTGGATGAGCCGTCGAGCGGGTCGAAGATCAGCACGTACTTCGCCTGCTTGTTCGACACGGGCACGGGGACTGGATCCTCGTCCTCTTCCGAGGCCATGACGCAGACCCGGCCCGTATGGTAGAACGCCTGCTTCATCGTCTCGTTGGCGATTACGTCGAGCTTCTGCTGTTCCTCCCCCTGGACGTTCACCTTCCCGTACGCACCCAGGACATCGACCAGTCCGGCTCTCCGCACGTAGCCGGAGATCACCTTCGCCGCGAAGGCGATATCGTAGAGCAAGCTGGTAAGCTCACCGGTTGCTTCCGGGTACAGCCGCTCCTGCTCCAAGATGAACCGCTCGATCGTGACAATTGACGGATCTGGCACCGCACCTTCCCCAGAAGTGTTTCCGGTTGGCCCTGAGTAACCTCAAGATAGCGCCCGTCTGTGCGGATTGTCACCGTTCCGCCCCGGTCCGTACGCCACACGTGGACACCACGGGCGGCAAGCCGCTGCAACACTTCCTCGGCGGGATGACCGTAGCTGTTGCGACCCACGCTTACTACCGCGGCCTTGGGACGCACAGCGTCGAGCCACCGAGAGGTCGTACTGCCGGCCGAACCGTGATGTCCCACCTTCAACAAGTCCGCCTCTCCGATGGTCGCCGCCAGGGTCGACTCCGCCGGCCACCCAATGTCCCCTGCCAGGATCGCATCAAGACACCGGTAGCTCAGCCGCAGGACGACGGAGTTCTCGTTCGGCTCCAACTGGTGAGCTATCCATGGTGTCGAGGGATGCATGACCGTCAGGGACACCGAATCCACGAACAGCGTGTCACCCACCCGCGCGGCGCGCCACGGGATGCCGGCACCATCCAGCCCAGCCAGATACTCCAGATACAAGCGGCTGCCCAACGGCTGCGCAGGTTCCAGCACGAGTGCGGGCGGGTAGGCCCGCAGCACTGAAGGGATGCCGCCCAAGTGATCCGCGTCTCCGTGAGACACGACGATCGCGTCGAGCCTGCGGGCACCACTTCGCCGGAGAAACGGCACCACCACGCTGCGCCCCGCGTCGCCCTCGGGGCCGCGGGGACCGCCGTCCACTAGGAGCCAGCGACCCCTGGGTGTGCGGATGGCGATGGCGTCGCCCTGCCCCACGTCGAGGAAGTGGATGACGAGTTCGTCGCCCCGATCACGGGCAGCGCCCACCGCCAGCGCAAACAACACCCAGCACGCCGCTGCGCCCGCGGCCAGGAGTCGCGCCCGAACAACCACCCATCGAGGCCTCCGCCGAACGATCCAGACGATGCCGCCGGCCAGCGCCGCCCACGGTGCGGCGAAGGTGAGCCCTGGGGTCCCAGTTAGATGGCCGCCAGGCAGGTCAGCGGCAAACGCCGCCACGCGTTCGAGTACCGCCAGCACGAGACCAGTGCCCCCCGCCAGTACGCCACCCGTGACCAGACTGCCAAACACGCCGGGAACGACCACGGCGGCCAGCGGCACCGCAACCAGATTCGCGACGAGCCCCGCGGGCGCCACTGTTCCGAACACGTACGCCGTGATTGGCGCGGTTGCGACGGTGGCCCCGGCCGATGCTGCAGCCAGACGGGGGATGGCACGTCGGCGCAGCCGCGTTGGCAACAACTGGGTTCCGAGCCGCGTACCGCACACCGCAGCGACGGACAGCCACGCGCCCACGGCTGTGACCGCTGCGGGCTCGATGGCCAGCACCACCAGTACCGCCACGGCAAGCACCGCGGAGGGCGGCGGGTGGCGCTGTCGAACACGTGCAACTCCATAGATGGTCACGAACCCAGCCGCGCGAGTGGCGGGTGCAGGGAAGCCGAGCAGGCCCACATACAACCAGGTGGCGGTGAGGCTCCACAACCAGGCGGAGTGGCGAGCACCGCAGTGCCTCGCGATCATGAGCAGCCACATAGCAACGATGCCGACGTGGAGCCCGGAGATAGCCAGGAGATGCGCGAGGCCGGCGTCGGCGAAGTCCTTCCGTAGGGTCGGGGCGATGTCATCCCGCCGACCGAGGACCAGCGCCTCGACAAACCCGGCCCGCTCGCCATACAGCTGGCGAACACGGTGGGCGATAGCGTCCCGTAGCTGGAACCGCCAGGAACGAGGAGCCTTCAACACCCGCACGTGGGCAATGCGCAGCACCCCGCTCGACCGGTACATGCCCACGGCGACGACTCGACTTCCTGCGGGCAACGGTTGGCCGCCGGTGCGCAGCCGCACTCTCCCGCCACAGCGCTGCCTCACATGCAAGACGGTGCCTGTCGTGATCCCACGGCTTCCACTGGCATCGTGCACCGCCAGCGTCGCGACCTGTCGACCGGGCAGCCAGACTGCCCGACACGCACCGGCGGCTCCATGCGCACGAACCACCCCGGCCATGAGACCCGCAGCCAGCGCCGCGAGCAAGGTGCCGGGCCAACCGAACCGCCAGGCCACCAGGGCCACAACGGCACCAAGTGGCAAGAGCACTGCCGCAGGGATCAAAAAAACGAGGCCGACCCAAAGGCCGGCCCCGTACGCTAGCGCCAGTTGAACGATAGGCGGCGCCATCGCCGCCCTATCCTATTTCCGCGATTCGTGACCCGGTCGGGGGTTGGCTCGCACGCGGCGGAACCCGTCCAACAACACCACGGCAACGTCCGCATGGGCCTGGTCCCCCTGCATTGCCACGCCAGTCAGAATCTCGCCTGTCGGTTGCGTTACGTACTGTGGCGTGAGGCGGTTGAGGGCATACACCAGGACGTCCTCGCGACACAGGTCGCAACCACAGAAGTCCGAGACCGCCGGCAGCAACCGCTCGTATTCTTGGACCACGATCAGCTCGATGACGTTCTTCATCCCACGATGGCCAGCTCCCGTTGCGCAGTGACGGGCACGCCGGCGAACGTAGCGCCGGTCGTTCCGGTGAGGCGCACCTCCAGGTAGGCTCCGATCCATTCCCGCGGACCGTCAACGAGCACGACTTTATTGGTTCTGGTCCGCGCCTGCAAGAGGCCACCGCGGCGAGCGACCTTCTCCACCAGCACCTCCTGCCTCGCTCCCACCAGCGCGAGGTTCTTGCGCCGGGCGATGTCGCGCACCGTCGCGATGACCCGCTCCAGGCGGTCGCCCGCAACCTCTGGGGAGACGGGATCGGGCAGGCGAACGGCGCCCGTGCCCTGCCGGGGCGAGAACCGAAACGTGAACGCGTCGTCGAACTCCACTTGCCGCACCAGACTTTCCGTGGCAGTGAAATCGTGTTCGGTCTCGCCGGGGAAGCCCACGATGATATCAGTGGTGATTGCCAGTCCGGGGATGGCGCTGCGGAGACGGTCCACACACTCCAGGTACTCCTCCCTACCGTAACGCCGCCCCATCCGCTTGAGCACCCGCGTCGAACCGCTTTGCACCGGAAGGTGGACGTGTTCGCACACGGTCGCCACCTCGGCCATCGCGTCGATAACTCGGTCGGTGAAGTCATTGGGATGGGGGCTGGTGAATCGCACACGCCGAATGCCCGGCACGGCGCCCACGGCCCACAGGAGGTCTGCGAAATCATGCTCGCCATCGTGGTAGCTGTTCACCGTCTGACCGAGGAGCGTCACTTCCGTCACTCCTTGGCCCGCGAGGTCTTCCACCTCCCGCAGAACATCTGTGAGTTTGCGGCTCCGCTCCCGACCACGCGTCATCGGAACGATGCAGAAGGTGCACCGATAATCGCAGCCCCGTTGCACTGTCACGAACGCCCCAACGCGGCCCGGAACCCGCCGCTGCGGGACATCCTCATAGTGCTCCCACGACTTGAACTCCACATCGGAGACGTGCGTCCCATTGGCGGCGCCGGCGATGAGCTCGGGTAGCCCACGGTAGCCGTCTGGCCCGACCACGAGATCCACATGCGGAGCCTCGTCGAACAGCGTCTCACCGAGTCGTTGGGCCATGCATCCCACCACGCCGAGGACAACACCCGGCCGTTTGTGACGCTTGAGCTCGCCCATGCGCCCGATCACCCGCAGCTCGGCGTTGTCACGCACGGCACATGTGTTCACCAGCATCACATCGGCGGCGTCGGGATCCTCAGTTGCCACGTAGCCGTCCTGGCCGAGTTGCCCCAAGATCAGCTCGGTGTCGGCCACGTTCATCTGGCAACCGTAGGTCTCGATGTAGACGCGTTTCATATGCTATCCCGCCCCTCTCCCCGCCCAGCGTGAGCGGCGGCAGGAGCGGCAGCAGCAGCGGATGCAGACAGCGACACCTGCAGGGTGCCGTCGTCGTTCAGGGTTACGACGCCCTCGAATCGCTCCGGCGGCACTCGATCACTCGGAAGGTAGACCGTCAAGTAATCCTCCGTCAGCCCTTCGAAGCGTCCACCCGACCGGCGGAGCACAACAACATCCGCTCGACCTCCGCTCCGGGCGGCACGATACATCGCGCCCTGCTTCGCGGCGAGGTCCCTCAGCTCTGCCGACCGCTGGGCCGCGATGCCGGGATCCACCGGCCTGCCGATCCTCTGCGCGGGGGCGTCGGGCCGCTCCGAATACGGAAACACATGCAGGTACGTGTACGGCAGCGATTCCACAAGGGCCTTCGTGCAGGCGTGATCCTCGGCGGTTTCGCCGGGGAAACCAACGATGACGTCCGCGCCGAGTCCGAACCTGGGGAGTCGTGCCGCGAGCCACCCCATCCGGGCCCGGTAGCTGTCAGCCGTGTACCAGTGGCGACCCATGAGCCTGAGCAGGCGATCACTCCCACTCTGCAGCGGCGCATGGAGATGGGGCGCCAGGCGGTTGGGTGCGTTAATCATCAGGTCGGCGAGTCGATCGTCCACCTCCGTCGCCTCGACCGACGACAGCCGAATGCGGACGTGGGGAACGTGGACGATCAACCGCTCCACCAGGGTGCTCAACGTGATCCCCTCAGGCAGGTCTCGTCCGTAGGTGCCGATATGAACGCCCGTCAGGACCAGCTCCGCGTGGGATGCGGCAAGCCCCTCGGCTTCCTCGAGGATTTCATGCGGAGGGCGTGACCGATTGGCACCCCGAGCCAGCGTGGTGGCGCAGAAGGTGCAATGCTCGTCGCACCCGTCCTGGACCTTGAGCCAGGCCCGGGCACCGCGAGCGAAGCTCCGCAGGACCGGATCGGCCGGATGACTGGGTAGACCAAGTGCCTCGAGCACCAGCGCTGGATCGGCACCACCCAGTACATCAGCGACGTTGGGCAACCCGGCGATCGTGCCATCGTCCAGCGCTGCGGCGCATCCCATGACCACCGTCCGGACCGCACCATTCCTCCGGGCCAGGCGACGGAGCAACCCCCGCATCTTCGCTTCGCTCACGTGGGTCACGGTGCACGAATTCACCACAGCCGCGTCCGCCAGCCCTGGGTCCGCCACCACGGTGGCTCCAGCGGCTTCAATGGCCTGCCGCACGACTTCCGAATCGTACTGGTTTGCCTTGCAGCCGAATGTGTGCAGGTAGACCAGCGTCACGGCCGCAGCCAGAGGGAGAATGAGAGAAACCACGCCCGCTCGGTGGCACCGCCGCCGTCCCGGAGTTGGCGCTCGACCGCAAACTCGAACGCGGCCCGGTTCCCCGCGAACGGGACACCAGCTCCGGCGGCGAGGTCGATTTCCCGGACCTGCTCCGACGTGGGACTGAACGGCAGCTCGGCGTACCGGAATCCCGCTCGGAGGGGGATCCGCGACGTCGCCCCCAACTCGATGCCGGATCCCACCTCCCAGGTGTCAAACGCACTTGCCCCACTGTGGGCGGCAACGTCGTCGGCCGCCGTCGACCAGGAGCGCCACGTCACGCCCAGGGACCACCGGACGGTCGGAGTCAGTCCCAGGATCACTCCACCGCTCACCGTGGTGGGTAAGTTCACCCTGCCTATGACGAGACCACCCCGAGTCTCTGCGAGGCGGGTGTCGGTCCGAACCGCGGCTCCAAGACGCAGCCAGGGGGTCGGGGCTGCCGTGACACCGGCGGAAAACCCGACGGCCGAGAAGCCAGTCTCCGTCTGTTGTCGAACTCGGGTGTAGTTGGTGTCCCCAAACGCCCGGTCGAACACCTCCCGCGTGGATCCGCTGATGATGTGCACCCCAGCCCCGACCTGGAGGGATCTCGATACTACCCAGGCAAGAGCGCCCCGCAGGTCGGTGACGGCGCCGTCGGACGAGATTTGGTCGCCCACTGGAACAGTAGCACCACGCAAAGTGAGGGTATCGCCGGTCTGCAGATCGAACGTCCGGTCTGCGTAGAGCGCGTAGCTCGCCGCAAACGACACCGGAGTTCTGGCAACCGGCCCACCGATGACGGCGAACGGGAAGCGGGTGTCCCGCAGTCCCTCGACCGCCAGACCGTCGGTCTCATACCGGCGGAAGGTGCTGCCGGTCGTCACCACGGCCCGCAGCGCCCGGAAGCCAGCGACCGCAGCCGGGTTCACCGCTGACCCGGGATCGAGGGCCTCGATTGCCCCGCCCAGGGATCGTGCTCGCACGCCGACGGCACGACCCGGGAATCCAATCCCCAGCACGCTGTACACGGAGGCTTGGGCCTCCAGGTCGGCCGGCGAGAACGCGGCGGCCAGCGCGAGGAGGGCCAGCGCTCTGCGCTTCATTGGCTTACCCCTGGGAACAGGGGCATGTAGGTGACGCGGATGGCTGGTGCTCCGATCGCGGCGCGACTGGAGCCGAAACGGATCTCCCCCAGGATGGCGCCCTCGGGAACGATCCGCAGCATCAGCGAGCGCGCCAGGAGCGTGTCCACCCGCCAAGGCCGAACCAGGTGGGTGATGTCGATTCGCACGGTATCGCTAGCGCCGACCCCCACGCGCGCGGCACCGAGGGCAATGGTTTCGGCGGTTGGCGGGACCAGCGGCGACTTGGGCCCGAAATCGGCTGTCAGCCCCTCCGCCCGCACGCTGAAGGTGTCTCCGGGCGCTCCGTACGCGGCACCATCGGGTACCAGAATCAACGTGGCGCGGACCACGTCGGAGGAATCCACGATCGCCCGTGGCATGTCGAAGCGCAGGATTGCCCGGGCAGACGGGATCCCTCCCACCGCGAGCGCGTCTGGGCCCGGACTGGGCGGGGCGAGGGCCACGTAGCTGTCCAGCTCCGTCGGCCTGGCATCAGTTCCCTCGGCCGTCTCGCCACCCGCCGAGTCGACTTTGACGAAGCGATTCAGTACAGCAGGTAGATCTGACTCCAGGGTACCCAGCTCCAGGAACCCAGCCGAGTCGGCGCGGAGGGCGACGCCCACCGCCGCGCGCAGGCTATCGGACTCAAATGTCGGGAACGCACTGGCATCCAGGCGCGCAGACAACTTTCCCGAAGCTAAGGTATCCGGAACAGCGAGCGTCGCGATGATCGTGCTGTCGTGAAAAAACGGCACCACATCCGCGTACGTGGTCTGAGAATCCACCGATACCGGAAGCCGGTGGACCACGAGCTCCATGCCGAGCACGTCAGGCGAGCGCCGGCGCACGGCCACATCGAGCCGGAGGGAGTCGAGGCCGACAATCGAGTCGCCGGCGCCGACAACGCCCTGGGTGAGCTCCTCGGGGAAGCGGAAGAACCGCAGGACGGCGCGACTCTCGAGAGAGGACCCCTGGGTGGTCAGCTGCAGCCCTTCGGCCGCATGGGCGGGCACATATCCCCGGAAGGAGCTGTCCCGATCGATGCTGCTCTTGAGAATGCTGTCGAACACATCGACCCGGCTGGGCGGGCAGTAGTCCGGGCACGCCCCCGGCGCCGTGATGCTCTCCTGACAAGCCACCGCGAGGGCGATTATGAGGCCGCACCAGATGTAGCGCCTAGACACCCACATCACATGCGCTCCTTCGAGCCCTGACAATCGCATCCGCCACCCATCACCCTACCCCTCCTCACGTGGGCAGGTCCGCTCTCCCGAACGCATCGGGCAGCAGCTCGCTCAAACGCCACTGTCGCGAACCGTCGGCAGCCACAGCCTCGACCAGCAGGTCGAGTCCGAACTCCGCCAGCGCCTGCCGACACGCGCCACATGGCGAAGCCGCCGACGAGGCATCAGTCACCACGACGATGCGGGTGAACCGTCGGGCCCCTGCCGCCACGGCGGCGCCCAGGGCAACACGTTCAGCGCAGTTCGTCAGACCGTACGACGCGCTTTCGACGTTGGCACCCGCGAACATCCGGCCATCCTCCGCCTCGAGCGCCGCCCCCACCCTGTAACCGCTGTACGGAGCGTAGGCGTTGGCCTGGGCAGCCCGCGCTGCTGCCGTCAGCCGGTCGGTCACGGGACCACCTGCCGTAGGAAAGAAGTACCCACGTTTGCCTCAACATCAAAATACTCAGCCACTGTCGCGCCGACGTCGGCGAACGTCTCCCGGGAGCCAAGAGGGGCTGGCGACACCCCGGGGCCCAGCGCCATCACGGGCACGGCCTCACGGGAGTGATCGGTGGATGGGGTCGTCGGATCATTGCCGTGATCCGCCGTGATGAGCATCAGGTCGCCTTCTCGCAGCAGGTCCACGAGTCGCCGCAACTCCCGGTCGAGCTCCTGCAGCCCCCGGTAGAACCCCGGTACGTCGTTTCGGTGCCCCCAGGTCTGGTCGAACTCGATCACGTTGACGAACAGTAGTCCCCGATCCATGGTGTGCAACGCCTCTGCGACGAGCCGGTATGCGTCGCCGTTAGTGGGCGTGTGCGTGCTGCTAATGTTCCTGGCGGCAAAGAGGTCGTCCACCTTTCCGACGCCCACCCGGGCGATCCCCGCGTCCGCAAGGCGGTCCAGCAGCGTGGCGCGCGGGGGCTCGAGCGAGAAGTCTCGGCGGTTCGCGGTGCGCCGAAGCTCGCCAGGATGGCCCACGAACGGACGCGCAATCACTCGCGACACGGCGTGCTGATCCACCAGCACCTGCTCCCGGGCGATGCGGCACGCATCATACAGCTCCTCCAGCGGTACCGTTTCCTCGTGGGCAGCAACCTGGAAGACGCTGTCCGCGGACGTGTAGACGATCCAATCGCCCCGCGACAGGTGCTCCTGCCCGAACTCCTCAATGATCGCGGTGCCCGAGGCGGGCTTGTTCCCCAGGACGCCGCGGCCGGTCGCCTTCGAGAACGCCGCGATGACGCTGTGGGGAAAGCCCCTGGGATAGGTGGGGAACGGGTGCTCCAACACCAAGCCACAGATCTCCCAGTGTCCTGTGGTGCTGTCCTTGCCAGGAGAGCGTGGCAGTGCGATGCCGTGGGCCGCCCTAGGGTGGTCGCACTTCATCCCTACAAGGGGACGGCAGCACCCGAGCCCCAGGGATTCGAGAAACGGCAACTCGAAGCCGCCGACGGCGCGGGCCAGGTTGCCCAGGGTGTCGCTGTCCTCGTCCCCGAACTTGGCGGCATCTGGGGCCGCACCTATGCCGACACCATCGAGGATGAGCAGGGCGACGCGCCCCTCGCCCCACCGCTTCATGCGTCCACGTATTCTCGTCGCAGGCGTGCGCCGAACCGGGTGAGCGCCTCATAGGCAATGGTCTCTGCCCACTCGGCGAACTCATCGATAGTGATCTCGCCGTCGCCGTCGCGTCCGACTACTGTTGCAATGTCGCCCACGCTTACACCCTCAGCGTCCTCCTCGAGATCCACCATGATGAAGTCCATGGTGACGCGGCCCACCAGGGGCCGGCGCACACCGTTCACCAGAACCTGCGCACGCCCGGCCACCAGACGCGGCACTCCATCAGCGTAGCCAATGCCCAGGGTGGCGACGGTCGTTTCCCGGGGCGCCCTCCACGTCCCACCGTAGCTGACCGTGGCCCCTGCCGGCAGCCTCCGAAGGCTCACGACCGGTGCCCGGACAGTCGCCACGGGCTGTGGGGGAGTCAGGTCAGGAGCGTGCTGGCCTCCGTACAGGAAGATCCCCGGCCGCACCAGGTCGAGGCGCTCCTGGAGCCTCCATGCACCGGCGCTGTTGCCGGCGTGCAGCAGCCTGGGACGGTTCCCCAATGCCTCGAGCCCCGAGGCAAACCGGCTCCACTGGATCGATACCGTCTCCGGTCCTTCATCAGCGGCGTAGAAGTGGGTGAAGGCGCCTTCGAGATGGGGTGTGGCGAACGCAGCGATGACCTCCGGGACATCCCAGCGGACACCGCAGCGGCCCATACCCGTGTCGATTTCGAGGTGGAACGGCTGATTCCATGACCCCACCACCGCGGGATCGTCCAGGACCGCCGTGAGGTGGTACTCCCGATACAGCTCAAGCATGTCCGCGAACGCCGGCGTGAACACCAGGATCGCCCGATCCACGCCGGCATCGCGCAGTCCGATCGCTTCGCCCACCGTGGCCACGGCGAATCCCCATGGATCGAGCGCGTCCAGCGCTCGCGCGACTGGAATCGCGCCGAGCCCATAGGCGTCGGCTTTCACCACGGGGAGAAGCGCGGCACCGTGCGCCGCGGCCTGCACCGAGCGCGCGTTGGCGAGGAGGTTTGCCAGGTCAATCGCCACCCACGCGCGGTTTTTTGACTGCGTCGTTGACACGTTCACAGACGGACGCGTATTGTACCGGCGCGAGTATGCAAATGCAAGAACCATCGGCGCTTGGACGCATTGTGCAGCTGGTGCGCGACCTGCGTACGCGGTGTCCCTGGGACGCCGCGCAGACACCAGAAACGCTTCGACCATACCTGGTCGAGGAAGCGCTGGAACTCGACCACGCCATCGCCAAGGCCGACCCCGAGACGATCGAGACCGAGTTGGGCGATCTGTTCCTCCATGTTGCGTTCCAGATTGTCCTGGCCGAAGAGATGGGGCGATTCGGCGCGGAGGATCTCACCCGGTCCGTCGAGGAAAAGATGTGGCGGCGGCATCCTCACCTGTTTCCGGAGGAGGGCAAGCGGCAGGAGAGGCAGAGGCGGCAGGAGCGGCAGGAGAAGCCCACCTGGGAGTATGCCAAGCTCGCGGAGCACGGCGAGCATAGGCCAAGTGTGCTGGACGGCCTTCCCCCGACCCTGCCGGCTCTCATCATGGCGTTTCGACTACAGGAACGGGCCGCCGGGGTTGGATTCGACTGGCGGAACGCCCGCGGGCCGCTGGTGAAGCTGCGGGAAGAACTCGGCGAGCTGGAACAGGAACTCCAACAGGGAGACGCCACCCAACAGCTCGAGGAGGAAATCGGGGATCTCATCTTTGCCGCGGTGAACCTCGCGCGGAAGCTCGGCTGCGACCCGCGTGCCGCGCTGGAGAAGGCGAACGCGAAGTTCAGCGAACGGTTCAGGCGGCTCGAGGAACTCGCAAGCGAGCGGGGGATCGAGGTCGGGCGGGCGGAGTTGGAGGTGCTGGAAGAGTTGTGGGAGGAGGCGAAGGGAAGCAATTAGCGATTAGCAATCGAGCGATTAGCATTCGACGAATTGCTTATCGCAAACTGCTAATTCCTATGGATAAAGTCTCGTCAGCATCCTGGGGAAGGCAATCGCCTCTCGGATGTGGGGAATGCCGCAGATCCAGGCGACCGTGCGCTCCACGCCGAGGCCGAACCCTGAGTGGACGAAGCTGCCGTACTTCCGCAAATCGAGATACCAGCCGTAGGCTTCCAGCGGCAGGTTCTCTTGTTTGATGCGAGCAAGCAGGCGGTCGTGGTCGTCCTCCCGCTGACTCCCGCCGATGATCTCCCCGAAGCCTTCTGGAGCCAGACAATCGTTGGCGAGCACGAGCCGGGGGTCATCAGGGTGCTCCTTCATGTAGAACGCTTTCGCGGCCTTGGGGTAGTTGTAGACGAACACCGGGCGGTCGAACGTGTTGGCGAGCAGGGTCTCGTCGTCGGCGCCCAAGTCCTTACCCCACCGCAGGTCTGAACCGAGCGTCTGGAGCTTGGCAACGGCGTCGTCGTACGAGATGCGATGAAACGGGGGTGTCACACGCTCGAGGGGAGTGATGTCTCGCTCCAATTCCCGGAGCTCGGCTGCTCGGCGGTCGAGGCACCGCGCCACGATGTACGACACGAAGTCTTCCTGCAGCCGCATGTTGTCGTCCGAGTCGTACCACGCCATCTCCGGTTCCACCATCCAGAACTCGGTGAGGTGGCGGCGGGTCTTCGATTTCTCCGCTCGGAAGGTGGGTCCGAAGCAGTACACTTTGCCGAGGGCTGCTGCGGCCGCCTCGTTATAGAGTTGCCCGGTCTGGGCCAGGTAGGCCGTGCCCAGGTCGAAGTACTCCGTCTCGAACAGCGTCCCTGCGGTCTCCCCGATGGAGCCGGTGAGGATCGGAGTATCCACCAGGATGAAGTCGCGTTCGTAGAAGAAGTCCCGAATGGCTTGCACGACCTCGTGCCGCACCCGCATGATGGCTACCTGGCGTCGGCTGCGCAGCCAGAGATGGCGGTGTTCCAGCAGATACGCGGTGCCGTGCTCCTTCGGAGTGACGGGAAAATCCACGCTGGCCCCGAGGAGAGTCACCCCGGTGACACCGAGCTCGACGCCCCCTGGTGATCGCTCATCAGCGCGCACCGTCCCGGTCACCGCTACCGAGGCTTCCTGCGTGAGTTGCCGCAAGGCCTCCCAGACTGCTTCGTCGACCTCAGCCTTGGAGAGGACGCATTGCAGGTAGCCGGTCCCATCCCGCAGCACCACGAACGCGATCTTCCCGCTGGAGCGGGTCGTTTGGACCCACCCGCGGACGGTCACCTCCTCCCCGACGTGTCGAGGAAGGTGCTGGATTCCCACTTCGCGCGGCATTGGGCCGAAATCGTAGCCGCGACTCTGATCACTGTCAACGCGCTGGGGTGCGCTCCGCGGCGGGTGCCCGCCCCCGATCGTGAAGGTCGGCTTTGGCCCACCTACTTGGCTGACCTCACCCGGGCGCCCTCAGCGGACCAGACGCTGCCGGCGAGCCTGGAGGTAGCCTGGACGGCGGGGACCGGCAAATCGGCGGCAGGCGCGTTGGCGTTGGGCGACAGCGTGGTCGTGGTGCAATCATCCGATCGCCTGCTCACTCTGCTGCGGCGGCGCACCGGGGAGCGAGCCTGGCGCGCCCGCCTGGACGGCCCCGGAGCCACTGGCCCCCTCTTCACGCATGACCGCGTGTACACGGCAAGTGGCGATGTCAGGGGCCGAGTTTACCAGTATGACCTGCACACCGGAAAGCGAACCTGGGCCCGTCTCGTCGGGCCCGTGGTGGGGCCGATCGCGATCTCCGACAGGAGGGTGTTTGCCGCCACGGGCGCAGGTTGGCTCTACGCCCTCGACCCCTCGAACGGGGATGTTGATTGGCGCAGAAGCTTCGGAGCGCCGCTCCGGGCGGGTGTCAGCATCGTCGGCCCCAACGTCGTGGTTGCGACCGACGACTCGCTATTCCTCGTCACGCAACTCGATGGTCAGGTGTCGGCACGGGGGGCGACCGAAGGACCGGTGTTCAGTCCCCCGGCGATCTCGGACAGTCTGCTGGTAGTGAGCTCACCCGCCGGCTATGTGGCCGCATTCGACCCCCGCACCCTGGTGCGCCGGTGGAGAGCATCCGTGGCGGCACCAGTGTTTGGAAGTCCAGTCATCGCCCGAGACACGGTATTCACCGCAACCATGGGGGGGAGGTTTTGGAAGATCCCGCTTGGCGACCCGGGAAGTGCATTGTCCGTGGACCTCCAAGTTCCGGTGCGCGCGGCGCCCACACCGATCGAGGGCGGTGTCTTGATCGGCACCATCGAGGGGGAGCTTATCTTGCTCACCAGTGGCTCGGACGATCGCCACTGGCGCGAGCGTGTGTACGCCCCCATCGAGGAGCCGCCGATCGTGGATCAGGGGATGGTGCTGGTAGCGGATGGAAGGGGTAGAATACATGCGTGGAGGGAGAGGGAGGAGGAGGGGGAGGAGAGGGAGGAGGAGGGGGAGGAGAGGGAGCGATGAGGCGGCAGGAGCGGCAGACGGAACGACGGAAGGACGGCATGACGGCGTGACAGCAGAAGGGGGATGCTCGGCCAGCCTCATCCGCACCGGCACACCGCAGCGGTGGGTGGCGGCGTGGCTCGTCGTACTAGGGGGCATGTCAGTCGCGCTGGCACCGACAGCGGCTCCGGCCCAGACTCACCAGCCGCCAAGCGGACGTCCCTGGTTCGCCACCGTCTCCCACTACGGTCGCTGGGCGGCTCTGGCCGCTGCCGGGGGGCTCATCGGCCTCGCCGTCACAAACCACAACTCAGCGAACGATACGTTCGACCGCCTCGAGGGCTTCTGCCAGGGAGATCCATCCCGTTGCGCCCTTCGCGTAGCAGCCGATGAGCGATCCAGCATCTATGCCGACCCTGAGGCCGAGGCGATGTTTCAGGAGTACGCCCAACTCAGGCGGCGGGCTCGTGGGTACTTGCTGGGCGGCCAGCTTTCTCTGGTGGCAGCCGGCGGCATGTTTGTGATCGACCTGATCTATCGGAAACAGGAACCGAAGAACATCCCCCTTACGCCGCTGGAACTCTTCACCGGCCCGCAGGAGTTAGGGTTTAGAGTGAGGTTCTAGGGGCCTCTGCCAGAGCCAAAGCAAGCATTCAAAGGGCGTCCAGCGCGCGTCGGTCGCATTTACGGCGGGTGTTGGGTGCTGGGTCCTGGGTTTTAGGGTACGCGAGGTCAGCCCCCAAGGACCCTAGCACCTAACACCGAGGACCCAGGGCCCGCAGCCAATGTGACCGCGGCGCACGGAGGCACCCACCCGACCCATCCACACACCAACAACCACGGAGGAGCTTCGATGGCCAGTGAGCTAGCAGCCAAGCAATGCGTGCCGTGCAGGGGCGGGATCCCACCCCTCAAGGGCGAGGAGATCAACGTCCTACTGGAGAAACTGGGGGGTAGCTGGAAGGTGATGGACGAGCACCACCTCGAGAAGGAGTACTCGTTCCGCGACTTCGCTGAAGCGCTGGCGTTCACCAACAAAGTGGGCGGCATCGCCGAAGATCAGGGACACCACCCCGACATCTATCTCGCGTGGGGCAAGGTGGGTCTCAAGATCTGGACCCACAAGATCGACGGCCTCACCGAGAGCGACTTCGTCCTGGCCGCCAAGGCGGATGAGGCAGTAGGCGCTTAAGCAATAGGGGCGTAGCATGCTACGCCCCTACGCCACTACTACGCCCGTGCGCCAGCCGCTACGGTTTCCTCGCCCGCACGAAGGCGCCCATGAACTGACCAGCTCCCTCTATGGTGAACACGCGGGTCGGTTCGAGATCCACTCCCTGGAAGCCAGCCGCTTCCAGTTTCCCCCGGTAGGAGTCCTCATCCAGCGCCCCGGAGACGCACGCCGACCACAGCTCGAGGTTCTCTCGCACTTCGGGCGAGATCGATGTGCAAGCTACGATATCGCTGACAGCGAAGCGCCCCCCCGGCTTGAGCACCCGGAAGGCTTCCTGGAACACGAGATCTTTGTCAGCCGCCAGGTTGATCACGCAGTTGGAGATGATCACGTCCACCGATGAGTCGGGCAGCGGGACGTCTTCGATGTCCCCCTTGAGGAACTCGACGTTGTCCACCCCCGACTTGCGCTGATTCTCCCGCGCCAACTCCAGCATCTCATCGGTCATGTCGAGGCCGTAGGCCTTCCCTGTGGACCCCACGCGCTTCGCCGACAACAGCACGTCAATCCCACCCCCCGACCCCAGATCCAGCACAACCTCGCCCGGATGGAGCTCGGCGAGGGCCGCCGGATTGCCACACCCCAGCGAGGCATTGACCGCCTCTTGGGGCAAGTCGGCAACCTCGGCGTCCTCGTAGAGGTTGGCGATGATCGGCAGGGCATGCTCCTCGGGCGAGCAGCAGTCGGGCGAGCAGTCCACTAGCTTCCCCTCCGAAGCTCTGCGCGCCGCATCCGCGTAGCGCTCCCGTACGACCTGCTTCAACTCCTTCTTCATGACACTATCCCTTCACGTCCAGTGATCTTTGACTTGACCTGCCCGGCAGTGGCTCAGCAGCACGTCCGCAGCGGGACCCCTGCCTCCCGGTGGTCAGTCGCCAGACGGGACAGCAGGCTTCCCACTTGTTCGAGCCCATCTGGATCCAGCGTGTAGTGCATCCACCGCCCGTCGCGCCGGACGCGCACCAGCCCCGCCTCTTTCAAAGTCTTCAAATGGAAGGAGAGCAGCGGCTGGCGGATCTTGAGCTCCTCGGCGAGCTCGCATACACACCGCTCGCCACCTACCAGCATGTGGATGATGCGTAGTCGTGTCTCGTCGGAGAGAGCCCGGCAGCAACTGACGGCACGAGCCAGATCGGTGGACTGCTGCTTGGTCATGGGTGGTAATATATCAATGATAGTTGATATGTCAACCAACGGAAGGCTACAGCGGTGGTAGGCAGCCGGGCGGCGGGCCAGTCAGGGAAACGGGTTGATGTCCGTGACGAAGTCCGGAGTCGAGTACGTGACCCAGCCTGTTTCGTGCAGGGAGTTCGCAATCTTTAGGGGGTCCTGCCCCCGCGTGACGGTGGAAAAGACATAGCGCCGAAACCGCTCTGAGAACTCCGCAATCTCGACTCCCGTGCGGCGGACGAATGCCTCGATCTGCTCACGGGTCGTTGACTCCTTCAGGCGCGCCACGATGTCACCGGTGAGAATGACGCGTGAGCCGTTGAGCGTCCGGTAGCCGTTGTAGAAGGTCCTCAGCCGTCGATTCACCATGACAACGCGGCGAAACCGCGAGAGCTGGACCGGCGAAGCCGAGCTACCGAAGTCGAGCGAGAACCAAGCCAGACCTCGCCGAGTCCGGCGGCGTATCTGCGGCTCAGGTAGCCCAAAGGCGCTAGCCAAGTCAAGGAGCCATGCTTCGTCCTCACGCCGCTCCAGCACACCCGACAGGAGCTCCGGAGCGGACACGAGCTCAATCTTTCGGCGATTGTAGTAGTAGAACGGGCTCTCGCCTATGACGGGCCAGTCGGAACAGGCGAGGGGGGCCAGGAGGACGGACAGCACACTCAAGCCGACGAGCCTCGGCCACATACCCCGAAACCCCGCTAGGATGCACCTATTTCAATCTAGCCATGGCGGGCGGGAACACGGGCGACGGTACGCGGGGAGCGACTGAACGACCCATCATCGTCCCGTCGTTCCGCCGGGACTGAGGTCGGCGGAGGCGGGGACCGCCAGGGCGGGTGCGGTGAGTGGTGGGGGACCGGCGGACCGCCGGACCGCCCGGGGCTGCGGGTGGAGGCGGGGTTGGACCGCCGGAGACGAAGCAGGGCGCGGAGTACCGCCGGATGCCTCAGCCCACCCGAAATAGCTCCATGCCTCGCTCGTAGCGCCGCTCGATGCGCCGCCGCAGCGTCGCGTGCTCCGGTGCAGACAGAGTCGAGTCCCGTGCGATGAGGCCCAGTGCCGTGCGGCGGGCGGCCACCACCAGGTCTTCGTCCTGCGCCAGGTCCGCGTAGCGCAGGTTGAACCCCCCGGCCTGCCGGGTCCCGGCAAGCTCGCCCATGCCCCGCTCCTTGAGATCCAGCTCGGCGATCCGGAAGCCGTCGGAGATCCGGGCAAAGCGCTTGAGGCGCTCCCGCGCTGAGGCCTCGTCGGTGAGCAGCACACAGTGACTCTCTGCCGCCCCACGCCCCACCCTGCCTCGCAACTGGTGAAGCTGAGCCAGGCCGAAGCGCTCGGCGTGCTCGATCACCATCACCGTTGCATTGGGGACGTCGATGCCGACCTCGATCACCGTCGTCGCCACCAGCACCTGGAGCTCCCCGTCGCGGAACTGCCGCATCACCGCGTCGCGCTCGTCGGGCTTCATGCGGCCGTGGACCAGGCCGACCGTTCGGGGCCGTAGTTGCCGCTCCAGCTCCTCGGCCATCGTGGTCGCCGCCTTGAGATCCATCCGCTCCGACTCCGCGATGACCGGGTACACCACATACGCTTGCCGGCCCGCCGCACAGGTCTGCTCGAGAAACCGGTAGATCTTCCTTCGGTCGTTGCCGGAGCGCACCCCGGTCTTCACCGCCCCTCGCCCCGCGGGCTTCTCTCTCAGCACGGACATATCCAGGTCGCCGTAGAAGGTCAGGGCCAGCGTGCGCGGAATTGGGGTCGCCGAAAGGAGCAACACGTCTGGCGCTTCACCTTTCTCGATCAACGCTGCCCGCTGCTCAACGCCAAAGCGATGCTGCTCGTCTATGACCACCAGTCCCAACCGCCGGAAATCCGTCGCTTCCTGAATCAAGGCGTGCGTCCCCACGATGACCCGGGACCCCCCGGCGGCAATCCGCTCCCGAATCGCAGCCTTCTCCGAGGCGGACAACTTGCCGAGCAGGATCTCAGGCCTGATGTCGAGGGGCGCGAGAAGGCTGGTGAGCGTTTGCCCGTGCTGCTCGGTGAGCAGTTCGGTGGGAGCCATGAACGCGGCCTGGTAGTCGTTCTCCACTGCCAGCAGCATCGCGAACAGGGCCACGACCGTCTTGCCGGTCCCCACCTCCCCCATGAGCAGCCGATGCATCCGCGCCTCGCTCACCATGTCGACGGTGATTTCCCGAATCGCCCGCTTCTGACCAGGCGTGAGCTCGAACGGGAGCGCACCCTTCAGCGCGGTGGTGAGCTCTTTCTTGATCTCGAAGCGGGGTCCTTTCTGCGCCCCCTTGGCCAGATGTCGCGCCCGGGCCACGACCAGTTGGAGATCGAACAGCTCGTCGAGGGCGAGCCGCCGCCGCCCGGTCTCCCATTCCCCTGGGACAGCCGGACGGTGCAAAGAAAGGAATGCGTTCTTGAGCGCTGGCGTGCCGGTTGCCCGGCGGAGGTCTCCGGGCAGACTGTCCTCGACGCAGCTCACCATCTCGTCGAGGTGGTCCCCAATGAGCCGGCGGATTTGCCGGTGACTCAGCCCCTCGGTCGCGGGATACACCGGCAACACCATCCCCTCCTCCCCCACCTCCCCCTCCTCCCCTTCCTCTCCCAGGATCACGTGCTCGCGGGGAACTACCTGTCGCCCGTGGTAGTACTTGATGGGCCCGGTCACCAAGAGCAGTTGGCCCTGTTTGATCACCCGATCAAGGAAGGCCTGACCCGGCCAGGCGCACTCGATCACGCCCGAGGCGTCTTTCAGCACGGCACGGAAGATCCTGAGCCGCCGGCGCGTCGGCACCACCGCAGTGGAGAGCACCCGCCCGACGAGCGTCACGTCACTTCCGACATCGGCCCTTGCAATCGGGGTCACCGTGGTGGCATCGAGGTACCGATGGGGCACGTGATACAGGAGATCTTCGACAGTGCGCACACCGATCCGCGCGAAGGCTTCGGCCCGGCGCGGGCCCACACCTTTGAGGAATTGCACCGCAGAATCGAGCTTCAGCACCATCAGTCGGCGAGCAACCGCTCCGTGAACTGCTCCGGATCGAAGACTTCCAGGTCCTCAAGGCGCTCTCCCACCCCAACGAATTTGATGGGGATCCCCAGCTCGTGCCGGAGGCGCACCACGGAGCCGCCCTTGGCCGTCCCGTCCAGCTTGGTGATCACGAGACCCGACACGGGCACCGCGTCCGTGAAGGCACGACCTTGTTGCAGCGCGTTCTGTCCTACCGTGCCGTCGAGTACCAGCAGGCTCTCATGGGGCGCGCCCTCGCGACGCCTCGCCATTACCCGGGCGATCTTCTTCAATTCATCCATGAGGTCACCGTGGGTGTGCAGTCGTCCCGCGGTATCCACCAGAACTACGTCGATACCTCGCGCCTTCGCCGCCTCTATCGCATCGAACGCCACTGCAGCGGGATCTCCACCCGAGGTGCCCGTGATACATCGCACGCCCAGGCGCTTGCCCCATTCGCGGATCTGCTCGCTGGCTCCCGCACGGTAGGTATCGGCTGCCGCTAGCAGGACGGTCTTGCCGTGTCCCATCAGGCGGTGTGCGAGCTTGGCGATAAACGTGGTCTTCCCCACCCCGTTGACACCCAGCACGAGAACGACCCCCGGACCGGCACCGTCACCCAGGTGCAGCTCGACCATGTCGTCACTGTCGGGCAGGAATCCGGCGATCTGCTTCTTGAGCCAGCTGCGTACGGCATCCGGCGTCTTGAGCACGCCGCGCCGCAGTTGCTGCTCCAGCTCTGCGGCGGTCTGCAACGCAGCGATGCCGAAATCAGCTTCGACGAGGATGCGCTCAACCTGCTCCAAGGTGTCGTGATCCAGCCCACGCACCAGAACCGTGACGTCGGTGAGGGCAACCGCCTTGATACGTCGCCACAGACCAGCCTTCATGGAAGCCCCCGGCGCTGCCTCCAGGCCCACTCTCCCACAAACGCCAGCAGCGCGACGACGAAGAGCCACCACCGATCCCGTACATGGCTCTCCAGCCGCACCATCCCCCCGCCGCTGCGAGGCGGTAGGCTCGCCACGGTCCCTGGGGGGAACTCATCGGAATAGGGTTCCACGACCGCCAGCCCACGTTCTCCCCCCAGGGCAGGAGCCGTCCAGCGATAGATGCCTGGCTCGAGGCTCACGAGGGCGACGCCGTCCGCGTCGAACCCGAGCGCCACGCGCCGGGGCCCATCATCGCCTTCGATCACCACTACCGTCGAATCCGGCACGGAATCGCCCCGCCAGCGGAACACGACCGGGACACCCCTGGCCGCGACCGTGGCGGAGGAGAGCCGCGCCGCCCGTGGCATGGCACTGGATTGCAGCAGCCAGTCTGCCCCGAGGGCAAGAATCGTCCGATAGGCCTCCCCGGCGGCACCACCCCGGAATGCCCAGCGCCAGAGCCCCGCACCCGCAGTGGTCAGCTCGCGAATCCCCGCGGAATCCACGCCCACCAACACCGGGCGTGCGGCGCCCCGACGACCCTGCCGCGCCCACAGGCCGAGCCACTCCTGGCCGCCCGGCACCAAGGGGACTACCCCCGTGAGCGGCGGCAGCGAATCCCACTCGACGGCCGCCAGCCGCCCCGCGAGGGGCGACACCGGGAGTTCCCGGCTCACGTACCAGTCGCCGGCAAACAACTCGGCCAGGGTGCCACTTCCCGCGGGCCAGTGCCACACCGGCCCGCGCCGCCCCGCCCCCACCGCAGCCTCGCCACTGCCCCTGAGAACCAACAATCCCGCACTGCGCGCTGCAGAGCGCACCGTGGCCTCCGACACCGGATTGAGCGATCTCATCTCGATCCACTTGTCGGCACCGATGCGGGCATAACCCCGCACCGTCGTGCGGGCGACATCGGCGAGGGCCCGAACCAGGAACCTACCCTCCCAATCGGCTGGATCGACGATGACGACCACGGCGGGTTGCTCTGACACCGTTATCACGCGAAGGCGTTCATTGTCCCGCACCTCGTGGTCGCCCGGGACCACGAGACGGAACCGGAGGACGTGCTCACCGATGCGCAGCAGATTGGGACGCAGCACGATGCGCCGCCGAGCAGTCCCTGGAGCGGCGGGAAGATCGACTTCTCGGGCCAGCAGCCGCCGCTCGCCCTGGTGCACTTCCACCGTTGCCGAAGGCGGTTGCAGCGCTCCCCACGTCCCTACCGTGAGCGACACCGCGACAGAGTCCCCCCGCTGCGCCCTGTTCGGGAGATGCACGTCGAGCAGCGCAGCTCCTGGCACGGTGTCCCGCGGAAGGAGCACGAAGGTGGTGCCCAGCAGGAGCGTGGGTGGGAGGGCGTTCGCGTCGGTGATCTCGCCGTCCGTCACCACTACCGTGGGCGCTCCTCGGGCACGGGCGGCCGTGAGCCCATCGCGCAGCCGAGTGACGCCTTCGACGGGCGGTTGCGTGTCGAACGGCGCAACGCCCGCACCGAACCTGAGCACCAGCCCTCCGTCGCCGGCGAGCGCCCGAGCCGTATCGAGCGCTTCCTGCCAGTGCCCTCCAGCGGCATCCATGCTGAGTGAGACGTCGAGGAGTACGGTCGGCGGCCCCCCGCCGACACGCACGCTGCGGGCAGGGTTCACGAAAAGGAGAATCAGCGCACCGAGACCCACGGTCCGGAGTGCGGCCATTGCGATGCCGGCAATGCCGANNAATAACGCCCGCCAACCCCAGTCGCGCGGCCGACTGGACCTCGCCCAAGTCCGCTAAACCCCCGGCTGCGATGACCTCGCAGTCCGGACGCACCAGGGCGGCGGCGCCCTCCAGGTCCGCACCGGCGAGGAGCCCATCGCGGGCGAGGTCTCGGTGGATCAGGGCCGACACGCCGAGGGCGCGAGCCCGCCCCACCAGCTCGTCCACGGTGAGTGGCACGGGTGCGGAGCTATCCCTGAGGGCTACCACGCCACTTCGGACGTCGACAGCAAGCGCCGCGCGGTCAGGCCCGACCTGGCCGACCAGCGCCTCGAACCGGGCCTCATCCAGGGCGGCAGCCGAGCCCAGCACGACCCGGTCCGCGCCCGCATCCAGAGCGTCCTGGGCCCAGCGGAACGTAGTCACGTTGCCGCCTACCTGGACGGCGACTCCGCTGAGCCCGCAGATGCGTCGCACCAGCCCGATGTTGTCCAGGCCGGTCTCAAACGCCCGGTCTATGTCCACCACGTGCAGCCAGCGGGCCCCGTCGGCGGCGAAGGCCTCGGCCTGGGCCACCGGATCGGTCAGGAGCGCGGCAGCAGCCGCCTCCCCTCCGCCGGTAAGGCAAACGACGCGGCCACCCTTGATGTCGATCGCGGGGTAAATATCCACGAATTGTGTTACCCGTGACTGAGGTCAGTCGATACCGGCGGCGACGGTGGATCCGGGAGGAGCTGCGAGGAGCACATTGTAGTACGCACGGATGGACTCGAACTCGGCACGACGGTTCTTCGGCAGGGGGGCGCCTCCGCCAAATCGGATATCGCGAGGATCGACATGCCTGCCGTTCTTCAGGAACTCGTAGTGCACATGGGGCGCATTCGCCAGGCCGGACATCCCGACAAACCCGATGACCTGCCCCTGTTTGACAGGGACGTTCGGGCGAATCCCACGGGCCAGCCTACTCATGTGTGCATACCGCGTCTCGATGTCCTTGGGATGGCGGATAGCCACCATGATCCCATAGCCGCCCCAGCGACCCGCCCGTATCACAACGCCATCTCCCGTGGCAACGATGCGTCGGCCGGTTGTTGCTGCGTAGTCGACCCCAAGGTGCGGCCGGTGGCGCCTCAGAACCGGGTGGAAACGGCGCCGCGAGAACCCTGACGAGATGTACTTGAACGACGACACGGGATACCGTTTGAACGCGCGGCGCAGCGACGTTCCGTTGGCATCGTAGTAGGCGTTGCCGCCGCTTCGGTCGGTCATCACATACGCCGTGTTCTCGACGCCACGAGTCTGCACCTTCGCCGCGAGTATGCGGCCGTACCGCACATCACCCTGGGGCGACGTCAGTCGTTCGAAGAGTACTCGGACACTGTCGCCCTCGTAGTTGTCCCTGGTGAAATCGACTGTCCAGCCGAAGACCCCGTCAGCGAGGTCCCAGATGAGCAGCGGACGCTGACTTGCCGGCAGCACGGAATCGGGAATGAGCTCGTCGATCGTGACGTAGAGCGACGACTGGATCGTCCCAATGGCGCGCCTGACCTCCACCGACCACAGGATCTCCTCAGACTCGCCGCGCCACACGATGCCCGAGTCGCGCAGCAGCGTCAGGATACGGTCATCACCCAGCCGAATCGTGACCCGATCGGGCTGCGACACGTTGATCGGGTAGCGGAAGGTCAGGACCTGATTGGCCTGCACCCGCCGCGGATCAATGCCCTCTGCCGCGTCGAGCACATTGACGAGCTGCTGGCCGGCGATGTTGTGGCGTGCGAAGAGGTCAGACAAAGTCTCGTTGCGGCGAAGGGTGTCGGCCCGTTCGGAATACGCAGCGGTAACGAGTATCGGGGGAGCCACGGGCAGCCGGCGTGCCGACCAGGCTTCGCCAGCCGTCCAGAGCGCGGCCACGAGCAGGGCGAGGCCAACCGTGACGAGGGTGACGGCCCTCGGAGCCATTAGTCCATTTGCCGACGAATGAACGTCGGGATCTCCATCTCCGAAACTTCGGCGTCGGGTTGTGTCGGCTGCGGCTTCGGGACTGCAGGCCCGGTCTTCGGCGCTGCGGACCGCGAAGCACGCTGCGGGAATGGCAGCACCCCAGGCGTGCCGGCGCGGCTGAACGGACTGACCTCCTGCCCCAGCGCCTTGTCAAAGCCCGTGGCGATGACCGTCACGCGGACTTCGCCTTCCATCGCCGGGTCGGTCACCGCTCCAAAGATGATCTCAGCCTGATCGCCGGCGGCGTCGTGAATGACCTCGCTGATCTGGTTCACCTCACCGAGGGTCATGTCTTCACCACCAGTGATGTTGACGAGCACGCCGCTGGAGCCGCTGATGGACACGTTGTCGAGCAGGGGGCTCGTGATGGCCTGCTGCGCTGCCTCGACCGCCCGGTCCTCGCCACGCCCGGTGCCCATGCCCATCAGCGCCGAGCCACCGTTCTGCATCACCGTGCGGACGTCGGCGAAATCCACGTTGACCAGGCCGGTGACACTGACCAGGTTCGAGATCCCCTGGGTCGCGTGCAGCAGTACCTCGTCGGCTTTCTTCAGCGCCTCCTGGAACGGCACGTTCTTGCCTACCACCGCGAGGAGCCGCTCATTCGGGACCACGATCATGGTGTCCACGTGCTTGCGCATCTCCAAGATCCCGATCTCCGCCTGACGCATCCGCTTGCGGCCCTCGAAAAGGAAGGGCTTAGTGACGATTCCTACGGTCAGCGATCCTACGTCCCTAGCCAGCTGCGAAATGACTGGCGCAGCTCCCGTGCCGGTGCCGCCGCCCATGCCGCAGGTGACAAACACGAGATCGGCACCGTCCAGCACCCGCAGCACGTCGTCACGATTCTCCTCGATCGCCTGCCGACCGATCTCGGGACGGGCCCCCGCACCAAGGCCGCGGGTGAGCTTCTTGCCGATCTGCACCTTCACATCGGCCTTGTTATGCAACAAGGCCTGCGCGTCGGTGTTGATGGAGATGAATTCCACGCCCGTCAGGTGTTCATCGATCATGCGATTCACGGCATTCCCGCCACCCCCACCGATACCCGTGACCCGCATGCGGGCGTTCTTTGAGACCTTTTCCTCAAGTTCGAAGACCATGGGTCCCTCGTTCGCGCCTGTTTAGAAGAACTCCTGTAGCCAGCGCTTCACCGGCCCGAGCACCTTCTTCACCGCCGTGTCGCCGAGCATCTGGCTCTCCACGCGGCTGCGCACACCGTAGAGCGCCAACCCGACCGGTACGGCGTACCGCGGTGCCTGCACGCTATCCACCAGCCCCATGATGCTGCGCTCCGGGACTCCTTTGCGCACCGGCATCGCAAACACCTCACGCCCCAACTCCACCACCCCCGTCATATGCGCGCCGCCGCCGGTCAAGATGACGCCGGCGGCCAGGCGGCCACCGTATCCTGCCTGCTCGACCTCGTCGAGCACCCGACCGAAAATCTCGTCCATCCGCTGGTGGATGATATGGGCGATGAGCTCCCGCTTCGCTTGACGCGGGCCCTGTCCCGGCGTCCCGGGTAGCTCGACCATCTCATCCGGACCGACCAGAGGAGTGTACGCAACTCCCCAGCGTTCTTTCAAGCGCTCGGCATCACTTTGCGTGACGCTGAGGCCGTGGACCAGGTCGCTCGTCACGTAGGAGCCCGCACAGCGGTCCGATGACAGGTGCCGAAGCTTGTCATCGTGAAACACCGCCACGGTGGTCGAACCACCACCCAACTCCACCACCGCACAGCCCAACTCTCTCTCCTCTTCCGTCAGCACTGCATGTGCGGCCGCCAACGGCTCCAGCACCAGCTCCGCCACCCGGTACCCGGCCCGCTCCACCGATTTCCTCAAGTTCTGCGCCGCCTGGCTATGAACCGCCACCAGGCGCATCTCCACTTCCAACCGCATCCCCGTCATCCCAATGGGATCGTTGATCCCGCCTTGCTTGTCGACCGTGTACTCCTGCGGGATCGGGATCAACAGCTCGTGCTCGTCGCCGAGACTCACCGAGAGCGCAACCTCGTGGACGCGCTTCAGGTCCTGTGCCTTGATCTCGTCACCCGCGACCGACACGAGACCGTTGGTGAGTTGCGTCCGAACGTTCTCAGCGGCGACCCCGCAATAGACGGCCGGTACCTTGACGCCGGCCATCCGTTCAGCGTCGTGCAGCGCACTGACGATCGAGCGAGTCGTCTCCTCGATATCGCGCACGACGCCGCGCCGCAGCCCTGTCGTGCGTGCGAGTCCCACACCGAGGATCTTGGCACGCAGTGAACGCTCATCGCCGATCGCTTCGGCGATGACGGCACACGTCTTGGTGCTTCCGAGATCCAGTCCAGCCACCAGCGTCTGCTTCACACTCGCCCCCGCCGCACCACCACCCAACCGGCGAACCGGGCATCCAGGGTCACAAACGGGCGCCCTGTGCGCTCGAGATGTCGCCGCACGGCCTCCACAGCCCGGATTTCTTCTACCGTCGACGTTGCCTGCAACAGCACCCGCCGTTGTCCGAGTTCCAGTATCACCGACTCGCCCGCGCCGTGGCTGACTGCGTCGACGCGCCGAAACAGCGATGAGTCGGCGGTCCGGACCAGCGACAGGGTACGGGTCAGAACCGTATCCGGCCGCTCCACCACCGGGAGATCGAACCCGGTGACCGTTGGATCATACGGCAAGGGATGGGCATTGCCATCCAACGGCACCAGACCCGCCGGGCCCGGGGCAAATGCCACCGGGGTTCGCTCCACCAGCACCACCCTCAGAACGCCGGGCAGGCGTCGCTCGATCCGCACGGCGACCACGCCCGGCAACGTACTCGCCCGCCGCGCAACCTCCCCGTTGTCATCGAAGAGATTGCGGTCGCGTGCAAGCGCCAAGGCCTCCAGGACCTGCTCGGGGGCCAGATACCTCAGGCCCACCAGTTCCACCTGTCGGACCCTGAAGAAGTCCACACCACGCAGCACCCAAGGGGCGATCACCACGGCCGCCACGACGGCCAGCGCCCCCACTCCCAACAGCCCCAGTCGACGCTTCACGCCGCGGCACCGGCCAGGCGCCGCAGCAGGTCACGCCCAACCTCAGTGATGTCCCCCGCCCCCAGGGTGAGTACCACATCACCGTCGGCGACCAGCTCCTCGAGCCGGGCCGCGAGACGATCTCGATCCGGCACCCACTCCACCTCGACACCTGCTCGACGTGCCGCCCCGGCGACGATCTTGCCACTCACACCCGGAATGGGCTCCTCTCGAGCCGGGTAGACGTCCGTCACCACCGCCAGGTCCGCCATGGCCAGCGCGATGCCCATAGCCTCCCCCATCGCCTTGGTGCGGGAGTACAGGTGTGGCTGGAATGCAACCACGACCCGCGCCGAAGGGAATCGCTGCCGCGCCGCCGCCAGGGTGGCTGCCACCTCCGAGGGATGGTGAGCATAGTCGTCCACCACGGTGACGCCGCGGTTTGTTCCGAGCACCTCAAACCGCCGCCCGACACCACCAAACCGAGCCAGGCCGGCGACGGCCGCTTCCACATCGGCACCCAGCGCCAGCACCGCCCCGATCGCCATGGCACCGTTGCGCAGGTTGTGCAGACCTGGGATACGCAGCGCCAGATCGACCACTCGACCATCAGGGAGCGACACCAGAGCACTACTGGCCCTGGCTTCCCGGCGCACTTCACTGAGCCGAATGTCGGCATCCTGGGCCAAGCCCGCTCGCCACACCGGAACATCGATCGCCCGGCCCACCCGGGTCGCACCGGCATCGTCGGCACCAACGATGACTCGACCGGCGCACCCCGCGAATTCTGCAAACGCCGCCTCGAGAGCCTCCAGCGACCCATAGCACTCGAGGTGATCGACCTCCACGTTGTTCACCAGCGCCACAGCCGGCTTCAGCGCCAGCAGCGAACGGTCGTACTCGTCCGCCTCCACTACGAACAGCCGGTCGTCGCCCAGGCGGGCGTTTCCTTCCCAGGAAGCTACCCGGCCCCCCACCAGCGCAGTGGGATTGTCCCCCGCCGCCACCAGGGCATCCGTAACCATCGCAGTGGTCGTGGTCTTGCCGTGGGTGCCTGCCACTGCGACCAGTCTTCCCCCCGCTGCGACCTCCCCTAGGGCTTCCGCCCGGGGCACTACAGGGGTCCCGGCGGCCCGCGCGGCCTCCAACTCCTCATGGTCGCCCCGGACCGCGGCGGTGTAAACCACCGCACGCACGCCACTTACGTGGCTTGGGTCATGCCCTGCCGATATTCGGGCACCCATCTGGGCCAACTCGGCGGCACCATGTGGGTGTGTATCACATCCGGTGACTGGCACCCCGCGGCGCATGGCGACGAGTGCCACCGCACTCATCCCGGCGCCCGCTATCCCCATGAAATGAATGGGCCGGGGATCCTCCGGGGCAAAAAGGTGCATCTGTGGGCAGCTAATATAAGGAGATGCCGAAAGTTACGAAAGTTTTTGGACTTAGCTCACTAGGGCGAGCATCCGACGCACGATATCTTCGGCTGCTTTCGGGTGTCCCCGGACCCCCGCCGCCCGGCCCATGACTGCGAGCCGGTCCGGCGCCTCAAGCAGGTTCCGGACCTCCCCCGCCAGCCCCGGCGCCGACAGCTGCGACTCCGGCAGGTGCACGGCAGCTCCGGCCCGGGCCAGGGCTTCGGCGTTGCGCCTCTGATGGCCTGCCGCAGCCGACGGGAGCGGGATGAGAACGGAGGGGAGGCCCCAGGCGCAGAGCTCCGCCGTGGTCATGGCTCCGGCCCGGGCAACCACGAGGTCCGCCGCGGCGTATGCCTGGGCGATGGGGTCCCAAAACGCCTGCACCAGCCGGGTCGGCGGCTGGTGGTATCGCCGGAACTGGTCCCACATGCCCGACCCCGTGCTCCACAACAGGGTCAGATTGTCGAGCCGGCCAGCGTCCAGCGCCGCAGCCAGCGCAGCATTGATGCTCCGAGCCCCCTGGCTCCCCCCCATGACGAACACGGCGGGGACATCATCGGGAATACCCAGCTGTGCCCGGGCTTCTGCTTGTGACGGTCGGGGAGTCGGCGGCGGTGTGATCGGGTTACCGAGCTCGTACACCTCAGTGACCGTGCCAGGCTTGAGATACCTCCGGGCTTCCGGGAAGCCCAGGTGGATCTGGCGAGCCCGGGAAGCCAGCCAGCGCGTGGTAATACCAGGGAACGCGTTCTGCTCCTGAAGGGCCAGTGGTATCCCGCGACGCAGGGCCTGCACCAGCACCGGCCCAGCGGCATACCCGCCGGTTCCCACGGCCAGTACCGGACGCTCCGCGTCCAGCACCCGGGCGCCAGCCCCCAGCAGGCGCGCAAGGATCACCGGCCATCGCAGGTTCCTCCACCACGCGCGGCGGTAGATCGGCTCCACCGGCAGTAGGTAGTGGCGGAACGGACGGGTGGGCAGCAGCGTGGCCTCCACCCCCCGGGAAGCGCCCACCAGCACGGGCTCGGCGTCCGGCCGGACTGCTCGGAAGGTTTCGGCAAGGGCCAGGGCCGGCATGAGGTGGCCACCGGTTCCGCCACCGGCAATGAGTACCCGGATCACCGGCGACTCCCTCGAACAACGCGGCGCTTCCCAACGCTCATGATCACGCCCGTCGCGAACAACGAGACCAGGAGGTTGGAGCGACCGTAGGAGATGAACGGCAGCGGCAACCCGGTGGTCGGCACTAGAGCGAGGGTGACGGCGATGTGGAGAATCGCTGCAAGCCCGATCATGGCGGTCAGGCCCGTGGCGAGGAGCATGCCAAACGCGTCCGGTGCCGTGCGGGCGATGCGAAGCCCGAGGCCAAAGTACAGGCCGAACAGGACCACGATCAGGATCACCCCCAGGAATCCCCACTCCTCGCCGATCGTGCTGAAGATGAAGTCGGAGTAGGCATAGGGCAGATAGCCCAGCTTCTGCAGTCCTTCGCCGAAGCCCACGCCCATGAGCTGCCCTGCCCCAATTCCGACGAGCGACTGTTCGATCTGCCAGCTGGACTCGGCCACGTCCCCGCCGGCGCTCAAGAAGCTCACCATACGTGACAGCCGATACTGGACGGACACTACCTCGTGCCAGAGAAGTGGCACCGCAATCATCGCCAGCACCAGGAAGTGACCGATGCGGGCTCCGGCGGTGAACAGCACTACACCTGCGAGCAATGCCACGACCGTTGCGGTGGAGAGGTCGGGTTCCAGCACGATCAGGCCGAGTACCGGGACCAAGACCACAAGAAACGGCAGCACGCCGAGACGGAACTCCCGCACGAGCTCACCTTTCTTCGCCGCCAGCATCGCCGCCCACACGACCACAGCGAGCTTGGCCAGCTCCGACGGTTGAATCGACACCGGCCCGATAGTGATCCAGCGACGGGCACCATTCAGCTCGGGGGCAATGGCGCGGGTGAAGGGCAACAGGGGCACGATGAGCAACGCAGCCACGAGGCCCAGGAGCGGCCACGCATAGCGCCGCAGGATGTGATAGTCGAGACGGGCGACGACGACCAGGAGCGCCATGCCGAGCACTGCTCCCAGGAGCTGCCGCAGGGCGAAAACTCCGCCCGGGTGGCCGTTCTGCGCCGCCCAGATGCTCGACGCCCCGTACACTGCCGCAATGCCGAACACGACCAAGGTGGCCGCAACGATTCCAATGAGCCGGCTCTCCCACACGCCGATCGCTGACGCTGGCGCCCGCCTCACATTCCCTCCACGAGAGCGCGGAATCGATCACCCCGCTCTTCGAAGTTCCCGAACTGGTCAAAGCTCGCGCATGCGGGCGAGAGGAGCACCGCGTCGCCCGGCATCGCGAGCTCCGCCGCCCGATACATGGCGTCATCGAACGCGGTCTTCACCTCCACCGGCACCGCACCGCCAAGCTGCTCTGACACCAATGCAGCCGCCTCGCCATACGCGACCACGGTACGACATCGGTCTCTGAGCAATGGCGCGAGCGCAGTGTACGGCTCTCCTTTGTGGCGGCCGCCGAGGATCAGCACGAAGGGTCGGGCCATCGCCTGGAGAGCGACGCTGGCTGCCGACACGTTGGTCGCTTTGGAGTCGTTGATCCACAGGACGTCGTTGATCGTGCGTACGGGCTCGAGCCGGTGCGGTGGCGGTCGGAAACTGGCGAGGGCAGCGGCGATCTCAGTCGGCTTCGCACCTACGGCGGCCGCCGCCAGCACGGCCGCGAGGGCATTGGCGACGTTATGGTCACCCAAGAGCGGAAATTCGGATCTGGGGAGGAGTGCCCGGCCTCCCAGCATCAGCGCTTCACGATCGCGATCGAACCACCCGTCGCTCCGTGCGCGCAGGCTCCAGTGCCGATGCGACCCCGGTGCACCGTGGGCAAGCTCCAGCACCGCGGCGTCGTCCCCATTCAAGACCCACACGGAGTCATCGGTGGCATTCTGGAATAGCAGCCGCTTGTCGGCGTAGTACGCTTCCACGCTGGGATAGCGGTCGAGATGGTCCGGCGCCAGGTTCGTCACCACCCCGACCGCCGGTGCCAAGTGCGGAGAGTCGTGCAGCTGGAACGACGAGACTTCGACCGCGATCCAGTCCGGCGCTGGTGAGTCGGAAGCCAGATCCACCAGGGGACGACCGATGTTTCCTGCGGCGACTGCCCGAAGCCCCGCTTCTCGGAGGACGTGCGCCAGCAGCGCCGTGGTCGTGGTCTTGCCGTTCGTGCCGGTAACCACCAGAAGACGTGAACCCTCGAGGATCCGGACGCCCAAGTCCAGCTCCGACACGATCGCGACGCCGGCCTCCCTGGCGGCGACCACCGGTAACGCGTCGGGAGGCACACCCGGCGACACGACTACTACGGCCGCACGACGGATCCGTCCGACATCGTGCCCACCGAGCTCCACTGCCACGCCGGCCTCTCGCAGCATAGCAGCGGCCTCGCGCAGCGCCGGCGTGTCGGCCAAATCGGAGGCATACACCCGGAGGCCGTGGGTCGCGAGCCATTTCCCCGCGGCCATGCCGCTTCTGCCCAGCCCAAGTACGGCAATCTCCCCGCGCCGCCAGGAAGCCGGGATCATCGAATCTTGAGAGTGGACAGGGCGAACAACGCGCAGAGGATGCCGATGATGTAGAAGCGCATCACCACCCTGGACTCCGGCCATCCCAGCTTTTCGAAGTGATGGTGCAGCGGTGCCATCCGAAAGACGCGGTGCTGATCGGCGTACTCTCGTCCGCGCCGGCCCTTGTGCCACCGGAACACCCCGGTCTGGAGGATCACAGACAGCGCCTCTGCAGCGAACACACCACCAACGATGAGCAAAAGAAACTCCGACCTCAGGAGGATCGCCGCGGTCCCGAATGCCCCGCCGATGGCCAGACTCCCGGTGTCGCCCATGAAAACCTGTGCTGGGTGAGCATTGAACCAGAGGAAGCCAATGGCCGCGCCGCCGAGGCTGGCGAAGAAGATGGCGAGCTCGCCGGCACCAGGCAGATAGTGGACGAACAGGTATTCGGCCGCGTCAATCCGACCGTAGAGATAGGCGAAGATGCCAAACGGCACGGCTGCGATGGCAGTCAGCCCGGTGGCGAGGCCATCGAGGCCGTCGGTGAGATTCACCGCGTTGCTCGTCCCGGTCACTACCAGCGACACCCAGACGACATACAACAGCGCCGGGAACACTACGACGACATACTTGAAGACCGGCACTGTGGTCGCGCTCGCCGGCATGGTGGCTACGAGGGGGTAGAACAGCACGTACGTGCCGAGCACAACGCCGAAGGTTACCTGCCCGATCAACTTGTGCCGGGCTACCAGGCCCCGGGGCTTTCCCGACACGAACTTCAGGTAGTCATCCACGAATCCGATGGCTCCCATCCAGAGCGTCGCGATGGCCGCCACCACTACGTAGCGAATATCGAGGCGCGCCCAGAGCACCGTGGGAATGAGGGTGCAGACCAGGAGCACGATCCCACCCATGGTCGGCGTGCCCCGCTTTGCCTGGTGAGAGCTGGGGGCTTCAGCACGGACGACCTGGCCGACGTCCAGCCCCTTGAGCAGTCGGATGACGCGGGGCCCTATCACGAAGCTCAGCACAATCGCGGTGGCCGCCGCCCCTGCAGCACGGAAGCTGATGTAGTTGAAGATGTTGAAGACTATGAGCTTGGAGCCGAGGGGCGCTAGCAGATGGTAGAGCACGGGACGTCGCTATCCGGAAGTATGTAGGGAATCGCGCGTTCGAGCCGCACCCCGCGCGAGGCCTTGATCAACACAAACTCGTTACCACCTAGCCGGGGCGCCAGGAGCTCTCCCAAGGTGGCGGCGTCGTCGGCCGTGAGCAACCGGTCACCGAGTGCCGAGGCGTGACGCCGGAATGCCGGGACGAACGCGCCTGTCACCGCCACCAAGATCGGCGAGGCCGCCATGACTCGGTCAGCCACCTCGGCGTGTAGGGCCGCGCTCTCATCTCCGAGCTCGAGCATCGTACCGAGGACCACCACCAGAGGGCGGTCACCACGGAGCACTTCCGCTGTGGCCAGCGCAGCAGTCAGGGAACTCGGGTTGGCGTTGTAGGCATCGTGCAGCACCACTAGGTCGCCCTGGCGGAGGACCTCACACCGACCGGGCGGGAGGGCCACGTCCCGCAGTGCGCTGGCCACGGCTGCGAGATCGCATTCGAGCTCAAGGGCGGTCGCGAGGGCGATCATCGCGTTGTCTACTTGGTGCCGACCCACCAGCGGAAGGCTCACCTGTACCCCACGGAGGGCGAGCTGCACCTTGCCCCCATCGTCCAGCCGCCATGCGTCCGGGCGCACATCGGCATATTCCGATGTGCCCGCTACTACGACATGCCGGTCGGGCACACGCGCGCCTCGGGCCAACTCTGGCGGCTCCGTGCCCACCACCGCCACCGGGGCGTTCTGGAGCAGCGCCAGCTTTTCCCGAAGCACCCCCTCCAGCGAACCGAACCCCTCCACGTGGCCCACGGCAACGTTGGTGATGACACCTACCGTGGGCTCAAGGATGGCGTTCAGTCGGGCCATCTCTCCCGGTTCACTCGCGCCCGCTTCCGCCACAAGAGCCTCGGTTCCGCTTGGAGCGGAGAGCACCGTCAGCGGCACACCGACCAGGTTGTTGAGGTTGCCCCGGGTGGCGTGAGTATGCCACCGCGTCTCAACCGCTCGGGCCAGCATCTCCTTGGTCGCCGTCTTGCCATTGGTGCCGGTGACGGCGACGACCGGACCCCGAATGCCGTGACGGCGGTCGCGCGCCAGGGCCCCGAGGGCTGACAGCGTATCCTCCACTTCGAACAAGACAAGCCCATCAACGGGGGGCGTCCCCCGGCGCACCACCGCCCCGGACGCACCCCGGGCTTTCGCTTCCCCCAGGAACTCGTGGGCATCGAACCGTTCCCCGACCAGGGCGACGAAGAGCGCACCCGGCTCCATGCTCCTTGTATCGGTGCTGATCGAGGGAAAGGACTGCTGCGGGGCGGAAGGGGTCCCGAGGACTCGGGCGACCCGCTCGCTCGTCCAGTCACTCATGCCGACGCTCGCTGCTCAAGGGCCGCTCGAACGATCTCACGCTCGTCGAAGGGACGCCGTTCGGTACCGATCACTTGGTAGGTCTCATGCCCTTTCCCGGCGAGCAAGATGCAGTCACCGGGACGCGCAAGGGCGATTGCCTGATGGATCGCGTCGCGACGGTCCGTGATGCGGAGGTGCGCCTTACCCTCCATCCCCGCCTCGATATCGTCCACGATCCGATCCGGGTCCTCGGTACGCGGATTGTCTGATGTAACGATGGCGAGGTCCGCACCCCGCGCCACCACGCCTCCCATCACCGGGCGCTTGCGACGATCACGATCTCCCCCTGCTCCGAACAAAACGATCAGCCTCCCGGTAGTAATCGGTCGCAGCGCTACAACGGCCCGCTCCAGCGCGTCAGGAGTGTGTGCGTAGTCCCGCAACACTACGAAGTCCGCCGCCACCAGTTGCTCCATGCGCCCGGCAATCTGTGGCGTAGCGGCCAAGGCAGCGGCGATGGCCTGGGGTTCCTCCCCCAGCGTCCACGCTGCGGCGGCTGCCGCGAGCGCGTTGCTCACATTGAAGTCGCCCAGCAGGGGCAGCGTAATGCGGTGCGCGGCATCCTCCAACCGCATCGTGAAGGACAAGCAGCGGTTTCCCAGTTTCACATCGGATCCGCCCACCTCGACGCCCGACCCTCGACCGTACAGCACCCGTCGAACGCCTTCCCGCTGCGGCAGCGCACGCCAAGCCTCGTCGTCTCCGTTTACCACCTCAAACCCACCGCTGGGCACGTATCTGGCCAGCGCCAGTTTCGCAGCCCGATACGCCTCGAAATCGGTGTGATAGTCGAGGTGGTCGTGGGTCAGATTGGTGTACACCGCGGCCCGCAGGCTGAGGGTTTCGAGTCGCCGCTGGTCGAGGGCGTGGGACGACGCCTCCATCACTACCGTTCCAACGCCGCCTGCCTTCAGCTCCGCTAGCACAGCCTGCAGCTCCACCGCCCCGGGGGTGGTGAGCGTGCCGTACCCCTCGAGCGCCTGACCGGCTGCGTCGAAGGCCCCCAGCGTCCCAACCGATCCCACTGATCGACTCGTGCTCAGGACGTGGCGCAGGAGAGCCACAGTGGTTGTCTTGCCGTTGGTGCCGGTGACTCCGATGATCTCCAATCCGTCTCCCGGTCGACCGTACCATTCTCGGGCCGCCAGACTCGCGGCAGAACGGGAGTCGCGCACCACGATTTGGGGAATGGGAACTCCCACAGGTCGCGTAACCAAGGCTGCCGCAGCGCCGCGGGCTTGGGCATCGGCGACGTACTCGTGCCCATCGAGCGCGGTGCCTTTGACCGCACAGAACAGACAGCCGGGCACCACGCGGCGGGAATCCTCTGTCACGCCAGCAATGTCCGGCAGTTGCTCCGGAGCCGACACCAGCTGCCCCGCTTCACGGAGCGTGCTCAGCACCGACTCGAGGACCGTCATGGCGACCGTCTCCCGCTACCCCCACGTTGGCGGGCGGTGACGCGCACCAAAGTGCCCGGCAGGACACTCGTGCCGGGCGGCGGGTCGATGCTGGCGACCTCACCCCACCCTGTCACGTGCACCCGGAGTCCGGCGCGGTGGAGCTGCCTGGCGGCATCCCGCAGCGAATGCCACATGACGTCCGGCACGGGTCGGGGCGCAAGCGATTCGGCCCCCACTTGCATGGGCCACGCCACGACACGCGGCGCGCCTCCGACCAAGGTCGTCGTGTCGAGCCGCTGCGGCGCCTGGGTCAGCGTGAGCCTCGTGCGATCCAATGCGCCGGTGCGAGCCGCGAGGAGCTGCTCCAGCACCGCCCGGGTGACTGGGGCCGCCGTGAGCCGCGCGTATACCCCCTTGGGGTCATCGAGCCTGACCACCATCACCAGTTGCGGATCATGCGCGGGAAACAGCGACGCGAAGTTGGCTGTGGTAGAGCCCGAAATGTAGCCCTGTGGGCCTGCACGACGAGCCGTGCCTGTCTTGCCAGCCAGCTGGTAGCTCGAAAGCGCGGCCGTCATACCGGAGCCACCTCGATAGACGACCCCGTGCAGCATGGCCCGAAGGGCTGCTGCCGCCTCCGGTCGGACGACACGCCGCACCGGCTCGGGGACATGGCGGTAGGCCACCTCTCCCGCTGGGGTGCGGACCTCCCGGACCAAGGTGGGCTGAATCAGTATCCCGTCGTTCGCGATGGCGGCATAGGCTTGGGTGAGCTGCAGCACGGTAACTGCGACTTCGTACCCAATCGCCAGGCTTGCCGGCGTAGTTCCGCTCCACTGGTGCGGCGGCTTGAGAATGCCCGGTGACTCCGTGGGGTACTCGACACCCGTCGGCGTGCCGAGTCCGAAGTCCCGCAGCATCGTGTAGTGTGCCGCTGGCGTTAGCCGCCGGGCGAACTTGACGATACCGATGTTGCTCGAGTACTTGATCACCCCCTCGAGCGTCAGCCAGCCCTTCGGATTATCATCACTAATGGTCCGGCCACCCAGCTGGTAGGTTCCCTCCTCTGCCCACACCGTGTCCCGGGGATCAACCAGGTCGTCATTCAGCAGCGCGGCTGCCACGAACAGCTTCGCTGTCGACCCCGGCTCGAACACGCTCGTGAAGGCACTCGCCGAGCTCGCTCCGCTGACAACGCGTGATGCGACCGCCAGGATCTCGCCGGTCTCTGGGTTGAGGACTACCACGTCACCGCCCTCTGCGTCATACCGCTCGACGGCGTCAGCCAACGCCTGTTCGACGATTTCCTGGAGTTCGGCGTCGATAGTCAGGTACACGTCGCACCCCGGCACAGGGAACGCACTGAGGCGCGAGGGCGACTCGTAGCGACGTCCCTGGCCGTCCCGCAGCACGACCGCGCTGCCGTCAACGCCCGTCAGCGCGGTATCGAGGACCCGTTCTATGCCGCTCGCCGGACGACCGTCCGCCCCCGGCCGGCCGAGGACCGTTTGGGCCAGCTCGGGATCGGGACGGAACCGGACTAGTTCGGGCTCGAGATGGACGCCTCGGATGGCCCGGAGGGGCTCTACCTGAAGCGGGGTGAACGGGCCGTGGAAATACCCGTACCGCCGCAACAGTCGTTCCCGAACGTCGCTGAGATTCAACCCCAGCGCCGCGGCAATGGTGCGCGCGTCTCCCTCGAGATCGCGCAGTTCGTTGGGAGCGACGCCAACGTGGAACACCTCCTGGGTGAGCACCAGGGGCGTCCCGTTGCGGTCATAGATGGTCCCGCGCCGCGCTGGCAGGGTTATTCGCTCGGTCCGCTGTGCGCGGGCGATCCTGGCGTAGCGAGCACCCTGCAGCAGTTGCACCTGGGCGGCGCGTGCAACGAGGACCAAGGTGGCGAGGCCAAACGCCACCTGAACGGCGCGAAGCCTCACCACGGGCTTTGCCACCGCTTATCGTCCTTCCTTGGCAGGCGCCTGGAGAATGACGATCTCACTGTCCACGGGCAAGCGCAGGCCGAGTGATTCCGCCCGGGGCACGAGCACTGCCCGACTCGCTGCCTTGCGAATGCGACGCAGCAGCTCTGCCCGCTCCGCCTCGAGGTACGAACGTCGGTTGCGGAGTTGTTCCACTTCACCCGCCGTGACCACCGCCGACGTCTGCCGGGCCACCACCCAGGCGAGTACGGCGAGCACGAACAGCAGCCAGAGCATGACCCAGAATCGGCCCCTAGGCGCCGCCATCAACTCGGAATGCCCGGAGCTTGGCGCTCCTAGCGCGCGGGTTGGCAGTGACTTCGGCCTTGGTCGGGACGATCGGTCTCGGCGGATCCACGCACCCCAGCGCCCGCCCGCGGCAGGTGCACACCGGCTGCCGCGGAGGGCAGACGCAGGCACGGGCCCAGTCCCTGAAGAGGTGCTTCACGATGCGATCCTCTCCAGAATGATAACTGATGACGGCAAGGCGACCGCCCGGCTGCAGTGCTTCACGGAGGGCGGGAAGCGCGGTGTGCAGCTGGTTGAGCTCATCGTTCACGGCGATGCGGAGCGCTTGAAACAGGCGGGCGAACACGGTCGGCCCCGTGCGCGGACCGAGGGTGGCACGGATCGCCCTCACGAGATCGTCGCTGGTGGCGAAGGGTTTGCGTCGCCGACGCCGTACCAGAGTTGCGGCGAGCCGGCGGGCGCGCCGTTCGTCGCCGTACTCCCGGAACACGCGAGCCAACTCGGGCTCAGGCAGTCGGTTTAGCAGATCGGCAGCAGACTCACCGGCGGGGTCCATCCGCATGTCCAGCGGCACACCTGGGCGAAACGAGAACCCCCGGGCGTCAGTGTCGAGTTGGTGGGAGGAGACGCCAAGGTCGAGTAGCACGAAATCGGGGTGGAACCGGCTCACTGTCGCGAGGACCATGGGATCGGCGAATCGCCCCTGCACCCACGACACGCCAGCATCACCCAGGCGCTGCCGCGCGTGCCGGAGCGCCCCTGGGTCCCGATCGATGGCGAGAAGCTGCACACCGGCTACCCGGAGGCGTTCGGCGTGCCCGCCGCCGCCCACCGTGCCGTCCGCCACGCGGTGGCAGCCGGCGGCCAGGCGGCAAACAGCATCAGCCAGCACGGGGGCGTGGAGCGCGGTCATGGTCGCCGAGGGACCAAACGAACGGCCCCGCGGGCGAAGCGCGCGGGGCCGAAACAAACTGTATTGCCATGGGTGCAGCGGGGCTGACGGGACTTGAACCCGCGGCCTCCGGTGTGACAGACCGGCACTCTAACCAGCTGAGCTACAGCCCCGAACCAACGCAGCTCCGCAATGTAGAGTCGCCATAGTCCGTTTTCAAGCGCCAGCTACCGCGAGGAACAGTTGAATGCCCGACGGAGCTGCGGGATGCGATCCTCCATAGTTTGATACCGCTGCAGGTACGCCTGAGCCTGTTGCGGCGACAGCTCGGCGCCGATGGTCATCGCCTCCTTACCAAGGGCGATTAGCTCCGCCTCCTGGCCCACGAGCTCGCACGACTTCTCCTCCATGACCTGCGGGTCGAGCTGGAAGATCTGGAACATGTATCCCAGGCCAAGGAAGAAGTTGGCCTGTTGCACCAATCGACCCAGCAGATCGTTGGCGAGGGACTTGTGCAACCAGTCGATGGCGAGCCCAGCATCTCGCTGGGCCCGGATCATCGCCGAACCGGTCTGATAGTACTTCACCGCAACGTTCATCAGGATTGAGGTGTCCTGACTCGCTGCCGTAGCGGCCTCCAAGAACTCCCCGGCCTGGCGGAGCCTCGCCGTGTCCATGGGCGTCGCCGTATCAATGGTGAGTCCTTCGAGCAAGATGTCGGCCCCCGCCAGGGCGCTCCGGACGTCGGTGGAATCCATTGTAAGGAGCCGCCGGTATACCACCAGGACAGAATCATTCATATCGGAGGCGGCCAGGGCGGCGGCGTGGGCGCGCAACAAGGAGATGGATTCTGGCACGTGCGCCACGGCTTCCCCTGACCACCGGAGTTCCGCGGCGGTGTCCACCAGCACTTGCGCGGCTCCGATGATCTGCTGGTAGAACACGGAGTCGCCCACCAAGTTGCTATCCAGCTCGTACTGCGTCGCCAGCGCGTCCAGGGCGCACTCAAATAGCCCCCCTTCCACGCAGGCGCGCGCTTTGAGCTGCAGGAACTCAAGGTCACCGGGGTTCGCTTCCAGCCAATCATCAGCTAGCTGCCGCGCCTGCTCATACTCGCCCAGCATAAGGGCGCCGGCTATCACGCCCTTTCTGAGCTGCCGGTCCCTGGGGTCTGCCCCGACCTGGTTGACGAACGCAGACAGCGCGCCCGCCGAATCGCCCTTTTGCTGGTACAGGCGTCCCAACCGTTCCCAGGCCCGGGCGAGGAGCGAATCGCCCCGGGTGGCACGCTGCATCATCACGATCTGGCTGTCGACCGGCTCCTGCAGCGCCTCCGAGACCACCTCTGCGCAGAACGCCGCTGATGGGTGGTTCGGGTACAGTTCGAAGGCCCGTTCGGCACGCGTCTTCGCGGCCCTGAAGTCGCCCCGATCCCGCCGCTCGCCACACTCCCGGGCGAGTTCGGCGGCTCTCACCGGGTTCTGCAGCGAATCCGCGACGATCTCCGCAAACTGCCTCGCCGGATCGCCTGCCGTTCCCCGCACGGTCAGCCAGCCCGACAACCCTGATCGGCCAATGTCGACTATGTGGAACCGAGCCATGGGAACCGCTCGCTCACGCCAGAACCGACCGTCGATATACGCATCCGATCGCAGTGCTCGGGCCAGCCGATCACCGTCAGCGGGCCCGAGAATGGTGTCGCACGCGTAGGCCGACTCCTCCAGCACTCTGCAGATATCCTGGGTCGGGATCACCACGACCTTGTGCCGGTACTTGTTCGCCATGCGGCGGCGGGTCTCTAGCGCGAGCTCTACGACGTACGCCGAGTCGTCGTGATTGTCCGGCCGCGGGATCAGGAAGAGCACACGCTCCGTTGAGCGGCTCACGGCAAGCTGCGCGCCGGCACTCGTCGTCACCGTCGCAACCGCGACGACCACGCTGAGCGCTGCCAGGACCTTACGGACTTGAAAACCTGTCGACTGCACCGCTACGCCCTCCGGATGTGGGGACTTGGGCACCCCTGCCCGAGCCTATTCGGCGCCTGCGCATGGGCGAAGAGGGATTCGAACCCCCGACTTCCTGCTTGTAAGGCAGGCGCTCTGGACCCCTGAGCTATTCGCCCGCATACCCGTCACCTACAGCGCGAGTCCCAGCGGAAACAGCACACAATAGCCCAACACCAGGAGCATCGGGGCAAGTGTGGTCGACCCCTGGGCCAACAGCGCGTAGCCGACGGCCAGCGACACGATGGCGGCGGCCAACAGGACCAGGTTTCTGCCCCGAAAGCGCAGCCGAGCGGGCGACCCCATGCTATGTAACATAGACACTCAGCCTAAACCGAGGTTCCGAACCCGTCAACTATTGGGGCTCCCATCTGGCTTCCACAAGTCTTCCGGCACATTCCAGCCCTCGTCGAGCGCCTGCCGACGGAGGCGGTCCCGCTGGCGTCGCCAAGCCCACAGCGCCGCCAGCAGCAGTCCAATGAAGGCCCAAAACACCGTCACCGAGCTGAAGATCAGCAACCAGCCGTACCGTTTGCGCAAGTCCCGCCGCCACATCTCCTCGAACTGACCCAGCGTGATCTGATGGGTCGCCCGCAGGGCGAGATCGAAATCCGATGTACCTCGTAGGGTTTGCAGCAGCGGCTCCAGCCCCCGGTCCCCTCCCAGTCGCTCCAGCAGCAGCACGGCGGTGGTGGCCAGGGCATACGATGCTTCGGCTTCCACCGCTGCTCCTTGCCGGATGTGCCGGTCGAGCTCCTCCAGCGATGGCAACAAGCCGCGCAACAGCGCCCAGTTGACTCGCAACACATCCATGCGGTCCCACTCGCCAGCGGCCCGGGCGGCGTACCCTTCATCGAACCACCTGGGGACCCGCCGCACCACGCTATGGAGCGCGAGATGCGCCAGCTCGTGGCGCAGCACCCGCTGGTGGTCACGTGACAGTACCAACACGATCGTATTGGAGGCAGGGAACGCAGCCGCGGCTCCCCACTCCGGTAGCCGCCCTGCGGTGAGCGAGTCGAAGTGGGCCGCGCTCGGCGCGACGATCAGTCGGATGCGATGCTGAGGTGGGTTGGGAATGCCCGGCCAGGGGCCAGCGCGGTCTGCGAATTCGGCCAAGGCGACTGCTGCCGCCTCCTCCCCGGACCAATAGACCGCGGAGACCCGGCCCACGTGGACGACCGCGGGCTCCTGAGCCTGCACCGACAGGCAGAGCAGAGCGACTAGCGTGAGGGCTCCTGACCCTGCGCGACCAGGTCGAGCGTCTCCTTACACCGCTTACCCCACGGGTTGAACCTGTTCGCCTCATACCCCTGCTCCCACGTCTGCTGCGCAGCTTCCCGCTCCCCGGCGAACCACTGGGCCCGGCCCAGCTCGTAGTATGCCTCGATGAGGTTCGGACCCAGTTTCAAGGTCTTCTCGAAAAACGTCTGCGCGTCCTCGTACATATCTCGTTCGAGGTACACCAGCCCGAGATAGTAGTGGGCATACAGCGTAGCTTTCTTGTCGTTGTCCAGGCGGATGGCCTTGGAGAGATGTTCGATGGCCTCACCGAAGATCCCCTTTTTCAGGCAGATGTACCCGACGTTGATGCGCGCCAGCGAGTTGGCCGGTTCCTTCATGAGCACCTTCTGAAAGGTAGCCAGAGACGCGTCGTACTCTTCGTTGAGCATCTGCGCCCAACCCAGCAGCGACTCCGCCTGTGTCTCGCCCGGGGAAAGCCTGAGCGCTTTGTTGAGAGCTTGAATCGCCCCGGGATAGTCCCCCAGGGAAATCAGACTCCACCCCTTCTCAATGAAGGTTGACGCACCGATGTGGTCGACGTGCAACGCCGGGGCGCTTCCGGTGAACTGGGGCACCTGCTCTCCGCTCTCGGCCTGCACCAGCTCCTTGTACCGGTCCACCAGCACCCGAATGTCCTCCTTCAAGGCACTCATGTCGGCGATGGCCTGATCGACCTGCTTGAAGAGCGCGATGATATCTTGCTTGACGCGGTCGCGATCTTCCGCACCCCGCACCGCGTCGAGGCGCTGAGCGATCCCGTCGTACGCCGTGCGCAGCGCCGTGATGATCGAATCAGTCATGAGCCGCCTCCACCGTCAGCTGCTCCAGCGCCAGACGCTCTGTGGACGAAAGCAGTCTGCCAGCGGCGATCACTACGATCGTCCGATCCTCCAATGAGACGATCCCGCTGATGTACTCGGCGGCCAGCCCCTGTACCACGGGCGGCGGTGGCGACACGCGCTGCGCCGGAACCTTGAGCACCTCCAGCACCGCGTCCACCACCACACCGATTCTCCCACCGTCGTGTTCGAGAATCATGATGCGCGTGTCGTCTCGCACGGGCGCATCGATGTCGACGCGCTTCCGCAGATCCACCACCGGAACCACTGCGCCGCCGTACGACACAACACCCTCGAGGTACGCTGGAGCCTTCGGCAGCGCAGCCGGTGTCTGATAGCGCAGGATCCGCTCCACCTGAAAGATGTTCAAGGCGAAATCCTGCCCACCCAGTCGGAAGGTGACCAGCTGGACCTCGTCGCCTACACTCATGCCTGCTCGCCTGCGGCAGCTGGTGCCAGTCGCTCGGCAACTGCGTCCATGTCGAGTATGGGAATCAACCTACCCTCATACCGCGCGACCCCTGAGGCCCACGGCAGCTCCCACCCCTCTGGGAGTGGGCCGGGCTGGTCTCGCTCCACCGTGAGGGCGTCGTCGACCAACAGCCCCAAGGGTTTTCCGCCGCACTGAACCACCACCACGATAGAACCGCCCCCGGCCGACCGTGGAGCCCGCTGGAGCAGCGCCGCGAGGTTCACTAGTGCCATGAACCGATGACCGTGGCTGATGACGCCCAACACCGCAGCGTGCACGCTCGGCGCCGGGTGGACGTCGTCCGCTTCCATGACCTGCTGCACGTCCTGCAGTCGCAGACCGTAGCGGGTGCCCTCGGCCTCCACCAAAAGATAGCCCTTCATGCGTTCAGGCGCCGCTTGAGTTGGGCTTCAATCCGGGACGCCATGGCACCGAGGGGGACGACCTCCTCGGCACCTCCAGCCGCGATGGCGGCCTGCGGCATTCCAAAGATCACGGCGGTGTCGCGATCCTGCGCCAGTCCACCGCCGCCCGCCTCGCGGATTGCCCGCAGGCCTTCCGCCCCGTCGCGGCCCATCCCGGTCAACACGACGCCCAACGACCGCGACTGGAACGAGTGCGCCACGGACTTGAACAGCGGATCCGCAGCAGGACGAACACCCCACACCGGCGGGTCCTGACTCAGGCGCACCTCCGGCCCGTCCGCACCCACGGCAACCCGCATGTGATAGTCACCCGGCGCAACGTACGCTGTGTCCGACAGCAATGGGACACCATCGTCTGCCTCCACGACGCGCACCGCGCTCGAGGCGTCGAGCCGCTCGGCCAGGCTGCGGGTGAACTGCGGAGGCATGTGCTGGACGATGAGTACCGCAGCCTCATTGCCCACCGGTAACTTGGGGACCACCTCGGCCAGCGCCCGCGGCCCTCCAGTGCTCGCAGCCAGTGCTACCGCCAAATGCGCTCGTGCCGTCACGCCGACCCGCGGGGACGGGCGCCGCGCCGGCTCCGGCACCCGCGCCAGCACCGGCATCCGGCTCAGATCCGCAGCTTGGGCCGCCTCAAGGGCCGCCAGCAGAGCAGGCCCCAGCGTGTCCACTCCTCGTCGTGTCGCATCCCGCGGCTTGGCCACGACCTCCACGGCCCCGAGCTCCAGCGCGCGGATCGCCGCTTCCGTTCCCGGCCCGACATAGGCACTGACCACAACGATGGGTCGAGGCGCCTCGCTCATGATGTACCCGATGGCGCCGAGGCCGTCGAGCTCGGGCATCTCGATATCCATCGTCACGAGGTCGGGCTCGAAGCGGTGCACCTTCGCGGCGGCGTCGAGGCCATTGCGGGCCGTGGCCACCACCCGAAACCGGCCCGATTCCTCGATGACGTCCGACAGCGCACGCCGCATCAGGGCACTGTCATCGACTACTAGGACGGTGGCAGCCACTGTAGTGATTCGCCGTTAGCAATTCGCAGTTTGCGACAAGCTGGCAATGGCGCGTTGCCCATTGACCGCCAATGACAGCTCCGTGCAATTCGCGACGAACCGCGAACTGCCAATTGCGAAGAGCACAAAGGCATCTGACTCACAGTACGACCGGCTCCTCCCCCACCACCCGCACGGTGACCGTGCCCGAGCCGACCTCGAACCACACCGACCGGCTGGATCGCCCACCGACGGCCTCGGCAACCACCGGAATCCCGACCTCCCGCAACGTGTCGCGGCACGCCTGCGCGTTGCGTTCTCCAATATGCACGCTCCCCGCCGGCAACAGGTCCCCGAACATCGTGCCTCCACCAATCAGATTGGCAACGGTGCTCTCCAGCTTGGCGCCACGCTGGGTCATTTGTGCCACCACCAGCGGGATGGCCATGTCCGCCGTCCGAGTCGGACTGCTGTGGAGTCGAGACAGCGACTGGACAGGGAGCAACACGTGCGCCAGGGCCCCAACCTGCACCGTGGGATCATGTAGAATCACCGCCACGCAACTCCCCAACCCCAGGGCCGCGAGGGTCCCCCTCCCCTGCGCCAGGGCGAACTCGCCCATCCGGACGAATACCGTATCCTCCTGACTCACGGCCGTCGGTAGATTCGCTCCCGCGCGTCCTCGAGAACGAGACGCGTGCGCGCTTCGCCCACCAGGGTCTCCACCTTGCCCAGGACGAGGTAGCCTCCCGGATGCAGCGCGTCCACAAACTTCTCCAGCAGCCGTCCCTGGGTCGGACGGTCGAAGTAGATCAGTACGTTGCGACAGATGATGAGGTCGTACGGCGGACGGGGAGGCGGCTCCTGCAACAGATCGTGGTGCTGAAAGCGGACAAGCGCCTTCACCGCGGGCACCAGATGACGGGGCTCATCGCCGGTGAGGTAGCGCGAGACCAGCTCGGCAGACATCTCTTCGAAGGCGCCAGGGGGATAGGCCCCTTCCTCGGCGCGGGCGAGGCTCACTCGATCGAAGTCAGTAGCGTCGACCTGCGCTTCTCCTCCTGACGCTCCAGGCGCGTGACAGCCGAGCTCCAGCAGCAGGATGGCCAGCGTGTACGGCTCCTCACCCGACGCGCACCCCGCCGACCAGCACTGCACCCGCCCCCCTCGCTGCCTCTGGAGGGACGGGAGGATGCGGTCGGCCAATACACTCCATGTCTCGCGGTTGCGGAAAAACTTCGTGACGTTGATGGTGAGGGTGTCCAGCAGCCGATCGTACTCGT
>JABAOH010002116.1_pt3 | contig 51858 bp, 44 predicted proteins | sample 7062181 | NCBI WGS metagenome assembly JABAOH01 (sample SAMN14538630, study PRJNA623070) | marine sediment metagenome | biome: marine biome [ENVO:00000428]; feature: marine pelagic biome [ENVO:01000023]; material: deep marine sediment [ENVO:00002113]; isolation source: pool of 5 deep marine... | reverse complement strand
TTGGCCCCGATCTTTATAAGTTTCACAAGCAGAGTCCGAAGCGACCAGTGCTTGACTTTACCCGGAAGCACCAGGCGCCGCAGAAAGTTGCCCAGATTGTATGCCAGGACAAACAAACCTAACCTCACCTGATTCGAGAGGAAATGCTTACACGATAATCGTGTCCAGTTGAGAGCATACTTGCCTTCCTTAATCCACTGTTCAGCAATGCCACGCCCATTGTAGAAACGTACGACACTCACTGTTTTGGCACTCATATTGGTTACGATAAAACCTACTCTCGGGAATAAATCTCCACTGTGCCACTCAACTTTCGCCACCACACGACGCAGCTTTTTCCAACTTGCAGCCCGGTACTTGAAATCATGAAACAACACAACCGGTTTTTTCGAAGGACGGCCTACAGGGCGAGTCAGAAGATTTTTTATCTCATCATACAAGAGATCATTCGCTGGAAGGCGGATAGCATACAAGAGCCCTCTCTCTTCAAGGTATTCATAGATCTTAGGCTTAGAAAATGCAGCATCGCCACGAAAGTACTTTTTGACTTTCTTGTTTTCATACCGTTGAACGATCGGTTCCAGCAGCTCTTTCCATCGGTCAGCGCTATGGACGTTGCCTGGACGAAGCATCGCTCCCTCACAGTCGCCATACTGGTTAAAACAAAACAGAGGATGATAGCAATTGCATCTGAAATGACCGTTGTATGCAGAACCTTCCTGCTCTCCATGTACCGGACTCTCTGAACTGTCCATATCCAAAATGATTCGATGATGGGGTGTTTTCTCCATCGCTTTTTGAACCCAGCTTCCGTTAATTTCAGACAAACCCGTAAGGTTTTTCTTCAGGGGAAGAATCTCTGTCTCGAAACGCCCGATTGTATTGATACTAGCAGCATTCTTTCTCTTCTTCTTTCCTGTCACTGCTCTCATGACAGGATCTACTGATAAACGATGAGCATCATTGACATCTTCATATCCTGCCAGCCGACTGTATACAGACTGGCGCAGCAGGTTGGTCATATCATTCTGAATATTGCGCCCTGTCCGTTTATTGCTTATAACATCAGAAACTGAATTAAATAATCCCAATGCCTCATCAAGCTCCCGGTAGGCAAGAAGACCACCATCAGATGTCAATCTTGCGCCATGAAATTCAAGCTTGATTTTTCCGTTAAAACGAATGTTTAGTCTTTCACCCGTTGTGAGTTTCATTTTTTGCGCCCTTATTACCCTCTATCTTGTTATATAATAACAATTTAGGGTGAATTAGTTAAGCGATTTTTGCGTTTAATATGGGGAATATGGGATTATGTTAACTTGCAAATTCTGAGTTATTGACTACCAAGAAATCAGAGAAATAATAAAAAACGGGCGATCTAACAATCTATGTTTAAAATTCGGTCCGTCTTCAGGAGAAGTCGGATTTTATTTTCGGGAAGCCCAAACTCATAATCAATAAAACATTTATATTTTGCCGTACAAAAGGGCAGCAATTTTAACAAAATTTTTACAAGTCTTTAACGACTTCTTAACAACTTTCCACTTACGGAAGCTTATATTAGCAGAGGAGGCTTAAGATGAAAAAAGGCAAAATATTCTTATCTTTGTTTCTTGTCTTCTTTTTATTGGCACTTTCAGGAAATTTGTATGCAAAAAAGCGAGGCGCAGAGCTCGAAGTCCAGCAAAAGGATGGCAGGCAACTAACAGGTGAACTCATCGCAGTTAAGCAGAATACTCTTTTATTGTTAGATTCAGAAACAGGAGCTGATGTATCCGTTGATATTAAGGATATCGTAGCTATTACAATTGTAAAGAAATCACAAGCCTTGGCGGGAGCTACATTTGGAGCTTTAGCTGGGGGAGGTATCGGAGCAATAGTTGGTACTCTAGTTGGGAAACCTGCACCTATCATTTTATCAAGTATGGCAGCTGATAAAAAAACTATTTTACGTGGACTATTCTTTGGCTCAATCATAGGAGTAGTTTGTGGAGGATTAGCTGGTGCAGAGACAGGTACAGATAAAAGAATCCAGATTGAAGGGATGTCAGATTTAAAAATAAAAGAGGCTATGGACAAATTACGCAAAAAAGCTCGAATTCCTGATTATAAATGATATATCTAGGACTCGACTCTGGAATGATTTAGGAGGCGCAAAATGAAAAAATTAATAGCTTTGTTTCTTTTTTTCTCTCTTTTGGTGCTTTCAGGCTGTGTAGCGCCTTTCTCCAGCAATTTTACTGGGAGATCTTTAGGAAAAGGAAAAATCGGACTGGAGGGAGCACGAGGTTTAGGCGAAGTAAAGAGTTGGGGCGGCCTTAAACTTGCTTATGGAATGACATCAAATTTAGATATAGGATTGCAGATTGAACTTCTCACCTTGGGCCTCTTTGGAAAATACTCCTTTAGAAACACTATGGAAAACGATTTCTCCTCTGCAGCTCTTTTCGGTTTGGGGGCGACGGTAAATGGAATGTACGTCTATACAGGGCCAGTTCTTAGTTACAAGATGGATTTCTTTGAGCCGTATTTTGTGGGAAGGTATAATTATGTCCATTATAGTGAGACAGAAGACATTTGGAGTGGTGAGACGATTGAAGCGGGAAATTATTCTTATTTTCAATTTACCTTTGGAAGCATCTTCTGGATCAGCAGGAACGCGGGCTTAAACTTTGAGCTCAGTACATTTTCGGGGGCCACAGGTATTTTAGAGCTTGAAGGTCCTATTTTTATGGGCGGATTAAAATATAGATTTTAGTGTATCTTCTTTGCCGTTTTTTAAGAGAGGAAAACCGAATAGGTGTGAATCAGGTATATTTGTTTGTATGGTAGTAAATGAGATCTGGATTCTGAAAAGCTGGGCATAAACGGCGAAGACGGGGCTGCCCCCATCTCTGAACATCTCCTAATCCATAGGATGATTCTTGGCTCGTTTGCATCCCCGACTGCGATGAAACCTTTAGCCTTTTCAGGTGAGGGAATGAATGTAAAATTCACCTTTCATATCCCCTCTACTGATGATTGACAGTATGAGAGTTCTCTGCAACCATATGAGTTTGCTATGGCTGACCTTTGGACTCTAATTGGAGTAACTGTTTTTGGGAAGAAGAGAAAAATGACTTGCAGTTGCCGTCTATTACCTAAGAATTCTTTGAGAGGTGATTTAGGAAGGACAGGCGTGAAAAAAGTTTACAAATATTGTCAAATTGTTCATTTTAGAGGAACTTCTTAAGGAGCAAAAATGGGCTCGAATCTTGGCGAACTTCTACTGCGGGAAAAACTCATAAATTCAGATCAACTGAAGGCTGCTCTTGATTATGAGAAGAAGAATAAAGTTTCTATCGGAAGTGCTCTGGTAACCTTGGGTCATATTTCAGAAGAAGAAATGGCCCAGGCACTAAGCCGCCAGCTGGGCTATCCTTATATTGACCTCAGTCAATTCGAGGTCTACCCCGACGTTATCAATCTCATCCCCGTAGACATCGCCAAAAAGCACATGATTATGCCTATTCATAGGATCCGGTCTTTTTTGACGATGGCTATGGTCGATCCAACAGATTTGGACGTCATCGAAAATGTCAGGTTTCGCACGAGTCTGAGCATCCAGCCTGTTATCGCCTCTGAGTCGGGGATTAATGATGCCATTAATAAATATTACGGAGCTTCTGATTCCATACGTGTTAAAGAAATAATCGAAGAAATCGAGCATGCTGATAGTACGGGAGCAGTCGATGTCATAGAGGAAGAAGGGGAAGAGTATAATATGGAAGAACTGGTTCACTCCACAGAAGAAGCTCCTGTTATCACCCTTGTGAATACGATATTTATGGACGCCATAAGAAAAGGAGCTAGTGATGTCCATTTTGAGCCGTATGAGCGCTCTTTCCGAGTGAGATACCGCATTGACGGCGTTCTTCATGAAATGATGGATCTTGCCATGAAGTTCAAAAATCCGGTGATCTCAAGGGTGAAAATCCTCTCTACCATGGATATAGCAGAAAAGAGGTTGCCTCAGGACGGGCGGATAAAAATGAGAGTTAAATGGGGGGAGAACAATCGCAAAGAAGTTGATATGAGAGTCTCTGCCATACCAACGATTTTTGGGGAGAAGATCGTTTCCCGTATTCTTGACCGCGAGATGTTGAAGTTAGACCTTACAAAATTAGGCTTTGAGCAGCAGTCTCTTGAAGTTTTTAAGAAAGCTATCGTCAGACCCTGGGGAATTATTCTGGTCACTGGGCCTACAGGAAGCGGGAAAACAAATACTTTGTATTCCGCTATTTCCAATTTAAACGCCCAGGAAAAGAACATCATGACGGCTGAAGATCCTGTAGAATTTTATATGCCTGGGATAAACCAGGTTAATATAAAGGAAGAGATTGGCCTAAATTTTGCCTCATCTCTAAGATCTTTCCTAAGACAGGACCCCGATATCATGCTTGTCGGTGAGATGAGGGATTATGAAACTGTTGATATAGCTATTAAAGCCGCACTAACTGGCCACCTGGTCTTTTCCACGGTTCATACCAATGATGCAGCAAGCACGATTGTCAGGCTGGTGAACATGGATATCGAGCCCTTTTTGATCTCAGATTCTCTCGCTCTAATCGTAGCCCAAAGGCTCGTAAGACGTCTGTGCAAAAAATGCCGTGAGGAACAAGAAATTGCTCCTGAAGCCCTTGTTGATATCGGCTTTTCTCCAGAAGAGGCCAAGAAAGTCACCGTCTTTAAAACTAAGGGCTGTGCTGCTTGTAATGACACAGGCTATAGAGGAAGGACCGGGCTTTTTGAAGTCATGGAAATAAATGACGCTATAAGAGAGGTTATTTTAAGAAAGGGACAGCCCAGGGAAATAAAAATGCTTGCAATGGAGCGTGGAATGATTACATTGCGTCAAAGCGGGTTGATTAAGATAAAGGAAGGCATAACCTCCGTAGAGGAAGTTTTAAGAGAAACCGTAAGAGACGGGGAGATACAAAATGACAAAAACAATCCAGGAAATGCTTAAGATTGCCTGCGATAGGGATGCCAGTGATTTACACATAACAACAAGCATCCCACCAAGGATCAGAGTCCACGGCAGACTGATCTCACTCGATCATCCACCTCTAACTGCAGTTGAAACCAAGAATCTTATCTACAGTTTGCTAACAGATAAGCAGAAGAAAACGTTTGAAGAGAAACTGGAGCTTGATTTCTCCTTTGGCATAAAAGATGTGGGTCGCTTTAGGGCGAATGTCTTCATGCAGAGAGGATCAGTTGCAGGAGCCTTTCGGAGATTTCTCAGCGAGATGTGGAGCTTTCCTAAGTTAGGTATTCCTCCAAGAGTTGCTCAGCTATGCTATCTGCCCCGGGGATTAGTCTTGGTGACAGGGCCAACAGGCTGTGGGAAATCAACAACTCTGGCCTGCATGATTGACCATATCAATGCAGAAAGAGGCGTTCATATAGTAACCATAGAGGATCCTATCGAATATTTTTTCACTCCTCGCAAATCCATGATCAATCAAAGGGAACTCCATGCTGACACACTGTCCTATCCCAACGCCCTTCGTTCTGTCTTGAGAGAAGATCCAGATGTTGTTTTTGTAGGGGAGATGAGAGATTTACCGACCGTGGAAGCTACGTTGCACGTGGCCGAAACCGGGCATCTTACTCTCTCTACCCTTCATACGAATTCAGCCGCTGAGACGATTTCCAGGATTGTCGATATTTTTCCCTCCCAGTACCAGGCTCAAGTGAGAATCACACTTTCCTTGTGCTTAGAAGCTGTATTGACTCAGGCCCTTTTGCCTCGGGCCGGCGGAGGTGGCAGAGTTCTGGCTATGGAGATTCTAATTCCTAATGCAGCGGTCAGGAATCTCATAAGAGAAAATAAAATCCACCAGATATACTCCGCCATGCAGATGGGCCAAGAGAAATATGGGATGCTAACCTTTAACCAATCTTTGGCCAGCCTTTATAATAGAGGACAGATTACCCTTGAGACCGCTATGAGAGTCTCCTATAAACCAGAGGAATTGACAGAGATAATTGAGAGAGGAGGAGTAAGCAAGGTGGCCGCAGAAGCCTATTCTCCAGCTAAAATGAGAGAATAAAAGGAGGATCGAGATGGCTATTTTTATCTGGAAAGGCAAAAATCGTTATGGAGATATCGTCGAAGGAGAGCGTGTCGCTAAGTCCATAGCAGACTTGACAAGAATCCTGAAAAGAGAACAGATAACTGTTTTTGATGTCTCAAAGAAGAGAGTTGAGATAAAGATCCCCTTTCTTAAAAGAGAGAAAGTCAAGCTCAAAGAATTAGCGGTCTACAGCAGGCAAATCTCTGTTTTAGTAGACGCGGATCTTCCATTGATTCAAAGCTTGACCATGCTGGCCGATCAAACAAAGAACGCTTATTTTAAAGAGGTAATTCAGACTATCAGGAAAGATGTGGAAGCTGGTTCCACTCTGAACGAGGCTAAAAGGAAATGGCCAAAGGTCTTTGATGACCTCTACTGCAATCTTGTGGCTTCAGGAGAGCAGAGTGGTTCGCTCGATGTTATGCTGCGGCGTTTAGCCGAGTATTTAGAAAATATTGTCAAACTAAGGGCCCAGGTCAAGCAGGCAATGACATACCCCCTAGCAGTCCTGGCTTTTTCTATCCTAGTAACGATTTTCATGATGTGGAAAGTTGTTCCAGTGTTTTCTAATATTTTTATCGAACTTGGAGCAGATATGCCCCTCCTTACAGTTATAGTTCTAACCATCAGTAATTTTGTCCAGAAATATATTTTGTTCATCTTTGCCGGGCTTATAGGCTCTGTTTTTCTTTTCAGGTATATTAAGAAAACACCAGGGGGAAGAAAAGTCATTGATCAGGCAACGCTAAAAATGCCGCTTTTTGGAGGTTTGATGGAGAAGGTTGCCTTGTCTCGAATCACACGAACCTTAGCCACACTCCTTTCCGGAGGTGTGCCCATGCTGGAGAGCCTCAAGATCACCTCCACTACGGCGGGAAATGTTATCTTAGAAGATCGTATTATTAAGGCTCGAACTGTAGTCTCCGAGGGGGGGAATCTTACAGATGCTTTTAGAGAAAAAGCCCATTTTCCCTTAATGGTAACCCAGATGGTAAGCGTGGGTGAGGCCACGGGAACTCTAGATGGGATGCTAGGGAAGCTAGCCGATTTTTATGATGATGAGGTTGAAGCTGCGGTTGGCTCCCTTCTTTCCATATTGGAGCCCATTCTCCTTATTGTGGTTGGGGGCTTGATTGGAGCAATCGTTATTTCCATGTACCTGCCTGTTTTCAGTCTGATGCAGCGGTTTTAAGCCAAAGAGAAACAAGAGAGAAAAATAATTTTTTCAAGCTAGGAGATGTAAAAGAAACCAGAAGAATACACAAAATGCAAAAAAGACAGGAAACTGAGGAGATAGATACAAAAAAAAAATACATCTTATGGCTAATCCTTCTTCGTTTAATCATAGTCACATCCCTTGTGGTTTCAGCCGTCATAATCCAGTACAGCACATCAGTCTTTCTACCGCTTAATCCCTTTTACTACTTAGTCCTCTTATTCTATATTCTCTCTTTCATCTATTTTATTTTTTATCTCTGGGGAAAATATCTCAAAACCCAGGTCTACTTTCAAATATTTTTCGATCTCCTTTTGATTACAGCCCTTGTCTATATCTCTGGAGGATTACAAGGGTCTTTTTACTTCCTTTATATTTTTGAAATAATTGCAGCCAGCATCGTCCTCTCAAAGCGTTCTGCATATCTGACGGCTGCTCTCTCTGCCATCTTTTTCGGTTATCTTGGGGTTTTAATGTATCGGAGAATAATCCCTTCTTTTGCTCCCGAGGAAACTCTGGAGATTTCTCTGGGTCTTGTTATAAACAATATTTTTATTGCCTGGAGTGCTTTTTTCCTCGTGGCTTTTTTAATGAATTACTTAACCGGGAGTTTAAAGAAAACAAGGGACCAGCTTCGCCTGATTCAAAAAGAGCTTGAAGTAAAAAAACGACTGGCAGTGGCTGGAGAGGTCTCCGCCCACCTGGCTCATGAAATCCGGAATCCCCTCGCAGCAATCTCAGGCTCTGTTCAAGTTCTTAAAGACGAGTCAGGCCTGCGCGGGGAGCAAAAAGATCTGATGGATATCATTGTCAGGGAATCAGAGAGAGTTTCTCGATCCATTGAGCAATTCCTGCATTTAGCTTCCCCTGTCAAACAAGTCTTTTCCTCTCTCGACCTCTCAGCTATTCTGGAAGAAACCATAGTCCTGCTCCAAAGTAGTGGCGAGCTGAACGGTGACTTTAGGGTTGAGGGAAATTTTAAATCAGTCAATGTTCGATATTTTGGAAACGGTAGCCAGTTCAAGCAGCTCTTCTGGAATATCATTAAGAATTCCCTCAGAGCCATGCCCGATGGAGGAACGTTGACTGTAGATTTTAATCAGGAGAAAAAGGATAGAATCCAGTTAAAGGTTGCCGATACCGGGAAGGGCATGACCGAAGAAGAAAAAGAAAGGATTTTTGAACCTTTCTATTCTGGTTTCGAGGATGGACAGGGAATAGGAATGGCTGTTGTTCACCGCATTGTGGACGGTTATAAAGGAGAAATCAGGATTGACTCTGAGCTTAATAAAGGAACAGAGGTTGTTATAACTCTTCCCCTCGAGGGACCCGGAAATCAAAAAGTACTGAAAAGTGTAAAGAAAAAGAAAAATGGAAAAAATACTCATAATAGACGATGAGAAGAGCGTTCTTGATATGCTCAACGTAGTCTTTAAAAAGGAAGGCTATAGAGTAAAGAAATCCCTTTCTGCTCAAAAAGCCCTTGAACTGATAGACGAAGAAGATTTTGACCTTATCCTCTCCGATATAAGGCTCCCCCAGATAAGCGGGATAGAACTTCTCCGAAAAATAAAAGAGAAAAAACCCGGAATTCCTGTCGTCATGATAACAGCTTACGGGACGATCAAGCAGGCGGTGGAGGCTTTTAAAGCAGGGGCCATAGATTATGTAGTGAAGCCCTTTGACGTGGAAGAGCTGAAAATCATTGTTTCTCAAGGACTGGAAAAGATAAAGCTTAAAGAAGAGAATGTTCTTCTTAAAAAGGAACTTAAAGAGAAATACAGTTTCAAGAACATGGTGGGAAAGAGCAAGAAAATGAAAGAGATATACAGCCTGATTGAAAAGGTGGCAGCAACAGATTCCACTGTTCTTGTAACTGGAGAAAGCGGCACGGGAAAAGAAATGGCTGCCAGAGCAGTTCATCTTCTCAGCCGCCGCTGGGAAAACCCGTTTATTTCCCTAAACTGTGGCGCTCTCCCTGAAAACCTGCTGGAGAGCGAGCTTTTCGGGCATGTGAAAGGTTCTTTTACAGGTGCAGTGGCTAATAAAAAAGGTATGTTTGAAGTAGCAGAGAAAGGAGTTTTGTTTTTAGACGAGGTGGGAGAGATGTCTCCTTGGACTCAGGTGAAGCTCCTCGGGGCTATCCAGGATAAAAAAATAAGAAGAGTGGGAGGGACTGAGGAAATTCCAGTTGATGTCCGGATTATGGCTGCTACTAATCAGAATTTAAAGAAGAGAATCGAGGAAGAGAAATTCAGGGAGGACCTCTTTTACCGCCTGAATGTCATTTCTTTTGAAATGCCCCCTTTGAGAGAGAAAAAAGAAGATTTGCCGCTCCTTGTCAATCATTTCCTCAAGAAGTACTGCCAGAAGATGGGAAAAAAGTTAAAGAGGATTGTTCCCGAAGTGATGAATATTTTCGAATCCTATCCTTGGCCAGGAAATGTCAGGGAGCTTGAGAACATAATAGAAAGAATCGTGGCTATCGAGGACAGGGGGACAATAACAGAAGAGAGCCTTCCTGAGGAACTTTTAAAACCTCATAAAAAGCCAGAATCCAATCTCCTTTTTCAGCAGGATTTTAGCCTCAATTCACACCTTGATAAAGTTGCCATAGGCTATATCAGAGAGGCTCGCCAGGCTGCAAACGGAAACCTTAAGGAAACAGCTTCTCTTCTTGGAGTCAGCTACCGCACATTAAGGTACCTCATCGATAAATACGGCTTAAAATCTTCCTGAAAAAACCCATAATAATGAAAACTAAAGGAGATAAAGAAATTTTGCTTGAAAAATGACATATTTTGTCATATATAGAACAAAAGATGTCATTTTGGATCTGAAAAACTTAAGCTTATAATATAACTTATTTATTTTCAAAAAGTTAAATATTTTTAATTTGGCACAGAAATTGCTAAATAAAGATTGCACATGAAATAATGTCGAATTTAACATTTTCTGGAAGACTAAAACAACAAAGTCACCAGAGTAAAGGAGGTTTTAAATGTTAAATAGAATTAGAGGTTTTACGCTGATCGAGCTGCTCATAGTTGTTGCTATCCTCGGAATTCTTGCAGCCCTTCTTATCCCCAACGCTATTACCGCCATTCAGAAAGCCAAGCAGAAAAGTACCATGAAAGATATCACCGTCATTTCCACAGCTGTTACAGATTATGTTACCGATAACGGAATCACTCCAGTACAAGCTGGTACTTACGACGCCACCGCTGCCTTCTACGATGCGCTTTCTCCGTTCTATATCAAGGTTCTCCCTATTAATGACCAGTGGGGCAATAATTTTTATGCTTACTGCGGTACCGATGTAAATGGAAATTATGGAGTCACTGGAGCCGCTGGGGATGATTTCCTAATTGCTTCTTATGGACGCGGCAAAGCACTAGAAGCTTTTTCGTTCGATCCAAATGACCCAGAACTTGGATTGTTTGTAGTCAGCCAAGCAGACCATTTCAACCGTGATTTAGTCATGTGGAATGGTTCCTGGATTCGTGCGCCTAGGACTGCTGCAACAGGCACCTAATTTCAAGCGAGCACGCGCTAAAGTACTTACCAAACTTGGAAGAGGGCGATACATCATGCAGTGTATCGCCCTCTTCTTTTATTAAGTAACTAAATTTAGTGTAATTCTATTTCCGGATTCAACCTAAAAAGAGAATTCGAATGTTGAAAAAAGCAAGGGGTTTCACCTTGGTCGAATTGCTCATCGCTGTGGCTGTCGTTGGTATCCTCTCGACGATTGTCATCCCCAATGCCATAGTCGCCATACAGAAAGCTAAGCAGAAAGAAACTATGAAGCAAATTGTCCATCTAGCCACTGCCTGTGCAGATTATGTGGCTACGGTTGGATACGCTCCTGATTCTGGAAATCAATCTGGTGTTCTTCAAGCTAGCGGCAATTTCATAAGTTCTATCTCTCCAATGTTTTTAAGGATTTGCCCTATAAATGATCAATGGGGAAATCCTTTTCGAGTTTATACAGGCACAGCTGTAGCCTCGGTTTACAGTATTCCTGCAGAAGATATAGGCGACGAAGACTTTTTAATTGTTTCCTTAGGAAGAGACGGGGAAGATGGCGGCGATGAAAGCTTTATTTACCAGGCCGATAATCCTGCAGCCGGCCTGTACCGGATAAACTCTGTTGCGGATTTCGACAATGATTTGATAAATTTGAACGGATCTTGGCTTCATGCTCCGCGAATATTGTTTCGCGGTTCATGATTAAAATAAATTTTTACTATGCAGGGCTGCACATTTCCTAACGTGTTGCCTGGTTTCAGGCCTTGTGAGGGGGAAAAGATATTTTAGTGCCGCCCATATGGGTTCAGGCCTTGCCATCGAGAAGAGATCTTCTCGTGCATACTTGCCAATATGGGGTCAGGCCTTGACGTAAACAAGAGATCTTCTCTTGCCTCTTGCGTGTATAACATTCTAGGGGACAAGGCCTGACCCCGGATAAGGCCTGATCCCATGCCTGACTGATCACCTCTTTCCATTTCTTCAAAGACTTATGCTATAATCTCCTCAACTAGGAATGCGAACAATTGTCCTTTTGCTCATTTATATTTTTCTGACGATTCTTCTCATCCCCGTTCTTCTTTTCTGCTACCCGATAAAGTTTGCTCAGCCTATAATCTTGATTGGTAAGTGGGCTTTGTGGGCAGGGCCGAAAATATTGGGGATTCGCCTTGATGCTTCCGGAATCGAGAGGATAGATAAAAGAATGTCCTATGTTTTCATGGCCAACCATCTGAGTTTAATCGACGGGCCTCTGCTTTTTATGCTCATTCCTCAATTTGTTAGAGTTCTCCTGAAAAAAGAAGCTTTCAGGATCCCTATAATCGGCTTGGCGATGAGGCAGGTGGATTTCGTTTCTGTTGATCGAAAAGGCTTAAAAGGAGGGAAAAAGAGCATAGATCGAGCCACTCGCATGATAAAAGAGAAGGGCTTTTCTTTCCTGATTTTTCCCGAAGGCACAAGGAGTCGGGACGGAAAACTTCAGCCGTTCAAACGAGGAGGATTCTTCCTGGCGGTCAACAGCCAGGTTCCCATATTTCCTGTGAGCATAAAAGGCACCTACGCACTCATGCCTAAGGGTTCTTTTTTTGCCAAGAAAGGAAAAGTGAGGGTGATATTTCATTCTCCCGTTTCTGTAGAGGGGTTCGACGAGAGCAACCTCTCCCGACTTATAGGCAAAGTCAGAAACGTCATACAGAGTGGATTAGATTGAAAATATTCAAGAAACTTTATTTTCTAGCGAGGAGGGAAGATGGATTATAAAAATGTTATCGAGGACTGGCGACATATTGCCGAGGATTTTTTTGAAACCAAGGCTGATCTTTTCCAGAAAGTTGTGAGCCTCTCAGACGAAAGGCTAAGAGCCGGCCATAAGATTCTAATTTTTGGCAACGGCGGAAGCGCTGCCCAGGCTCAACATTTTGCGGCGGAGCTTGTGAATAAATTCCTAAAGGAAAGGGCGCCTATTCGAGCGATATCCTTGACCACAGACACTTCTTCCCTTACGTCTATCGCCAATGATATATCTTACGACTATGTCTTCAGCCGCCAGATAGAAGCTCTTGGGGATAAGGAGGATGTTGTCCTAGGTCTTTCCACAAGTGGAAACTCACCCAATGTGATAGAAGCTATGAGAGTTGCTAAGGAGAGAGGATTGCTCACCGTTGCCTTCACCGGAAAGGGAGGAGGCAAGCTCAGCTCTTGCGTTGATTATCTCCTTGATGTGCCTTCAGGGAGCACTCCCAGAATTCAGGAGGTTCATCTTCTTCTCCTTCATCTTTTAGCCGAGGAAATAGAGAAAAGGTTGGGATAAAGCTCTTTACCTTGACCGCCAGAACCTCTCCCGGCGAGGTCTGGATTTGGATTCCCTGAAAATGATGGGCTTCTCCTCCGCAGCCGGGCTTTCAAGTTCAGGTTCCTCTTCTTCTTTTCCGCTTTTGTCGATGCGAAAGGATCGTTCTGCTGCATAAAGGATTTCTTCTCTGAGCCCTTCTGAGCCAACTGCCTCTGTAAACTTCCGTCTGCCTGCTACTAAATCTCTGATATAGTCCTGAATCTGTTCCTCAGAGTAGAAGTTGCGGAGGGCATATTCATCTAGGGCTTTTCCTTCACAGATCTTTATTTCTTTGGTTCCCAGCAGCCCTTTCTCATAGTGGTTGGTTCCCCTTAAATCGCCTCTCTGGATTTGAGCCATAAGATTGATAGGAACACGGCTCACCTTGCGAACTAATCTTTTTTTCTTTTGACCGTTTTCTTCATGAGTTTCGATGATCTCCCCGACTCCCCCTGTGTTGTACTGCATGAATTTGAGTTTTTCGGGGTAGTTGCTAACCAGGGTCATGATTATTTCATAGAAGCGGTTGATTTTTTTAGCCCTGGGCCCGACGATGAATGGGTCGGTTCCGACGATGCGCACTGATTCACCTGCTTTAAGGGGCTGGCTGGCATAGCTGTGGGTGCTTTCTCCCCAGAGATAAGCAAGCACAGCCTGTTCTGGGGTCAACTGCTGGGCAAAACTCATTATCGTGTTCCTTCGGGTGATAAAAGCAAAGACCAGCCCGTCAAGCTTTTCAAGAGGAGGGAGGTTGATGGATTTGGAGGAGAGGCTGACCGTTTTCCCTTTTATCTTGACCTTGAGTTTATCACGCATCACGATTGCCCTTCCGTTCGCCGTAAGAGTTTCATCGAGAAAATCCACTTCCCCGTTGGCCTTGATCATGACGTTTTCAAGCAGCGCAGATTTGTCGATTAAAGCGTTGTACATCGCTTCCTGGCTATCTTTTTCAACATCTGTTTTCACAAAGAAGTTATTTTCTGTCCCCAAGGCAGATCCATCATTCTTCAAGAAAACAATATCATCCTGGGTAACTAAGGTCTTTTCGCCCTTATCATAATCAAGGTCAAGCTTGTGGCAGGACCAGGTGGATTTTCCTGTTGCTGTCAGGCCAAACAGAAAAACTCCGTAGGTTCTGAGCTTATTGTTTGAATCTCTGACTGTAACGATCTTTGTTCCGGCGTGAAGACCGAGCATCCCCAGCTCATCAGCAGACCACATGGCCTGGCGGAGAAAACCTTTTTTGTCTTCTCCCATGTAATCAGTCCCAAGAGCGATATTAATTTTTTCCTCAGGAAGAGTGAGAACTTGCTGTCGTAGAAGATGCTCTTCCGGAATATGGATCATGGTGAATTCAGGGCCAGGACGATTCCCGGGCTTGAACATGGTGTTTCCCCACATGAATCCGAGGCGGTAGTTCACAAGGTCTGCTTCGGAAACATAAAGGTTACAGATGGGATTGTAGGAATCATTTTCTCCCATCTGTCTCCGGATGTGGTAGAAGGGAAGAGTTCTCAGAAGATGGAGCACCTTGTCCAGCTCTCCCGGTGCCTTGGCGATGAGAGTTTGCTGTTCTGCTGTGGGAGAGGGAAGGCGGATTGCTTCACTCCCTAAGTAAACAGTTTTCGGAGCAATGCGGCTTGATATGGCTGACCGCCAGCCGTAGGATCCGTATTTTGTTTTCACTCCCGTGGCTTTGGCTCTTGGCTCGAGCCATTTGAGGTCTACATGTCTGATGTTCGGTCCCTTCAAGGCTCGAGAGAGCTCCTCCTTGAATTTACTGTAGGCTTCTTGGTTGTAAATTCCTTTGTTATTCATCGGAATTATGCATATTCTTTTATTAGATTATTCTATTTTTGACTCACCTGCCACAATTTTTTTCAGGTCATCGACTGAGGCCTTTCCGCTGTTAAAGAGGTAACAGGAAGTGCCATCGAGAAGACGCTCGAAAAAATTCCTCTGAAGCTCTACCTTTTCAGGAGTTGTGAGCAAAAGATGGGGATTGAAAAAAGGCTGGCTTTTAGAGGGGCTGAGACTGCGCGTTAGTCCAAGGCTCTGTCCAGATTCGAGAAGGCGCAGGGCGTCTTCAACATGGGCCTCCAACACCGGAGGGGAGACAGTATCATAGCGGAGGATGAATACCCAGCGAAGAGAAGTGCGCTTAACGTGCTTTGCTGGTCCCTCGATCCAATAAGGATCAAGAAGTGCATGGGAATCTTTAGAGGCCTTATAGCAATAGGGGGAGCCGCGGTCAAGACGGCAATCGTCGATTCGAAGGCATTCGGCATCCTGGCAATTTTCCTTGAGTGTGATTACGTTTTCACATTTGCTGGAGTCGAAAAGAGGAGCTAAGCGAGGATAGGATTCGACAGTGTTTGTGGGGAAAAAAAGCTTTCTTTCAACAGAATCAGCCAGAGCTGGGCCTCCTGCAAGGCGGACGAAGATGACGTCGTTGGAGTGTAAGCGGAATCGTTCATCTTGAAGAAGACCGAAGAAAAACTCAGTCTTTTTTGTTCCTTTTGGTCCGATCAGGACGAGCCCGCTTCCGCCAATATCAGCCGACATTCCCCGGATTGCGTGGATATTAAAAAGCTTTTCTGATACGTCCATGACAAGACCAAGAGCCAGACTGCGCAGGGAAGCGTAATTGTCTGCGTTGACGAGCACTCCTGTGTTTGTTTCTGAGTTATAGAAAGAGTGCGGTTCGCGTCCTGTTATTCCGTCGACCGCATATATGACGCCATGTGGTTCCAAGTCTGCTTCGAGTTGAGCCGGGTACCAGTTTTCGACCCAGAAATCATTGAGGTGAGAGATATTCGTGCGCAGCTGAACAATGACGCCGTTGATGTTGGCGTTCCATTCAAAATAGTTATCGAAGCTGAGATGGCTTTCCATTTCAGCAATCAGAGCATCCTTCATTTTGACTGAAATTGTGGAATCTACTGGTACTGATTTTTTTCTTCGCGTTATCGTATTGTATAAGGCAAGGCGCTTTATTTTTTTGGCTGTTTTAAGGTTGGATAGGGCCTCTGCAATCCTGTCCATGCCTTTTTCCAGGTTTTCCATGGAAGTGGCATATGAAATACGGATATAATCATCGGCACCAAAGGAATCTCCTGGAACTATGGCTACTAAAGCCTCTTTTAAAAGATAATAAGCCATGCCGTAAGAGTTTCGAATCTGGACATTGTTGAATTCTTTATCGTAATAAGAGGAGAAATTAGGAAAAAGATAGAATGCTCCCTGTGGTTTGAAACAGGAGAGCTGAGGGATTCTCTGGAGCCTCATCAAGAGGTAATTTCTCCGTCTCTGAAACTCAGATGTCATTTTGGAAACTTCATACTGGGGACCGGTCAAGGCTTCTAAGCTCGCCTTTTGAGAGATCGAGCAGGGATTGGAGGTGGTGTGGCTCTGTATTTTGGCCATGCCGTTGATTATATCTGCAGGGCCGGCTGCATATCCTATCCGCCATCCAGTCATAGAGTAAGATTTTGAGACCCCGCTGATGATGGCTGTTTTCTTTTTTATCTCCTCTCCCAGGGAAGCGAAGCTAACAAAACGGAAGTCATCATAGATGATTTTTTCATAGATTTCATCTGCGATAACGAAGATATCTTCTTCCATAACTATATCCGCTAAGGCTTCAAGCTCGCGTTTCTCATAGGCCGCTCCTGTGGGATTAGAGGGATTGTTCAGTATCAAAGCCTTGGTAGCAGGCGAGATGGCAGATTTTAACTGATCTGGCGTCAAAAGAAATCCGTTTTCTTCTTTTGTAGGGATTATGACGGCTTTGCCTTTAGCAAGTGAGACTGAATGGGGATAGGTTACCCAATAGGGAGACGGGATGATGACTTCTTCGCCTTCATCAATCAGCGCTTGAACGAGATGGTAAAGCGAGCTCTTTGCTCCTGAGGAGACGATGATTTCATCCATAGTGTATGTGAGGCCAAAATCTTGTTTCAGGCGGTTTATGATCGCTTCCTTAAGGGGTGGAATTCCATCGTTTGCCGTATACTTGGTAAAATTTTGTTCGATGGCCTGGATACCGGCCTCTTTTACATTATCAGGAGTCGAAAAGTCTGGCTCTCCCACACTAAGGTCAACAATATCTATTCCCTCGGCTTTCATTGCCTGGGCTTTGGTTGTTATTTTTAGGGTGGGAGATATGCCGATTTGACTAGCTTTTTCTGATATCATGACTGACCTACTTTTCCTGGGGAATTATTTTTCTTCTTTCTCTTCAGGCGTAAGTTTTTCTTTGAGATATTTCTTCAGGTCAACCCCTGTCAGGGACTTGACTACCTCTGGCATTTGAGCTAGGACTTCTGCCACCTGAGAGGTGATTTTTGAAGTACCCAGGCCTTTATCGCCTCCGACCATCACGATTTTATCAACCTTGGAGAGAGGTTCGGAAACGGCCTTGGCTAAGTCAGGGAGAACTTTAAAATAGGTGTCAAATAGAGCGGCCTGGTTGTACCTTTCCCAGGCCTGAGCCTTTTTCAGCATTGATTCAGCCTCGGCTAAGCCTCGTTGCTTGAGCTCTTCGGCTGCAGCAGTACCTTCAAGTTTTACTGCTTCTGATTTTCCCCTGGCTTCAGCCAGGATACGGTATTCCTCTGCCTCTGCTTCTGCTTTTAGCTGGTATTTGCGGGCGTCAGACGGTTTGATAACATTGGACTCAAGCTCTTTCTGCTTGCGGCCGATTTCCAAATCCTCTATCTTTATAGCTTGTTCCTTTTCTATGAGCTTTACCTTGGCTTCTTCCTTTTTTATTTCCTGGTCGATACGGAACCGTTCAAGTTCGTAAGAAAGGTCTGCCTTAGCTTTTTTCTGGTTGACCTGAGCCTGCGAATCAGCTTTCTTGCCTTCGTTTTCCCACTCGGCTTTGGCGATGAGGGCTTCGGCAGCGAGGCGTGCCACCTCTCCTTCTTTTCGGGCTTCTGAAGATTTGATCACGGCTTGCTTTTCAGTCTCTGCTTCTGCAATAGCAGCGTCTCGTTTGGCTGCAGCTATCTGCGGCTTTCCGAGGGCATCGAGGTATCCCTGGGTGTCGCTTATGTCTTTAAGGGCATAGGACATCATGGTCAAACCCATCAGGGCAAAGTCTTTATGAGCAGCCTCGATCACTTTAGCTGAAAATTCGTGTCTTCCCGTATAAATTTCCTCTACAGTCATAGCACCTATAACCTCTCTCATCTTTCCCTCCAGGATGGTCATGGAGACATCCTTGATGCCTTCTTTTCCCAATCCTAAGAATTGTTCTGCTGCAAGGCGAATAGAGTGGTCCGCGGAATCTATCTTGACCTGAGCAGTGGATTCAGCCATGAGGGGAACTCCTCCCCGGGTAAGAACTTCTGGGGTTTTGATATTCAAGGTGATCACTTCCATGGGCAAGATGTCGACAGTTTCAATGAAGGGCATAACAAAAGTACCCCCTCCCAGACGATAGCGATAGCCGACTTTTTTCTTAGTTCCATCAGGGGCGATCACTGTTCTCTTTCTTCCTCCAGAAATAATGAGAGCCTGATTGGGGCCGACCTTTCGATACTGTTTAGCCATGAGAAGAATTATTAGGGCTAAGAAAATAAGTATGATGCCTAATATGATCAGCTTGGTTATGATAGTCATTGTAACCTCCTTGTAATCAAGCCTCTCAAGATAAGGCGGGATTTAGATGAATTATTCATCATTATATATATATGCTCGCTTGTTTTTCTTTAATTCCTCTGATAGCGGAAATGTTATAGCGAAGTGGGATTATTGTCAAGAAGGCAGTATCTTAAAGAAAATGGGGCCAGGCCCCATTTTTGCAGACTTTGCTCCGGTCGATGGCAGGGTTATCTTTTCTTAACGTCGAGTCTTTCTCTAAAGTAGGCGATGGTTTCGATCAGCCCCTCGTCTAAATCTGTCTTTGGCTGCCAGCCGAGTTTTTCTTTGGCTAAGGAGATATCCGGACATCGACGCGCCGGGTCATCCGAGGGCAGAGGCTTGCGGACGATCTTGGAAGAGCTTTTAGTAAGTTTGATTATTTTTTCGGCTAACTCGAGGATAGTGGATTCAGTCGGATTTCCCAGGTTCACGGGCTGTGTAAAATCCTCTTTATCCATCGTCATGATGAGAGCATCAATGAGATCTGAGACATAGCAAAAGGATCGCGTTTGACTTCCGTCTCCGTAAACGGTGACTGGTTCTCCTCTAAGAGCTTGAACTATAAAGTTGCTTACGACTCTTCCGTCATTTATGGCCATCCGCGGGCCGTAGGTGTTAAATATGCGGGCTATTCTGGTGTCGACTTTGTTCTGGCGGTTGTAATTCATCATCAGCGTTTCTGCCACTCTTTTTCCTTCGTCATAGCAGCTTCTAGGACCAATGGGATTGACATTTCCCCAGTAACTTTCTGGTTGAGGGTGAGCTGTCGGGTCCCCGTATATTTCAGAGGTTGATGCGAGGAGGATGCGGGCTTTTATCCTCTTGGCCAGGCCTAGCATATTGATAGTCCCCATGACGCTGGTCTTTACCGTTTTTATCGGATTATGCTGGTAGTAGAGAGGTGAGGCTGGGCAAGCGAGATGATAGATTTCATCTACTTCCAAAAACAGAGGATGGATGATGTCGTGGCGGATCAGTTCGAAATAGGCGTGGGTAAAGAGATGCCGGATATTATCTTTGTCTCCCGAGAAAAAATTGTCGACACAGACCACATCCGCTCCCTTTTCTAAAAGAGAGTCGCAAAGATGGCTGCCTAAGAAACCGGCTCCTCCTGTTATCAGGATACGGTTCATATCTTTTTCTCCTTTTACCCGTAAGCCATGAAGAGAAGGCTCTTTTTTTTGAGGGCATCCTTCTGCACTTGGGTTATTTCTTTTATTCCCTTGTACGCTAAGTTTAAAAGAGTACTCAGTTCTTTTCTTGAAAATGGATTTTTCTCTGCTGTCGCCTGTAGTTCTACGAGTTGCTTCTTCTCTGTTGCCACAACATTCATATCAATGTCAGCTTTTGCATCCTCGCAGTAATCGAGGTCCAGGAGGATTTCTCCTTCCACAATGCCCACGCTGACTCCGCAGACCAGGTATTTGAGGGGCATCTGGTCTATGATTTTTTCGTCCATCATCTTTTTCAGGGCGAGGGCTAAGGCAAGGCAGCCCGCTGTTATCGAGGCTGTTCTTGTCCCCCCGTCTGCCTGAAGGACGTCGCAGTCCACTATGATAGTCTTCTCTCCAAGGACGCTAAGGTCTGTCACAGCGCGGAGGGAGCGTCCTATGAGGCGTTGAATCTCTTGACTTCGTCCGGAAATATGAGCGTATGTTCTTTCTCGGATGTTTCTTTTTTCAGTGGAGCGGGGAAGCATGGAGTATTCGGCGGTAATCCAGCCAGTTCCGCTGTTCTTAAGGAAGGGTGGAACCTTCTCTTCGATTGTGGCTGCAGCAACGATTCTGGTTTTGCCTATCTCTATGAAGGCAGAGCCGTCAGCAAAATCCAAATAATCGGGCTTGATTTTTATCGGCCTTAATTCATCGAAAGACCTTTTATTGGCTCTCATTTTCCTCTTTCCTTCAGAATCCTCTCCTTCACCTGGGAAAGCTCTTTGAAATTTTAATTTTTCTTTCCCTGGATATTAAGGATTTGATCCTTTTCAAAATTCAAGCCTCCTCTTCCTCTGGTCTCGTTTTCCACCTATTGTGGAACCAAAACCAATAATCTGGATTTTTCCGTATCTGAATTTCTATAATCTTAGTGCATATTTGGGTAATTTTCAATACTTCCTGATTGTAATTTCCTCCCGAGGTTATGCTTAGAGGGCTGAATATTTTAAGGTGATAGGCATGGGATGAGGTTGGATAGCAAAAGACCGGGATGAGAGGTGATTTTGTCCTGAGGAAAAATGCTGCCAGGCTTGGAGTTGTGGCGGCTTTCTTGCCAAAAAAATCGACAAAGACAGCTTGTTGCCTGAGAACATTCTGATCTATCAAAAAGGCAACCATTTCTCTTCCCCGCAGAGAATGAAGAATCTTTTTTGTTGCCTGATGTTTATAGATGACGTTTGATCCCTGGCTTGTTCTAAGTTTGAGGAGCTCTTTCTCCAGGAGCTTGTTATCCAAGGGACGGGCAATAACACTCAGCTTTCCCTTTTTGGATAAAAAAAACGGAGCGATTTCCCAGCTTCCGTAGTGAGCAGAAAAGAGGAGCGCTCCCTTTTTTTCTCGCAGAGCCTCAAGTAGATTTTCTTCGCCTTCGACATTTATGAGGGCATTCCTTTTCTTTTCTCTAAGATGAGGAAGCTTTATGATATCCATGAATGCCTTTCCGAAATGAATAAAGGAGTTGCGGGCTATTCTCTTGAGTTCAGAAGCGAACAATTCCTTTCCAAATGCGATTTTCAGGTTGGATAAGGCGATCAAGCGATGCCTCCTATCCAGGTAATAAAAGGATAGTCCTAAGGTTTTTCCTAAAAAAAGACATAGCTTCCGGGGAAGAAGGGACAAAGGAGCTTTGGCTATTTGAAAGAGTAAGAATTCCGATAATTCTTTAAAACTTGCCATTATAGAATATTACACCCAATTTTGGAGGAGATTCGATATCCTGGTGTAAAATTTATTCTCCACCTCGAGGCCGATCTTTAAATAATAAGCGGGGATTTTTTTAAGGCTCTCGCTGTGAATAATCTTCAAGGTGTCTTTCTCAGTAGTGATGATTGCTTCAGCGTTTATTTTTTGGAATTTTTCTGCAATTTTTTCTAGAGAAGACTTGGGGTAGGAATAATGGTCAGGAAATTTAAAGAAAAAAGACGGGCTTATGCCTGCTTCGCGGAGAATGGATATGAATCTTTCAGGCCGAGCAATTCCACAAAAAGCAAGGACTTTTTTTCCTTTAAGTTTTTCATCCGCCTGTCTCTGATTATCCTTTAGTCTGAAGAAGCCCTCATTTTTAACCGAGTATTCAAAGACGGTTGATTCAGGAAAACGTTTCATCATCCTTTTTTTTCTCTGGGAATCAGCTCCTTTCTTCATCAGGAGAATGTTGGCTCTTTTAAGGGAAGAGACAGGTTCGCGAAATGTAGTTTTTTCTGCCGGAGTATAGAGAACAATGTCTAAATCTCTGTGGAGGCGGCGATGCTGAAAACCGTCATCCAGCACAGCAAGCTCGTAACCCAGGCTCTTTGCTTTTTGGCAGGAAAGAAGACGATTTTTGCCTATGAAAATTCCTGCCTGAGGAATATTTTGGGCAATCATAAAAGGCTCATCGCCAGAATCTTCCCAATGAGCGAGAATGTTTTTTCCGTCAGAGAGAATGCCTCCGCTCTTTTCCCATCTCCCTTTATACCCACGGGAGATAAGGGCAGATTTGAAGCCGTGATTAATGAGATAGTTTATCAAATTTATGACTAACGGCGTTTTTTCTGTGCCCCCAAAGGCGATGCTTCCCACGCTGATGACGGACAAAGGAGCCTTTTTTGGGATTAGTATTTTCTTTTTGTAGAACCAATTTTTAATCTGGCATCCTGAGCGGTTGAAAAGAGAGAGAAGGAATAAGAGAAATTTCATCCTCTGGGGAATATACTATATTCGATTTTCTCTTTCAAGAAGTCATTTATGAGCGCAAGAAAAGGGGACAGGCTACTTTTTCCGATGTTGGGGTCAGGCTTTATCTTATAGAATGCTATGAGGACGAGAAGTAGGAAAGTATCTTTTCCAGATGGAAAGACCTAACCCACGAGAATGTCCTATTTCTTACAGAAAAAGTAGCCTGTTCCCTTTTTCGAAACTTTTTCGAAATGGCGAACCTTACCTTCTCATTTTTGCTTTGATTTTTTCTTGGCCCTATGATAATTTTTGCTTTCCCTTCAAAGCATACAATCGGTATTTGGGCAAAATGCTCGCCCATCACAAGGAAAAAGGAGGATATGATATGAAAAAAGGAATTTTTTCGTCTCGGTTTCTATTGGTACTGTGTATAGGATTTGCCCTAAGTCTTTCCCTCGGGGCGAAAAAGGCTAAGAAAGAGCCTCAACCTCTTCTCAAAGAATCTATCCTTGACGGGCTAAGATGGAGATGTATCGGCCCCTCCAACATGGGGGGACGGATTGATGATTTTGCTGTTGTGGAAAGCAATCCTAAAATTATTTACGCAGGGACTGCCTCTGGGGGAGTGTGGAAGACCACCAACAACGGTGTAACGTGGGAGCCTATTTTCGATGACCAGAATACGAGCACCATAGGGGATGTGACCGTGGCGCCTTCCAATCCGGGTATAGTCTGGGTTGGCACTGGAGAACCTAACAATCGTCAGAGTTCTTCCTGGGGAGACGGAGTTTATAAATCTAATGATGGCGGCAGGACATGGAAGAATATGGGGCTTCGTGATACGCATCATATTGGTCGTATTGTCATCCATCCGACTAATCCAGATATAGTTTATGTTGCCGCCCTGGGGCATCTCTGGGGTCCAAATAAAGAAAGGGGCCTGTTTCGAACCATGGATGGCGGAAAAAACTGGACCAATACCAAGTTTATTGATGAGAATACGGGCTTTGTGGATGTTGCCCTGGATCATGAGAATCCAAATGTCCTCTATGCGGCAGCCTATCAGAGGCGCCGCCGGGGCTGGGGTTTTAACGGGGGAGGACCTGGCAGTGGTCTTTACAGGACTACCGACGGCGGAGAAACATGGATTCGCCTGACGAACGGACTGCCTTCAGGGAACACAGGGCGCATTGGAATATATATTTACCGCGGCAGCCCCAATGTTGTCTATGCTATAATCGAACACAAAGAGGGTGGAGTTTTTCGCTCGGAAGATAAGGGCGTGACCTGGAAAAAGATGTCGAGCACGAATCCTCGGCCTATGTATTACAGCAAGATACGCATCGACCCGAACAATGACCAGAGGATTTGGGTTCTCGGGGCCTCTATGTATGTCTCTGAGGATGGAGGTAAGTCTTTCAGCACTAATTATGTAAGAGGAGTACACGGCGACCATCATGCGATGTGGATTAATCCTTCAGATTCAAATCACATGGTGCTGGGTTCGGACGGAGGGATTTATTTTTCTTATGATCGCGGAAAAACCTGGGATTTTATCAATACGCTCCCTCTCGGACAGTTTTACGAAGTAGGTTTTGACATGCGCAGTCCTTATTATGTCTATGGAGGATTGCAGGATAACGGAAGTTGGGGAGGTCCAAGCTCAACCTTGAATAGACTAGGAGTTTCAAACGAAGACTGGGTCAGAATCGGGGGTGGAGATGGCTTTTATACTCAAGTCGATCCCCAAGACAATAACACAATCTATGCCGAATCTCAGAATGGGAATCTCTTCAGGTTCGATGCGAGGACAGGAGAAAGCAAGTCCATAAGGCCTGAACCTAATGATGAGAATGAGCGTTACAGGTTTAACTGGAATTCTCCGATTTTGATATCTACTCACGATTCCAAAACAATCTATTACGGCGGAAACAAACTCTTTAAATCTAAGGATAGAGGAGAGACATGGGAAGCTTCGATTGACCTTACGACGCAACAGGATAGAGAAAAGCTTCCCCTTATGGGAGTCCTCCCTGACAGAGACACCCTTTCCCGGCACGACGGCATCGCTTACTACGGTGATATCACCACAATTTCTGAGTCTCCTCTTAAAGAAGGGCTCATCTATGTAGGCACAGATGACGGCAACCTGCAGGTCACTCGAGATGGAGGAAAGACCTGGAAGAATGTGATCAGCAAGGTTCCTCGGATGCCTAAATATACCTATGTCACCAGGGTTTTAGCTTCGCGCTTTAAGGAAGGGACAGCCTATGCCACATTTGATGGGCATCGGAATAATGATTTTAAAGCTTATGTGTTCGCAACCAGCGATTACGGGGAAAGCTGGAAGAATATCTCAAGCAATCTGCCTAAGGGCGGAATTGTCAATGTCATAAGAGAGCATCACCGGAATCCAAATCTTCTGTTTGCCGGAACAGAAAGGGGTGCCTACTTCTCGATCGATAGGGGAGGGAGATGGGGGAAGCTTAAGAACAACTTCCCCACCGTTCCCGTTGATGACATTGCCATTCATCCTAGAGAGAATGACCTGATTTTTGGCACCCATGGCCGGAGCGTGTGGATTTTAGATGATATCACTCCCTTAGAACAGCTTACAAAAGATACCTTGGCCTCTTCCGCTTATCTTTTTGACATCCGGAAGGCAACAATCTTTAACCCCTACAACCATAAGGGAAATCTTGGCCACAAATTTTTTGTCGCTTCTAATCCGGATTTTGGGGCGATGATAAGCTACTACCTGAAAGAAGAAGCAAAAGAAGATGTAACGATAGCTATTCAAGACAGCCAAGGACAGGAAATAAGGGAGCTAAAGGGTCAGATAAACGCTGGAATCAATCGCGTTGTCTGGGATTTAAGGTACGGGCCTCCCGAGTTGCCCAGTGAGGAAAGGATTAGCCGTCGTTTCAGAGCTCGGGGGCCCTTTGTTCTCCCTGGAGAATACAAGGTGACATTGAAAACAGCACGCCAGGAGATGACAAAGACTGTTAAGGTTGAGGGAGACCAGAGGATAGATATTTCCTTCGAGGACAGGAAAGCCCAGCATGATGCGCTGATGAGCATTCATAATCTTCTCCCTGCTGTTTCAGCAGCGAGCCAGACTTCAGATAGTATTAGAAGGGAGATCAAGAAGCAGGAAAGCGCTTTAAGAAAGATTCCTGATGTCCCGGCAGCAATTAATGAATCGATTAAAGCTATTTCCAAAGAGATCGATGATATTCGGCTTAAATTAATGGGAGACCCGCAATTAGGCTGGAGAGGCATGCGCTTTTCAGTCCGGGGACGTCTCTTCATGACCGGAAGATCTATCGGAGGATATACAGGTGCTCCTTCCAAGCATCATGTTCAGCAGATAAGGAAAGATTCTGACGAGTTAAAGACACTTATTGAGAGGATAAACAAAATAATAGAGGTAGATATCCCCAAATTGAACGAATTGATGAACAAAAACAATATTCCCCGTATCGTTGTTGGGGAAAAAATAAAAATTGGCTAGACTTGCTGGACTGGCAGGAAAGAGAGATGCAGCTTGAATAAACTGAAGGGATTTGAATTCTCATAATACTTGCTCAAATTGAGAGAAAAAAGGAGGGTCAGGATTATAAGAAACGTGGTAGGACTCTTTCTGGCTACGCAGATGGCATTTGTCTCTTTTAGCTGCAAGACAGAGACGGGGATCACGGGGGTAGAACTCGAGGTGAGCTTTCCTGAGGCGACCTTATCAGATGACCTGATTACTGATATCCAGTATAGATGGAAGACGAAGAAGGGCTTTGTCGAGGTAAAGGAAGACTACTATGCTTATGTGCATTTTTGGCATAGATATAACCTTCTTTTCTACGATAATCATTCCCCAGAAATTCCAACATCCAAATGGGAGCCGGGAAAAGAATACACTTATTCGCGGAGAATATATATACCTGCATTTATTGATAAGTCTGACCCCGAGTTCAGAGGAGAAGGTACATTGAGATTGTCAATCGGATTAAATTCTCCTTATAATAGGTCAGGGAAACTACCAAAGCCTCTTTTTGGAAAAAAGCTGAAGTTCTTACCTGCTCCCGCCGATACTCCCAAGATCAGTTACGAAGACGGATGGTATGATTTAGAGATAAGCCCCGAGACCGCTCTTAAAAGGTGGAGATGGGCAGCCAAGGAAGCCAGATGCAAAATTGATAATCCTCGCCAGGATGCTCTCCTGTTTATAAAAGGAGGAGTTAACCTAGGAGTATTGAATAATCAAAAAGTTATCTTCAGGATCAACGATTCGATTTTGGACGAGTTCATCCCTAAGGGAAGTCAATTTGAGAAATCATACAGGATAAAAAAAGATATGCTCGGCGAGGCGGATAAATTTTATCTCGCTATCTCTACTGATAAAACGTTTATCCCGAAGCAGGTTATACTTGGTTCTGAGGATGAGAGAGAGTTAGGGGTTCAGATTTCCTTTATTTATTTTAGATAGGTAAAAGGAAATGAAGGAGAACTTACTTTTTTTCTTGAGATTTGCTGAGGGATAGCGGAATATTTTAGAAAGCTTACTCTTTTCCTTTATTCTTGGCTTTCTTGTCAGGGCTATCTTCTGTTTCTGGCTCCAGACCTTGCCTGCTGATATTCTTTCCTGGCCTTGGCTTCCTCTTCCTTAGCTTTCTGAAGTCTCAGAGAAGTTTCACTTATGTCTCTCTGAATTTTTTCTCTGGAGCTCATGTCGTCCATGCTGTAAAATTCTTGCCAAAGACCGTTCATCCTCGTCGTTAATAAACCCACTTGCTCTCTTGCGTTCTTCCATTTCTGTTCGAGTTCATCTGGTGTGTTTTCTTGAGGCTGTGCTATGTCTGGGCTCTTAGCATCTGGCGTTCTGGATTTGGCTCCTGATGGCTCTGCCTTATCTTGCGCGGATACATCAGATGGACTTCCCGCCGTTGAGCTTCCTTCTATGGCGCCTGCTTGTCTAGAAGTAGTTAGAGCCGGCCCTCTTTTAATGTTTGCTAGGTCAGCATTGGTAACGACTGTCTTTTTTTGGCCCTTAAGTTTTTCTCTTCTTTCTTTTTCCTTCTTGGCTAACTCAACCAAGCTTTGAGAAGAAAGGACAGTGGTAAGGAATAAAGGGAGAGAGATTCCTACGATAATTTTTTTGAAACTCATTGTTCCTTCTCTTTAAAATTTATTTTATACATCAGAAGTTTTTATGTCAATCAAGCGCGTAACTGGGGATCACCAAGAGTTACTGGCTCTTTCTCACCTCAATTTGGCAATAAAAATAATCGGAGATGCACTATTGCCGCAAAATAAAGGTAATAAAAACCCCGATTTAAGTAAATACCCCTTTGAGATGATTTGGGGAATGATTTTTTTTCTTTTTTTCATCACCTAAAAGGATGATCTATCCTCACCATTCCAGTCTATTGAAAAAAAAGAATAAAAAAGGGGACAGAAAAAAGGGACAGGCTACTTTTTCTATAAGAAGGAGGATAGCCCTGGGGTCAAACTTAATCATGGGGAAAAATAGATAATCAAAGACAGTAATTTTGCTTCTCAATGGCAAGGTCTGGTCCCAAAAGGCCCATCAGAAAAAGTAGCCTGCCTCCTTTTTATGCCTTTTTACTGGGCTGTCCGAATAAAAATTGTCTCCCCATCTGAGGAGACTTCTACTGCTCCATAAACGTCGGTGCGGTATACTTTTGCCCCTATCTTCTTGTATCTTTCTAAAATCTCATGATTTGGAAAGCCATACCTGTTATTTTCGCCTACGGAGATCACAACAATTTCGGGAGATACCCTGTTGAGAAACGCTTCTGAGCTTGAAGACGGGCTACCGTGGTGAGGAGATTTGAGCACCTGACTTTTGATTTGCCCGTAGCTTTCTAAAATCGTTTTTTCAGCATCTATGCCGATATCTCCTGGGAGAAGAAATGAAATTTTATTGTAGGAGAGTCTGAGTACAAGAGAATGGTCATTACTTATTGTGCCAACATAAGGCTCTCCTTTTTCAGGATGGAGAACCTCGATTCTAACCTTTTTTTCCAGATGAGAGTGACCGCGGAAAAGTCTTTTGAGAGAGACCGATGAAGAGAGCGATCTTTTGAACTCCATGTATGGATCACTCTCTAAGGGACTGAAAGTTTCCCAGTATTCGCCTATCTTAAAATTTCTGGCAACTGCTTTTAAGCCGTTCAGATGATCGGGATGGGCATGGGTTAATATGAGGTAATCAATTTTTTTTATTCCTTTTTCCCAAAGAAAGGGAGAAACTACTTGTTCGCCTGTATCAAAAGTTCCCTCTGGCTGTCCGCCTCCATCGATAAGCATTTTTTTACGGCCGGGAAATTCAACCAATATAGACTCGCCCTGGCCGACATCGATAAAAGTGAGTTTAAGGTTTTTGGATACGGAGGGAAAGGGGTAGGATATCAAAACAGTAAAGAAGGCAAGAAAAAGGACGGCAAGGACCAATTTTTGCTTCCTTATTTTGGAGGGCAAAAGCAAGAGAAGCAAGAAAAAGAAATAGCCGATTATGGTGAAGATATGGGGTGTGGGTATTCTGTAGGAAATGAAAGAGACCTTATCAGAGAGATGTGAACAACTGATGAGAAAGTTTATGAGATACTCTATCCCTTTGGCGAGATGTTGAGCCAGGAAAGAGCTTGCGAAGGAAAGAAGAAGGAATATATAACCGCCAGCCATGATCAGCCCAACCAGAGGTAGGGCTGCATAGTTGAGGATAAGAGAGGAGAAAGTAACCCTGTTAAAGGAGCTGGCAATAAAAGGAAAAACCCCAAGCTGGGCCGTAAGAGAGAGAACCAGGATCTCGCTAATTCTTAAGGGAAGGCGGGGGAAGTACTTAATGACTCTAGGGAAAAAAAGAATAATGGAAAAGGTAGCAGCAAAAGTAAGCTGGAAGCCTACGTTAAACAGGCTAAAGGGATTGAAAAAAAGAAGGATAAAGGCACTGATGGAGATCGTGTTGATGAGGTTGACATTCCTCCAGATGAGTTTTCCCAAAAGAAATGCTACCGCCATTATTGTAGCCCTCATGACTGAAGGCCTTCCTTCCACCAAGAAAGCATAAAAAAAGAGAAAGACAATCACGAGCAGATAAGAGAGACGTGTAGGCACTCTTGAAAGCTTCAAAAGAGAGAAAAGAAAGAAGGAAATAATTGCAATATGAGCACCAGAAATAGCAAAAAGGTGATAAATTCCTGCCTTTTGGAGAGATTGGGTGATAGAAGGATCCATTCTTGATCTTTCACCTAAGAGGAGGGCTTCAAGAACAGCTCCCTGAGGAGAAAGTACGTTTGCTTCAGAGGAAAAATGATTTTCGATTTTATGCTGCAGGTTTTGGCGCAGAACAGATACCAGATGCAAGGGAGAATACTTTTTTCCGGATTCTAATCTTTCTACAAGAAGTGCGCTCTTGGAAAAAGCCCTGTTGTGGATATTCTGGCTTTTGAGATATGCATTCAAGGATGATGCTTTAAAGTTTCTATAGCCTTTAGAAGAAAGAAGACGGGCGGAAACCTTGATTTTATCATGGACAAAAAGTCTGAGTGAGGATGAAGACTCTGAGGAATGGGGTATAGTGATCCTCAGATTTCCTCGTATTTTTTCCTCTTTATTCTCGTAAATAACTTTTTTTACCTTTATGAAGAGAAAATCCCTATCAGGCCCGCGGGACGGAGATTTGTTCACCGTGCCGTAAAAATCAGCATAATTTGAGAGGCTCAGCTTACGAAGAGAATTTTTGTCGAAATTTTTGTTGGAGAAAGAATAGAGGCTTGCACCGAGAAGAAGAGTAGAGAGGAGAATAAATAGGAAAGCCTGTTTTTCTTTTCTGAGGAGAAAGAAGAGCCAGGCAAAAGCGAGAGATGCCATCAAGGATAAGATCCACGTCAGCAGAGAAAAGGATAGAAAAGAAGAGAGCAAGATGCCTGATGCCAGCGATAAAACCAGGAAGAGAAAGGGAAAAGGCATCTGTTTATTTAACGAAGATTAAGGTTATGTTCTTGAATCTCTTTTTCTATCTGAAGTGCTGCGGCTTTATCAATTGTGAAGCGTTTTAGGGGAAAAAGAAGCGGGGCAAGCGAGAGGAATGAGATTTTATACGTGAGATTCCTGCGCATGGATTTATCTTAGATTTGCTCCAGGCTAATGTCAAGAAATCATATGAGAAGGAAAGAATCTCCATTTCCGTTATTAGAAAAGGTCGCTGCAGCTATTTGCCAAAACTCGCGCTTTAGCAATCGGTTATTATGAATCTTGCGATGCTTGCTTTGAGACAGATGAGGTGGCTCAGATGGCGATTGATTCCTTAAAAGTGCCGTAAGCTTCTTTGAGGACAGAAGATATTTCTCCCAGAGTAGCCATTGCTTGGACAGCATTGATAATATAAGGAAGAAGGTTCTTATTAGCTTCAACCGCGTCCCTGATTGCCTGCAGCTCGCTTTCCACCTGCTTTTTTGACCTTTTTTCTCTTAATAGGCTGAGTTTTCTTATCTGGGCTTTTTCTAACTTTTTTGGTGGATAGTAGAGCCTAAAGCGAATTTTTTCTTCCTTATTCTTGTACTCGTTGAGACCGACGATAATCTGTTCTTTGCTTTCAATTTGTTTTTGATATTTATAGGCACTTTCTTGAATTTCCTTCTGAATAAATCCTTTTTCAATAGCGGCGAGCATTCCTCCCCATTCTTCTATTCTCTGGAGATATTCCATTACTTTTTCCTCAATCTGGTTAGTCAAACTCTCGATAAAATAAGAGCGCCCTAAGGGATCTACTGTATTAACCACTCCACTTTCGTGGGCAATGATTTGTTGTGTGCGGAGCGCTATCTGGACCGATTCCTCGCTGGGAAGAGCCAGGGCCTCATCCCTGGAGTTTGTGTGAAGCGATTGGGTGCCTCCCAGGATTGCGGCTAGAGCTTGAAGGGTGATCCTGACGATGTTGTTTTCAGGCTGTTGGGCCAGAAGAGTCACTCCGCTTGTCTGGGTGTGGAACCTGAATTTCCAGGAGAGAGGATTTTTCGCCTTAAATTTTTCTCTCATGAGCCTGGCCCATATTCGCCTTGCGGCGCGGAACTTGGCAATTTCCTCGAAGAAGTTATTATGGGATGCCAGGAAGAAAGAAAGGCGAGGGGCAAATGAGTCCACCTCAAGGCCCGCTTTTCGGGCAGCCTCGATATAGGTGATAGCGTTAGCTAACGTGAAAGCCAGTTCCTGAACTGCCGTAGCCCCGGCTTCCCGGATATGGTAGCCGCTGATGCTCATCGTGTTCCATTGAGAAACATTTTTTTGGCAGAAGGCAAGAACGTCTGTGATGATTTTAAGAGAAGCATGAGGAGGGTAAATATAGGTTCCTCGTGCGATATATTCTTTGAGAATATCGTTTTGGATTGTCCCTGAGAGCTTTCTCCATTTAACTCCCTTTTTTTCAGCTAAGGCTAAGTACATGGCGAGAATAATGGCTGCTGTGGAGTTGATTGTCATGGAAACGCTGACTTTATCGAGTGGAATGTGATCGAAAAGGATTTCCATATCTTCGAGGGAATCGATAGCCACTCCCACTTTGCCCACTTCCCCTCTGGCAAGGGGATGATCTGAGTCATAGCCCAGCTGGGTGGGAAGATCAAAAGCCACACTTAGCCCTGTCTGGCCCTGGGAGAGAAGAAAGCGGTATCTTTTGTTGGACTCTTCTGCTGTTCCAAAACCAGCATACTGGCGCATAGTCCAAAGTTTTCCCCTGTACATGGTTGGGTAGATTCCACGAGTAAAAGGATATTTCCCGGGATCACCCAGATCCCGGGAAGGATTAAAGTCAGTTAGATCCTTTTCGCTGTAGATTTTTTTAATTTCAATCTGGGAGGGAGTGAAAAATTTATCTTTTCTTTCTTTATCTGAGTCCATAATCTGCTCAGACTTCTATAGTCATCTTCTCTTCGTCAAAGCCTTGGCAAAAAGTGCCTTTCATGATTAAACATATGTTTTCGGCGCTGAATTCTGCTTCCGATCAGGAGACATACCTGGCGAAGACTTGCGAGCCTGCGTAGCTTCCTCTATCTTTTAGCTCCTCTTCGATCTCCATGAGCCGGTTGTATTTGGCAACCCTTTCGCTTCGGCTTAAAGAGCCTGTTTTTATCTGGCCGGAGTCAACGGCGACACTTAAATCTGCTATGAAAGTATCTTCGGTCTCTCCAGAGCGGTGGGATATCACTGCGGAATATTCTTTCTGGTGCGCATATCTTACTGTCTCAATTGTCTCGCTCAGGGTGCCTATTTGATTCAACTTGATCAGGATTGAGTTTCCTATCTTCCTTTCTACGCCCTTTTTGAACCTTTCCAGGTTAGTGACAAAAATATCATCACCTACAATCTGAATTCTTTGGCCAAGAACTTCTGTCATAAGATTCCAGCCTTGCCAGTCATCCTCAGCAAAGCCATCTTCTATGGAGATAATGGGATATTTTTGAACCAAAGACTCGTAAAAATCGATCATCTCATCAGTTGATCTTTTCGAACCATCCGACTTCTTAAAGAAGTATTTCTTGTCGGTGAAGAATTCAGAGGCAGCCACGTCAAGGGCGAGAAAGATATCATCGCCGGGCTTGTAGCCTGCCTTTTGGATGCTTTCAAGAATCAATTCAAGGGCTTCTTCATTGGATTTCAGGTTCGGGGCAAATCCTCCTTCATCTCCAACGGCAGTGCTGTACCCTTTTTTTTGAAGGATTTTTTTCAGGTGATGAAAGACTTCTGCGCAGATTCTGATGGCTTCAGAGAAATTGGGGCTTCCTGCGGGAACGATCATGAACTCCTGAATATCGACGTTGTTATCCGCATGGGAACCACCGTTCAGAATGTTGATCAGAGGAACGGGCAGCCGATAGGTTTCTCTTTTTCCCAAGTAATTATAAAGAGGCAAGCCCATGGCCTGCGAGGCAGCATGAGCGGCGGCCATGGAAACAGACAGGATGGCGTTAGCCCCTAATTTTTTTTTGGAAGGAGTTCCATCCAGTTGAATAAGGCGCTTATCTATCTCCTCTTGCTCAAGAGCATCTAAGCCTATAATTTGAGGCGCAATGATCTCTTTAACATTGGCGACTGCTTTGAGAACGCCTTTTCCAAGATAACGAGAGAGATCTCCATCTCTTAATTCCAAAGCTTCATACTTGCCTGTTGAAGCTCCAGAAGGAACGGCTGCCCTTCCTACCGTTCCTGATCTGAGGATAACCTGGCTGCTTATGGTAGGATTTCCCCTTGAATCTAAGATCTCTCTGGCCTTTATTTCAGTTATCGCTGTTTTTGTCATCATGGAATTAGTTGGGTTTTTTATAGATGTGTTGGTATTTTTGCTGAGAAAGAGCTACTTCTGAGTTGGTCAAAAAAAGAGATTATTTTTTTCTTTCTCCCTCCTTAGAGGCCTCCTCTTTCTTTTTAAAGATTTCTTCCTGCTTCTTCTCAACAAACTCTTTTAATGTATCGAGTCCTTCAGAGGTTTTTTCTTTTACAATCTTTATTCCCCTTTCAGCCTCTTTGGCGATTTTTTCATAGCCTTCTTTAGCTTTCTCTCCTGTTCTCACAGCAGTTTCACCTATTTTCTTCCTTGTTTCTGCCCCGCTTGCAGGAGCAAAAAGGACGCCCAGGATAAAGCCTGTTGCTGTGCCGATAAGAAATGAGAATGTGATTTCAAAGAAACTCGCACCTCTATCGTTTGCCATTTTTACCTCCTTTTTTTTTCATCTGCCGCCAACCAAGACGAAGCAGAGGGAATAGGAAAGGCCAGTATTTGGATGAGGGTTTGATGATTCTTGCCGTGAAGAGCCAGACGATATCTGATATGCTGGAAGCAGTTTTTTTTGTTGCGTCGAGCACAGGGGTCAAATCATCAATCTTTTCGTTTACTTTTTTGTTTGTTTCCTTCAAGTTCTCGATTAGATCCCTGAGTTCAACAAGAGTTTCTTCACCCTCTTTGGCTGTCTTTCGAAGCTGGGCGATAAGAGTAACAAGGAAAGCGACAGATACAACAATGCAGATTGTTATCACTAAGAACAAAAACTGGTTTAAGGTTAACGACATTGCAGTTATTAATAGATAAAATAAAATCTATGCTTTGTCAAATGAAAAGGAATTACCGTAAACATCTTTTTTTCCTTGATTGCAAGTAAACGATCAGGCTGGGTGTTTCGAGAACGCTCAAAAAAAACCGGGACCGTCCCCCCTAAGAAAAAGGAGACTTTCCCCTTTTTCTGAACTCGGAGACAGGCTTCGCTCGGGGTCAGGCTTTGACATCATGTTGAGAATAAGGCCAGATCTCATCTCTGAATTCACTTCACGAAAAAGTCTGACCCCCGCTCAGCCTTCCTCATGGTTTTCTCAATCAGCCAGGCTGATTAATGCTTGTGGTTTTTCCAGCACGTCTATTTCCCGGAAAGAAAGATGCTTGCAGAGTTGCCCTAAACATTTCTTTTTCCGTGATAGGGGGAAAGTTGCCGAATCAAGCCTCTCCTATTTCCAGAGGACTTTATGAATGTCGTTAAGCTTGTATTTTTTTTCTATTTTTTCAAGAATTTGACTGTATATTTCGTCTTTTTTATATTCAAGCGCCTGCTCCCAATCCTTAAATACTGAAGAGGAGATGAACTCGTGTTCTTTTTTCAGCAACCTGTTTATTCCTTTAAAAGCCTGCCAGTGGGTGATCATTAAAAGAGCCAAGTAGCCAAAGAAAACGTTCGGTCCAGGGAGGAAGGCGGCCAATCCGCTGATAGGGAGAAGCAGAGTTTCTCCAGTGAGAAGGAAAATGTGTTTTGTTCTCTGTTTCTGGAGGAAGAAATAAAATTTGATTTTTATTCTCTTCTCATCCAGTCGGCCCGAGTGAAAAACCTGGATTTTCTTCCCCTCCAATTTCAGGACTCTTCCGAAAGCCTGTTCCTGTCTGAGGACTCTTTGAGGCATGAGCATAAGCTTCTTTTTAGCCAATTCCCAGATTTCTTTCCAGCGAGAAGACTTGACTTTGATTTGACTTAAGGTTTCAGAAGAAAAATATCTGTATTTCCTCAAGTGGTCTCGAACGAAGAAGAATTTCATGGGCGCACCATTTTAACACTTCTATGGGATAATAAACAAGATTTATATTCTGTTGTAAGCATCTTTTTTCCGTGATTGCACGTAAACGATCAGGCTGGGTGTTTCGAAAACACTCAAAGAAAAACGGGACTGTTCCCCTAAGAAAGAACTCGGATACAGGCTTCGCTCGGGATCAGACTTTGATATCATGTTGAGAACTGGGCTAGATTTCATCTCTGAATACACTTCACGAAAAAATCTGAAGCCAAACTCAGCCTTCCTTACTGTTTTCTCAACCACCCTGCCTGCTCAATGTTTGTGGTTTTTCCAGCCCATCTATTTCCCGGAAAAAAAGATGCTTCCTTCTTTATTTTCGCTGGCTGAGGAGATAGATGAAGAAAGGGGCGCCCACGACTGCAGTGATGATTCCGATAGGCAGCTCGCCCTGGAGCAGAGTGCGGGCCAGAAGATCAGAGTAGAGGAGAAAGATTCCCCCTGTTAGAGAAGAAAAGAGGAAGAGATACCTGTGGTCAGGCCCTATGAGAATCCGTATCCAATGAGGAACAATTAGGCCAACAAATCCGATGATTCCGCTGACTGAGACAGATGAAGCAGCGAGGAAAGTGGAAAGGGCTAGGAAAATTTTCCTGACGCTACTGACCGGACAACCCAACGATTGGGCTACATCATCCCCCAAAACCAGGAGGTTCATGTCCTTAGCCAGCCACTGAGCGATGATAAAACAAAGAAAAAAGTAAGGTAAGACAGCGGTGATTTGATTCCAGTCGGACAGCGCAAAACTTCCCAGGAGCCAGAAGACAGCCTGTTCGAAGGAGTCTGCTTTCAGGAATATCATAAAGGACGTTAGAGCTGAGGCCAGAGCTCCTGCAGCAATCCCTGTTAGGAGCAGAGTTTCAACCTTGAAAACACCTTTTCTTTGGGAGAGGAGATAGACAAGAGAAACAATGGCAAATCCTGAGGCAAAGGCAAAAATGCTCTGAACAGAGAACCCGATGATTCGTATGTTTAATCCAAGGTAAATGCAGAGGACAGCCCCGAAGGAAGCTCCAGAGGAGACGCCGACAACAAACGGACCAGCCATTGGATTTTGGAAGTATCCTTGGAGGATTGCCCCGGAAAGCGAAAGGCTAGCTCCTACTAGAAAAGCTAAAAGTGCCCGGGAAAGCCTGAGGTCTATGAAGATTGTCCTGAAGGTGCTATCGTTATTGATGATAAGGTTCCATAGATCATGAAAATTCGTCTCAACAGGCCCTTGGAGAAGAGAGATCAGAAAGCCTGCAGCAAGAAGGATAAGAAGAACAAGGAGAAGCCTGAGTTTTTTTACCGTTGTTTTCAACGCTCTTCCTTGAAAAATTGAGGATGGAGGATTCGAGCCAGCTCTTCAAGAGCATCTATTAGGCGAGGACCTGGCCTGGAGGCCAAGTTTTCATCCAGAAAATAGACTCTGTCTGTCTCCACGGCTTTGATTCCCTTAAGATGAGCTTCACTTTTTATCCAATCTTTGACTTTGGAGAATTCTCCTTGCGATTTGGATAAGATGATGATGACTTCAGGGTTATCATGGATGAGCTGTTCTCGGTTGTAGTGAAGCCATTTCCTGGGGATGTTTCCGGCAATATTCACGCCCCTGGCTTTTCCGACAAGGTCATTAAGGAAACTCCCTTTTCCACAGGTCCAGAGACCGGTGCCATAGATAGAGAGAAAGACTCTTGGCTCATGCTGCACATCACGGAGTGCTGTCTGGGTTTTTTTGTATCTCTTTTTCAGAGATTCTATAAGGGTTTCTGCCTTCTTTTCCTTTTGGGTGATTGTTCCTATTTTCTCGATGATGATGAATAGCGTTTCAAGATTTGTTCCCATTTCTAAAACGAACAAAGGAAGATGAAGGCCTCTGAGGCGCTCAATGATTCTTAGAGGATTTCCCCTAAAGCCTATGATTAAATCAGGTTCTAGGGCGATTATCTTTTCTAGATTGAGGTCAATCATCCCCCCGATTTTTTCCTTCTTCAAGGCCTTCTCCGGGAAATCACAATAGCGGGTGACCCCGACAACTTTTTCCCCTAAATCCAGATCAAAAAGAATCTCTGTGATGTTGGGAGCCAAGGAGATGATTCTTTGAGGAGGAGAACTCATAACAAACGGAAAATCCAGATCATCTTTTATAGTTCTCTGCTGGCCCCCAAAGAGAACAGCATTAAGCGAAAATAACAGCAAAACTGCATGTATTCTTTTCGATTTCACGACTTCTCCCCCGCTTTCGGGATTAAGGATATTTCAGGGAGCTTTGAATGGATATTTTCTCTTATTTCCACATCTGCCTCGAAAACTTCTTTTATATTCTCCTTTGTTATCAACTTTTCTGGTTCACCCAAGGCTATGACTTTCCCCTCTTTTAGGAACATGAGTCTCTGCGAATAGGGAATAACTAGGTTAATGTTGTGCTCGGTGGAGAGGATGGTTTTGCCTTTTTCTTCTTGTAAGCGCTTAAGTATCTGATAGATCTCTACCTGGTAGCTTATGTCGAGATGGGAACTGGGTTCATCGAGAAAAAGAAAGGGCGTATCCTGGGCTAATGCCCGAGCGATGAAGACTCTCTGGCGCTCGCCGCCGCTTAGATGAGCTATCTTCTTATCCTTGAGATGTTCAATCTGGGCGAGGCTCATGACTTCCTCCACAATCCTGGAGTCTGAGGAAGAGATGCCTCCTAGACGGCCCTGATGAATATACCTTCCCATCAGAACAGTTTCCATCACACTGAATTCAAAGGAGAAGCTGAATATCTGGGGAACATAAGCTATTTTTTTGGCGAGATGCCGCACTTTTAAAGAAGAGATATCTTCACCATCAACTGTGATGAGACCAGAAGCATTCTTTAGTAGCCCTTGGAGAGCTTTCATCAATGTGCTTTTACCTGACCCGTTTCGTCCAAGAATAGAGAGGAACTCCCCGTCTTTCAGGGAAAAAGAGATATTCTCCACAACATACCCGTTTTCGTATCCTGCGGATAGGTCTTTTACTTCGAGAAGTGCCATCTTAAAGGATAAGAAACTTAATTTTTTAGAAAGACAAGGTGAAAAATATATAATTTCCCGATAATAATCAAGTCATCGAGGATCAGACTTTGAATACTTTGAAAAAGTAAGTGGGATGGCCTCTCGCACTATTCAAAGTCTTTCAGCGCATGACCTGGCCACACTATCTTGACTTTTAGGGGTAATAAATCTAATATTTATGATTGAATTTCAGGGAAAAAAAGGATAAAAGAAGAGGCTGTTTCTCTTCTATCCTAACCCCTGAAAATAACTTAAGAAGATTAAAAAGATGAAGGAAGAGTACAATTTCCAGCAGATTGAGAAAAAATGGCAAAAGATTTGGGAAGAAAAAGAAGTTTTTATGTCTTGTGAAGATTCCCAAAAATCAAAATTTTACTGCCTCGAAATGTACCCCTACCCTTCTGGGGCCATTCACATGGGGCAGGTCCGAAATTATACGATCGGTGATGTGATTTCCCGCTATAAAATGATGAAGGGCTTCAGCGTGATCCATCCGATAGGATGGGATGCGCTCGGGCTGCCTGCAGAGAATGCCGCAATTACTCAGGGAGTGCATCCTCAAGAATGGACTCTTAGTAACATAGCCCATATGAGAAGCCAATTGAAAAGAATAGGCTTCAGCTATGACTGGTCGAGAGAAGTCAACACCTGTTTACCCGAGTATTATAAATGGAACCAGTGGATTTTCCTGAAGATGCTCGAAAGGAATTTGGCTTACCGCAAGAGAAGTAAGGTTAACTGGTGTCCCCAATGTCAGACCGTGCTGGCGAACGAACAAGTAATTGGGGAGCGGTGCTGGCGGTGCGAGTCTCTCGTCAAGCTGAAAGAAATGGAGCAATGGTTCTTAAAGATTACAGATTATGCAGAAGAGCTTGTTTCAGGTCATGATCTTTTGGAAAAATGGCCTGAACATGTCCTTCTCATGCAAAAAAATTGGATCGGAAAGAGTACGGGAGCTTATATCACTTTTCCCGTTCCTGATACTCCCCTATCAATTGAAGTATTTACCACGAGGATTGATACGATCTATGGGGCTACATTTTTAGCGCTTTCTCCCGAGCATCCATTAAGTCAGGAATTGATCGCTGATTCAAGACAAAGAGAAAAATTACAGAAGTGGATAGACAAGAATATAGAGAGCCTCCGTTTCAAGAAGGAACCAGGAGAGATAGAAAAGGAGGGTATCGATACAGGAAAGAAAGCTATTAATCCTTTCAGCGGTGAAGCGATTCCGGTTTGGATCTCCAATTATGTTTTGATGGAATACGGAACCGGGGCGATCATGGCTGTACCTGCCCATGACCAGAGGGATTTCGAGTTTGCTAAGAAATATTCCTTGCCCATAAAGGTTGTCATTGTTCCTGAAGGAGAAGCTCCCTCGGGAGAGCCGGAAGAGTCATTTGAAGATTATGGCATGGTTGTTAATTCTGGACCTTTCTCTGATAAACCTTCTCTTGAAGCTATGGAGGAGATGTGCCAGCACGCGCAAGAAAAGAGATTCGGAAGAAAAAGCATACTCTATCGGATTCGGGACTGGGGCATCTCTAGGCAGCGCTATTGGGGTACCCCTATCCCTGTTATCCACTGCCAGAAGTGCGGAATAGTCGGAGTTCCGTATGAAGATTTACCAGTTGTACTCCCTCTCGATGTTGAGTTAAAAGGAGAGGAAGGTTCTCCTCTTGAAAAAGTGGAAAGCTTTGTCAAGACGACATGTCCCAAATGCAAAAGAGATGCACTGAGGGAAACAGATACCATGGACACTTTTTTTGATTCATCCTGGTATTTCTTTCGTTATACCTCCCCTAGCGAAGAAAAGCTTCCTTTTAATCCTCAAGCTGCCGATTACTGGCTTCCTGTTGATCTTTATATAGGAGGAGTCGAGCATGCGATTCTTCATCTGATCTATGCTCGTTTTTTCTGCAAATATTTCAGAGATTTTGGATTAACGGTAATAGATGAGCCTTTTCCTCGCTTGCTTGCCCAGGGCATGGTGGTCAAGGATGGAGCAAAGATGTCCAAATCAAAGGGAAATGTCGTGGATCCTGACGATATAATTGAAAAATACGGGGCGGATTCGCTGCGGCTTTTTATTCTTTTCGCTTCTCCTCCGGAAAAAGAGTTCATCTGGAACGATGAAGGCATAGATGGCTGTTACAGATTCCTGAATCGTCTTTGGATGACAATCCAGGAAAATCTGGACGTTTTTAAACAGAAGTCCAGTCCTCAAGAAGAGGCAGGAATAGAGGAAAACGCCAGCAAGCTGAGGATAAAAATGCACCAGACTATAAAAAAAGTCAGCGATGATATTGACAAAAGGTACCATTTGAATACAGCCATAAGCTCTATAATGGAATTTTACAACCTGATCAAGAAAGAAAAAGAAACATTAAAGCAAAGCGTTAGAGGGAAGAATCTATTGAGGGAATCCCTGGAGATCCTTGTTTTGCTTCTATCGCCCTTTGCTCCTCATCTTTGTGAAGAATTATGGGAAAGAATGGGTCATAAAACTTACATTATCCATTCTCCTTGGCCGTCTTTCGATCCGGATTTAGCCGCCGAGGAGAAAGTCACCATTGTCGTTCAGGTCAGCGGCAAGCTGAGGGACAAATTTGAAGCGGAAAGAGATTTAGATGAGGACCAAATTGAAGAAATGGCTCTGGGTTTAAATCGAATCAAAAGTCTTATAGGAGAGAAAGAGGTCAAGAAAATAATCTACATCAAGAACAAACTGGTTAACATAGTAGTGTAAATGTTTTTTCTTAGCCTGTTATGAAAAAATTTTTCTTTCTTTTTCTCGCGTGCCTTTTCTTCCTCCACTGTGGCTACCATCTTCGTGGGACTGGAAGCTTCCTCCCCCCTCATATAGAGAGAATGAACATTCCCATGTTCAAAAACTTAACCACACGATTTGAGCTTGACCTGAAGTTAACTCAAAGTGTTATTGATGAGATTGTAGCTAGAGGAAAAGTAGAGATCACCGGAAATATGGAGTCTGCAGATGCTATCCTGATAGGGGAAATCATTGGCTTCCGTGTTACTCCCATAGCTTTTTCGAAAGAGGCAACGGCTGATAGATACAATATAACTATCGCGGCTAAGATCGTCTTGAAAGACCTGGCTAATCAAAAAATTATCTTTTCCAATCCAAATTTTCAATATCTGGAAGAATACGAAGTGCCAGAAGGGGTAGATTTTGAGACCGTTGAATCAGAAGCTTTGGACAAGGTCGCCGTGAAATTCGCTAGAAGTTTAGTGAGCACGATTTTAGAAGGATTTTAGGAGAGTGGTAAATTTCCAGGGTAAAGAAATAAAAGAAGAGAATCTTGTCCCCTGTTATTTTTTTTACGGAGAGGAGACTTTTCTCGCCTGGGAATTTGCTAACGAACTCAAAGAAGCCCTGATTTCTCCTGACATTCAGGATTATGGTGTGGAGAGATTCAACCTTGAAGATAACTCATGGGCTGAAGTCATCGATTCAGCCAGGGCACTTCCTATTTTTATCTCCCCCTGGCGGATAATTGTCGTCGAGGTTCCTAAAGGTAAGAAGGAGAACCTTTCCTCCGGGGAGGAATCAATATTGAAGGACTATTTTTCCTCTCCTCCTTCCAAGACTGTCATCATCATCGTTTTCTCGGGAAAAATAAAAAAAAATACCTCGCTCTTCAAATTTTTTTCGTCCATTTCTTCAGCAGTGGTTAGCTTAAAAGAGTTAAAATATTTAAAAGAAAAAGCTCTTTATGCCTGGATGGATAAAAAATTTCTTACTCAAGGAAAGACGGCGGAGCTTGAAGCGAAAATAAAACTCCAGGAGCTCGTTGGGAATGACTTGAGAAGGGTAAGTAATGAGATAGAGAAACTAATAACATTCGTAGGTGAAAAAAAGGTGATTGAATTGGATGACGTCAACCAGGTTTCCGGTTGGGTCAAGACCTTTTTTGAGTGGGAAATTGCTGATAGCCTGGGAAAGGCTGATTTTGAACGGAGTCTTATCGTTTTGAATAACTTGTTCAAAGAAGGAGTGAAGCCTGAATATATTCTGGGTTCAATGGCCAAGTTCTTCCGTGATATTTTTTTGGCCAAGCTTCTCCTTAAAGAGAAAAGTATGGATAGGAAGGCGATTTTCAAAGAATTGAGGCCACATATCCAAGAAAAATTTGGTAACTTTTATGCATCCAAATTTAAGGAATTTTTCTCTTTGGTTGAAAAATTTTCCATGAGAGATTTGAGTCGAGTTTTGGCTGAGCTTGAAGAAGTTGATCTAAAGATGAAAACAACCTCTATCACTCCTCAGACACTTCTAGAAAGCTTCCTTTTTGATTATTGTGCTCTTCGAAAGAAAGAAAGAGTCACTTGGAGGGAGCGGAGGGATTAATCATTTCAACCTGCCGGCTCAATCTTGACTTGTGCCTGTTTCCTTTGTTTTCATGAATAGTCCCTTTTTTGACTGATTTATCAATAAGGGAGAAAGTGAGAGGGAGAAGCTTCTGGGCTGTTTCCTGATCCTTATTTTTAATGGCCTCGTTTAATTTTTTTATCTGACTACGGAGAGCAGATTTGTTTCTTTTGTTGATAACATTCCTGCGTAGGCTTCGTCTCCACTGCTGTTCAGCTGATTTATGAATGGCCATTTCTCTCTCTTTTTTAGAAATGGTATGATAAGATATCTCTATTCTAAAGTCAACCTCTGGGAAGGAAAGTATTTCTTTTTCATCCTGGGAGACAAAATGATTTATCAGGCTGAAAAAATGGAGCCAAAAAATGGGGCCAGGCCCCATTTTCTCCAGAAGAAGTAGCCTGTCCCCTTTTTTACTTTTTTAAGGAAGTGATGAAGCAGAAGGACCGAAATCGAAGATTAGTGAGGTCGACTTTTGCCGTGGCCGCACCCACACTTCTGAGCAGAATATTTGGTTATATCAGAGACATGATCCAGGCTTATTACCTGGGAACAGGCAGGAGTGCCGATGCCTTTTACATCGCTTATATCATCCCTAATTTGCTCAGGAGATTGACAGGCGAAGGAGCGATGACAGCTGCTTTTATTCCTGTTTTTACTCAGGAAAGAAAGGAAAAATCAAAAAAAGAGCTCTGGAAATTTGCCAATGCTTTCTTTTTTGATTTGACCCTTGTTATGGCTCTTCTCGCAGTCTTGGGTGTTGTCCTTTCTCCTCTTTTGGTTAAGATTATAGCCCCTGGTTTTGGGGATGTCGAAGGGAAATGGGAGCTGACGATCTTTCTTACTCGAATAATGTTTCCCTACGTATTTTTAATCAGTTTAGCCGCGCTGGCTATGGCTATCCTGAATTCTTTCCGTAAATTTTTCGTTCCTGCCTTTACCCCCGTGCTTTTTAACTTGGCGATCATCAGCATCGCGGTTCTTTTTGCCAGAAAGGCGGAAGAGCCGGCTCTTGTTTTTGCAGTTGGGGTTGTTCTCGGCGGCGTTTTTCAGCTTGTATTCCAGCTTCCTTATCTCTGGCAAAGCGGGATGCGGTTTAAATTCGGTCTCTCATTTTCCCATCCAGCAGTTCGCAAGGTGGCCAAGCTTATGGTCCCGGGCATATTTGGCGCCGGGATTATTCAGATAAATTTGGCCATCAGCCGGATGATCGCCTCCGTCTTGGAGGAAGGAAGCGTATCTTCTCTTTACTATGCAACAAGAGTTCAGGAGCTTACCCTGGGGATATTTTCGATCGCCCTCTCCATCGCCCTGCTTCCCACTCTATCGGAGCTGACTGCTCATCGTGATATTCTGGGCATGAAAAGGACTCTTATCTTCTCTTTTAAGCTGGTATTTTTTGTTACTATCCCAGCTATGGTCGGGCTGCTTGTTTTGAGCCGCCCCATCATTCAAGTACTTTTTCAAAGGGGCGTCTTTGATGAACAGTCAACAGCCGTGAGCGCTTCATGCCTGTTCTTTTTTTCCTTTGCGCTTCCTTTTATCTCGGGAGTAAAAATTTTAGCCTCTGCTTTTCATTCTCTTAAAGACACCAAAACACCAGTTATTGTCGCCTTTTTCGTGATGTTGAGCTATATCTCGCTTGCGTGGATTTTGAAGAATCCAATGCGGGTGGGAGGCATAGCTTTGGCCCTCTCCATTTCTTCTGTCCTGAACTTATTTCTTCTTTTTGTCCTGCTGGAAAGAAAGATCGGAAAGATTGAGCGGAAAGGATTTTCGGCATCAGCCTTGAAATCTTCTTTTTCGGCAGCTGTGATGGGATTGGGTGTCTGGTTTTTTATGAGTCATTTTGACTTCCAGCGCCTCGCGTTCTTAGAACAGCTCGGAGTATTGTTATCGGCTATTTTCATAGGGATACTCGTTTATCTCCTGATGAATCTGCTTTTTAACCATGAAGAATTAAGAAGCTTAAGAGATGTCTTTTCTCGCGAGAGAATTTTAAAGGAATAAGAGGAGAAAGATGAAGATTGTCTTACAGAGAGTCAAACAGGCTGCGGTTGAAGTTCAGGGAAAGATCACAGGAGAAATAGAGCGGGGAATTTGCCTCCTGGTAGGCATTGAAAAGGGCGATTCAGAAGATGATGCTCAATATCTGGCTAATAAAGTTGTGGAGCTGCGGATTTTCCCTGATAAGGAAGGGAAAATGAACTTATCCTTGTCAGAGGCTCGAGGAGGAGTGCTCGCAGTTTCTCAGTTCACTCTCGCTGGATCCACAAAGAAAGGAAGGAGACCCAGTTTCGACAGAGCCGAGTTGCCAGAAAGAGCGGAGGAGCTTTTTAGTTATTTTGTTGATCTAATTAAACAGAGAGGTATCAAAGTTGAGACAGGAGTTTTTGGGGCCATGATGGATGTCCGTATGGTCAATGATGGCCCTGTTACTTTTATTCTTGAAAAGAAAAAATCTTATGTGGATTAGATTTTAAAGCAGAGGCAGGATTTTTGTCTTAGACCATATCCAGGATATGGCCCATTTTTTCTTTCTTGGTCTTCAGGTATTTGAGGTTCACCTTGTTAGGGGGGATTTCGATAGGTACCCTTTCCACAATTTCTAACCCATATCCTGAAAGCCCGATGAATTTTCGCGGATTATTAGTTATCAGACGGAGCTTGTTAACTCCAAGAGAAACCAGTACTTGAGCTCCTATTCCGTAGTCTCTTTGGTCAGCCTTAAAACCAAGTTTTCGGTTGGCTTCGTAAGTATCTACTCCCTGTTCCTGGATGGCATAGGCTTTGATTTTGTTGGCGAAGCCGATCCCTCTTCCCTCATGATTGAGTATATAAAGGATGACTCCTTTTCCTTCTTCGTTGATCATTTTCATGGAGCGGTGAAGTTGCTCTCCACAGTCGCAGCGAACTGAGCCAAAAGTGTCTCCAGTCAAACACTGAGAGTGAGCACGGACAAGCGTAGGTTCGTCCTTTTTTATTTCTCCTTTGACCAGGGCTATATGGTGTTCTTTATGGATGCTGTCTTCAAAAATCATCACCTTGAAGTGCCCAAACTTAGTCGGCAAATCGGCTTCTTCAATTTTATTGACAAGCGTTTCGTGCCTCATCCTGTATTTTATGAGATCAGCGATAGTCAGGATGGGAATATCATGAGCCCGGCTAAATTCCTCGAGTTGAGGCATCCTGGCCATGGTACCATCTTCGTTCATGACTTCGCAGATGACGCCTGCAGGCCTTAATCCAGCCAGACGAGTGATGTCCAGCGCTGCCTCTGTTTGGCCCGCCCTTACCAGAACGCCGCCTTCCTGCGCTTGAAGGGGAAAGATATGCCCGGGTCGAGTTAGGTCTGCGGGGCGCGTTTTGTGGTCAATGGCAGTCAGAACTGTTTTAGCCCGGTCATAAGCTGAAATACCCGTTGTGACTCCCTTTTTAGCATCTATGGAAACGGTAAAAGCCGTTTGGAAGGGAGCTGTATTATCTCGAACCATTAAAGGAATATCGAGTTCCCTTAGCCTTTTTTCTGTCAGGGGCATGCAGATAAGACCCCGCCCGTGTTTGGTCATGAAGTTGATGACTTCTGGAGTTACCTTTTCAGCCGCAACCATCAGGTCGCCTTCATTCTCTCTGTCTTCATCATCAACGATAATGATGAGCTTTCCAGCTTTTACCGATTTAAGAGCTTGTTCTACTGAAGCTGTTTGTGATTTCCTTTTCATCTCATATCCTTCTCTCTTTTTCTCTTATTCTGTCGCTTGTCTTTACTTATCCAATTATACACGTATTTTCCGATCGTGTCACATTCTATGTTGACCGCATCTCCTCTTTTTAAGTTGCCTAAATTAGAATTATTTAATGTGATGGGAATAAGCTCAACTTCGAATGAAGAAGGACCTAATAGAGCGATGGTCAAGCTTACTCCGTTTAAGGCTACTGAACCTTCAGGGATAAAGTACCGTCTGAGCTCTGGAGGGAAAGAGATTTTCAGTCTTTTTCCTGGTCTTTTCTGCGATATCAGGAGAACTTTTCCTCGTGCGTCGACATGGCCTGTAATAAGATGGCCACCTAAGGGAGATGAGAGCGTAAGCGGTTGCTCAAGATTGAGTATTTCACCCTGCCTAAGATAGCCCAGATTGGTTTTTTGGATGGTTTCTTGAGAGAGATTGAAGAAAAGGGCTTTATTCTCTTTTTTGATGAGGCTTAAGCAGACCCCGTTCACAGCCAGGCTTTCGCCGATTTCTATTTGAGAAATGATAGAGGGAGCCTCGATCGTTATTTCTTGTTTCCCTCGGCGGTATCCTTTGAACAAACCTGTATGATTAATGATTCCTGTAAACATTAGAGATATCCTTCCATGATGATGTCTTCATCAATTTGAAAAGAGTTTTTTCTCTTCAAATGAATCGAATTTTTTATGAAGTCTGCCCCTTCTCCCTGGAGAAGAGACGGCGCATGCTTTCCCCCGATCAATTTGGGAGAGATGGATACAATAACTTTATCTACAAGCCTTTCTTCGAGCATTGACGTCAGCACTCGGCTACCGCCTTCAACCAGCACGCTCGATATCTCATTCTTGCCCAGCCAGGTTAGTACTTCCTTTATGTCCAAAGTTGGCGAAGAAAGAAAAACGACATCTACTCCCTTTTTACGCAAAGCTTCAGCTTTCCTTGGGGAGGCTTTCTTAAGAGAAAAGACAAAAATTTTTCCCTGGGAAAGGGTGGAGAGAATCTTAGCCGCTAAAGGGAAGCGAAGATGGGAATCGAGGATAACACGCATGATATGTTTTCCCTTCCAGTTAGGATGACGCACAGTAAGCAGAGGATCGTCCTTGACAAGAGTGTTAATCCCAACCAGAAGCGCATCGTACTCTCCTCTTAAGAGATGAAAATATTTTCTTGTCTGCGGAGAAGAGATCCATCGGGACGAAAATTTTCTGGTTGCTATTTTCCCATCGACACTGATGGCAGCTTTAGCAGTGACAAAAGGGATTTTTTTTGTGATGTATTTTAAGTAAGCTTCATTCAGTCGTCTGTTTTTCTCCTCGAGAAGACCCGCAGAGACTTCTATTCCAGCCTGCTTTATTTTTTTAATTCCCTTTTTGAAAACAAGGGGATTTGGATCGAGAGCGGAGATAATCACTCTTTTCAAGCGCGCCCGAAGTATCGCTTCTGTACAAGGAGGTGTTTTTCCCCAGTGAACACAGGGTTCAAGAGTGATATAAGCAGTGCTGTTTAGGGAAAGAGAGCCTGCTCTCTGAAGAGCTACAGCTTCAGCATGGGGCTGGCCAGGCTTTACATGATAACCATAACCCACGATCACATCTTTGCGTACGATCACTGTGCCCACGTAGGGATTTGGGCTTGCCCATCCTTTAGCTTTTTCAGCTAAGGCATAGGCCATCTGGAGGTAGTAAATATCTTTAAGGTTTTTCATGAAAGAAGGGCTCTCGCAAAATCCCGGGGAGAGAAGTAAAGCATGTCCTTTTCATTTTCCCCGATACCGATGAACTTGATCGGGAGTTTCAGTTCGTCTACTATGCTTATAACACTTCCTCCTTTGGCAGTTCCATCCAGCTTGGTGAGGAAAATGCCAGTTAAGCCCGAAAACTTGAGAAATTCTTTGGCTTGAATCAGAGCATTTTGGCCAATACTGGCATCCAGAACGAGCAATATCTCATGGGGAGCTCCTTCGATTTCTCTTGAGATGATCCGTTTAATCTTTTCCAACTCCTTCATTAGGTTGGTGTTGGTATGTATTCTTCCAGCAGTATCTACAAGAAGAAGCTGTAAGGAACGGGCCTTTAAAGATTGAATGGAATCGTAAACGACAGAAGCAGGGTCAGCTCCGTACTGGCCTTTTATAATAGGAATATTTAATTTCTTTCCCCATAATGCCAGCTGTTCCTGGGCTGCTGCCCTGAATGTATCAGCCGCCACCATCAATACATTCTTTCCCTCCTTGGTGAAGTGATAAGCTAGCTTAGCCAGGGACGTTGTCTTTCCCCCACCGTTTACTCCGACCATCATGATAACAGAATGAGAATGATCAAGGTTGAAAGCAGAGGGGAATTGAGAGAGAGTGTTTATAATCTCCTCCTCCAATATTTTTTTAATTGTTTCGAAAGAGTCGCTTTTTTTGCTCTTTTCTCTGATAGAATGAATAATTCTTTCAGTAGAAGAGATTCCTATATCAGCCAGAACCATGGATTCGGCAAGTCTATCAAGAATTTCTTCTCTGTCTTTTTCACTCCGAAGAAGCTCTTCGAACCTTTCTTTAAACGCATTTCGCGTTTCGGCTAGTTTTTCTTTTAGGTTTCCGATCACAGCACGATTATTATATTTTTCGAGTTTTTTAAAGTCAATTGAGAGAAAATGGGGCCTGGCCCCATTTTCTCCTGATAAAAAAGTAGCCTGTCCCCTTTTTTTATGTTAAATTTAAGAGCCTATGATCGAAACTATTTGGATCTTGAAACCATGGCGAGAGGAAGCGAAGACTCTTACTGCTGAGCTTGGCATTCCTTTAGAAATTGCTCAGATATTGGTCAACCGGAATTTATGCGATGCAGAAGCTGCTAGTAAATTTCTTTTCGGGACTTTGGAAGGCCTTCATGATCCTTATTTGATGAGAGACATGAAGGAGGCAGTAGAGAGAATCAGCCAAGCGATTTCCAGCAGGGAGAAAATATTGATTTTTGGCGATTATGATGTGGACGGCATTCTTTCAGTCGTTATCCTCTCCAAAGCCCTGGAGTCTTTAGGGGCAGAGGTCGATTACTTCATCCCAGATAGATTGAAGGAAGGATACGGGATTAAGGAGGAGTATATTGAAATTGTCCTTGAGAGAAAAGCGAGCTTAGTGGTCAGTGTAGATTGCGGGATAAAAGCGACGCGATTTGCGAAAAGTGCGAGAGAGACAGGAGTTGATATCATCATAACTGACCATCATCTGCCTGGAGATACCCTTCCCGAAGCCAAGGCAATCCTCAATCCTATGCTTATGGACTCCGGATATCCTGATAGGAGCTTAGCCGGAATTGGGGTTGTCTTCAAGCTGATCCAGGCACTTTTTGATAGGGAGGGGAAGTCTTCTTCTCTGCAGGGCTATATGAAGCTTGTCTCAATTGGGACAATAGCCGATGTTGCAGAATTGAAAGGTGAAAACAGGCTTTTTGTTAAGTTCGGACTAAAAGAGCTGGAAAACGTTGCCAGCACTGGATTATTAAGTCTGATGGAATTCTGCGGTTTGAGTGGAAAAAGAGTCTCTGCCGGAGATGTCGGATTCAGGATCGGGCCGAGGATTAACGCTGCTGGAAGAATGGGGATGACTGATTTAGCTGTTAAGCTATTTTTTACGAATTCTCTTCCAGAGTCGCTTGAACTCGTAGGCCATCTTGATAAACTGAATTCCAAAAGGCAGAAAACACAAGAGAAAATTTATGAACAGGCCTTGAGGAAAATCAGGAAAAGAACTCTTGATAAACGCTACAAATTTCTGATTCTGGGCTGCGAGGAATGGCACCGTGGAGTAATCGGTATTGTGGCCTCAAAGCTTAAAGATTTCCTACATCGGCCCGTTTTGATATTTGCCTATGAAGATGGAAAAGCATATGGCTCAGGGAGAAGCATCGATGAATTTCCCCTTATCGCGTGTTTGGATGAATGTAAAGACCTGTTCCTGAATTATGGAGGACATTCAACGGCCGTCGGTTGTGTGCTTGCTCAAGAAAATGTGACGCTTTTTAAAAAGACGGCAAATTCCTATGTCGACTCGAGAATAACCGATGAGCATTTAAAAAGAAAAATATACATAGACTCGAAGATAGATTTTTCTGATATAAGCTCTAGTTTTATCGAGAATTTTTCTCTCCTTTCTCCTTTTGGAGTTGGGAATCCTAAACCAATTTTTCTGACTGAAAAAGCAGAAGTCGTGAAAGAACCCGTTAAAATTCAGGGCAAGCACGCCAAGCTTCTGGTAAGGCAGAAANNAGCGTCCAGAAAGGCGATAAAATCGATTTGGCTTATTCTCTTCAATTTTCCGAGTACATGGGGGAAGAAAAGCTCAGTCTTTCTCTTGAAGACATAAGAACATAAGGGAAAGGTTTGAAAGAAAAAACATGAGTATCCCAAAGATCATGAGAGCCGGGATAATAATTCTACTTGTAATACTTCTGGCCATAATGGTGAGATATTTTATGAGTCGCTCGCTTAGAAAGCCTCAGGTCCCCTTGAAAACGGATGATCTAACTCAGCAGAAAATAGAGAAGAAAGATAAGGTTGTCCATTTCGAAATCAAAGGAGGAGAGGAAAGCGTTCGGTTCAAGGCAGATAAGCATTACGTCGGTGAGGATAAGAATTATCACGCAGAGGGGAATGTAGAAATTATTTTTCTGAAAAAAAGAGAAGGCAAAGACGTTTTTATCTACGGCAATGAAGTTATCTATGATAAAGACTGGAATCATTTCCAATTATCGGGCCAGGGAAAAGTTAAATACGAGGATTTGGTGATTGAATCAGTTTCTTTGCATTATGACAACAAAAAGGAACTTTTCAGCACCGAAAAGGGAGTCAGTTTTTCCTCAGAAGGCTTCAGCGGGACTGC
>JABAOH010010107.1_pt6 | contig 51859 bp, 53 predicted proteins | sample 7062181 | NCBI WGS metagenome assembly JABAOH01 (sample SAMN14538630, study PRJNA623070) | marine sediment metagenome | biome: marine biome [ENVO:00000428]; feature: marine pelagic biome [ENVO:01000023]; material: deep marine sediment [ENVO:00002113]; isolation source: pool of 5 deep marine... | reverse complement strand
CCGATGGGCGTCTTGGTCTGCGGGCTCTTGGTCACGGGACGGTGGAAGTGGGTGGCCGCCATCTATGGAGTCATGTTGACGAGCTATTTTGCGCATCCGTTCGGCAGGCTGTTTCCGCTGTGGACCATTCTGGATATCCTCGTTGCCTTGGTGCTGATCTATCCCGTCAGCCGAGTGAGTAAGCACGTGTACGCGGCAGATGTTGCGAAATCGTCGCGAGCCGTCGTCCTCGTCGCCTTCGTAGGTACAGTGGCCGATTCGCTCACCCGCGTGTTTCTGCTCGTTCCAGCCGGGCTGTATCAGCTCTTCGGGCTGTCCTTCGAGGGCTTGTACTACGGCGTGTTCATCCCCGGGGCGGTCGGCTCGTACATTGAGGACGTCATCGTCGTGATCGTCTCCGTCTTAGTCGGCGTTCCGTTGCTCATTGCACTGCGCAATATTCCAGCGCTCGAGTATCCTCTGACGCAGTAGAGGGGCCTAGTACGCGCGGAAGACTCTTGCGATGCGTCTTTTTCTAAGATCGAAAATTCGTCTAGTAGAGATGACAGGCGACGAGATGCCCATTTCCCACATTCGCTAAGACGGGTTCTTCCAACGGGCATTTGTCGAACGCCTTGGGGCAGCGGGGGTGGAAACGGCATCCTGACGGAATGTTGATCGCTGACGGGACCTCTCCTTTGAGTTCGGTTGTTTGGGGTTTTCTGGTGGGGTCGGGGACGGGAATCGCAGAGAGGAGGGCTTGGGTGTAGGGGTGGAGGGGCTTTGAGAAGATCTGTCTTTTTTCACTCATTTCCACGATTTTCCCCAGATACATGATGGCTATTCGGTCCGAGATGTATTTGGCGACCGCCAGATCGTGCGTGATGAAGACGTAGGTTAGCCCCAATTCTTTGCGTAAATCTAGCATCAGGTCGATGAGGGTTGTCCGGAGGGAGACATCAATCATGGAGACGGGTTCGTCAGCGACAACGAACTCGGGTTCGGTGATAATTGATCTTGCGAGGGCCGCTCGTTGCCGTTGCCCGCCACTCAGTTGATGCGGATACAGGTCAATGAACTGGTCGGCGGGTGCTAGGCCTACCTTTTCAAGGATCTTTGCAACTGCTTCTCGCTTCTCATTTCCCTTGGCTAGCTCGTGAATTTCGAGTGGGTGTCCGACAGCGGTGCCGATGCTCATTCGGGGGTTGAGCGAGGCATAGGGATCTTGAAACACAATCTGGATCTTTCTCCTGAGTAATCTCAGTTCTTCGCCTTTGAGCGCGGTGATGTCTTGGTCGCTAAAGAAGATCTTGCCAGCAGTGGGTTCGAGGAGCCTTACGAAGAGCATTCCAACGGTGGTCTTCCCGCAGCCACTTTCACCCGCTAGCCCGAAGACTTCTCCTCGTTGGATTGAGAAAGTTACATCATCAACGGCTTTGACGAAATCCCTTTCTCGCGTGAACAGCTTCTCTAGGAAGCTTTTTTGCACCGGAAAGTACTTTCTGAGGTGTTCAACACGAGCGACTTCACTCAGGAATCTCCGCCTCCCCAAAACATCTGACGAAATGTCCAGGACTAACCTCTATGATAGGAGGGCCTTGCTTCCGGCATTTTTTCGCGCCGAAAGGACAACGAGGCCAGAAGCTACAGCCTATCGGTGGGTTGAGCAAATTTGGGGGCGACCCTGGGATGGCCTCCAACTTCTGCTCGGCCAGCTCGATGTTTGGAATGCTTCTCAGAAGCCCTTGGGTGTATGGGTGCCGGGGATTCTCATGGAGCTCTGTGCTTTCGGCGTATTCTACAAGGCCTCCCGCGTACATGACGATGATTTTGTCGCATCTCTCGAGGACAATGCTCAAATCATGAGTTATCAGGATGAGAGCCAGCCCGTAGGTCTCACGTAGGCCCTTTAGAAGGTCCAGTGTCTTGGCTTGGACGATTACATCAAGTGCGGTTGTCGGTTCGTCGGCAATCACTAAATCAGGGTTGAGGGCGATCGACAACGCTATCATGATCCGTTGGCGCATCCCGCCGCTAAACTGGTGGGGATAATCGTTGATGCGCTCAGGCAATATTCCAACATCTTCTAGTGCCTTTTCGGCTCGTTGAAGCGCTTCTCTTTCACTCACATCGAGTTCATGAGCACGTAACAACTCAACGAAATGATCTCCTACCTTCTTGACAGGATTTAGGGACGTCATGGGATCCTGAAAAACGAAAGCGACTTTTTTCCCTCTGATGAATCGCATCTCCTCTTCCGAGAGACTCAGGATGTCTGTATCATCCATTCGTATGTTGCCATTCACGATTACGCCTGGGGGCGGGACCAAGCGAATCAAAGACAGCCCTAGGGTGGACTTTCCTGAGCCGGATTCACCAACTAATCCCAGGGTTTCCCCTTTCTCGAGCATAAAGGATACGTTGTTGACGGCTCGAACATTCCCTCTTCGAGTCCGGTAGTCTACGGTCAACGAGTCAACTTCTAGCAATGGCAATGAGATCACATTATTGTTCAAGTCTTGGGGTCAGCAGTTCGCTAAGGCCTTCTCCGATAAGAGTAAATCCCAGTGCTAACAGCACAATCATGATGCCTGGGAAGGTGATTACCCACCATGCCCCACTTGGAAGAAGTGCGCGTCCTTGGGTCAAGTCCCATCCCCAATCTGGTACGTCTATGCCCACGCCTAGACCAACAAAGGTTAAGCCTGCAGCCGTAAGAATTGCGTCAGCGAAATTGACTGTGGCTACCGTTACTATGGACGGGACCACGTTTGGCAGTATGTACCGGAGCAGCACGGTCCGTCCTCTCGCGCCAACTGCCTGAGCCGCTTGTGTATAGGGTAATTCTTTTATGGTTAACACTTGACTGCGTACGATTCGAAAGTAGGATGGCACATAGACGACGGCTATTGAGAGTGCCATGTTGACTACTCCTCGTCCAATCATAGCGGCTATGGCGATGGCTAACACCAACCCCGGGAAGGCGTAGAAGCTGTCCATTATGATATTGACTGTTTTGTCCAACATGCCACCCGCGTATGACGCTAGGAGACCAATAGGTACGCCGATGATGAAACAGAAAAACACGGAGAGCAGGGCGACCTGAAGCATGATACGCCCGCCACACAAGAGTCTGCTCAGCATATCCTGGCCTAGAAGGTTCGTACCCAGAGGAAATTTCGCGTCCGGTGGACTTGGATTTGGGGGTGGGCTGACATTAATGGCCGTCGGATTGTAGGGCGCGACCCACGGACCAATCACCGTCGTTACGACCATTGCCAACACTATTGCTGACCCGATGATTGTCATCCATCCTGCTGACCCTCTTCCAGTCAGCGTCCTTAAGCCCGGGATGAAGCGGGCGAGGAGGGATCGTTTGATCTTTGGCTTAGGCAATCTAGTGTCTCCTACAAGCGTATCCTGGGATCAAAATATGCGTACAGAATATCCACGACAAGGTTGACGATAGCCACGAGGATGCCGAAGAAGATCACGGCTCCTTGGATGGCCGTGTAGTCCCTGAAACTGATTCGATCCACCAGATACCGTCCCAATCCGGGCCAGGAGAACGTGGTCTCGGTGAGAATGGCGCCCCCAAGAAGCATGGCAAATTGCAGCCCCATCATCGTGAGGATGGGGAGAAAGGCATTTCGAAGGGCATACCCGTAGACCACTGCGGATTCTTTCAGCCCTCGCGCCCTGGCTGCGGTAACGAAGTCCAGCCTCAGCGTCTCGAGCATATTGCTTCTGGTCAATCGAATGAAGACGCCGGAAAGCATCAACCCAAGCGTTAGGGACGGCAGAAACAGATATCTCACGGCCTCCACAAGCTTCACGATGTTGCCATCAAGGATGCTGTCGACGGTGTATAGACCCGTCATGTGCAGACTTCCACGAGCCATAAGATACCAGGCGCCAGACGTGTAACCTATCCAAGCCAACAAGAGGGCTGCGAGAGAAATTGAGAACCCCTTTAGCCAGAACTTGACGCGTTTTCGCCTTAATGCGACTACGCATATCGCCCAAGCCACCAAACCCGCGGGGAACGACCACAGAAACACTTGAAGGAAGCCTCCTGCTGGGCTGCTGAAGTAGAAGGTCAAGCCGTCAGGCTCCATGAGGGGTTTGGTGCGTCCTCCGGCGGGAAACCAGTGGAGGTTTATGCTGAAGACTAGCAGCAGGATCATGCCCAGAAAGAAGACCGGAATTGCATAGATGAATGTTCCAAAGATCCGTATCACGTGATCTTTGACCGAATTGTATGATGTTGATGCCCGTACGCCCAGCAATATTCCGAGGCCAACGGCGATGACCATGGAGAAGAGTGCAAGTTCCAGGGTCGCGGGAAAGGCGGAAAAGATCTGCTGGGAAATCGAGTCCCGTCCGGGCGCCATTGACTTCCCCAGGTCTCCACGTAGGAGGCCCGCGAGATATTCGATGTATTGAATGTGCAAGGGTTTGTCCAATCCCAATTCGTGCCGCATCTCGGCAATGGCTTCTTCGCTGGCTTTTTTCTCGAAGTGGAGTAGGACGGGATCTCCGGGCACGACGCGAACGATGAGGAAGACGATGGAGAGCAGTAGGAGAATCATCGGTATCATAAGCAGTACTCTAGCGATGATGTAGGAGCGAAGCCCCATAAGGCCACACCTTGACCATAGCGTACGTTTCGTTTCAAAAGAAAAAAAGGAGGGGGGTTGAGATAAGGCTTACTCTGCGTAGAGGAGCCAGATTCGCCAAGTCTGCGTTATGTCGAGGTACACGCCTTTGATGTTGGGCTTGGTGACGGCCCACGCAGCCCCTTGCCAGATGGGCACGACTGGGCAGTCTTGTACCGCGTAGTCGTCCACTTCGGCGTAGAGACTTCGTCTCTCGGACTCGTCCGATGAGGCTCGGGCGGCGTCGTAGGCGGCCTTCATCTCCGCGTAGTGTTCCCCGTGTTCGATGTAGTGGTGGTTGAGCCAGACGGCATAGTAGAGGAAGGCGTAGTTGTCCGGGTCGATGTAGTCGGGGTACCAGCCGTAGAGATAGATATGCATTGTTCCTTCGGACCGGTGTTCCCTGTAGCTGGGCCAGTCCGCCGACTGCAGAGTAACATCGATTACTCCACTTGCTTCGAACTGCGACTTGTAGACGGCCGCTTGTTCCGCGCTTGACGGATAGTGTCCACTGGATTCGTACCACAATTCGACTTCCAGCTTGTTCGTTTCGTCGTAACCTAGGTCGGCCAGCTCACTAACAACGTAGGTGTAGTTGGCATCTCCCAGCACCGCGAAGGCTTCGGTGTGTCCCATCATGCCGTCCGGGATGATGCTGTACAGCGGAGACATTTGGCCGAGGAACACCGTGTCGCAGACTTCAGACCGATCTAAGCAAGCGGCTAAGGCGCGTCGAATCTTCGCGTTGTTCAGCTGAGTTAGCGTACCCACAGGATCTTCTTGGAAAATCATGTACTGAATGGCGGCGCCTGTGCCCTGCCAGACCTTCACATCCGGATTGTCCTGCAGATCTTCGATGTCCGTGGCCGTGATGTGCCTGAACGCGACGTCGATGTCGCCGGCTTCGATGGCTAGTCGGAGGGCGGTAGCGTCGGCGTAGAATTTGATGATGACGACGTCGGTTTCCGGGTATCCCGCATCCTTGTTCCAGTAGTTGGGATTCGCCTCCAGTCGCATCTCGTGATCTTTGCCGGCGACGCGTTCCCATTCGGTCAGCCGGTAGGGGCCGAGGTCCATGGTGTAGCTGCCGCGCACGTCGCCCTCCGCGTAGTAGACGACGTCGTCTTCATCCCATTCGGTCTTCCAGCCGCCAGCGTACGCCGGATTGACTATCGAGGTTGCTTGGCAAGCTAATAGCGGGAGGAAGGGTCCGAAGGGTTGCACCAGATGAAATCTAACCTCATATTTGCTTACGACTTCCACACTGTCGATGATGGTGTCGAACTCCGCGCCGAGGGGCATGCCTTCCGGATGGTTAATGCCCATCGCCCGATCGAAGCTGTATTTCACGTGGGTGGCGTTGAACTCGGTGCCGTCCTCAAAGAGGACGCCTTCGCGCAGGGTGAAGGTCCAGGTTTCTCCGTCGGGACTTAGGTCCCAATCGGTTGCCAATGCGGGGTTGAAGTCGTCCTCGGTCGCCGATGAACCCGGTTCGATCTCGACCAAGGTGCAGCCGGTGTTTTGGATGATCTCCCACCCAAAGAAGTCCCACGCACGCGCTGGATCGATGGCTGATTCGACCGAGTCTGTCGTTCCCATAATCAGTTCGGTCTTGACTACAGCGAAGGGGCCGATTTGCAGAGCATACAACGCGGCGACGATGACTATGATTATTAGAATGATCGCTACGGCAACGATCGTCATCGATACTCCTCTTTTGGTATTCTTGGTTTTTCTCATTTTTCACTCCCTCAGAATTGAATTCACTTGGCGATTTGTCTAGTTCGAATTTAAGTCTTGCGTCACATCTAACGTGCTACAGACGATATTTGCACCTTAGTTGTGGCGAATTCACCCGCGATTGCGACCACCGTATCGGTGATTTTCGCAGTCTACTCAGCAAATGTGCGGTCTTTTTCAAAGCTTTTTAAATCAGACTGCCAATCTGGCTTGGAAATATTTGGCATTTGCAGCCCACAGAGGAAAGCAACTGGGTGTTCGTTCTGGGGAGTTCGATGGCGCGCATGGTTCGACCGAGTGTGGATTGGATGTTTGGCGTCGTCGCGGAACCGATGGGGGTCTTGGTCTGCGGGCTGTTGGTCACGGGCCGGTGGAAGTGGGTGGCCGCCATCTATGGAGTCATGGTGTCAAGCTATTTCGTGCACCCGTTCGGCAGGCTCTTTCCGCTGTGGACCATTCTGGATATCCTCGTCGCCTTGGTGCTGATCTACCCCGTCAGCCGAGTGAGTAAGCACGTGTACGCAGCGGATGTTGCGACATCGTCGCGAGCGGTGGTCCTCGTCGCCTTCGTAGGCACGTGGCCGATTCGCTCACCCGCGTGTTTCTGTTGGTCCCGGTCGGGCTGTATCAGCTCTTTCACTGGTCATTCGACGTCTTATACTACGGCGTGTTCATCCCAGGAGCGGTTGGCTCGTACATTGAGGACCTAATCGTTGCAGTCGTCTCCGTCTTAATCGGGATCCCCTTGCTCATGGCGTTGCGCAATATCCCAACGCTTGAGTACCCCCTGACGCGATAGAGGGGCTCAGTACGCGCGGAGGATTCTTGCTATGCGTCTTTTTCCAGATCGGAAATTTATCTAGTAGAGATGACACGCGACGAGATGCCCTTTTGCAACCTCGGGCAATACAGGCTTTTCACAAGAATCTTCTTTGGCTACATCATCTGCTTTGGTTGCTTCCCAATCTATGGGTGTTGGCGTTGGACTAATCCAGAAGCTTGTCTTGGTACTGTTGATAGCTGCGCTAGGGATTTTCCAGTCTTCTTGTCAAAAAGGTAGACCCTGTCAATCGGGAATTCAACCCAGAGCTTTTCGGTCTGTTCGGCTTGAAGTCAGGACTTATAGTGGCCTTGGCGAGGTTTTCGCCAATCTTCGGGTTGAGGACCAACACGTCCCTTAAAGCTTCGGTTGTGACAGAGTGGCCTCGATTAGCTCTTGCTTGGCCGTGGCGTCTCAGTTCAACGGAGGGGCTCGGACATGTAAGAGATGTCCACCATGCTTGCATGCGCTTCGACGGCAGCCTGGGCAGGTCAGTAGCCTATTGTCCTCGGTGGGGTTCCCACCACGAGTCGAACGTTCTGATGGTCTGTGCCAAGCTATGGCGGTCGCAGGCGTTCAGCTTGAATCCTGTGGCATTCTCCCCAGGGATAGCAGTTGCCTAGTATGTCAAGACTTCGGTGTCAAAGGACTTACAAATCGCGGGCAAAAATTGATTAAATTTCGGTGACAGGACGCGTGGTACAGTTTTTCTGCAGACGCTGTGTCGTCCCTTTGGAAGATATGGACTATACCCTGTAGACAAGGTGAACTCTGTTTCCAGCCGGGTCACCGTCTTTAAGAAATACTGCCTTCACGTCCTTCTTGATCTTGGGTTCATCTAGTTCGATCCCTCTTTCTTGTAGATATTTACACGCTTCTTCAAAGTTGTTAACCCGCACAGCGATGTGGCACTTGGCGGGCTCGGGTTTTTTCATAACTTCTATTCTCCCCAATTCTTGACAGGAGACGAAGAAAGATGACCTTCCCTCGGTCTTAGTGAAACCAAAAGTCTTCGCATACCATTCTGCAATTTCATCTCCTGTAGCGCTATCAGGATACAGCCCTACATGTTCGATTCCGAGAAATAGCGGAATTCCTCTCGCTTCTTTAACCCACCAAATAACCTGCTCAGTTTGCTTTGTTATTCCTTCGAAATCACCTGCTTCCACCAAGTCTCTCCTGACGAGCTTTGAGCCTATCCCCAGACAGGCGGCGCCTGCATTGATCCACTCATGAACACTTTCCCGTGTCACATCAATCCCACCCGTCGGCATTAGTTTGACCCACGGACAGGGCCCGCACATGCTCCTTATGAAGTTTGGACCAACCACTCCACCCGGAAACACTTTGACTATCTCTGATCCCATTTCCTCTGCGTCAGAGATTTCAGAGGGACTTCCGCAGCCAGGTGAATAGACTACTTTGCGTCGGGCGCAGATCTTGGCGATCTCCCGGTTGAAAACTGGACCAACGACAAAGTTGGCTCCGTTGTTGATGTAAAGCGCAGCTGTAGCTGAATCAATCACTGAGCCTACACCTAGAATTACATCAGGAAGCTCTTTGGCACACCATTCCTCCAGTCCACTGTAGACTTGATAGGCGAAGTCGCCTCGGTTAGTGAATTCCACAACCCTTGCTCCGCCGTTTCGGCATGCTTGAACGATTTTCTTCGCAACCTCGACGTCGCTGTTATAGAAGACCGGAATTAGCCCGATCTCTAGCATCTTTCCGATTACTTCATGCTTTGAGAATCTTGCCATTTTTTTGGGTTCTCCATATCTACCGTACTACTCGGCCCGAAGTCACTCCTCCGGCCAATTTTTCTACCTCTGCAACCGTGACCAAATTGGAGTCGCCGATGATTGTATGCTTCAGACAAGAAGCCGCAACTGCAAAGTCCAACGCCTTCTGGAGGTCATCGCCAAAGTTCAGAAAACCATAGATCAAGCCCGCTGCGAAGGCATCTCCTCCCCCAACTCGGTCAACGATGTCGGTAACCTGATAGATCGGAGTCGTATAGAGGGTTTTACCGTCGTATAAGACGCCTGACCAAGAATTATGACTTGCGCTGATGCTTCCTCGAAGCGTGATTGCTACCCTTTGAAGATTGGAAAACCTTTTCATCAGTTTTTCAGCGACGAGACGATATCTCTCAGCTTCCACCTTACCTGCGATAACGTCTACGTCTGGAGCTTTGATTCCGAAAACTTTGTCCGCGTCCTCTTCGTTGCCAACAGCGATATCGGCGTATTTGGCGAGTTGACTCATGACTTCTCCAGCAGTCTTCCCCCACTTCCAAAGCCTACTGCGGTAGTTAAGATCGCAAGATACAGTAAGCCTCATTTCCTTGGCTTTTTTGACAGCCTCTAAGCAGACAGCTGCGGCTCCTTCGCTAATGGCCGGTGTTATCCCTGTCCAATGGAACCAACAAGCATCAGAGAAAACCTTCTCCCAATCGATTAACCCCGGCTGGACTGTTGCGATCGCTGAGTAAGCTCGGTCGTAGATCACTTTGCTCCCTCTCTGAACAGCCCCACTCTCAAGGAAGTAGATTCCTAATCGGTCTCCGCCTCGAACGATCTTGTCTGCGCCAACGCCGAATTGACGAAGGTAATTCAGACAAGCGTCACCTAAATCGTTCTCAGGGAGACGAGTTACATAGTCTACTGGTATCCCGAAGTTTGCTAGAGCTATAGCCACGTTGGCCTCTGCTCCGCCATAGATGGCGTCAAAGGATTTGGTTTGCCCAAATCTAAGAAAACCGGGAGGCGAAAGCCGTAGCATGATTTCACCGAAAGACACGACCTTTTCACGCATGTTTAATCCTTCGCGCATGACTATTCTTGACCCTCTTTTATGAGTGTTTCTGCGTGTCCATTTTCGTGGATCAACGAGTAGTGGCCGTGCATTGTCCTTCCGCGTCAAATATATATGAGAATTAGCTTCAATTGGAGCTTATGGTGACAGGGATGGTCTCTGGTAAAAATGTGAAACGTACGGATAGAAACTCAGTGATAAAATTGTACAATATACCCACGGCTTCGCTTTGCGACGCTTTGGATAATATCGGATTCAAGGGTTTTATGTCACATGAAATCAAGCCTAGCTTGGAAACGATCAAGATCGTTGGTCCAGCGGTCACAATAAAGGATGTTCTTTCGGAAAAAAAGGTAGCGCCTATGTCTGCGTTACGGGCAATCGATGATGCTAGCCCTGGGGATATTATTGTAAGAGCTTCGGAAGAAGATATGAAGGAGATAGCACTGTGGGGGGGGTTAATGGGCTTGGCCGCGAAAGGCAGAGGGATAGAAGGCGCTGTGCTTGATGGTGGAGTGAGAGATATCGCTGAACTCAAGGAAATGAGATTCCAAGTATTTTCATCAAGTGTTGTGCCTTCGACTTCGGTGGGACGAACTGAAGTTGTAGGGGTTAATGTTCCAGTGACCTGCGGGGGAGTTTTGGTTTCTCCTGGAGATATTATCGTTGGTGATCCTGATGGAGTAGTTGTCATTCCAGCAGGGGAGCTCGAAATGGTCATTGGAATTGCTGAAAAGATGGATGCGGTTGAAAAAGAAGAAGCCGAAGACTTGAAAAAAGGGAATTCTTTGGTTGAGACCATAAAAAAGTACGCGCGGGTGTAAGAAGAAGTCAAAATATCTGCACTTCAAACTGTGAGGCTTTCAATGTTAGTGGAATCAGACTTTCGTTATGATTTGTGGAATCGAACGGACTTCAGGTAAGCTCTTCTAGATTTTGAAAACGCAAAAATAGATTTCGAACCCCATAAGACTGCCATCGCAGCAAGATCACTGACGTTGGTGCTTGTTGGAAACTCTATGATTTGATTTTTTTCTTGGGCACGCTTCGCCGTTTGTCCATCTGCAATGGCCTCTGCGCACGTGTCTGTGTGTCCATCAGTTCCGTTGCCTATCAACATAAGTAGTGGCAAAACCCTGAAACCGTCTATCCTTGATGGTGCAACATCAAAAACTCTTGATTATGTCTATCACCGTCACAATAGTCTCTATCCCGGTGACCACGACAGCAAGCTTGAATGGGACTACCAGAGTCAGACTTCCTTTAATGATCTCTGCATGAGCCGTTCCTACATGTCTTGCCTGCCGTTAGGCCATGAAGGATATCTTCATTAGAAGCAAGGTGCCCTGTTTCGTTTAAGAAAGTGGATTTTGTGTCGTGTAAACTACTGATGAGGCCAACGATGATTTTATCCCCAAGATTTCCTCTAGGATCTCTACTATAACTGCACTTGCCTTTTCACCCTTCACAACAAAAACTCGAAGAAACTTGTCGAGACCTAAGGTTAGATTGTCGACGGTAGAGGCGTTGCCAATCCTGTGAATTCAATTCTTAGTAAGTGCTTTGTGAATCTACGGCGCTTAAAGTAGCTCTCAAAATCTGTAGAGAGGCGTTTCTCACTACGCTATCCTCATCAAGAATTGTGGACTCGAGCAACTTTTTTCATTGACGAGCTTCATTATTCACAGCTTGGGAGACTGCCTCGACTGCAGGATCCCAATATTTTTATTTCGGATTTAAAACGCTTTTATAGATAGGAACAATGCTAAACGCAAATACCAACATCAAAAAGCCTATTCTCTCCGTAAGGAATTGGAAGGCGAAAGGAAATGTTTGGTTGCATAGGTAAGATTCTTAGGGTGAATTTAATTTCTGGCAAGACAACTGGAGAAGAGTTGACTGAAGAGGTTTCTAGGAAATTCCTGGGGGGCCGTGGTCTAGGCGCTAAGATCTTGTTTGAAGAGTTGAAGCCCGGTTTGGACCCCTTGAGTGCAGAGAACAAGTTGATTTTCGCTACTGGACCAGTAACAGGCACTCGATTTCCTGGAAACGCTAGGTATGTAGTGATGGCCAAGTCACCGCTGACTGGCGGCTGGGGTGAAGCGCACGCAGCCGGATTCTTTGGACCCGAACTTAAGTATGCCGGATATGATGCCATAATTGTTGAGGGTATGGCATCTAGTCCTGTCTATTTATGGGTTCATGACGGAACAGCCGAGATTAAGGATGCAAGCCACTTATGGGGCAAGATAACAAGTGATGTTCAGGAAGGCATACGCAGAGAGCACCGTGACGAACGCATCCGGGTTGCAGCCATTGGTCCAGGCGGAGAAAATCTAGTGAGATTTGCATGTGTGATTAGTGATCTACACCGTGCCGCTGGGAGGTGCGGGTTGGGTGCTGTCATGGGATCCAAGAAATTAAAGGCGGTAGCTGTGCGCGGAACGCAGAAAATCAGGATTGCGGATGGGGAACGGCTAAAGAGTCTCGCCAACAAAGCCGTCAAGGAAGTTATGGCTGGAAAAGGCAAGGGTTTGCGTGCCAATGGAACGGATGGCGGCCTTGATGCCCTTAACGCTAGTGGCCGCTTGCCAACACAAAACTTCAGAAAATGTTCCTTTGAAGGCGCCGGCAAAATAACTGGAGAAACTATGACCAAAACGATCTTGAAAAGACGATGGGCTTGTTATGCTTGTCCAGTCGCTTGTGTCAGAGTAGTGGAGACAGAAGAACCGTACGAAGTAGATCCAGAATATGGTGGACCCGAGTATGAAACGGCTGCAGCCTTCGGGTCCTTATGTATGAATGACAACCTCGTAGCCATTGCCAAGGCAAATGAACTATGCAATAAATATACAATAGACACAATGTCAACAGGTGTTGTTGTAGCGTTCGCCATGGAATGCTATGAAAAAGGGCTAATAACCAAACAAGACACTGATGGGATCGACCTCACCTGGGGCAACCACGAGGCGATCATCCAGCTTGTAGAGAAGATCGCAAAGCGAGAGGGAATCGGCGACATTCTAGCTGAAGGAGTTATGAGAGCCGCTGAAAAAATAGGTAACGGTGCGCACGCTTTTGCGTTGCATATCAAGGGCCAGGAAATACCGATGCATGAGCCTAGGGGCAAGAAGGGAGTTGGACTATCCTACGCGATCTCAAATCGAGGAGCCTGCCATTTGCAAGCACCGCATGACGACGACTTTCTAGACGAAAGGAATTTGATCCCCGAAATTGGTGTGGTTCCGACGATAGCTCTACGACCCAGAACATATGCAGGGCGAGAAAAGGTACAGCTTGTCAAGATAGGAGAAGACCTGAATTCCTTGTTTGATTCCCTCGTAGTGTGTAAATCCACCGCTTATCCAAGCGGTATTTCAATAGAAACCTTGGTTGGAATTATCAATTCTGTCACGGGTTGGAGTTTCCGCCTAGTGGAACTAATGACAGTTGGCGAGAGAGTGATCAATTTGTGCTCGGCCTTTAACGTCCGTGAGGGATTAACAAGAAAGGATGACCGTCTCCCATCAAGGCTTATGGAGCCACTACCGGAAGGCCCATACAAAGGAGAAGCTATCCCCCAAGAAACCTTAGACAAAATGCTCGACTATTATTATGAGATGAGAGGATGGAACATAACGACGGGGAAACCTTCAGAAAAGAAACTGGAAGAGTTAGGACTCGGTTACGTAGCTAAAGAACTCGCTGAGCTTGCGTGACCAATGGCTTAACCTATTCTGGACGAGGTTTGAAGCTACTTCATCTCTTTTGCGAAGGCCAGCGCAAAGACTTCCGTGATACTTTTTGTGAAGTCAGGAAAACCACAAGGACTACTATCAAAGTCTAGGTAAAGATCAAGTCCAAGAATCGTGCAAGGCTTGATTCTAATATTTTCGCTTTTCATAGTCAGAGTATTGTGGCCCTAACGCAGCACGCACGACATTAATGTTTTGTCAGTAATTTTCATCTTGGTTTCGCAACTATTTCCCGTACGGCGAGGTCATAGAATTTTCTACTGTAAGAGGGCTTTATAACAATGGCTGTGTCAGCTCCTCCGTCTGTACCTGCTATGGCAATAACTTCTTTGTCAACATCAATCAAACCTGCATCTGCGGCCATTAAGGTTATTTCAACACAGACTTTCATCCCTTGACAGAATCGATAAAGGGTATCCCTTACAATTTCTTCGACGCTCCTGCCGCCATGCTTCTCCGCAATTGAGGAACCTACTCCATCCCCTAAAGTATGCGGGCATGTAAGAATTTTCATTCCTTTTGATGTAATCTCATCTCTTTTTTCAGGACTCATTGTCCAACCTTTTTCCCTGAAGCTCTCACAAATTGTTACCACGATGATTTCCTTGTCTCCTAACATGTCAAATGCTTCAAGTGCTGTTTTTCCGTGAGTTGAAGCAACAACTATAGTCTTAATATCCAATTCATCAGCTCTCTCTCTTGCTGCTTTCAATGTCATTGAAGTATTCTTTGAACCAGCTTCGTCAAAGTAAATGATATTCTTTCCAGTGTGGTTCATTTCTCTCCCCATCAGATTAATCCGAGTACATTAAATCAATGGATATTTAAACGTATCTGCAATAGCGAATATGGCTGAACCAATCAATCGATAAGGCTCCACATATTTGATAAAGAATTATGGGAATAACGTAGTGTGACGTGTAAGGAATGAAATTTGCTGTTTAACTATTCCAAGAGCAAAGAACCCACACTAATCCTGAACCCAATTGCGCTGGTGAAGTTTATATATTGTTAGTTCAATGCGCGCGCGCAGAGCATAGATACAGACCGAAGTTCAACTGGAGAGCGTTCTCCAAGACCAACAACGTCAGCTAATAAGATGGTCGTGTTGGAGTGGAGACCAACGAAATGAGCCCTTAATTGAATGACAAAGCTTCCATGTGCGCGCAGGTAATAAGCTATCAAATCAGGCGAACACTGGTTTTCATCACAAATGAGACGAAGACCCTTGAGATGTGTACATTTGAGGATCTATGCGTGTATACTCGACATAAAATTCCGCCTTTCACAAGAAACTAGCCAAGGTGTGATGTTTCCTCAATTCTGTTGCATTTGTCATATTTTATAATCGTCTTCTCTCTCTTGGATTTAAAGCCGAATTCAAGCCATCTCCAAACACATTGACTCCCAAGACGGCAAGGAAAATGGCCAACCCCGGGAAAAGGGGTAACCAAGGGACCCGTAATACGAATCTTCTTGCGTCGCTCAAATCCAGGCCCCAGCTGGGTGTCGGTGGTCTAACTCCCAACCCTAAGAAGCTTAGAGATGCCTCTGCAATAATAGCGTAGGCAAAAGTAACAGTGGTTTGGATCAGAATCGGTGCAACAATGTTTGGGAGGATATGCCTTAATACAATTTGGTAGCCCCTAAGACCCATTGTTCTTGCAGCCATCACAAAAGTTTCTTCTTTTACCTTTAATGTTACCCCTCTTGTCAACCTCGCGTAATGGGTGGATATGGTAAAGCCTAATGCCATCATAACATTGGTCATGCTGGGGCCTATGACCGCCATCAATGCAATGGCCAATAATAGTGGTGGGAAGGCCATTATCCCGTCTACAATTCTTGAAATTAGATTATCTACCTTAGATCCGCCATATCCCGCCATAATCCCCATGGGTACCCCTATAGACATGGCGATTCCACATGATACTATTCCAACAATAACCGATACTTTTGCGCCCCACATTACTCTGCTCAGCACGTCTCTTCCCAGAGAGTCTGTTCCAAAAGGATGAGTTCGAGAGGGAGGGGATAACGCGATACTGAAATCCTGTTCAGCAGGATTATGGGGGGCTAGGTATGGACTAAAAATCGCTAGAAATACCATGCCGACTATTATTATTAATCCGAACATAGCCATCCTGTCCCGCTTCAACTGACGAAGTGCAAGTCTAAATTCACTTATCGTCTTTTCTTCGGGATGGTTTTCCGAGGTATTCTCCATATTGCTTTCGCTCTTCATTCAACTCTAATTCGTGGGTCCACGACGCCGTATAAGATATCCGATACCATACTCATCACAGTATAAATCAAAGCCATGAATAGAGCAACGCCTTGCATAGTCGGGAAATCTCTATACATAATTGACCGCATCAACAGTCTTCCGATTCCTGGCAATGCAAATATTTCTTCAATAATTATCGCGCCTCCAAGCAAAGTAGCAAAATTCGTGGTCGTAACTGTTATCAAAGGGATCAGACTGTTGACTAGAGCGTGCTTGAGAATCACAATCCTTTCCGGCAACCCCTTGGCTCTTGCAGTAGTGATGTAATCCTGATCTAAAACATGAATCATACCTGATTTGACAAGTCTAGCTGCTAAGGCTGAGAACATCGCTCCTAAAGAAATAACTGGTAATAGGAAATGTCTTATTCCTTCAATAGGGTTTCTTAAGAAAAGAGAAAAATCAGTATAACCTGTAATTGGAAGGACTCTTAGGTATATTCCAAATATTATTATCAGAAGGATGGCCAAGAAAAAGTCGGGGATTGATTGGCCAGCAACTGCTACAGTAGTGGCAATATAATCCCATATGGTGTTTCTTTTTGTGGCGGCTACTACCCCAGATGGGACTGCTATGATCAAAGCAAACAACATGGCTCCCGCCGCTAACGTGATGGTGGTTGGCAGCCTATCCGCTATCATTTTTGCAACTGGTTGGTTGCTTATTATTGACCTTCCAAGGTCTCCTTGTAAAAGCCGCCCTAGCCACGTTAAATATTGAATATGAAGGGGTTGATCAAGGCCGTATTTCCTTCTGAATTCTTCTATTAACTCCGGCACCGCGTGGGGTCCCGTCAGGATAATAATTGGATCTCCTTTTGCCAAATACATAAAACCCCAAGTGACGAAAGAGACTACTAGAAAAACAGGTATGGCATATAGCAGTCGTTTTACTACGAATCTCCTTATACCTTTCCCTAGAATCTTTCTATCCAAATGATGCAGGATTCGACTAATTCTCTTGAAGAGCTTCAAGTTTTACTCCCTTCTTTTCTTTAATTTCCTTAAAGAAATGACATGCCACAAAATGATTATCCTCCGCTTCTACAAATTGCGGTTCTCTCTCGACACATATTGATTGTTTAAAGGGACATCGGGGATTGAATCTGCAGCCGGGAGGCGGGTTCAGTGGACTCGGAACCTCTCCCTTTAACATGGTTCCCTGAGGTTTTGTTCTAGGATCAGGTATTGGAATCGCTGATATAAGGGCTTGCGTGTATGGGTGGAACGGGTCACTAAAGATACTGTCAACAGAAGCCAACTCAACAATTTTCCCTACATACATTACCGCGACTCGATCGCAAACATGATATATCACGTTAAGATCGTGCGCAATTACCATACACGTTAGGGCCATGTCTCGCTGTAGACCCATTAGTAAGTTCAATATTTGGGCTTGAATAGAGATGTCCAACGCCGAGACAGGTTCATCTGCAACTATAAACTCTGGCTTTGTTATGAGGGTACGAGCAATGGCTATTCTCTGCCTTTGCCCACCGCTGAATTCGTATGGATACCTATTTACATGACGTTTTGATAATCCCACCTTCTCCAAGATTTCAATCACCATTTCCTTTTTTCTGTTCTTCGGAATCTTGAAATGAATGTCTAGCGGTTCAGTGAGCAATCTTTCAATATTCATCAGCGGGTCTAACGAGGAGTAGGGATCTTGGAACACCATTTGCATATAACGTCTAAGCTTTCTCATTTCTCCTTTCTTCAATGAAAATATGTTCTTTCCCTTGAAGATTACCTCGCCTTCTGCGGGCTTATATAGTCCAATCAAAACTCTTGCAAGAGTGGTTTTTCCACATCCGCTCTCTCCAACCAACCCAAAAATCTCGTTTCTAGATATCTTTAAACTCAAGCCATCAACTGCACGAACTGTTCCATCGCGAGTCTCGAAATACATTTTTATGTTGTTGGCTTCCAACAGCGTTCCAGGCATTGATCATCCCTATCAATTATATGTATGGCAACTTACCTTGTGGTTGGGTTCAACTTCGATTAAGGAAGGTTCTCCGAGTGTGCACACATCCTTTCTCTCATTACATCTAGCGCAAAACCTGCACCCTTTGAAGTCCCCAATTAATGATGGGACAATTCCCTCTATTGTGCTCAGTTTTTCTTTGTGACCAATCTTTGGGATAGATTCAAGAAGCCCTCTTGAGTAGGGATGCAGTGGGTTGTAAAAGATTGTTTCCACGTCTGCGATTTCCACGAGCTTACCCGCATACATTACTCCAACCCTATCAGCATAGCGTGCAATGATGCCGAGGTTGTGAGTTATTATCAGTATGGACACCCCCATTTTTTTTGAAAGCTCATGTATCAAGTTTAATATTTGGGCTTGAATGGTAACGTCGAGGGCGGTGGTGGGTTCATCTGCTATTAGAAGAGAGGGTGCACATGACAGCGCTATTGCTGTCATAATTCTTTGTCTCATTCCGCCACTGAATTGATGAGGGTAGTTTCCGTATCTTGACTTGGGGGATGGTATACCTACTAACCCCATCATTTTGACAGATTCTTCTATTGACTTTTTGGAAGAAAATCTTTTGTGAAATTGAAAGACCTCTGAAACCTGACTACCGATTTTCAGAACAGGATTCAGAGAACTCAAAGGGTCTTGGAAAATCATTGAAATCCCTTGCCCTCTAATCTTTTCCATCTCTGTCTCATTTTTTTCAAGAAGATCATCATCCTTGAAGAAGATCCTTCCACCTACAATCCTTCCAGGGTATTTTATTAGTCGCATTATTGAAAGAGCGGTCACAGTCTTTCCGCACCCAGATTCACCGACGAGCCCGAGAATCTCTCTTTCTCCAATTTCAAAGGACACACCGTCAACAGCTTTCAATGTTCCCAAGTAGGTGTCAAAGTAAGTGCGAAGATTTTCTACCTTCAGCATTTGCTTGGCCAATTCTATGCCCAACTTTGTCTAGAATATTCTAGAGGTCTTTTCTAAACCTTTCACCACAGTTTCTCTCAAAATTGTTATTATTGATTGATTCACCTCGGAAGGTACCCCGTCAACGCGTGGCATCTGCTTAAGATACAAAGCATCTGTTCCCCCTGCTTTGAAACACTCTTCCAGCATACGTTGTTCATCTGTTGAGTTATGGAGAATTCTAAGATTATTAAGGAGCCCGGCAAGGCAGGCTTGTAAGCCGTATGCACCCCAGTTCGAAATGGCAGCAACTATCAAGAAATCAGTCTCTGTGACGGCTGCTATTCCTGATTGGCATGGGCATTGGCATCTACTCCCGTAGGGAACAACAATATCTTTCACTTCTCTGTTTATTACTCCAAAACCTATCTCGTTGCCTCCGTCGCCGATTCCTATTGTTAGGATATTTCGCCTTCTGGCTTCATTTATTAGATGCTGCAATTTGGCGTGCGAATTGGTGTGATCGAATCCGCGAACGGTGTGAATGACTCCTTTTTCGTTAGGACTCAACTTCTCAAGTGTGATTATCATAGAAGGTTCATATTCATCAAGAATCTCGGGAGCTAATCTCTTGGATTCTCCATCGTCATAGGGATAGCTTCTTATGAACCCCGTGCGGTCTTTCCTTCTAAAGGTTTCAAAGTCTGAAAGTGCTAAACCCAACGATTCGCATGATGCTTTAATAGGGTCAATATTTAATTCTTCAGTAAGGAAGATTGGTTTTAAACTCAAGCCTTTGTTCAATGCGTTGCCTAAGGCCGCTGCACCCAAGGGTCCATCGGTCTCCCCTTTTGCCACCCAAGGAACAATTCCTGCACCAGTCGAGATGATGATGTTCTCATTCTTGTTTGCTCTCTTGATGATTTGCTCGGCTGCTAGAAGACTGGTGGGGGCACCATATTTGTCTTCCACTACCGCATTCAGCTTATGGATGAAACCACGGGGCATCCCCAGGGGACGCATTTCAACTGTACAAAGCCGTTCAATGTTCTTCGCTACTATTGTATCCAATAAAGTCACAATGATAGAAAAAAGAAAAGGGGCGGATATTAAGCTTATGTACTTCTGTACACTTCGTCGAATTGATAGAAGTTCTCCTTGGGCTTGGGGTAGAAGTTGCGGATGTTCTTCCTTGTTGGTTGGATCATTTGCCGAGTCACAAGGTAGACATATTGACTCTGAGGTATTACAATATCGAGTGCCGCTAGGTATTTCTGATGTCTTACGGTAGGATCCAAAGCTGTTCTTGCCTCTTCAAGCAATTTGTCCACCCCGGTTGACACGGTGTCGAGTCCAGTCCAACCAATTGTCTCTGGGTAGTAGAACCACCACATTCCAGAGTCGGAGTCGTCAGTAACTCTGTCGACGTCTCCATGTGACATTATGAACGTCTTTTCGTCAAAGGGAATCCAGTATTGATTCACCCAAGCACCGTACTCCATTGCTTCGATTTGAATATCTATGTTAACCTTTGCCAATTGCGCTTGAACTACTTGGATCTCACGTACAAGATTGGATTTTTGACCCGTTATTACTGTGGCTTGAAATCCGTCGCTGTACCCTGCATCATCCAGAAGTTCTTGAGCCTTTGTAAGGTCAGCTGTGTCGGGGAAATATTTCTTTGTAGTATACCCGAGATCATGGGGCATAAGCGGTAGGCATGTTGGTCTAGCGTATCCATAGTAAACGCTGTCAACTATTTCTTGTCTATCGACGGCATAATTTACTGCTTGTCTCACTCGCTCATCAGCAAATGGCGAATCTTCACCTGGCCCCAAGAGTTCATCAATCCTAAACGATAGAAAGTCAAAGTTCCATCCAGCAACAGTGTTCACTGTTATGTCAGGGTTTGTCTTCAGACTATCAACGTCACTATAGTCACAGGCATCAATGATATCCAGTTCATTGTTGATCAGCGCTTGCGTTTTTGTAAAGTTGTCTGGCATTGGTTTATAGATGATTTCATCCACTAGAGGTATTCCTTTTTTCCAGTAGTTTTCATTTTTCACTAGTTTAACGTAATCCCCGCTCATCCACGTGTCGAATATGAATGGCCCAGAGCCGACAGGATTCGTTCCAAAGTTTTCATGACCGATCTCTAGATATGCCGCCTTTGGAATTACGCTTAGACCTTGGTATGCAATGGTTGATAGAAATGGCGCGAATGGTTCCTCCAGATGTATTGCTACTTGGTAATCACCCAATACTTCCGCGTCTTTCACGAAATAGTATACTGAAACTCTGGCTCGTTGATTCTGAACTGTGTCATTAACGTTCCACGCCACGTCTTCAGCAGTTAATTCACCGTAGCCTTTATGCCATTGTACACCTTGCCTTATATCAAAAATGTATGTTTTTGCTTCATCTTCAACTGCCCAGTTGGTGGCAATCATTGGAATGTGCGTGATTGATTTGCCAGTTCTATCGTATAGAACGTCGACCAGTCTATCGAAGATCATGTGTTCAACTTGGGCTCCCCATACGTCACCAGCCATTGTAATGTTAGGGTTTATGGTTATAGGCTCATATGCGTGCGCAACTCTAAGAGTTCCACCGACTTCGGCTGGTGGAGCCTCTTCTGCTGGTTTCGCAAACCAACCGACAGCGCCACCAACGGCTCCACCGATGGCAAGGCCGCCTGCTAGGGCTCCAACTGTCTTCAAGTAATCTCTTCTTCCTTGTGTATCACCCATGTTTGACCACTCGAAAACGTATGTATCTTTGAACATTGTTTTAAGGTTTTCGGACCCATGTTGTTGGTAGCAGTGCTGTATTCATGGAAAAATGCCCCTCGAAATTGGAGAGCCTCGAGCTTCCATCGCAGAATCAGTGTTTTTCTGCTGCTTCCCGTTGCTTCTCGAAGCGGCGAGCTATTAAGAGGCTTATTTCCATCAAGACAATAAGGGGGAGGATAGTTGCTATCTCGGTCACAAGACTTGGTTCAGGATCGATGAACGCGATCAAAACCACGACTCCGACGTAAATGTATTTTCTGTTCTTCTTGATCTGTTCGGTGGTTATTATTCCAACCTTAACAAGCAGAACGACGTACACGGGAAAGGTGAAGATGAAGCCGCATAGTAACAAAGTTGTCATAACCAGTGAAAAGAATTCTGAGAAGGCATAAGTCGGGGTCAGCCCGACAAAATCTGCGAATAAGATCATGGCTCTTACCGTTGCCGGTGCAACGATCAGATAGCCGAGGGTGAGCCCGAACATAAAGAGGCATGTAAAAGAGATGACGAAGGGATATACAAGTCTTCTTTCATGCTGATGGAACGCTGGATTGGCGAATTTGTAGAGTTCATACATGATGACCGGGGAGCTTATGACCACTCCCAACAGGAGGGAGACGAAGACATAGACCTCTAAGGGCGCAAACCAGCTGATGGGCAGAAGTTCAATGTCCGCGGGCAGGAAGTCCGACTGCAGTTTTCTGATGACAAAGGACGAGATCGTTTGGTACCACGGATTGGCAGCAGAGAGCTCCGCTAAATCGAGCTGTATAGGAACCACCATCACTACGATTGTGGAAACAATCAGGGCAAAGGAAACCGTGCGGAGCCGCAACAGTAACTCCTGTGTGTGCTCCCAGAACGTTAAGCCTTCTTCATCCTCATCAGGCATACGAATCACCCTGCGCACCACACTGTGAGATCAGAGAGTGAGGCAAGGCTTCAGGATGCTTCCCATTCTTTGGCGGCCTTATTCATTTCGTTCAATATCTGTTCCATGTTCTTCCCGCTGGTGTCCACTCCCATCTTCCTCGCGGCTTCAATGATGGCCTCTTTCTCCTCTTCTTTCCTTGCCTTGGTGGGTTCCTCAGAACTCGCCTTCTTGAATTCCCGTATGCTTTCACCTACAGCTTTTCCCAAGCCTCTCAGTCGGCTTGCTCCGAAGAGAATGAGGACGATCGCGAGGATGAGGATCAGCTCAGGCCAGCCTAAAAAAGCCATACTTTTTTCACCTCTTTTCAGTCTCCGGATTGGGGGCGTTCTCTTGGCTGTTAAGCCTTTCATTGATCTCTCCCACTATGTGCTCTTTAGTCTTTCCCTCAGTAGTGATATTTAGTTTCTTGGCGATGTCGGACAGTGTTTTGTCTATTTTCCCTGTATCCGCACTCTTTGATGGAGAGCGAGAAGCTCCAGTTGAAGAAGAGCGGATATTCTTGATGGGATTCGATCCCATATTGTTCAATTCCGTCGTAAGACCCGAAGTTGCCTTAGTGAATTCTCGCATCGCCTTTCCCAGTTCTCTGGCGATTTTCGGCAACTTGGTGGGGCCAAAGACGAAGAACAGTAATACGATGATTAAGACCACCTCTTGCCATCCAAGCATTCGACAAACGCCCCAAATCACTTTTGCTTGAACTTCCTTTAAAAGTTAGCGGCAAATGCCGACATGTTGAAAGGGCATAGCGACTCCATTTCACGATTCGCGCACATGAATTGGTTGAGTCGTTGGAGTAAGACCAGGGTCGCAGTAGCGTTTCGTGACCTTCTCGAGTAGCAAGCGTTCTTCCTTTATTTCTGGGAAGAAGAGGGGATGGCTTGTGCAGGTTTCTCTGCAGTCAGAGGCGCCAAACCCTCGAACTGGGATTTCGACTTCTTCGATCTCTTCCAAGTACCGATTTATAATGCACTCCATCTTCTTTGCTGTTTCAGCAGCAACGACTCCAACGATTTTCGCGTTCTGAGCATCTAGGAGATAGTCGATGTGCCAGTGCTTTGGTTTCTGTTTTCTCAGGTGGCGTGAAAGGCGAGCTTTGAGATTGCGCTTCTTCTGCCCATCGCCGATCCCGTGTACGTGGAGTATCCTTTGGCGAAGTCATTTGAACCGAGCTGTCCCACATTTAGATTCGGTTTCTTGGGGAGAAAGATTGTGAGCGTGTGTACGCCCTTGGTCTGAAGGATCTGCATCTTGGCAATGTTCCTTTCAGTCGGAATCAAGCTGTTAGGTTTTGAACAACCTCGTGAAGTTGTCATGGTACACCTTTCTTCTCGCTTTGTTTGAGATATTTGCAGAATCTAAGATCACCAACTGAATGGGATAGTGAAGATAGGGCGCGTCCGACCCAAAGAGAACCCGATCCTCGTCAACATCGACCGCAAGCTCAATGAACTCTGGTAGGGTGGCGGAGGTCTCGACATAGACATTCCCTGCCTGTTCCAACGCCTTTACGCAGCCTTCTCTCAAATGCCCCAATATAATGGTCAAGCGAGGATGCTTCTGCGCAATCTTCAAAGCGAGACCCGGCGCGGAGAACCCTTGGCCCGTGTGGAAGAGGACTGGCAACCCTAACTCAGCCACCTTTGTGAAGAACTTCGCAAAGAAGGGGTGGTCGGGTCGAAAGCACTCCACCATCGGGTGCAATTTGAGTCCAGCCAACCCGCGCTCGTTCGTCATCCGTGTGACCTCCTCAACGGCCTCCGGCCCTCGCCGTGGATCCACGCGTCCAAACCCGACCAGGCGATCTGGGTACCTGTCGACACATTCCGCGATGTAATCGTTCATTTGGGGATATCGGTCGCCGACGTTCGGGTTAGGAAACACGACGGCGCGCTCAACACTAAATCGATTGAAGAGCGCAAGCAACTCCTCGATGAATATCGTCGGCTTCATGTATGGCTGCCACGGGCCTGATTCCCCCAGATGAACATGCACATCACAGAGCTTCACAGCAAAATCCCTCCATCCTTGACTCTGAGTGTTAAGAAGCCGTTATAACTCTTAACATGAATGTGCGCAAGGGAAAAACGTAAAAGCCGCCTCAATACTTCATAGCAACACATTGCCGGTGATCGACCATGAGCACTGACGAAGAACCGAAAGAAGAAGCCAAAAAGGACCCGATAAAGCTCCACCGCGAAGGCACCGCCTTGGCCGACGTGGGCAACTACGCGGACGCCATTGACAAGTTCTACAGTGCCTACGAAGTGTACGAGACAGACCGCAACCACTTCGACGCGTCATACACCCTGTTCAAGGCCGCCGAATGCAGCTTCTACCTCAAAGACTACGACACCGCCGCCGAACGGTTCCTCAAAGCAGCGGAGATCGCCTTCGACGTTGGCTATGACCGGTTCGCCATCAGCGCGCTGGAATACGCTCGCGACTGCTACAAGGCTCAAGATCAGAAGAAGAAAGTGGCCGAGATCGAGCAGCAGATCAAAGACGCGAAAGAAAAGCTGCCCAAGATATGACGAAGCGGCTCGAGATAACCCTGCTATTCCTGCCCATTCTGATCGCCGCATTTTCAATGGTCACATCACTTGAAACTCAGCCACCTTTCTTGTCCTTTCACCTGGTCCATTCCTCAGATGGGTTAGGATCCGTAAGAAAAATGCTTATGTCCCATCAGAAGATTAGGTGTCATAACGGGGATGGACGGACTAGTAGGGTATAGCCCATGCAAGAGACGTTCCGTGCGCTCGCTGAGCTCTGCGGTCAATTGGAGGGCACCGCAAAACGCCTACGCATGATCGATCTCGTAGCCAACTTCCTCAAGCGCCTCCGGCCTGATGAAGTGGAACCCGCCACAGCCATGATCTTAGGGCGCCCGTTTCCGAAGTGGGATCAGCGCACCCTTGAGGTCAGCTGGGCCACCCTGAGCAACGTCATCAAACGCATCACTCAGACGGACTGGAGCGCTTTCTCCGCCGCCTTCAGCCAAACCGGCGATGTGGGCGCTGCCACCAAAGTGGTCTTCGAGAAGAGCACGCTTCAGAAGCAGGCGACCTTATTGGAAAAACCCTTAACGATCCTAGACGTGCGACAGCGCCTCGAAGACATCGCCGCGGCCACCGGGCAGGGTTCACGAGAGAAGAAGGAACGCCTCCTCGGACCCCTGCTCAGCAACGCGACCCCGCTTGAAGCCAAGTACTTGGTCAAGATCCTAGTCGGCGAGATGCGCACCGGCTTCAGCGAGGGGCTCATGGAACTCGCGGTCTCCAAGGCATTCAACATGCCACACGAGGTCGTTCGGCGAGCAAGCATGCTGACCGGCGATATCGGCGAGGTTGCGCAGATCACTAAAACAAAGGGCCCAGAAGCTGTCGTGCAGATCCGATTGCAGATCTTCCGACCCATCAAACCCATGCTCGCCCAAATGGCCGACGATGTAAACGATGCTCTGAAAGAACTCAAGGGCAAAGCAGCGTTCGAATATAAGCTCGACGGCGCACGTGTCCAGATTCACAAATCAGTGGATACCGTCCAGATTTTCAGCCGCCGACTGAGCGACGTGACGGAAAGCTTCCCCGAAATCGTCACACTGGTCCGCGAGCGGGTCAAGGCCGAGGAAGCCATCTTAGATGGCGAAATCATTGCCATCGGCGAAGATGGCCACCCGCTTCCCTTCCAACACCTGATGCGACGCTTTCGACGAGTCCACAATATAGAGAAGATGATCAAACGGATCACAGTGCAGCTGCATCTCTTCGATTTATTGTATGTCAACGGCCACAGCCTCATAACGGAAGCATACCAGGCACGGAGAACGCGACTAGCCGGCATCTCCGGAGACATCCGTCTGACGCCCCAGCTAATCACCGCCGAGGCCAGGGAAGCAGAGCAATTTCTGAAAGATGCTATAGACCGTGGGCACGAAGGCTTGATCGCGAAGAAACTCGGCAGCCCCTACACCCCCGGAATTCGTGGGAAACGCTGGTTCAAAATCAAAGAAGCCCTCGAACCGCTCGACCTCGTCATCGTCGCCGCCGAGTACGGCTATGGCCGACGCCACAAATGGCTCTCTGACTACTACCTCGCCGCCCGGGACGCGAACAGCGGCGAGTATCTCGTGCTCGGCAAGACCTTCAAAGGCCTCACCGACAAGGAAATCATCACCATGACGCGCCAGCTCGAAGAACTAGCCCTAGAACAAAAGCATGGGAAAGTCGTCGTCACCCCCAAAATCGTCGTCGAAATCGCCTACAACGAAATCCAGAAAAGCCCCAAATACAAATCGGGCATGGCGCTCCGCTTCGCGCGAATCACGCGAATTCGAAACGACAAAAGTCCCGAAGAAGCCGACACCATCCACAGAGTAAGACAGATCTACGAGCAGCAATTTGAGAAGAAAGCCAAATACTCGAATTCTTGAATGCTATACTCAAACTCTCACTTGCGTTTGCGGAACATCGGCGTGTCGTGGATGTCTCCGACGTACTCGAACCCGACTTGTAGCAGCTCTTTGGCATCGTTCGGCGAGTCAGGGATTTTCACGATCCACTCGTCATCTGAGGCTTCGCCGTAGATGGCTCGCTTCATGTCAATGTACTGCATGGTGCTGGTGATTCGTCGATGCCCATTTCTCGTTGGGTTCTCAGGATATCTCTGGTGTCGTGTCAGTATTTGGTGGCGTACCAGTGACGCACTGGGCGCGCGCATACAGGCAGCCTATGCCCAACATTGTAGAAGGGGGACAGCCCACACCAAAGCTTGATTCATCAAACTGCAGCATGCATGCATTCGACATCGGGTGCAGGTATTCTCGCGTAGGACAAGTCTTTTATTCCAATCGCATTCATTTGAAACTCGAGGGTGGCAAATTGGGCAGTTTATGGCTTGGCGCGTTCATCGGCTTTCTCGTCACCGTCGTGCTTGGGTGGGCCGTTCCGATAGTGGGACATTTCATTGGCGGGCTAGTTGCCGGGTTGATCGCTGGAGGCGGAATAGGCCGAGGAGCCCTAGCGGGATTTCTTGCAGGAATCCTTGGGGGAATAATCATCGCGATACTACTAGTCATGGGGCTAGCAGCGATAGGGGGCCTTGTGGGCGGAGGATTGGGGGGACTGGTAGGTGGCTTGGTCGGTTTGGTCGTTGGAATTGCCGCAATCGTACTCGGTATCTTCGGAGCGATCGTTGCTGCCATCGGTGGACTCGTCGGCGGAGCAATAAGAAAAGCCTAGCATACGAGAAGTGGAAGCGCCGCTCGTGGATACCAGAATGCCCCAAAGAAAAAGAGCCTGATTTCCTTTTGTTCGCAAGCAGAAGAAAGGCTGTTCCCAGACTTCACTGCGCACATGTCTGCTAGGCTTCTTTCATGAGACGTTGGCAGATCTTACAAGCCTCGATAACGTGGAATCCCTTTTCAGTGGTCCTCCAAATATCAGACTCCTCTGTTATGAACCCGGCCGCTTTTAGATGGTTCAAGTATTTCTCCAACTGACTGTAACTCAGCCGAACCTTGAACATTATACCAGTCTTCCGCGCGCCATCTTTGGCATTTTCCAAGATCTGCAGAATTATCTCGTGGCGCCCTCTTCTCTTGAAGCTTCCTTCTGTCATTCCATAACCCAACACATACAAGTTCATGCCATCAAATAAAAAGCTTGAAGCGAACCCTCACGACGGCTTGGAAACGAAATCGAAGGAACCAACGAAACATATCTCCACTGCCCTGCAAACAGAGATGGTCACGGTGTATGACCCAACAGACGGCTGGAATAACTCGGAGAACATACCCACATTAGCGCATGGCTAAGGCCATCCCAGAGGCACGCGACAACCAATTGCAGACGCAAGAAGAATAAGGCCAAAGGTACCCGGAAGAGCACGAGATTGTTCAAGGCGAAAACCACCGAATGCTATAAGTCCTCCGTCGATCGCTCTGGTTGCTGCAAGTCCCACGAAGAAACAAAGTCCATGCCAAAAGAAAGGACCAATCTCACACATTCGCAGTAGAAAATGTACTCAGAAACTACTGACACTTGTCTCCGTTCGTTAGCGAAGTGGGTCGAATCAAGCGTTTTTGACTACTCAGATGCAAGAAATCGTGAGATTCGTGCCCAGAATCGTCCCAAAATGCTTCTATTATGATCCATCTTTCAAGAAAACCATTCGACCAATCAAGGGAAAAAGCGAAGCGCATTCGAACCACATTTTCTTCACGGTCGAAGCCTGGTGTCGAGACTTTGCAGCGGCCCTACGCGCTGCCGTACCATCGACAGCGTGCAGAATCAATCGAAAAAGACGGAATCTGCTTCGAGATACTTGTCAATAGCTTACACTATTTCTTTTGCTGATTGTTCGTTCGATCGAGCCAAAGACTACCTGCATGCATGCACCAAAGACAGATGCGCTTGACATCAAGGTGCGAAGAAAAACTTGGGCGACACCAATTCTTATTGTGACACAAAAGCGTCGCCAAACAAACGAATTTGCATGCATGGTTTGCCTTCGCTCGAATGTTTTGGAGGACTGGCATAGCGGACTTGGACGCAAGAAAGGATCTTGGGAAAGCTCGTCTCCTTTCCAGGGTAGTCGCAAAAGATACAGGAACTCTGAGCCGGCGAGATGCACACGTGCCGTGCTTGTTGCGCATACATTTTAGGGAAGCTCTGCTACAGATTGTGAGGTGGCGAGATGGTGTGATGGAGCAGGATCAACGATGGACACAAGCCTATCTCAAATTGAAGGGGCAATGGAAGCTCAAGCCAAACTGGAAACTCATCGAGTATCTTCATTTGATTCCACAGGGTCCTGTGCTGGATCTAGGAGCAGGTAATGGCCGAAACGCGCTCTTCTTTGCCGAATTGGGACATGAAGTCGACTACGTGGACATCTCGAAGACCTATTCGAAACGGATGAAGGACCGCGCTGAAGATGCGAATCTTGCGCTGACAGCCCACAATGTGGATATTCGTAATTTCGACATTCCAGAAAAACACTATGCACTGATCATCGCCTCAAAGATCCTCCAACTGTTTCCCAAAGCGGATATCGAGGACATCACGGAGAAGATGAACGCCGGTCTAGCCCGAAAGGGTCTGATCTACGTGTACACCTTCTCCGTTGCGACGCTCAAGCATAGCAAGAGACTACACGAGTTAGAACGAGTCGAGGAGAACACATACTATCACAGCAAATATCGCCAACACTTTCACTACTTCAAGAGTGGCGAACTCCCCTCGCTTTTCCCTAGGCTTAGGACGATCTTCTACAATGAGGGCACTGTACACGACTTGAAGAAGCGAGATTCTCGATATGATTTCACTTTGGAGTATCTGGGACAGCGTGTTCGCTAGAGGCGTGGGGTATTTGTGGCGTACACACACTTTTGCACGGGCGCTCCACGCTCGCGCGTGCGTTCAAGGTCGAAGGTTTGATCTTGCATACATATGCATTCCATGACCATGTGTTCAATCAAATTGCTGGTTCCACCGCTACATGCCTCAGTCACAACACCACCTGAATAGGAAGGGCAAAGCCCACTAGGACAGAATATTCAGACGCTTGCTATCGGAACTCCAAGCCCGATTTTGGAATCGTGAGAGGCGTACTTGTTAGCCAGTTTCGTCTATGAAATTGTATCCGCCCTATTCTGTGCGTCTTCAGAGTTTCAAGATAGGACGCAAGTGACGTTAGTGTGTAGGTACTACAAAGTTCACCAGTATCACTGAACGCTCAATACAATAAGTTTAAGATTAGCAAGAATGAGCGTCTTTGCCTACATCAGAAGCTTCTCATGTACCCGCACACACCGAAAAAGCCCAAAATGAGCCTATTTTCCAACAACTCACAACGTGTCCAAAGAGCCCTTCCCGCCAAGACGGATACAAAACCATCAACAAGAACTCCGCAGAACGGATGCCCAGTTGAATCTCTGTTCTCACCACTAGTGTTCTCTTCAACAAATACATCTTTTCCTCATCTAGAGAGTCAGTCGTTGGCTCTTCAACGGACCCCGACGAACCAAGTGGTTGTCCGCAAAGGCATAGATCAGAGACGACTCGCAGCTTTCGCTAAGAAAAGACATATAAACAACATTAGATGAAATAAAAGGGCAATTTTATTTCAGCCATCTCTGTCGGTCGGCGGTTTGAACAGTGACCACGAAACCAGGCAACCCCTACGAACATCACTACAAGTATGGCAAACAGACGCAACCCATAGATTTTCCAACATTCAAGGGGATTATGGATGATGGGGCGTTTGTCCGTCCGTTAAGAGACAAGTCCTTTCTCGCGTTTCTGTATTGGTTTGGCGTGAGAAGAGCTGAAGCATTGGAACGGGTGAAGGAAGACTTCAAGGTTAGCGATGGGTTGATGATTGTGGACTGCCCGCCTAAGAAGGGTGGGGAACGTGAACCGTTGGAGGTGTCGATTGACTTTCCCCTTGTCGATCTCATTGTAGAACAGGTTGAACGTACGAGACGGACTTTGGCTAATCCCACTCGCCGGGTATGGAATATGAGTGGTGTAACAGCCTGGCGCATAGTTAAGCGAGTGATGCCGAAACACTATCCCCATTATTTTCGTTTGAACAGAGCTACCAGGTTTCTGGAGGATCCCTCTACCACAATTCCAGAGATGAAAGCTTGGTTCGGATGGAAGAGCACAAAAACCATAGGCAGATACATCGGCTACAGCCGAAGACACATCAGACGACAAAGAGAACGGCTCGCGCGGGAACTAGAAGTGCGATGAAGTGGCTAAAAAGAAGGAGACAGCACAAAGGGGAAACTTCGAGCCTACTTCAAAGACAGCGAAAGAAAAGTTTCTATTGGCGAGACTGTACTCGTCAAAGGCTTTACAAGATCCGTGTGCAACGCCCTAAGTGTTCTCGTTAGTAATCTACGTTGTAATCCTCTTCCAGACATTATCGCCAGACGGGACGACCAGGTTGAATGCATTTGTCAAATGACCTTCCTTCCCTCGCGGATCACCTATTGATTCTGGTCACCCACGCTCTTGCGTATGAGCTCTCGGGATGTTTTGCTGAAATGTCTGTCGTGTCGAGACGAGCAGAAGGTTATTAAGTGCTTCTAAATCAAAGAGTCCGAGGGTAATGAAGATGCCCAAGGGGAAATCAAAAGGAAGCGAGGACCTGAAGCCAAAGGCTGTCAAAGGTCGTATTGTGAGCTTTCGAACTGGCCCAAGAACTCAGCACCCAAGAGAAGGCATACTCAGATTTCCGGAAATCATGTCGTCTGGTGACGCTGCTCAACTGATAGGGAGGAAGGTGGGTTGGCCCGTTGGACAGCGGAAGATTCGTGGAAAGATCATTGCGCTGCATGGGAAGGGTGGGCACTTGAGAGCGCGTTTCAGGAAGGGTCTTCCTGGGGAAGCCCTTGGAACCCTTGTTGAAATTATCGGCTAGTCTCGTTTTTTCGTGTATGGCTTAAAAATGTATCATCTGTGAGACCAATAAGTGTAGAAAATCGGCAGGACGGCCCTTCATTTGAGCAGAAATTTAGCAAGATTCCGTTTCTGTGTTGCCGGGAATAAGTGATTTGGCGGCTACTGCGCGGAAGCTTTCAGTTTTTTAGTCAATTATGACATGCTGGATTTCTCGTTTTGTACCAGAATTGTGAAAGACAGTGTGTAGTATAAATGTCTTCACCATCTATGCATGCAAAAATCCCTGTAGAGCAGGTTTTCTCTATCTCAAAAGTGTGGTGTAATGGGCTAGTGTTCCGAGATGCGCAGGCAGTTCGTCTATGAAGTTCTGAAGTTGCATTATCGGGACTACTGGTGCGTTTCGGTGAAATTTGAGAGGGCCAGCGACCAACGATGCCACGACCGGGGTAAAAACTGCCTTCCTCCAGTTATCTATTGGGATTTTCTCTTGTAGCATGGATGACGCGGCAGCCAAAGCTTTCGTCCGCTCCATCTGTGCTTCAACGGCTTTTGCAGTTGCGGATCTGCCCCATCCGCGACGCCATCGTTTGCAGTCTAGACAGACGACTAGGGGTTCTCTGCAAGCAAGAACATCGATTTCCCAACGTCGTCCCGTCCAATTGAAGCGGAATCGCCTTTGAACAGAGAAGCGGTTAGCTTCGAACGCTTCAGCCGTCATGTTTTCAAACTCAAGCCATTCGAGAAATCTGCCTACCTTCACCAAGTCCGCCCCCAACTTGATGGCTTGAATCGCCATGTTGACTCGTTGCTTTGAGGACGCCTCAGCGACATTGTTCCCGTATGCAATTAATCCCTGTTGGCAGAATCTCCCCAGCATTTCTCGTGCGATTTCCAGTGGGATTCCCGCGTCTCTGCTGAGGATCTTCTCAGCAATCGGCCCAGTTCGCGTCAATTTGAGGATGGACTCGAGAAGCCGACGTTCGCTCGTCATCTTGCCCTGTCATTTATCCAAGACTACTTTATATCGCTAGTCCTGCAATTTATTCTGGTCGAGGTGCCAACATGCCAACCAGTTACGTATCCAAAACCACGAAGTCTGAAGCTCTACATCGCAAAGCGAAAGAGGTGCTACCTGCGGGGGTCGCCTACATCATACGACATTTCGCCCCACATCCTTTCTATACTGCTCAAGCCCACGGAAGCAAGCTGATTGACGTAGATGGCAATGAATACATCGATTTCTGGATGGGCCACTGCAGTCTCGTCTTCGGCCACAGTCCGCCCGAAATCATGAAGAGAGTCGAACGGCAGATATGGAATGGGACCCAGTTTGGAACCTGCCATGCGCTTGAGATCGCCCTAGCGGAACAAGTAGTGAACATGGTGCCGAGCGCTGAGATGGTGCGGTTTACTAATTCGGGGACCGAGGCAAACATGTATGCAATTCGACTGGCGCGAACCTATACGAAGCGAGAGAAGATCGCCAAGTTTGAAGGCGGGTGGCATGGAGGATACGACGCACTGCACAAAGCCGTGAAACCTCCCTTGGATATCACGCCGTCCGGAGGACTCACTTTTAACGTTTTGAAGGATACGATCGTGCTTCCATTCAACGATCTTGAAGGCGTGAGGAAAAGAATGAGAGGGGAAGAGCTCGCGGCAGTTGTAGTGGAACCGCTTCAAGGTGCCGGAGGGTGCATACCGGCGGAGAAGGAATTTCTAAAGGGATTGCGCGAATTGTGCACGGAGATGGGGACGCTACTAATTTTTGACGAGGTTATCACTGGTTTTCGAATGGCCCCTGGAGGTGGTCAGCAGTATTACGGCGTCCTTCCGGACATCACCGTTTTGGGAAAGATAATGGGTGGCGGATTTCCGATCGGGGCGTTCGCTGGTCGTCAGGAGATTATGGTGCATGTTGACGCGCTCATGTTTGAGAGTCCAGAGCTCTCGTTTCATGGTGGAACTTTTTCTGCAAATCCCATATCGATGACGGCTGGTCTGGAGACGTTAAAAATGCTGGAAGATGGGCAGGTTTTGAGCGACTTGAGCAAGCGTGGAGACAAACTGCGCCGACAGCTGCTCGATATATTCGAGAGACACACGATAGCTGTCCAGGTCGTAGGGGAAACTTCACTTCTCAACACCCATTTCACTGGCGAAAAGGTGCGAGATGTTCACGGCGTCTTTCGGGCAGATCGAAAGAAATTGGAGGACTATCACATGCATTTAGTCGCGGAGGGCGTCTTCTTTCTGCCAACCAAAACGGGAGCTCTCAGCGCCGCCCACACTGATGATGACTTGGAGAAGCTTCTTGCCGAAGCCGAAGGTTATGCTAGAAGTATGTAGAAGTGCACTGAAGCAATGGGTCGGATGAAAGCGCCTTCGCCCTAGAGCTACATAAACAGATCTTGTTCCCGAGGTCTTAGCAGATCGGTGGCCTTCGACGTTTCTGACTTTGGATATGAGTACCCTCGGATAATGGCCGCGGGAATTCCTTCGTTCGCTTGTCCGATGACCAATTCGGCTGCTGAAGCCAGCTCGTCAGCGATCGCCGTTCGCTTCACCGTCAAGACGTATCCGAACAAGTCTTTCTCTCCTCGGCGATCCCGAATTGGGTCGATTCCAGCGACGCCAATGGCGATGTTGATTTCTCCCATGCGGAGAGGGCGACCATGTGTATCTGATACGATGACTGCCACATCCTTTCCTGTTATCTCTCTGATTCTTCGTCGCATTCTCTGTGCTGAACGGTCGGGATCTTTTGGCAAAAGGGCAACGTTTCTGTCTCCCGGAACATTAGATCGGTCAACGCCGGAATTGGCACAGACGAATCCATGCAAGGATTCCGTGATCAGCTTTCCATCCCCCATGCGGACGATTCCTTTGGATTGCCGAAGAACGACTTCTACGACTGCGGGGTCCTTGTTGAACTGCTGAGCAAAAGATTTGGCGAAGGCTGATGGTTCGACATCGTCTAGGTTGATTATGTTGCCTTCAGCCCGTGAAGCGACAACGTGACTGATAACGATCACGTCGCCGTCCTGTATGGGCGTTCCTTGCGTCTTTGCAGCGGTGCAGACGAGCTCCATGAGGTCGTCGCCTTCAGTTATGATGGGTAAATCCCTTAGCCCGATTAATTCGACGGTGTTGTCTTTCCGCAAACGGTGTCACCCTTTTTTTGTCCGTTTCTATCCGCTTTCCAAACAGCTTCAAGAAGCGCACTGACTCTTTTTACGGTTTCTGCTTCCGCGCGCGCAAATCTAGCTATCAACAACTTCGTATTCTTGCCTGTTTCTTGCGCCCAACCCAAGCTCCACAGCTCTGCGAACTTGCGTGTAACTCCACGGATCATTCCTCAGACTAGAACCCTCAAAAGCTGCGACTGTTTTCAAAGCTTCCACATCCAAAGCTACTCTATCCCCAGAAGCCAACACCAAACCTGGATTTCGAAGTTCACCCGTTGCAGGCCCACCAGAAATGAAGCATTTTCTGCCATCCATGATTATTAGATGCGGCTTAACAACTAGATTCAAGTCCGATACCTTCTCCTCTAAACGTCTCATGTGAAGTCGTATCCTCTCACTAGGCTTCATGAAACCGACGGCTAGCTTCAAGCTGAAGGTGAATTTCGCGGATCTGTGGGTTTTCATGCAACAGGTATAAACAACTTTTTTCGATTCCAATGCTATCTCAGGCAGACTCACGTTTCGCAGATACATGCCACCAGTTGCAACCTTTCTCCATGTGCCTTCATCGAAGATTGCCACTTCGGCTCCAACTTCCTCCGCCTCTTTCAACATCCCTGTTTCTTTCAATACGTTTCGAGTTGAAAGTCGAAACATCGAAGATTCACCAAGAACAACTTTTTTGGCACCACGCTCATACAATAACTCAATTATTGCTTTAACAAATTCAGGGTCGCTGGAACCGGGTGGAGGATCAGCAGTATTGAAGTTTGGTTTCAACAGGACTTCGTCTCCCGGTTGGATGACCTTGTCGAAACCTCCAATCAGGTTCACAGAACGCAGAATGGCTTCCTTCGAAGAATTGAATTTCGTTACTCTTCCAACTAATGCTCTGCCGTCTTTCTTGAATGGATTTGCGACGGCCATGCCAATTCTGGCTTTAGCACTTGAGAGAACCATGAAAGATACCTACTGGATTCTTCTGCGAACAAAACGTGGACAGGAAGCTATATAAATATGACGCATGTCATATTGTTGTGAGAATTGCGACACGAACGGTGGAGGAACATCTGTTTTGGAAAGAAACTCTTCGCTTTTTCCTCCTCAAAAAGATAGCCATAATGATGAAAAAGTTCCTATGACATATGCACTTACACATTCTACGTCGCCTTTCATGCCTCTCGTTAATGTTATACTAAGCCGCCGAAGCATTAGACAGTACCAGCACAAGGAAATTCCTAGAGACGCATTAAATAAGATTCTTGAGGCGGGGAGACAGGCTCCTTCAGCAATGAATAGACAACCGTGGCATTTCATCGTTGTGACTGACGCTGAGATCAAGAAGGAATTGTCCAAATGGCTCTTCACCAAGCATATCAAGGATTCCCCAGTCACCATTGTAGGATGTGCTAAGACTAGCTTCCTTGACAGAAAATGGTCTACTATTGGAACCTCAATTGCTTTGCAGAACATGGTTATTACCGCTTGGGCTTTGGGAATAGGATCATGTTGGATCGGAGGATTCAAAGAAGACAAAGTGAAAAGACTGCTAAGAATCCCTGACAAGTGGAAGATTGTAGCTCTTGTGACTTTCGGATATCCTGCAGAGACACCTCATGTGAAGAGAAAGAAACCAATTGGGAAAGTAGTCAGCTTCAATAAGTTCTAAGAGTTGACGTTGCTCTCGCATTATTGTGCTTGCGCCGCGAAACGAAAGGAAACTTGAAAAGACCCGGAGTCCAGTGAAAGAGCCTAGTGGAGACTGCGCACGTGGGAAAAAATGTTCGCGTCAAAACGTGGAGAGAGTTCAAAAGATTAGCCGTCGAAAAGAAACCGAAAAGCATCATCTACGTCATTGCCCAAGGCATCCCAGCTGGACATTTAACAAGCCTCAAGTTGCTGCTACCTGTTGAACGAACGCAGTACATTTTCGTCGATAGCGCAAAAGGCAACAAGCTGAGAAGGACGGGAATACCCATTCGGACGGATAAGCAAGGAAACCGCTTTATCGAAGATGATGATGTAAAAAGTTACCTCAAGACACAACTACAACGAGACGACCTGCAAATCTTCTCCTACTGGACGATCTAGCAGGAACGCTCGCGCACAAATCCTTTAAAGATTCCTCTGCAATTAGTTCCACAGGTAATACGATGCTCACCAGGCACAGCGGCGTGAAAAGGCATCTTTCACCGAAAGCTCTAGGCAAGGACAAGAAACATCCGGGTCTTTTCGTGATTCAGATTACGCTCAACATATCACCGGACAAAGATTGGATTGAGTGTTTCGGCCATCCTAGAACATTCAGAGTCGACGAGGCGCATCCCAAGCTAGCGAAGATCTCTGGAAACGTGCTCGAGTTTCGTTCTTCGGGGGAACGGCTCAAAGAGAACATAAAGTGGATGGATAAATACATCGACCAAGCCAATGAATGCTATCGTCAAAAAATCGCTGGAAAAGAGGGAGAGACAAGCAAGCAAGAAGTCAAGGGAGAAAGCGAAACCGAAGAGCTTGAGAAAATCAATAAGATACTAGCTCGTCTCTGATCTGCTTATGGACACGTTGGACAAGAACTAGAAGTTATTTGCCAAATATCGCCTCTGCTTTTCTCAAATCGTCTGTTGTATTTACGTTGAAGAAAGTCAACAGTTCACGATCCCGCGCTCTCAAGGCTATCGTGGAGATGTACCGTACTCCTTTCAGATGGGCAATCATGGATCGCAAGTTGCGCTTTCCCTCTTTCAACACAATTCTCGCTGCTCTCAAAGCTGATTCTGTATGATACGCTGCTTGAAGAGGCTCAACATAACCATTGGGCCATCGAGGAATGACTGCCGCTTTTTTTGTGCATAGTTCTAGGAGAAGCTGCACAACTGAGCTCGATAGAAACGGCGTATCGCATGGCAGTAGAAGCGAGTACTCGCCTTGGGCATGATCAAACCCGGTCACGGCGCCAATAAGAGGACTCTGCACCTCCTGCTTATCAACGACCACGCTCGCTCGGTGACCTAGAACACCCTGCAACCTACCTTTTTGGGCATGGGAACTGACAACCACAACAATTTCCTTCACTACGCCAGCCACTTTGTCTAGCACGTGCAAGATGAGCGGTTTCCCATTCAGTTCTATCAATCCTTTGTCTCGACCGAAACGCTTTGAGAAACCCCCCGCTAAGATGATCGCCGACTCGCTCAATATTTGCTCGCCTTTCTCCTATCCACAAGAATGTCAAAGATCTACTAAGGTTCTATTCGTTCAGCGTGCGTGTAAACATTCATTCGCTTTCCTCTAACGAAGCCAATCAGTGTAATTCCCGTTCGCTGAGCTACATCTATTCCACTGTCGACGGCAGCGGCTATGGATGCAACAATCGGGATTCTCATTCGTGCTGCCTTCAAGACGATGTCACCGGTGAGTCTTCCACTCGAAGCTAAGAAGCATTTGCTGAAATTATACTCCTTCAATGCCCCAGCCCCAATGACTTTGTCTGCAGCATTGTGGCGGCCTACATCTTCGGAAAACGTCATTAATTCGCCGGTTGCAGAGTGAAGCGCCGCTATGTGAACCGCTCCGGTCTTTCTAAACGTCTTTGCGAGCGTATTCAACTGCTTGACCGCTCTCCAGACGGTCTCGGCCCGTATTCTCAGGTGTGTTGGTTGCTTCTGCAGTGCTAACCTGTCGATGAGTTTGGATAGAGGCCAGTAATTGGGCGAGCCGCAAGCCGAGATAATCAAGCGAGCGAAAGGCTGGGCGAGTTCGATTCGCTTTTCGACATCAACGTCAGGATTCAGCTTGACCGTGCATTTTCCATCCTTCTGCAGCTTAACTTGCTTGATCTCACGCGGTGATTGCAGGATTCCTTCTGAGAGGAGATGGCCAACTGCTAGTTCCCGCAACTGTCGCGGCGAACTCAGGATGGTCACGTAGTGGTTTTGGTTCAGAAATATGTGGAGTGGTTTCTCCTCAGCTATGAAATCTCTCTTGTGTTCAATTGTTCCAGTGGAGACATCTATTCGGGAAACAGGAAACTCCAGCACTGTCGCATGCCCCTATGCTTTTGTTTCAGAGAGGGTATACTCGATGATTTCTCCTGCAATATCTGTGGTAGTAACGGATTGCAGCCCCCTCCATCCGGGTTGACTGTTTAGTTCAAGGATTACTGGGCCTGTTGGGCTTTCGAGAATGTCTACTCCAGCCACCTTGCAGCCGATCACGTGGGCAGCTTTCACTGCAAGCTTCTTGAGTTCCTCATCCAGTTCTACGGATACGGGTCTGGCCCCCTGACTCACGTTTGTTTTCCAGGTCGTCGCTATGCGGCGCATGGAAGCGATCACGCGGTCACCTATGACGAAAGCGCGCAGGTCGGAGAATCCGTGGGGGAGAAATTCTTGAAGATAGAGGACGCCATGGTGGAAAGCGATCGTTCTGAACACTCTGGCTGCGACGTCAGGGTCCGAGATTCTGGTTGAGCCAACTCCTCGAGACCCAAACAAGGGCTTGACGACAACATCTTCCCCTAGTTCGTGGAAAGATTCCAGAGCTTCGTCGTCACTCTCAGTCACTGCCGTGCGCGGAACTGGCACTCCATGATTCTCTAAGAGCGATAGGGTGTAGTACTTATCGACTGACCGCTCGATAGATGTTGGAGGATTGATGATAGGCATCCCGGAGCTTTCCAGTTGGTGCAGCAGGTCCATCCTGAAAATGATCTCTTCTAGGGACCCGCGGCCGATTGGTCTCGTAATCAAAGCGTCCAAGTCCTGCAGAATGTCGACTCCGTCGACGGACGCCTCAGGCTTGTAGCCCACTCTGGCAACCAAGTGAGAAATGTCAAAACACAGCGGGGTTATCTCTCGCGCCATCATAGCTCTTCGTAGCTGGGTTGAACACCAGCCACTCTTGCTTCTTGTGATGAGCCCGAACTTCAAATCGCCTGCCTCTATATGAGCCTTGTTTTGGTGATGAGATAAAAATGTAGTCCAATTAGAGAGCGTTAGTTGATCTAGTGGGGCGTCTTCTGTAGGCGTTGTCAAAACGCTAGAATGAAAAACCATGGACTAACTGAATTGTGATGTGCGTCGTTTCTTCAGCTTGACTACTGCGCGCATCTGGACAAGCGTCTATGTGGCGTCTAGCAGACGCCCGCAACTATCTCATAGGAACTGCATACAGCCAGCTCTTCTTCCGGTCGGATAGTTCTCTCCGTGACTTTGATTTCTTTCTTGGAGCATTCACCGTCCACCCAATGTTTGCAGTCCCCTCGTTCACAGATAACCTTGGTCATCGAATTCACCTTGCCAGGATATGTTCGGTTTGCAACCTAATTAGCTTTCTCAGAGCGTGTGGTACGTAGAGTAAGAGCTATCTTTATGGGTTCCGGATAGAGAAGAGAGCAGTGAATAGAATGAACGAATGCCCGAATGTACAGACCAACTTAGCAGACTGTCCTTGTACGTATCCGTGTAATTTGAAAGGCAAATGCTGTGAGTGCATACGAAGTCATAGAGCGCATAATGAACTTCCAGCCTGCTACTTCCCTCCGGAGGTCGAAAAGACCTATGACCGATCTTTCAGCAGATTCGTGTCTCTTCACAGCAAAAAGCATCCATGAGAATAGTCGCACACATCGATTTCTTTATGGATGCAATAAGGAAACAGCAAAATACATTGAACGATATACAGGTAGATGGATGCCGAAATCCGAATGGATAAGTAAACTATCTTCTGGAGTGTGAGTGCGAAAATGGTCCTGCCGGCAAAAATCTTCGAGATCAAGGAGGACGCTAGCGTTGGAACTATAATTGGTAAGCTTAAGGATTTCCGTGAAGAAGAGATTTACAGAATTGATGAAAACGAAACTGTGACCCTAGTAACCGAAGTCCTAGACCTGAAACAAGAAGGAAACACAATATCAGGAGTCTTCAGTAAGGATTTCATGTACAGACGCTTTTACCGACGCAAGTTGATAGAAGTTCCTACCACTGAAGAATCCCCTTTTTGGATTCAACCGTTGAAAGGAAGAGTCTTCATGATTGTGTCAGCGCCTTCTGTAGCCCGTGGAGTAAAGAAGTTACTCACTAATTTCGTAGCGAAAAGGCTAAGCAAGGTCTTATTTATCAACCCACACGCCATCGTCGAGGTAAGGATTCCCCACGCGACTCTCAAAGAGCTCCATGAATCAAACCCCCAGGCGACAAAACTCATATGGTTTGATGAAGTCGATCTGCCTGGAGTGGAGAAGCTTTGCTTAGCCGGATCCGATGTTGTGGATACTGCGCTCTACGAAGACTATCTTGAACATGGAAAGATATGGTATGCTGTCTTCGAAGTCCAGAAGCGAGGAATTGTGGTCGGGATTACACGAAGTTGCGTGGTCACACTCTTCAGCAAAAGCACTACGGAGGAATTCATGAATTACATCCTGGAAGATCTTCTAGTGTTGATTGAGTAAGCAGGAGCATATGCATACATGCGCAATTACAGTGGTCGTTTCCTATATGCACGCGCTTAGTTACTTCTCAGTAATAGTGCCGTTTTCACACTGAGTTCTGGACTGGAAGTTCATTCCATGCCTGCCAATCTTCCGGCCGAAGCCAAGCACAAGTGGAGAGAAGCCGCCGAGACAAGGCGACCTGAAACAAAAATCAAGAGACTCCAAGAATTTCTAAGCCTAGTTCCAAAGCACAAGGGCACAGAAAAGCTGCGAGCTCAAGTCAAGCGGAAGATTGCCGTCCTTCGACGGGAAGCTGCTGACAAGAAGCGTAGGAAGGCAGCAGTAGGCGGCCCAAAATTCTTTGTGGAGAAGGAAGGCGATGCTCAAATCGTAATCCTCGGGCCTACTGGAGTAGGGCGCAGCAGCCTTCTCGCTCTTCTGACCAACGCAAAAGTGGAGATTTCCAGCTACCCGTACACTACGAAAGTGCTTACCCCAGGCATGTTTCAGTATCAGGATTTGCAGTTTCAGATAGTGGAAGCCCCAGCGTTGATGGAGGGTTCTGCGGATGGAGGCGCTTGGGGGCTACAAACACTGACGGCGGCCAGAAACACAGACGGCCTCCTTTTGATGGTTGACTTGTCGCGAGACCCTGTTGGGCAGTTGGCTTTGATTTCTCACGAATTGGAGAAGGCCAGGATTCTGACGCGACAACCTAAGGCCAAGGTCGAAATCGAAAAGAGATACACAGGCGCCGGCCTGAAAATGGTCGTGCTCGGACGCCTTATTGACTGCACCTCCAAAGAGGTGAAGCACCTTCTCAATAGCTATGGAATACATGATGCCACAGTCAGGATTCAGGGTCACGCGACATTAGATGATATTGAGGATGCGATTTTTGAGAGTACAATATACCGACCTGCCATAATCGTGGCAAACAAGGCGGACAGCCCAAACTCAGCGGAGAAAATCGAGCGCTTGAAGGATCTTGTAAAGGAAACGATGGAAATTCTGCCAATGTCATGTGAAGTCAATCCAGATCCGCAGAAGCTTGGCGATAAGATATTCGAGATGCTCGACATCATCCGCGTGTACACGAAGGAACCTAACGAGAAGTTCCCCTCCAAGAAACCCTTCACCCTCAGCAAAGGATCTACCGTCTTCGACCTAGCAAAGCATATTCACAGTGACTTCTACAAGCAGTTTTCCCACGCACGAATCTGGGCCGAGCGGCTACGTTTTAGCCCACAAAAAGTTGGAGGAACCTTTGCCTTAGAAGATGGTGACACGGTCGAAATTCATATGGCATAGACAAGCGCGCGGAGGCAATTCGTCCTCTACGGCTGGAGAATAGAACACGCATCAAGCTTTCTAGAATTTCCGGATATGCTTGAGAAGTTGATTCGCGTCTCTGACTTCTTCAAAGGAGTCCACTCGCAGATAAGCCCCTTGCTCGTTGAAATAAGGAGGACCTTTCCTCGAAAATAAGGTCAAGACTTTCCCATGATGGTTTGTTTTGTACCCTTTTGTGCTTGACTCATGTCCTCTGATCAATGCATTGACATTGAAGATGCTCAGGATCTTGTCCGTGATATCTTCGCCGAAATGCTTTCCTGCTCCTCTTGGCGAGCGGTAGGCACCTTTCAAACCATCTACAGGGTCGCTCCAAAGAATTTCTTCAAGATGCGGCTCTTGTGGGTGCTTTTCGTGAGCGTAGGCAACATCATTTAGCGTGGCTGCTTGACTGGGCGCTCCCCCGTGGAGTAAGATGCACCGGTCTTCTATGACCACGCCATTGTAGAGCAGATCAAATAGGCCACGGATCTTTTCGTAGATACACGATGAGTCTTTGCCAAACTTCCTATGCAAATGGCTTGGCAGATCATGTGGGTACGCAAGCAGGTCGTCAGGCCCCTCATGATTCCCTCTCATCAGCACCACATGATTGGGAAACAACTCCTTAAGCTTCAGAACAACGTAGTAGACTTCGGGTGAGTGAACGCCCCGATCGCCATAATCACCAAGAAAAATTAGTAAAACACCTTCGCCACTTTCGGCTTTCGCCAAGAAGGCGCTATCTTTCAGAATGTGCGTTAGACTTTCTAGGTCTCCGTGCACGTCACCAACTATGATTGTTTCGTGTCGTGCTGACACTTCCGCGAGTCTACCAATCATCTGCCAGTTTCTGACTTGTCGCTCTTCGTCGGCGGAGAATCGCCTGAAAGTCTCAATTAGGTGAAAAAACTCTTCGGCGTCTGTCTTTGCAGCGCTCTCAGCTAGATTAGAAGGATCTTTGATCTCGGTATTCACTATTGGCAACAACCTGTGAAAAGGATCAACCCATCATACGCCCCGAATTCATCCGAAAAGTTCTAGCTCGTTTTCCTTGAGTGATGGGCTGGACGGTCTTCAGTTCGCTTTCTTGTTGTGCATTCTTTTCTTCGCTTTTTCTCTTTTGCTAATAAGCAGCATGATCCCAAGAGTGTTCCATTCCTCATTTTTCACCTTGAGTTTCTTTACCAGTTGAAGGACTCTCTTTCGTTCAGCTTCTTTACTCATATGTTGTCGTTGTACATTACGGCTTTGAGGATTTAAAGAATTGGATTCTCCTTAATCTTCGTGCGCGCGTGTTGACAAGATGCTTATGGCTGATGAACTGCCCGTCCAGAAGCAGATTGACAGCGAATTTCGGAGGAAAGCTATAAGTTTTTAACGACTGGCTGACTATAGGTTCCAATTCACACAAGGTGAGCCGATGTCAAAAGCAAAACTGCTAAACTTCAACGAAGCTTTGGAGAAGGTCGTCCTCGCTGACAGGTGCATGGGCTGTGGCGCTTGTGTCACCGTTTGTCCCATGGGCTGCTTGGAATACGTGAAAGGAACACCGAGTCTAACTAAAGAGTGCAAAAACTGCGGGATCTGTGCAATGATTTGCCCAAGGTACGAGCCCGCGATGGCAGCATTGGAAGAGCTTGTTTTCGGAAGGCCAAGTAGTGCCGAAGAGGAGTTTGGCATCCACCGAAGGATTGTCATCGCTCAAGCGAATGATGACAAGATTCTTCAATCGTGTCAAGATGGAGGAGTGGCCACTGCCTTGGTCATGTTTGCTCTGAGGGACAAGCTGATTGATGGAGCCGCTGTCTCCGGTTTGAGTCCTGACAAGCCCTTCTGTCCTGTTCCGAGGCTGGTGGCGACTCCGGAAGAAGTCGTGGAGTGCGCGGGAACACGATACACGTACTCGCCGAATCTCCTTGCCTTTGGAGAAGGGGTAGACCAGAACAAGAAGAATCTGGCGTTTGTTGGCACGCCTTGTCAAGTGCAGGCGCTTCGAGAAATCGAGAGAAGTCTGTTAGAATACATCAATCCACTGAAGTTTACGATCGGATTGCTGTGCACCGAAAGCTTCACTTACGAAGGTTTGATGGAAGGTCACATACAGGGAGAACTTGGCATTGACTTGGGTGACGTGCAGAAGATCAATATCAAGGGAAAGATCGTCATTAGGACCAAATCCGGAAAGGTGGAGATGGTTTCACTTAAAGAAGCGAAAAAATACGCCAGAAAGAGTTGCAGTTTTTGCGCTGACTTCTCTGCTGAACTGGCCGACATATCGGTCGGTGGTCTAGGGCTCGACGGCTGGACGTTCACGATTCTACGCACGAAAAAGGGTGAAGAGCTTTTTGACCGCGCTGTCAGGGAAGGACTACTCAAAACGAGACCCGTTGATGAAGAAAGAAGAGCCTTTGATCTATTGCTTAGATTGTCGAAAAGGAAACGAGAAACCGGTGGAGTTTCCGCTTAATTCAAGGTCACTGTAAAGCGAGTCGAATATTCCTACGAGTCAGTTCCTCAACGGTTTCCTCCAGCCCCTTTCTTTGACTTTCAATTTCGTCGAGGAGTTTCTCGATTTTCTCGCTCAGGTCCGTTTGCCTCAGATCATTGAGTTTTTGCTTCTTCTCCAGGTCTTTCAAGCTGCGTCGACTCTTTTCCAGTCTGCTTTGAAATGTGGCCATCGTATTTGATGTTGAGAGTTCCTGCTTCCGGGAATGAGCTTCTTTGCATCTCTGTTGCAGGGGAATTAGGGCTTCTTTGCGAAGGACTTCATTGATCTGTTCTTTTGCTTTTCTCCGACGGCTAGTCTTGAGCTTCAGTTTTCCTTGATCAATTGCCTCCTCCAACTTCCTCAAAATCTCTTTCAGCAGAGGATATCCATCCTTCTCAGTTGCGAAAGCCGTGAAAGGATCTGTCAAGTACTGGGTGAGCCTTTTTGCTTCGTTCAGCGGGAGGGGAAGGCTTGGACTCTGAACCAGTCGCTGCAACTTGAGAAAAGGCTTTTCGAGGTAGCGCATACTACGGCTCAATTCCCTCTGCAACATTTTGATTTCGTCATCGACTTGGCCTAGTTCGACGATTGCGCTCTTGCTTCGAATCTCCTCTTGCTTATTCCGCCTATCCGCTATCGCCTTTTCGATGGTCCTCTTTTTTGACTCCACTCTATTCTTCCGCGTCCTCAACCTCTTCAGATCGTTCAGCAAGTCATGGAGTCTGTCTGAAGTGGATAAGGCGTCTTGCACCGTCTCTGCATCTCCAAGTTCAGTGGACGAAAACGAAGAGAACTCCCTGAAAGAGTCCATGGCTCTCTGTAACGCGACGTCAACTCGTCTGCGGTCAATTATGAAGAAAGGTGAGATTCTAGGAAACCATCTCGCTCTCTCTTGTCCAATTGCTGCAAAGGCGTTTTCTAGATTCTCACAGAAGCTCTGAAGACTTTGAGGAGAGATCTCGTTTGGGAAAGGGGCTTCGTCGATTGTGTCCAGGATCTTGCTTGCGAGTTTCCATGCTACTCTGGATCGGCGGTAGGTTTTGCGGCTGCCTTTCTGCATCTCCTTTTCAGCGTCTTCTGACAGCTTTTCGCACGCTGCTTTCAGGTCCTCTAGTCTATCATTGAAGCTTTCAAGACGGTTCTTCGCCTCAGCTTTGATAGGTTCCAGTATAGGTTCTGTTTCTTGTTCCAACCAGCTTCTGAAGTCTTTCAGTTCTATCTGCAAAGGTTCAGACATAGCGTCTGCTCCCTGATTTGACGTAGCCAATATACATAGAATGACCGTTCATATTTTATTTAACCTTCTAGGTGTTCGCTTTTTCCAAAGGAAGTTTCCCATTTTTGGGTAGCTACTCTTAAATAGCTTGAGCACGAATAGGCGGTCGAAATCTCTGACTAGCGAGGTCAACGTATGCAACGTATTAGTTCGAAGAAAATCGCGTTCATCGCACTCATGAGTGCTCTTGGAAATGTTTTGGCAGGCATATCGATTTACATAGGTCCGATATACCCGGGAGTAGCACTTGATCTCTCTCACATAACCACGTTCGTGGCAGCCCTCTACGGTGGGCCTTTGACCGGATTTCTCGTGGGTTTTTTCGGTGGAATATTCCCGGGTTTCTACTTCGGCTGGCTTGGTGGAAGTCTTGCTTGGTTAGGTTTGATAGGTTTACCTGTTGGGAAATCGCTGACTGGCCTTACCGCAGGGGCGCTCTACAGATTTTTCAAGATAGAAAAGCGATCTCGTCCGTCGATTCTCACGGTGCCACTTATACTTCTCTCTTTTGTGCCGGAATGCCTGTTTACGATCTTTTACTTCCTAAACCTCATGCCCTACTTCTTGGGCATTGGAGGAGGCCTAACCATGCTGGGGTTTGTGTTGCCAAAAGCTTGGGCAGAGATTGTCTTCATGAGTTTTCTGATGGCCGCTCTAGTCGGAAACCCTGGCTTTGGCAATTTCATCAGAATCTTTTTCGCCACCACAAGATCAAGCTCAAAGTCTGGCGTCGAATAGAATAACGCCAGAACTTATTTCTACACTAGGGCCATACCACACTGAGGGATCCTTGCTTGCTTACGTTCAAAGCTGAGCAAAAGATTCTTAGAATTGGAAACACTCGAGTTGGCGGCCAACCAGGGCAACTGCCCACTGTCCTCATCGGAAACATCTTCTACGAAGGAATGCCGGAAGTAACCGATCACAAGGCGGGTGTTTTTCATCAAAAGTCGGTCTTGAAATGGATCCAAGTCGCTGACGAGCTTTCTGCAAAAACTGGAACGCCACACTTCATCGACATTATGGCTATGTATCCGGAAGCGATGAGGCAATACGTCGCATTTGTCTCCGAACACACCGAAGACGTATTCCTGATTGATGGGTCCAATCCAGAAACCCGCATTGCTGGCATGAAAACAGCCCAGGAGTTAGGGTTGGAAGGGAGAGTCATCCTCAATTCGATTTCCCCTCAGATCTCCGAAAACGAGATAGAAGCTATCCGTGAGTCAGGAATCACGGCAGCAATATTTCTAGCGTACAATGAACTTGACTTCTCGCCTGCAGGAAGGGTTTCAATAATGAAAGGTTTTGAGGAGCATGCTGGTCTGCTGAATATCGCAGAGAGCGCACGGATTGATAAGGTCTTGGTTGACACCGTCGTCTTCGATGTGCCAAGCATTATCTACGCAACAGAAGCGGTCAAACTCGTGAAGAACGAGTTGGGGTATCCATCCGGTTGTTCTCCTGCTAACGCTACTTACGACTGGCGAAAACAGCAGCACAACCTATTAAGGGATGGTTTTGCTGCCTACAATGCAGCCGCTCATACAATCGTCCAGTTTGGGGGAGCAGACTTCCTGATCTATGGGCCTTTAAAGCAGGCGAGAAACCTGATTCCTACATGTGCGATGAATGATGCTATCATCGCCTACTACGCAAAAAAGGAGTTGGGGACAAAACCTTTCTCCTCTGATCATCCGCTCTACAAGATCTTTTGAAATGGCCGTCTGCTCAACAAGCGAGCAGTTTTCGGATCTGTTTTACGCAATCCCAAGCATCTTGGGCGTACGCGTCAATTCCATATTCCCTGCATGTTTGTTCGGATACTGCTTGACCGCCGATCACAGTCTTCACCTTGTCAACCAGTTTTCTCTGCCGCATGTAATTCATCACTTCTCTTAGGAGAGGAACCGTTTCTCTGACGGATATGGAGATTGCGATAATCTGCGCCTTTTCCTCCTCTGCCGAGTCTACAAATCGTTCTGGTGGAACATCCACCCCAAGGTCAAGGACCTGAAATCCTGCTGCACTTAGTGTAGCCACTACAATGTCTTTTCCCAAACCCTGAATGTTTCCCTTCAACGATCCGATGACAACTCGTCCTTCAGCATTGACCATATCAACTTCCAGATGAGGCTTGAACACCTTAAAAGCTTCGTTCATAGCGGAGGCTGCCGACGCTACATCGACGATGAAATACTCTCTTTCTTCGAATTTCTTGTCGACGACGCGCATGGCTTCCTTCATCTTCTCTACAGCCGCGTTAGGCGACACTCCTTTGCCGACTGCTTGCTTCGCTGTCACCTTGGCTTGTCCAATATCCCCAAGAAGTACTGAATCGAAGAGCCTCTTCAGTAGTTGTTGCTTCTCATCCAAAGCGGAGATTCCTCAAGCCCCCCGGTCCGAGGCTACAGCCCTGTAGACTGGCGATAGACATCCACATTGACTTTGCCCGCTCTGAAGGTGTTGCCGGTCTTTGCGTTGGTTACCGTCAAGACTGCAGGCGCGAACAAGTTAGGATCGATTTTGTAGAAGTCGTAGTTTGCTTCGCGAAAGATCTCGAGGAACGGTTTTCCATAGCTTTGGGATGCTGAAGATGGGGTCTTGTCGACAAAGTCTTTCAGTCGTTCATCGTCGTCATAGTCTACAATGAAGCCAGTAACACCTGCGTATAAGATGGCGTCATTCGTTCGTCCCATGGCGTCGGCGGCTTTGGGATGTGGCGGTGCAATTGGCGCGTACCCCCAAGCTTGGCTTATCAATTTGGGATCAAACCCCAGCTCGGTGAGCTTGTGTATTCCGGTTTCTACCACCCTTCCGGAGATTTGAGTGGACCCTGCTAGCGATGCGGTTGGAATTAGGATCAGCAGTAGATGGTCTGGCTCGACTCTACATTGGTGGCAGATTGTATCAATCGCTTCTTCTGGCGGCTCCTTACTTGTTTCGAGCAGAAGAATCGCGACATCAGCTTCATCTTTGTAGTCGATCCTTTCGTAGAGCTCTTTGGGCTTCAAAGCCAGTGCCCGTGCAGGTCCAGACCCCATGGCGACGTATTTACCTGTCTTGATCTGCCAACCGGCATATTGGGATCCTAAGGTCGCGATCGCTGGGTGACTAGTGTGTACAAAGATGGAGGGGAGTTCGAGATCGTTGTACGCTTTGGAAAAGATGTTCGCTTTGCCACAGCCTCCAAGGCAGATCTCCGTTGCCAGTCTACCCGCGAGAAGTCCGCCCTTTGCTTTGATTCCTGCATCAATTAGGGTGACACCTGAGCTTGTTTCTTTCACGCCAACATTGAAAGTCTCTGCTTCGTCCCGCAATTTCTCTGCAAGAGACCACGCCTTACGGTTCACGCTCAATCTAGACGGTGACAATCTCGCTTTTCACCTTTGTTTTTCCAACTGACGAAATGGATCACTGTAGAAAGCGCTCGTAGGGCTTCAAGTGAGGGTTTCGAGTTTGGGAGACAAAGAGTTTGCCATTGCCAGAATCAGCGAGGTCCCCGATGAACCGGTAGAAGGGCCCGGCGATTTCTTCCTTGTCCACTTTCACTTTGGGTCTGATGCTCTCGATAGTAAAGGTCGGAAGCACCGAGGGGATATGCCCACCTACTACAATCTTTCCGCCCACCATTTCTGCCCCAGCTCTTCCCTTAGAGTCTCCTCTTACAAATATCGTCCCCTTTCTCATATGGATGCCTGGAAACTGTTCAACGTTTCCATAGATCTTGATGAGGCCTCCTCGCATGAAGCATCCAACTTCGTTTCCGGCATTTCCATGTATGACAATGATGCCTCCTCGCATACCCCGAGTGCTTCCGCGATATGAAGCTCCTATGTAGCTTCCTGCGTTTCCCTTGATTTCAATTGTTCCACTCTTCATTATCGATCCTGCCCACGAGTCAGCGTTGCCTGCCACAATAATGGTTCCGCCTTTCATCTCTTCGCCGAGGTGCATGCCGACATCTCCATCTATTGCGATGTTGCCCATGGACATTTTTGCGCCGATTCTTCTAACCTTGCTAACGTCTCCGAGGATTCGTATTGTCAGGTCTTCTGGGGATTGCTTTTCTGCCTTCTTGTTTCTGATCTTGAATAACTCTGTAAGGGTTCGGCTGCGGTTTCCTTCGAAAACCTTCAGTTTGGCTAGCTCGGGGGTTGTTTTCCCAGCGAAAACGTCTGGTGCTACACATTCGGCGTCTACTGGGACTCTGAATCTGTGTTTGGGATAGAGAGTGATTGGGATTTTCTACGCCTCCGCTTGGATTGGAATAGGGGCTGAAGCGTGTAGAAAGTCCTCAGGGATTAGATAGTTTTCATATTCTACAGTCCAGTACTCCCGAAATCTTCGTTTCAAATGCTCCGTAACCTCAAAGGGAGACGAGAGTTGAACGTCAGCCCAATATGTTCTTCCGTAGACTGGTTTGACGATTTTTCCGTCTTTCGCTACGATTTCACCGCCTTTGACTGTGTAGGCGGATGCTTTGAAGGCCTTTCTAACAGATTTGTGCTTCTTGGAAGGGTCAACCTGTTCTGGATTCACATCGTAGACGGCTACATCGGCGTCTGCCCCAACTCCGAGATGCCCTTTCCACGTTAGACCCAGGGCTTTTGCCTGGCCAGCGCGGGTGACTGTCGCGATGTCGAAGAAGTTGTACTCGCGATCTATGCTTGGTAGCAGGCTCTTTCGCCTTGCACGGCGGCTTATTCTCTTCACCATCTTCGCTCTTGCTTTTCGACTCATGAGCCACGCGATGATTTTGGGGTAAGCGGTGAAGGGTCCGGCATTGGGATGGTCGGTAGTTAGGTAGATTCGCCATGGGTCCTCAACGAGGAGAGCTAGTTCGAGTCCGATTGACCACTGAGTCGCATGTACTGCGCTCTTCCGTTTGTATCTGAAGGGGACGATCCCTGAGGTCGTCTCAGTCTCGACATCATGGTTGACCCACTTGTTGCCCGTGAGTTGGTAAAGACCGAACTGAAAGGGTCCGTCGGCAGTCATGGTTGTGGTGTCGGTGAAGATGACTTGCCCGAGATCGAGGGTGAC